>Ga0179593_1635824_pt1 | contig 20321 bp, 25 predicted proteins | sample CZODoug2_1_08_16_FD_185931 | JGI IMG/M metagenome (GOLD analysis project Ga0179593, IMG submission 185931) | Vadose zone soil fungal communities from Angelo Coast Range Reserve, California, USA - CZODoug2_1_08_16fungal (PacBio error correction) | ecosystem: Environmental > Terrestrial > Soil >...
ACGGAGAAGGGGCGGGGAGGGTGTTTCGTCCAGCTAAGACAAGATCGACTCTTCTCTTTGTGGGTTTCCGGCGCTAAGAGATAGGGACAGAAGAGACAGCGTCAATCGTTCTTTCCGTAGAAGGGGACGTTAAGGAAAAAGAGAAATAGGGCGGCGAAGAAAGCACAGGTCCGTAGACGGTGCAGGGGCCGGGAAAAAAAGCCGTAAAGAACTGACCCGGCTTGACTGACGCTCGACCCGCGCCCACGGACAAGGGGAAAGGTGCTAGGAGGCCTAGGAAGAAAAAGAAGCAGCGAGAATCTGACTTAAAGAAAAGAGGGAAGCTAGCGTAATCCTCGATGTATTCACGGCCGCTACACTGCCGGACCACTCTGGAAGAAAGGGGGGCGCTAATTGGGCATGAGAAACCGGGAGGGATCTAGGGGGGGGGGGAATACGAATACAAAAAAAATTTTTCCGTTTTGCATACCGCCACCGTAACTAAACTTCCTAGGGTCACAGCCGAGAAAAGAAAACCAATGACCCGTGGAAGGTTAAAAGGGAAAGGCGGAAAGCGAAACCTGCGATTCATCGGCGTTTCAGCAGTGACTCTTTTCAGCAGTGGGCCATCCCAGCAGCCCATTCATTAAAGCCCCCGCGTTGGGGGGGGCTAACAATCTGACAGGGGGCGTCAGGACCGAAAAAAACGAATAGCCGCCAACGGCTCCCAAGAGGGAAGGGGGGGGTTTTTTGTGGGTTTTTTGGGGTGGTTTTTGGAGGTTTTTTGTTTTGGTTGGGGGTTTGGGGTGGGGGGGGGGTTTGGGGGGGGGGGGGGAATGAAAAAAGACGTAGTCCCTCACGGAATCATGTTGCGTCCGACCTTGGCCTTCTCGCCGTTTTCCGTGGCGGGAGACAGGTCGTCGCAAGATGTGGTTCTTTGGGGTGCCGCCCGGCTCAGTGTCCCAGGCTTCTCACGATCTTTCATAAAGTGAAGTCAAGGGGGGGGGGGGGGGGAGTGACGGGTCAATTAGCCACGTCGTCAAACTGGGCGGGAAAGCCACCATGCCGGGGCGGGTGGGAATCACGTCGGGCGCCCAAACGAGCGAACTATCGTAAGTCCCAGGGAAAACCACGATGACGACCAATCTTTCCCGATTACCCATGGGCCCCAACGCAGAATCGCAAACATAGTGGGCCAGGCGTTTAAGCTGCATTTAGACACAGATAGGAATCAATTGAAGAAAACAGCGTGCGGCCAAGGGGACCGACCGTTATAACACCTGTCGCACCCTGGCAGAAAGAAACGGAAAAGCAAAGAAAGGGAGACTCGACCAGGGGGTGTTTTTAAAAACCATCCTCCGAATGGCTATTTGGAGAAATTGCGAAAAAAACAGAAAACAGGACAAAGGGGAAAAAAAGGGAAGGAACCGGTTGGAAAAAAAGATTCTCCAGGGATAGCTCCCCCGAAGAGATCACATTACGACAATCCTCAAGTCAAAAATCGACCGAGGGGATTTCATCAGCGGTGAATCCCCATCGATCATGCCGGGCAGGAAAAGGGAGGATCACCAGGGGGGGGGAAAAGTGTGAAGGGTACAAAACTGCCATGTACCGGGCTGAGAAGCCTACAAAAAAAAACGAGGTTCAGAAAAAAAGGACGCGGAGGAGGGGGGAACACAGCCGTGCGCTGCCCCCGCGAACCTGCCGGAAGGTCTTTCATCCACGAACTGCAAGGTCGTGGGGAAGGAGAGTGTTCCCTGCTTGAGGTGGGGGGGAGGTCCGACGCATCGCTAATCCAAAACGCAGGGGGGGGGTCTAGTCAATTAAAAAAAAGGGGGGGAGGCCCGACGATCAGGATGGATAGGTCCAAGCTCGGCCACCTTCTCGCGGGCCGGGGGGAAAAAAAACATAGAAAAGTCCGCCCTGGCACGCGTGGTTTAGGACCCAATACGAAAATTCTGATAAACGGCGGACGAAAAAAATAGCAAGTGGGGGGAAAATGAGTCGACCACACCCAGTTTCCGCCGCCATTTCAGACGTTTGGCGAGAGAAAACCGCAAAAAAGTGGGGGAGAAAATGCAAGGGGACGGCCAGGCAGCAGTCACGATAACAGGATGGGATTTGATACGATTCTTCTTGGAGGGGACTTGCACGAAAACTTTCAGGGGGGGGGGATAAAGGGACAGGAATACCTGTGGGGGGGGGGGGTGGGACAGTAGCAGTGGGTCGTGGTCCGCTCAGGGGGTCGTGAACCGCGAAAACTTCAGGAAGAGGTCGGGGGAGTCAAAAGGAGGCTGAGGAATCTCAACCAACACTATTGGGATGAAAGAGATCTCGAAAGAAGAGGAAAGGGGGGGGAAAAAATCGAACGCATGCAGGTCCGGGGGGAGGTTAAAAGGGAAACAAATCAAAAGGTCCTCTTTTAAAGCTTTCAATCTTGACACACTCATCAGAATTAGGTGGCATAGGGACGGAGATCGGGACCCCTCGAATAGTAAGAAATGGCGTAACATTTGTGTTGGGGGCAAACGGTGGTGTTGCTGGGAGGGCGGCAGGGTAGCTAGAAAAAGGGCTTAAGGGTTGTGGGGGAGAAAACGAGTTGCACGGATCACTATCCTGGGGGTTCGAGCTGTTTAACGAGCACCGGGGGCGAAGGCAAAGGGAAGTATCTGAAAGAACGGGGTTTGTGTAGAAAGCCCCTTTTCGAATCCACACAGGAGTGTTGGCCGGGATGGGGCAGGCAGGGGAACGGAGGAAGGGTCGGCACATGTTGAGGATTCCGGCATGTCTTCAACCTTGGGGATATCAGGCGATATCCATTGGGCCCTTGGGGGGAAAGGAGGAAGAATGTGGGGGGGATCGAATCCTGAGGGGGCCCGGACATTGGACTGGCAGCGCAAGGCTATTATTTGTCGAAATACGGCTCAACCTCGAAAGGGGATGTCTGCTTGTGCAGAGGGGGGAACGCGAACGCAATTCACTATCGAGCACCGTTTACTACAGCTCCGCGCCAGCCGGACGCCGTTGCCGGCAGAGAGAGGTTGAGTCCAGAAAAGGATATGATGAGGGGACCAACTGCTCAAGGCAGAGATGCTGTGCAGGCCGATCTGACGCGTTATCGTATCTGCTTGGGGGAAGCTACAAAGGCGTGAGAGAAAAAAATCCTAAAGGGGGGGTCTGGGCTAACAACCTGATGCCTCAATTTGCTGTGTTTGTAAGCAACCCTTCCATGAAAAATGAGCTCCAGTAGCGTCACAAGGGGGAAGATTTGGACTTCCGAAGGGGGTGAGGGTGGGGGGGGCGCAACACAGAACCTGGTCCGAGTCCGAACCAGTATCGTTTGAATTACATAAAAGACGGGCGGCCGTTCCGCAGCAGAAGAAAAAACGACATTAAACCACTATGAGGGAGGGTGAGAGGGAATGCTGTCGAAAAGTGGGACAGGTAATCTTAAGAACGGAGATAGGAATGGGGAGCTCGGGAGGGGAGCCTACGCAACAGAGGGGGCTGGGGGGTTGGGGGGTTTGGTTTTAAAAAACAAAAACCACCCCCGAACCGCGCGAAAGAAGGTCTTTCAATGGGAATTGCGGGGTGGTGGCGAACTAGGACTGGAAAGTAGGGAAAAAATTGATGTGTGAACTGCGAAGGCGACAACGAACACCCACCGAGTGAGGGGAAAAGGGGATAAAAAAAACCAGACAGCATGAAAGTGTTCGGTGATGATTGAGAGGGCCCTCCGATCATCAATCGCGTCAGAGAAATGTGTCGCCTAATTGGCGGGCGGAAGGAAAAGAAAGGGACTTGAAAGCGAGGCGAAGAGTGAAAAAGCAAGGCTTAGTCAACGCAATTGCGCCCGGGGGCCTTCGCACCGACTGAATTCGGGGGATAAACCCTCGCGAAGGGCAAGTAAAAGTGAAGGGGGGGCAGCCGGGGGCTCAGACGATTCTAGTGCACCACCTGGCATCTCTGTCAAAAACGTTGTGGTTCCTCTAGCGAGGGGGGAAAAGGGATAACGCAAAAGAGGGCAAGAATAGGGCGTGAGCGGGAAAAACCGCATCCTTTCCTTAAACCCTCTGCAAATACATAAACCTTTGCAACGTCGAGTAAAGAAAGGGGACCCGTGTGCTCGAAAATCTAAGAAAAAACCATAGGGGGGAGTCGATAAAATATGAGAGCTTCTTTCATGGGGATAATCTGGCGCCCGACTCCACGGAGCACCCCTTCAGCCGTGAAAGGGGGAGGAAGAAAAAAAAAGGGAAATTTCCAGCGCGTGAGGCACGGGGGACTTACGCCCCTGCAGGCCTTACGGACACGGCTGAATTGGTGGAACTAATCAGCACCAACGACAGTAAATTTTCTCTGCGAAAGAACTCTATTTACTTCAACGACCGAACGACAAGGGCTCTGGGGGAGAGAAAAACCAAGAGAAAGAAGGGAAAAACGTGAGTAAAAAGCGCTATCCGCAGGCCAAGCCGCGGTAAACATAAATTGCCCCAACTTTCTAGAAAGAATTATCACTCTCTCAAAAAAAAAGCAAAGAGAGAACTAGGTATGAGGGGGGGGGACAAGGGGGGGACGGAGGCATCGGGGGAAGGGCAAAGAAAGGCGGATCGACTAGGGGAAAAAAGGAGTTCACGGCGCTGAAGAGATATGGAACAACGCAAACCAAGTCAATCCTGTTCTTTCGAAAAATGACCGGAGCGGGAATGTCTTGGGGGAAACGGAGAGGAAATGAGCCTTTTCGTGGGGGAAAACGGGTGCAGGGCGGCAAGCAACAAACTGACCAACACGAACGGCTGGACATGACCTTGTCGGAAAAAAAAAAAACCCGGCGGAAGAGTGATCGGGGAAAGATTCAAATCCAGAAATAACGTGAATCACTAAGACCTGGCAGGTAATACTCTATGTAAGGATTACACGTCCGCTCCAAAGAAACCACTCGGGGGAATCAGGGAGGGTTAGGAAAGAAGGAGAAAAAATGGGGAGGCCCTGGTGGCAAAAGCAGGGGAGAAAGACGATCCGGAACCATTTTTCTGGGTTGAAACCGCCAAAGGACTTCCTATTGGGAAAGAAAAAACTGAAAAACCCCATCCCCGGACAAGTATGCCTTTGACACTAGGGTGCGGGACTCCAGTAGACGGCTGCCCCGCCCGCTCATCCAGACTAAAAGGCTTCTCGCGGAATCTTTTCCGGAAAGAAAGCAGGAAAAAAGGGTTGGAAAAAAGAAACCGGCGCAATAGGGTTAACTCAATACACCTGAGAAAAAACTCATCCCCGATTGCGCAGGAACCGGGGGGGGCTGGCCGAAAATGAGAGGAACTTGAGACGACAAGGTGAGACTGAAAACGGACATCTCAATCGGGGCGGACAACCGGGACATGCTCGCACTTACGGGGGAGAGGTTTAGCCGTCGTGAAGTCGGAAGGTATGGGAGTTGGGGAACGCCCGGCGCGTCCACAAGATTCGAGAGTAAAACGGGAAATCTTCAGAACAAGAAAAAAGGGGGACAGGCTCAAGTTACGTCTGACCAAAAAAGTCTTTCCATGAAAGAACGACGTTCGCGTCGGGTGCGACAAAGACTAGACAAGGAAGCAATCGGCGCCCAAGACAGACCCCCTGCCGAAACGGTTCTTGAGGAAGAAAGGGGAGGGGTTAACGAAGGCTGCAAGAAGCCGTCTTAAATCAGATTAACATAGGAACGCCTCATATCCGCTCAATTTGGTCGGACCTCTTTTAAGGGGAGTTTCTTCGAGGAGCGGAAAGGAGGGGGAAAATACAGGGGGAAAACCGCGAGACCCATCACGTATCCGTGGGGGCTCCATTAACCTCACCAAGGGGAAGCCCTGGGAGAATGACTAGAATCTGGGGGGGGGAACAGAAAGTCCGCTCCCGGGCTCCTCAATGGAGGTTGTTTTAAAACAAAAAAACTCATCCGAATCAGTTTGGGGGGAGGGGCAGATGGCGGAACCGGGAACTTCTAGAAATAAGTATCAACGCAATACGCAACACCCGAAGTAGATCGCCTTTGGGAAAAATCGACCCGAAAGAAATCGAAAAAAGCCCGATCATCAGGGTCCCCAGATCTCAAACCGGCATTCGCGTCTTTGTCAGAGCAGGGCTCAGAAAATGTGATGTGAGAGGGTGTCGGGGGGAAAGGAAAATTACTGCATCTTTAAAGAAAAGCATCAGGAACCCGGACTCACTCTTTCGATGGAAGAGGCGGGGGAGGGGGGAATCCCACACATAGCGCCATCTGAGGGGGACTTCAAAGGGGGGAGAAAAGCTAAAAAAAAATAAATACTGGCTCGGTAGTGTCCCAAATGCGCGCTTTGTTCCCAATGGCGTTAAAAAGCGGGGTCGAGAAAAAAGATAGGAGGTTGTCCCTCAAGGACGTGGGGAAAAATATCTCAAGCTTCTCCGCTAAAAAGAATATTGAAAGGACAGCAACCAAGAAACGGGTCGCTTGGGGCCTGCCTCCAAAATGCGCCATATAAGGTACCACTGGGCACGTCATGAAATGCCGTGGAACACTCAGGGTCCGTGTAGGCCTCGTCGATCCAAAAAGTTTTCCCGAACGGGTTAAGTCTTGTGGCTGAAAGGGGGCGCGGCTCCGCCACAAAAGAACAACAAATGTGAGAGACGAAGGGGGGAGGCATTGAAAAGGGGAAACTTTTTCTGAAGTTAAAGGCAGTATCAATCTAGGGACTGAATTTGGGGGGGTGTGGAATTGAATGGCACTACACTAGGGGTACCGTCAAGCTGGAAAGTCGGGAGGAGAAAAGGGGAAAGCCGGAGGCATGAAAAGCTATCAAATTCAGGAGATATCTCAACACACGATTATAGGAAAGAGGATCTACCGGGAAGGAGACGAAGAAGATAAAAAGGGGGGTAAAAGAAAGCAAACACACGAGAATCACTGTACGTTCCAACTTTAAGGTTCCATATCTAAGAAAATTAGTATTACTCTTTAAGCCCTTGCCCTTTCATCCCAAGAAGAATATGCAACTGAACCAAGAAAAAGATCGAGATTTGCAGGTGGGAGGGGGGGGGCGGAAAACCTTGTATCATTCGAAAAATGCCTCTCTAAAAAGGGGGAAAGTGAATAGATGGGAAGAGTTCGCCGCAGCCAGAGAAAGCCCGGAAAAGTGTGGAGGCCCAAAGAAAAAAAGCGGACATAGAACTTGTGGGGAAAACCCGGGGAAGGAAAAAAAAAGTGGGGGAAACTGAGCGCCGACTTCCTACTCAGTCAAGGAGGGAAATCTCGCGACTAGAAAAGTCACAGTTTATGACACATAAGAAAAGAAACTTGCGGGAACTAACGAGGGGATCGCAGGAAGAAAAAGCCCAAAGAAGGTCATCCTGTGTTGGGACTGATCGGAGGAAAGAAATGCCGGAATGTGACTGCAGCGCAATGATAGGGACGCGGAAAAAGAAAAAGAAGAGAAGGGGGGGGGTTAAAAAAAAAGGTAAGGGCAGTGTCCCTTAAAACGATCCTCGAACACGGGGGAGAACAGCCCTGAAGAACCCTAACTGGCCTGCCGCGATCGTTGAAAACTTATGAAAATATAGGATCTGAGGGGGAGGAGGCCTCTCCGAACGGAGGGATCGTTGCTACCAGGGCTGAAAGAGGTTTGGGAAAGAAACAAAAAAGAACGGATGCTGGTGGGAAACCACCCTTCCAGGAAGAGAACAATGGAGCGGCTTGATGCGGGGGGCACCAGCTAATTCAGGGCATAAAGAGTGCTGGAAGGCAAAACAAAGACTCAAAAAGGAGGGGGAAAAGAGAACTGGAGAAAGAAAACGAAGAAAAGGGGAACATACCGCCTGTTCCTACCAAAAATTACATTCTGGCGGAGTGGCATGGTAATCTGACGGACGGAGGGAGAAGCGTGGAAGGAAACGCTAGAGGGGGGACTAGGGGGGGAAAAACGGTTCACCACCGCGAGGGGAGGAGAGAAAACCCAAGAGGAACGAAATCGGGGCAATGTGAGCCGTCGATGGGGGGGGAGAAGGAATGACTAAAAGCCTGGAAATTCCCGATGGGGGAAGACGGGCGACAAAACTACACCTGGATGGGAAAAAGGCTAGTGTCATCGAGGGGATCAGAAAAAAAGGGGAAAAACCGCATGTGAGAGTGCCTACCGAGCAAGACAATCTCGTCGCTCTCTACATGTCCGCGGAAGCTGGAATCAAAAGGCGTCCCCTGGAAAATCGCTGGCGATTGGAAAATAACGGGTATTTGCAACGAACATTGCGAAAAAAAAGTGGGGGAGACCGGAGGGAGGGAAACGAGTTTAAGACGAGATAGTTCGGCAGGCTGGGCAGGTGTCGGGTCGCCGGGAACCTGGCGAGACGATTAGAGGGGAAAAAAAAAGAATCTCTTTCCGGGGTTTCCGGAGACGGAGAAAAAGTAGGGGAGAAAAGAAAATGGGTTAAGGATCGTCTTAAAAAAAAAGGACGTCACAAAGGGGAGCTTCATGGAGAGGCTAAAGAAAGGAAAAGTTGAAGGAAGCGGGAAAGCCTTAGAAAGGCCGCCGACATCCTAAAGCGGAGCGGAGGAGGAGTAAAAGATTGGTTAGATTGCAGTACGAGTGAGTAATATGTGGGGCTAAGAAGAAAGAGCGCAAGGGGCGCGAAGGAGGGTCCAGGGGGGGGAAAGGGTTTGCCCAAACCCGTGCCAAAGGAATTGCCCGCTCTCAAAAACGACAGTAAATAGGGAACGCGCCGGTCGCTATTTCCTTAAAGAACGGGAAAAAGACTGACCAGTGCGATGTGAAAAAAAAAAAAAAAACATCCGGAGAAGAAGGGCTTAGAGGCCGACAAGCGCTATGCCGCGGAATGCGGGATTGCAGAGGGGAAAAGTACCTAGAAAAGAAGGAAAGCAAGAGAGCTCAAAAACAACACGAGTAGGAGATATAAGAAGGGAGAGGAGAGGGATTCAGATACTCGGGGAAAGTCCTAAGGAAGGGGGACTGACAGAGACAAAAGGGGGGATGGGAAGGATCTAAGAGATAAAAGACACTGCAAGAGTTCAATCTGTTCCCTCTAACTGATCGTCTTTAATGACACAGAAAAAAAAGGAGAAAATAAAATGTTGGGGAACAAGATGAAAGAGGGGGAAGGGAGTGAAAAGGGCAGAAAAAAAAAACCCTAACGGAAATCGGACAGGACTCTTTCTTTCACCGCGATACCTTACCGCTAATCGGGGGCCCTCGGAAGAAAGGACCCTAGGATCGACGGCAGCCACCGAGGAGACAGAGGGTAATTATTAAGGAAGACCCCTTGAGCCAGAAGATGAGAAAAACGAAAAAATCGCGAAAGACTGAAAGGGGCCCAGGCAAAGGAGAAAAAAAACCTGGCCAACCGGGTCGCGTGTGCCACAACCGAACCCTTTACCTAAGGAAGTTCAGCCAAACCCGGAAAAGAAAAAAAGGGAAAAAAGAAAAAGGAGAAAACCGAAAAAGCCCATGACCGCTTCAAATCGGGAGTTCGCAATCAGAAATCTTTTCGCGAGTGGTTCCCATCCAGCGGGCAGGCAACGGGAAAAGGGGATAAGAGGGGCCCACGCAACGATTGCGTCAAGCGAACCGCCAGTTGCTGTTCTCGAAAAGAAGGAAAATTCATACAAATGTAGAAAGGGGGAAAATGCAGGGAAAAAAAACTCAAGTGGAAAATGGCATGAAAAGACAAAGGGACGGTGAGGTGTATATTATTTCGTTCCACTAGGACGGATCGAGTGGGGGGGAAGGACCATGCCCAGCAATTTCAGGGGGAATTCTTCAGGCGTAAGAAGGGGAGACAGCTCATTTGTCGGTTACGGGGGCAGAAGGCGCCCAATAAAGTCTGGAAAATTGCAACGAACGTGTTCGCGGCGGTTTCGAAAAACCAAACCGGGGCGCCAGAAAAGGAGGGAAGGGTAAGATGAGGGACGACCAAGCCTGACCGTCCATATTACATGACGCAACCAAAGAATAAGGAAAAAAAGGTTGGAAGGTAATGTAAGGAAAGGCTTAGAGGGGGGAGGACCGTCTTCTAAATACATTTTCGCGGGCGGGGGACCCAGCGTGAATTCGCTGTGTTTGAGAAAAAAATTTATACATCAAGCAAGGAAAAGAATCTCCAAAACATGGTGAGCAGCGGACCATGGAAGGGGTTAAAAACCACCAACCACGAAGCATCCGGTTTTTTTTGGGGGGTTTTGCGATGCTAAAAGAGAGGAAAAAGTCAAGACGAACCGGGGGCGAGATTAAAGCATATACTAAAACGGGATACGGTGCCTACAGCCCTGCCAACCAGGGAAGCAAAAAGAAGACATCAGAAAACAAAAAAAAGATGCCGTCATGACGGGGAGTTTCAGGAGCCGCCGAATGCTGTAGTCAATGGATAGTTGGGTGGCGAAAGGAAATTCACGAATCTTTAAAGAACCAATCCCAGGAAAAAGGAGAAAACGCGGTTCGGGAATATCTGGAGAAAATCAGAGGGAAAGGCAAAAAGGAACCAGAAGGGAACCGGCCGTCATGATTGAAGAACAAGGAGGCACACGGAAATTCAGAGCTTTTCTTGCAATGAAAAAAAGATTTTTCACGGATAGGGGAAAAAAGAAGGGGGGGAGGTCTCACAGCAAGCGAATCCCGCAAGGTTGAAGTACATGCGATCTGTTGCATACAAGGGGAAGGGGGAAAACCAGAACGCAGCTAATATGGGGGGAAACCGCACCACTTTCGAGTGTCGTTTGAGGAAAAATTGGGAAACAGGGGTAAGAAAACCTGGAGCCGGGCAGTTCCCAAAAATTTCCCAGGCCGATTCTGCGGCTCTGAAAAGAAACCGCTTATTACGAGGAAAAAAAACCAGTTTCCATAGGTGGTTCATATCGATGCGGGGGTCGAAACTGGGTCCTAACAAAACCGTTTCAATGAATGACTCCATCATCAGGGAAAATAGGGTTAGTTGAAAATACAATTTCTTCTTGGGAAGGGATTTTCAAAGGTCAAAGAGAATTGGAAAATCTGAAACAACGGCTCGTAGGCAAATTCTCACAGTGGCCACTCAGGACTCTGTTTCGTCACCATGAAAGAAAACTCAGGTTCTGAAAGGGGAAGGATTAGGAGGATAAAGGAAACAAAAATGAAAAGAAGATGACACTCTAATTTGAATGGAACCTGGTCCTCATGCAGAAAGCAGCGGTTCTCAGGTTACTGAAAAGGGGATCGGAAGGCGAGGAAAGATGTACATCTTTCAATCGAGGAAACAAACCATTCAGTAGAGTTGACTACCAACGGTGAAGGATTAAAGGGAAAAAGTATGAACTAACTCTCAAGGGGGTAAAAGGGGGGGAGACAATTGTTGAGAAGGGGGCTGGCAACAGAACAAAAGGTTTGTCGAATCCCACCCCAACGACAGAAAACGAAAAAACCTCATCGGGGAAAGGGGGGAAAGAGGGGATCAACTTATAAGAATACGGGAGGCCCTAGCTGTTTCGCGCCGCGATATCTGAGGGAATGTAAGTGCAAAAAAATTCACAAGGAAGTGTGGGGAGCCCCTGGAAGAAAGAGGAACAAGAGGATTGTTGGGCGGCCCTGAGCCTGGAACTTCCATACAAGAAGATTCGGGAAAAAAGCGAAGTCCGAGGAGAAGTGCATAGCGATGCGGGAAGTAACGTAGCACTGGAACCCAGGGAATCACCTTTTTGTGAACCACGAAAGGCCCGAGAGAAATGTGTTGGGAGTCCGGGGAGAAGCTGGCAGGCTGCTGTGGATCGAGGAAAAAGGCTCTTCTAAATTCACGTTCCTTCTTCTTGGGAAGGGGGCCCCTTGGTAAGTGTCCTGAATCAAAAAAAGAGAAAAAAAGGGGGGGGGGGTTCAAAATCGCGAGCTCCGAGAAACGCCTCATTGTGCCTGCCTGCAGAGGGAAAAAGGACCTCTCGCTATGAGTACCTTAGGAGGGAGATTCGTAGGATCTCCCTCGGGGGGGCGTGGAGAATAAAAGAACACCTTTTTCCGATCACGTATTCATCCCGTGAAAAAATAAAAAAAAGCTGCTCGAGGCACGGAAAGGCTATATGTTTTTTTGAGCCTGGTCGAGTAGCCACCATGGGTCGGGAAGGGGAATGGCCCATCTTTCCGCTTGGAAGTTGAAGATTTGGTATAAATGGAGAAAACGCGACGCACTCGGAAGAAATCTCTCTAACTGTTAGGTTTATTAATAGACGTGCGAGCCGGGAGAAAGAGCGCTACAAAAAACGGGGAAAAGGGGAAAAGGGGATTAGGGAACTGTTAATAGGGAGACGGCGGTCGTCATGGGAAAACTAGGGGGGGGGGAAGAGGGAAAGAATTACGCGAATGGGGTAGCTCGGGCTCCGACGGGAGTAGGCAGGCTAGGAACAATGGTCGGCTGGGCGAAAGGTAAGAACATACAACTCAGGGGAGCATGGAACTCACCTGCGTAAGATGGGGAAAAAAAGGAATTCCCGCGAGTGAGGGGAAGGAAAAAAAGGGGTTTCCAGGGAAGGGAAGAGGAGCCAAAATCCTAACAAGTTTCTGCGCCAACTCGAAAGTTTAGAAACAGGAAAAAAGGGGCCGAGAAGAAGGTGGGAAAAGAGAACTACAAAGGCGCGTGAAAAAAAGTGGGTGATTCTTACCCGCAAATCGGCTTGGTTCACTACAATCTCTGGAGATGGGCCCCTCAATATGCAGTAAGGGGAGGGGTTGGGGGAAAATATAGGGGTCTGCTAAAACACTCGCAAAAGGTTCCTGACGAACGCAGGAGGGCGGAGGAGCGGAACGAAAAGGGAAGCTAAAGGCCACAGGGCAGCTCTGTCCGTGAGGGGGTTTCCTGTCTAAGCGCGAAAAAAGAGGAACGGATATACGGGGGAAAAAGTAGGAAACAAGAAAAGACAGGAGGGAAAAAAAGAAAGCCAGGCCGCAGGGCATCCATTTCCCTGGAAAAGAAACGAGTAAAAGGAATAACTTGAAATGGGGGGGTCTGCGATTTGACAACTATTTCCCAAGAAAACAAAGGGGGGGGGCAGTGGGCAACCGAAAGAGGAGGGGGGGAGCTAATCGATTGCAAATATGCGTTGTACGAGGTGAGGGCTCACCGTAAAAAAGCTCGCATCATCCGTGGAAAGGGAAAGGTCTGCGGGAAAAAAAAAAAAATGTCCAAAGGGGAAGGGGGGGGGGGTTCTTGAGGGAACTTTGACACTGGGAACTCCGCCACCACAGATAAATATTTTCTTGAGGTCGCTATTTCCGGAACCGAATCGTGCAGAAAGTATTGAGGCTAAAATGACCAGATAGAGGGGGAGGGACTTAGGAGGGGGAAAAAAGTCGGAAAAAACAAGCCTAGCCGCAGCCAAAAGGGCCAGCGGCATAAATTGGGGAAAAGGAAATAACTATAAGAAATGAAGAGATCGCTCAAAAAACAAAACGCCTGAGAGAAAGAGCAGATCTTGAAGAAGGGGGAGGGGGCCAGACGCGGCAAGGAAAAGGAGGGAGATTGGAGAGGACTCGGCCAAAACGATTTTTCCGGCGCTAGGGGGGAAACATCGCCGCGGTCGAAAGTGATGTACGTATATGGGAACCGATTCGCGTTGTGAAACTAGGACCTGCGCAAGAGAAAAAGATTTGGCGTCTTTGTTACATTCATCAGTGATGGAAAGGAAAGAAACAAAACACGGCTGGACAAGACGGGCGCCCCTCTCAAAAGAGGAAAAATGCTTCACTGGCGCGCTATATCGGAACACAGATACGTAAAGAGGAAAGAAACCAAGGGGGAATAAAGCTCGGAGGGAGGGACTCTTTAGGAAAAAACAGCCAGAACACGCTGGTGATGGAACAGAGTTGAATCGCGATTGTGAAAGAGTATGAAAAAATGAGCGGCGCCAGGAAAAGGAGGAAGGGGGATTCGGGAGGGGGGACACTGGCATGGAAAAAGGCCCCCAAGGAAGAGACGTCAAAGATTGGTATCAAAAAAAAAGAAAAGGAACCACCGCCACGGACCCGGAGGGAACTACAATCGTCCTGCCAGGGATGAAGAGGAAAAAACAAACGCTAAGTCAAAAAAAAAAAAACATCGGGAACGAGGGAGAGGGGGGTTCAGGGGACGAATTGGCGGTCGAAACAGAAAAAAAACAATTGCGTTGACGAACACGTGGAGGGGAACTCAATCAAAAGAGGAGTCAGGGGCGGACGATGGGATCAAGAGGAGCCCACGGGGGCGATGGGGCCGTAAACTCGCAATCCTTTTTGACTGGGGACGGACCCCCTTCATTCAAAGAAAAGGGTAAAGTGTGTAAAAAAAGGACACAAAAGGAAGCAAAGGTGTAAGTGTGTCCGCCCCAGGCACCAGGATTTGACACGCCGGGAATTCTTTTCATAAAGGGCTGAAAAAGCCTAGGCGGAGAAGGAAGGATCGAACGAAGTGACCCGACTGAAGGGAGGCTTTTTACGCATCCTCCCTGCCCGTGTGGGTAGAAAAAGGGGGCGCCCAAAAAAAAAAAAAAACATAAGAGAAAAAACAACCCCGATGACGCAGTCTTACCCGGAATGAACCCTGCGCCCTCCGGGAAAAGAAGTTTTGTCAAAAAGAAGCGTTGGGTGGAATGCAGTCACAAGCCGCCCAAAGAATAAACGATACATGTTTAGGAAGAGGACCCAGCGTGCTCAGGGGGCGCGTTTATAAATCAAAACAGGGAAGCAACAAGCATGAGAGGAACATCACAGCAAAAGAAATGGTGATCAGAAGCGACAATTGAGGGGTTCCAACCAAAAGAAGGTTGGAAACAGGGAAGGTTTCAAGATCACACGAAAAAAAAAGGTTGTCGGATTAGCCACTCAGATGGTCGCGACACCTAGCTGGAGGGAAGCCGCAAAAAAAAAACTCAGGGCGAAAATCTCAGAAAAGCCGCGAAGAAATCAAAGAGAGGCAGGCCGCATAAGGACGGAGGTTCATGAGCCTGCAAAGAGGGGCTGTCATTCCCCCTGGGGAAAAGGGTGAATGGAAAGAAAATGGGAAAAGAACTAAAAACTCCAGAACCGGCCAATTCGTTCGAGAAACTGTGCTCGTTTGTCCAGATAGCCTTCTGCTGAAGGGGAGAAAAAGGGGGACCAAAGGGGAAATCGAGGCAGAGAGGAAAGACGGGGAAAAGGGAGAGGGGTGGAAAAAAGGGCGCTTCTTCTAAAGGGAGGGGTTCCCTTTCGTTGAACCTCACCCCCCGAAGAGGCCGGGAAAACATACGTAAAAATATCTCTCAGGAATCTACCGCAGGAATTACTCTTATTGAAGTCCCATGTTATCTAAGGGGAGCCACACACAGCGGAAGGGGAAATTCCAAAAAGACTCAAATGCGCCGAATCCGAATGGGGAAAAGAGGTTTCCATTCCCCGACTTTGGAAGGGGGGAGTATGTAGAAAGTCCGATCAAAGGGGATAAGTGGAGACGCTTCTACTCAACAACAAAATTTTTAACCGAGCAGGGGGAAGAGATATGCTGGGCCAAACAGGCTAAGAAAGAACTGGGACACAAATGTTACTCAATCGGAATGAAGAAAGACAAAGAGGGGGGCGGGTCAGAGATTCTAAAGGGGGGATCGGGAAATCGTGGAAAAGAGAATGGTTGGAAGAAAGGGAGAAAACTAATGAAATTAGCAGTTATTTGGACCTAAAGGTACAGGAGGGCAAAAGCCGACCGAGTGGGGCTTCATCATGAAAGCGTTCTTAATTCAATTCGGAGGAAGGACTGAAAAAAGAGAGACGACAGCCGCAATGCTGAAGCGTTCCATGGGTTTTACTAACGCGACTGGAAAGGGAAAAGGAAGGGGGGCTACGGAAGCGTGGGGGGAAAAAGAAAGTCTTAGAGAAACAATGGAAGTTATGGAAGAAACTTCCACGTTCAAGCTTACCTGCATAAAAAAAGAGTATGAACTCTGAAGGGGAGGTCAGTAACAGGGGGTTGCATTGCAGGGGGTTGGAGGGAGGATTGGCGGCACACCTTGGGTATGGGGAAAAAAAAGCATCTCTACAAAACTGGGGGAGACGAGACCCAGGAGGCCGAAGTTTTGGGAGGACGCAGAGATCAACAAATTTGGAAACGGAAAAAAAAATGCAGGCGGAAGAGAATCTGTGAGAAGCAGAAAGACAAGAGGGGTGGAACTTGACTGGAAAAGACGCAGGGAAGCCGTATCTTAGGTCGGAAAGGGGGGCGGCAAGACCACAAGAGTTGAGGGAGCGACGGTCGAAAGACATTGGACCCGAATAGAGAGACTTTTTTCCCACCCCCGACCGCTAAAGAAAAAAAAGGGGAGAATTTTCGAAAAAAAGAGGGATAAATGGCGGGGAGCGCAAAGGGGAAACCCCAGGAAGAAAGAGAAAAAGGGGAAGGGCTGCTTGGCCGAGGAATGAAGCCCTTTTACATGTGCAGTTCCTCCCGACACAGGCAAAAAGGAAAGCGAAAAAAAAATCGGAGGGACCGGAAAGGTCATGCCGGCCGACGGTTCCACTAAAAAAGAGAGGAGGATTATCGAATCGATATCTGGTGCACACAGGCGCATGAGGCTGGAAAAGATGAAAAAACCGGCCAGCGTCATAAATCTCGACAAGTGACCGTATCATCGTGCTGATCCGTAAAATCGACAACGACAGTGTTGGGATGAGAAATGGCGAGGTCGGAGAGTTAAAAGAGAGGGAGCGTGGAGATGAGAAGCTTTATCCGCAGCATCCAGGGAAGGGGGGGCTTTCAAGTGATGTAAAGAAAAAGTTGAGGAATTAAGAAGAAGAGATATCGTGTATTATGGAGCCGGACGCGCGAAGAGGAGAAGAATTACACGCCTGTCGACAAAATCTAGCTGCGGAACGGGGCGCATGTTTAGAAAGGAGGACGGCGTAGAAAGAGGGGCAAAGAAAGAAAAAAGGATCGGGAGCGTGAGTCAAAGGGAGGCCTGGAAAAAACGACTCTAACGAAGGCGGCAATGGGGGAAACGTTCGGAGGAAAAAGGAGAGCAAAGACCTGTCTCACCGGGGGCTGTTCTGCAAGACGAAAAGAGGTCTATCATCTGGTTAACTCGCACTTACAAAACAAGAAAAACAAGAGGTGTAAGTGGGGATAAAGTGGAAAAAGCATGCCAGGTGTTGAACACAATGAAATTGAGAGGTCCTACTGCCAAGAAGAAAAGAGAGTCGCTCTAGGTTGCGCTGGAAGGGGAAAAGATGGGCCAGAAATGAGGCCTGAAGGAAAGGTCTGAAAACACGCGTGGGGAAACGCATTGCTGAAAAGGTTGAGGAAAGGGTATATTCGGGATTCTGGATGAAACACTCTCGTGAAAAAGGAATGATGCGAAAGGGAAGCGGGGAAGGGAGCAAGGGAAGAATACCGGGAGACAGGCTAGTTACCGGCATAAGACATTTTCCTTTGAGGGGTGGGCATTGGCTATCGGGCGTTGACATGACATATACGGTGGGTCTTGGTGTAAACAAAAAATGGTGCAAAAAGAAGCTACAAGCAAGGGGGGAGCAGAAAGGACAAATTCGGCGATAAAAAAGGGAGAATCACCACGCGGGGGGGGGGGGGGGGGGGGGGGTGGGGGGGGGGGGGGGGGCCGCGGACGGGAAGGTCGAGGAAGGAAAAAGAAACTTCAGGAGGAGCAATGGTTATCGCGGGTGTATTACTTATATGGAGAACCGAACGAGAAAATCAATTCCCTACCGGGGGGAAGGGGGGTCGAGCGTCATGGAAGGGGGGGGGGGGGGGGGGTCTTTAAAGCAGCCTTAACCGAGGGAAAAAAAGTTCCGCTCTCCAAAGGACAATTAAGATTGAGAGGGACGAAATCGCTAGGGCCTTAAAGACCAGGCGTGTCCAGAGAAGGAAATTGACGTAAAAAAAGCGATGTGGGAGGGGGAAAAATCCGAAAAGAAAAAAGTAGAGAGGACTGACGACAAGACTATGCCAAACATTAGGCCGCGGAAACATAGAGAAAGACTAGAAGACGGGAAAAATCGCTACAACAACTTGAGAAGGAACATTTAATTCTGTCAGAGTGCAAGGGAAAGAAGAAAGAAGTGGAGCATAGCTTGAAGCTCAACCTTCATGAAAAGAGGCATCAGGGGGTTTTTTCCGGCGCGAAAGATAGGAACATCGCAAAAGACGGAGGGCGGCAGAAAGCGTTAAGAAAAGCAAGAAGAGGGGGGGAGGAGCTAGAAGTCCGTGGTCAAAACTGAACGGGTGCATTTCTGAAAAAAAAAAAAGGTTCCCTCACGGAAAGTGATGTACATGACGCTCGGACCCCCGAACAAGCTTAATTGGAGAAAGAAAAATGCGCAACGGACAGAAAAGAGGGGATCAAAAAAAAAATGTACTCTTGGGAAGAGTTCCGCTAGGCAGGATGGGGGGTAATCCTCGATAAAAACCTAAAAGAAGAAAACAGGAAATTTGAAGCATTTGCAAGTGGACTTGGCGCAAGGACTTTGGAACTGGTTTGCTTCACAGAGTAAACGATCATTTCCACCAAGTTCAGGGGGGGCATCCACCGCGGTTATCTCCTCTTGGGGGGGAAAAGCCGCTACCAGGAAAACACGAAAAAAAATGGGAGGACAAAAAAGAGACGGCTGCCAAACTCCTCCAGCCTAAAAAAAAGGAAAGGGCTTCCCCTCACACCCGATAAGGAGGGAGGGAGCATCAAAGAGGGTTCCAGAAGGGGACGGGAAACCAAGCGACGCATACGCCGGCACTCAATCTCCATAGGGGATCAGTGAATCTACCGTCCGATTGCGGCCGTATAAAGGCAACGACATTGAGAAAAACAAGGGAAAAAATTTGATGGAAAGGTAAGAAACCTAAAAAAAGTAGAACACCTTTCCGAGGAGAAACTGGTCTGAAGTTGTGAGGGCAATTCGGTAAAGAAAAGCGGAAAAAAAGGGTTTTGGAAAAGGCAGAAAGGAATTTAAAGATCGGGCCTCTTGGGACAGAAAGCGCAGCCGTTGGAGAAACGCAGAAGGACTAGCGAAACGGTTCGCAAAAGAAAAAGTCTTAAGGCCCCGAACTTGAGTCGCGGAAGGGGGGAAGAAAAAGATCAAAAAAAAAAAAAAAAGTGGGAATCAAGGAACGATTACGGCGCCAGGGTCCCCAACCCAAGTAGGAACCGCCGGCTTAAGTCAGAGGAACAGAAAAAACACCAATAAGAGGGTTGGTGAACAGGGAAGTCAGTGCGCGTCAAAAACGGCCCGTCCTTCGATAATAGGTCGCTAGATTCGAACCAGCGTCGTCCGCGTTGGAGCCATGTTAAGGACGGCTTTTGGGAAATCCAAGCCGTCCTGGCACCCTTAAAATGGAAGGGGGGGTTTAAAAAACCAAAGATCCGGGGGGTCATCAGGGGAAGAACTTGCAACTATGCAGAACCACAGGCTCGGAAAGTTCACCCAACACGCTTGATCATGGGTTGCGCCTATTCTCCCCAAAGCGGCTCCCAACGACTAAGCTGCCTGCCACCAGAAAGCCGCCAAAGAAAAAAAAATCGAGAAGATCAACCAGCGAATGGAATCCAAAAAAGGGGCGCAGGCCTTCTTTAACTGGATAGGGGTTCAGATCCTTTCGCTCCTTTGAAGGGGGGAGGGAACCGTTTGGGTAATATTGTTTGAAAAATGCCAGGAGACATCCAAGTTAAAAAGGAACAGTCTAACTGGGGTTCGTTCGAAGAGAAAAAATTCGATCAATGTCGCGGGGAAAATGAAAAGAAGGGGGGCAGGATGTGGACGCACCACAAAATATCTTGGACTTTAGCGGGTGAAAAAAGGCGCGCTGTCGGGAGGCGGACAAACACGTATCGTGGGGAAAAAAAAAGAAAGGGATGGGAGAAGATCCAAGGATGGCGCCGCAAAATACGCGGAAGCGTCCTAATACTTATTCCTGCGTAAAGTCCACAAGGGGGAGAAAAAAAGAAGTACCACCACGGAACTTCCGGGGAAATGAGCATCCACAAACAGAGGCAGGGACCATAATAATGTACGCAGGGCATTGGGCAGTTCCCCATACTTGTAAAGGCTGATAGAAAAGAGAGGGAAACGAAAGGAAGGGTGATACGTCGATCCCCCAAAAAGTTTCCGAAAGGGCCGAGGGCCTTATCTGCGGGTGGATTAGAAACAAGAGAGACTCAACAACCGTTTTCAGACACTTTGAGACATCAGTCTCAACAGAGGATGGAAGGGAGATTCAGGGGGGGAGTCTGTCTTAAATACTGAATGGGAAGAAGAATAAAGGAAATAACCCTATTGGAAAACGTAAGGGAGTCCGCCGGGAGGACACGGGGCAGTCAAGACACCCAAGAACCGGAGGAAAAGCGACCGGTCGAATGAAAA
>Ga0179593_1378478_pt1 | contig 20320 bp, 32 predicted proteins | sample CZODoug2_1_08_16_FD_185931 | JGI IMG/M metagenome (GOLD analysis project Ga0179593, IMG submission 185931) | Vadose zone soil fungal communities from Angelo Coast Range Reserve, California, USA - CZODoug2_1_08_16fungal (PacBio error correction) | ecosystem: Environmental > Terrestrial > Soil >...
TGGATCACGAGAAAACTGCAACAAAAAAAGGGCTGATAAAAAGGAAGTCAAAGGAAACAGATACGAGAAGAAGGGGGCTCTTCATCGAAAGAAACGTAGATGTCCGGAACCAGGGGGAGCGCAAACGAAAAAAATTTTCTCTTTTAATACGCTAGGTGGCTTTGGAAAATGAGGACGTTTGCGTAAGGGGGAACCTTAGGAGGGAGAGAGGGGATGGCGGGGCGAAAAGAAAGGAAAGGATTATAGATCGTAAAAAAAAGGGGAAGGGAAAACACTGGCCCGGTGTCTAAAAAAGGCTGAGAAGACCCATATATCAACGCTTATTTAAGGAGAGGGAGGCGGGGGAGGAACCAGGAAGGCGTCCGGGGAGGAAGGGGGGGTCAAAAATGGGAAAAAAAGAAGACGTCGGGGAACTGTTGTAGACAAAGTTGGGGCCACAATCAAGGCAAGACCGGCTCAAAAAAAGGAAAGTGGCTTCTAAAAGGGGAGAGATGCCACTATGCGAAAGAAAAGGAATATCTGAGAAAGGAAAGAACACAAAGTTCGGGGGCAAACTGTGGGGCTTGGAGAGATCCCAAAAAACCGGAGCGGGAATGAGATCTTGGGGAAAAGGAGGTGACCCCCAGGGTCAATCGAAGGGACAAGACACGAAAGGAGAAGCACGAAAAAACGTTGGAGTGTCCAGCAATTAAGGCGCAATTGGGGACTGGTCGCTAAGAAGTGCATTTAGCAAAACTGTAGGAAAGTAACTTCAGTAAACCATTTGTGGGGGGGCAAAAGGGAAACTAGGGTTCGGAGAGTGTAAGGGGAAGTCATCAAAAAAGAGAGTATCCTCCTAAAACAGTGCCTTTCCTGGAAAGAAAAGAAGTGGGGGCAGAAGTGATCCGAGGGGGGGGGAAAACGTGCTTTGGTAAAGAGAAATCAGCGGGGGGGTCTTAAAAAGAGGGTGACTGCGACAACGGCGATCATCACTAGAGGGATCGATATCCAAAAGTAGTCGCTGAAGCGAGGAAGGTTCCCTCTTTTTCTAAAAGGAAAACACATGGGGAGGAGGGAGTGGGGACTTCAAAAAGAAGAAAGTAAAGTTCGAAACGGAAAAGTCGCATCAAGGCAAAGAAGTTTGTGAAACGCTAAAAACGAGTGGGAAAGCAGGAGGGGGGGGGGTGATGTGGACGTCCGATAACACGTTTCTCAAAAAGACTTAAATTTCAAAGGAGGGGCTTGAAAAATCCCGACTTATTCGGAAGAAGGGAACGATGGCAGGGACTAAAAGTTGTAAGGAATCAGAGAAAAACGGAATATATTCGACAAAGAAACTTACGACGCACTTTTCCCCTTTAAAGAGGGGGAAAGAAGAAAGGCAGGTGGCTTCCAAAAAAAAAGAGAAAGGAAGTAAAATTGACAGGGGGGATTGAAAAAAGGTTCGAAAAGCGGACACGGGGAGCAAGGGGCGGGGGTCGGTCGCACCGAGAAGAAAAAAGGACGAAATTGAAAAGATGGTTGCATACATGTCCACCAAACAATAGAGTGAAAAAAAGGAGAGGCCGGTTTCAACGAGAAGGGGGGGTCTATCATGAACTTGAGGGAACTCGTCTGAGCGAAAGGGGAGGAACTCTTTAAGGGGAGGGGGGCATCAGCTTTTTTCAATAGTCGTTAGGGGGGGAAAAGGCCGTCAGATTGGAGATAGGTGGTGGGCACATAGAAAAAGAGAAAGGTTAAAGGTGGCCAGAAAGAGGCTTAAAGGAGTCGTATGGAAAGTCGAAAAGATTGTCGGAATGACTCCGGAGAAGAAACACGGCGTGGGCGAAGGAAAGGGCAAGTCGAGTTGATCACGCGCCATTTTGGAAAGCAAGGAAGGGGGGACGGTTGGGGCAAGGTGTGAGGGAGTCCTGCAAAAGGCGAAATCAAACAAAAGGAAAAGAAGATATACTGTCTTAGGACGAAAGAACGGACCAAAGTCGGAAAAAACATTAATCTTTCTACAAAGGCAGAGGGGATCACGAGCTACTGACGCAGGAGAAAAAGGCTTGACGCGAGGATTAAAGCAAAGAGAGGGGAAGACAAAGCGATCTAAAGGGGGGGAGAAGAGAGAGGGAATGAACATTTCCGAGCTTCTAGGAAACATGAAGGACTGCGAAAAGAAGCTTAAAATCGAAGATAATAGGGAAACCCCTAGGATGAGGACCGAGTCTACTTGGAAAAAAGCGACATCCGAAATTCCCCAGTCTATCGAAGGAAGAAAAAATAGAAAAAACAGGGGAAAGGGGGAAAGGCCTGAAGGTCGAGTTGGGAAGGTATTCAAAAAAACGAAGTTGTTGAAGGGGGGGCGGCTGTATGAAAAAAGGGGGGAAACGAAACCCCTTACTAATAAGGGTACGAGGCGGGGGGGGAAGAAAAGGAAAAAAGGGGGAAAGGATCGGGTGGGATAAAAAAAAACAAAAAAAAACCAAAAGAACCCAATGGGGGCTTTAGAAGGAAGGGAGGGGTTCAACCTTTATCTAACTGCGGCTGTGATGAAAGTTAGAATATATGGACTTTTCGGGAGAGGAGGGCAAAAGGCGAAAGGGAAGACGTCGAACGGAGAGTCCGCTCCGCGGGGGGGAACAAAAAGCAGAAGGGGGGAGATCAAGGGGTATTCGATCAAAATCACAAATTAAGCATAATCTTTTCCTTTTAACACACTGAGGACGAGGGGGACGTGGCAGTTCGGGGGGGGAGGAGTGAGGGGGAAAACCGAAGAAAACCAAACTGTTTTAAGTCAAAATGGGACGAAGGGAGGGAGGAAAAGGGCTAAGCTAGGAAGAGGAGACCTCGATAGGAAGGGGAAGGGGAAGTCGCATAACAATGAAAAAGGGGGATCAGACAAAAGGGGGAGGGAAGCACTCGTACCTGGGAAACCTTATTTAGGGAGGAAAAATGGTGGGCTGTTCATGATCAGCGAGGGGAAAATTCATAGGGGGGTAGTAACAGCAGGTGAAATCCTCCAAATTTGAGGAAGGAAGGGGACAATCTCTAACGCAATAGCGGAAGTTAAAACAGAGACGGAAAATGGCCACGAAAATGTTCTGAGTGCACTTTGATTTGGGGGGGTCCGGGGTTGTGGATCCCTGGAGGGGGGGGGGGGTAAGGGATGTTTCTGATAGGGAAGACCTGGTGAGGAGACAACCAAAAGGAAGAGGGAGCCAAGAAATCAGGGGAGGACGATAAATGTGGGCAGGAAACACAAAAAAGGAAGTGCCACAGAGAAGGGGGGGAGCTCCTCTTTTGTATTGGAGGAGAAATCTGGTTGAAGACTCTCATTCGAAGGATGAAGGGAAATAAAAGGTAGGGGCCTGGTGTCTTTCCAAGGTGTCTCATCAGGGAGTCATTGGGGGGGAGGAAGGGAAGGCAAGAACAGTAGCCTCTTAAGGGGGGACCGACGAAGGAGAAAAAGAAGGAGGGGAGAGTTTTGGTTGAAAGGAAGAGATTGAACACTAGGGAAGGAGGTGGAAATAGACAGGTTTACTGATCGAGGCATTAAGTGGGGGTCAGTTCGGAAGGAGAATCGCAGACCGGAAGAAGAAAAGATAAGTCATTCCAGTCTCAAAGACTAAACAGAACGGTTTTCACACAGAGGGCACGGTGTTCTTCTGCTCTGTGGACGCGAGAGAAAAAAGGGGGGAAATGAGACAAAAGAAGGGAAAAAAAGGAAAGATAGAAATGAGACTCGTAGATGGGGGGGAAGGGAGAAGAATTCAGTCACGTGGGGGGGGGGACGAAGCCACGAAAAACACTGAAAAAAAGGGGAAGATTAAAAACACTTATTGGAGAGAATTCCGTGGGAGAAGGGCCGGGGGGCTTAGAAGGAAAAACGTTGTACTGCGAAAGGGACTTCCTGCCAATCCTCTTGGGAGAGATGAAGCTGCGACTGGGTATGGAACTCCGGAAAAAAGTTACAAAAATCTAGGACTTCAAAACCTGAAAAAACGCGTTCAGGGGGAAAGGGAAAAGGGAGAGATTGTCGCAGGAAGATAGTACGGAAGTTGCGGGAAGGGGGAACGCTGAGAGAGCGAAAAACCTCCCGGAAAGAGCGTAGGGGGAAAAAGAGAGTCTTCACCGAAGACTTTTTCCTCCAACGCCAGGCGAACCTAGAGAACCATAGATGGCGCTGGGGTCGCTTGTCGAGGGAACCAGACCAAGAAATGTCTCGGTCTAAGGAGTTCGGGGGCGGTTTCAAACAGACGGGGCCCTGGAGGCAAAGTTGGGTGCCAGCACCTAACGGCCGCCGGAGAGGAAATTAGATAGGAAATTGAAGGGCTGGGAAAGAAAAAATGCGAAGAGAAAAAAGCGGTCTTATACGGGGGTCCCCTGGGCGGGGGGGGGCCGAAAGTTAGGGGAGAGAGAACCACCAGAGGATCAGTATCTGAAACAGGGGAGGGACCACGGGAACAAAAAATCGGGGACGGGAAAAAAAATGCACTACACGAAAGGGATCGATAACCAAGCGAACAAAAAGGGAGTGGTGCTTCATTACTGTGAGACGGGTTTGGAGTTGAAACTTGGACGGGAGTAAATCCAGGGAGAGAGGGGGGTGGGTCAAAAAAAGAAAAAAAAAGGACTCCAGTTTGTGGGGGGGATCAATTTAAAGCTCTGGGAGACAGGGGGAAGTATACATCAAAAAAGGCCTTACGAAAAAAGGGAATGTCCGACGAAGAAAGTGACGAAAAAGGGACTCCTTTTGACTGACAGGGAAAGGGGGGAAAATCTGGATGAAACTTGGTCTTCACAGAGAGGGGGGAAAAAAAAAAGCAATCGAGTAATCCTATGGAGGGCTCGATCAAAGGAAGAGAAAGATTTCATCCTCAAAACATTTGGTATCTGGGTCTTGGAAAAACGATGAAAGAAGAAATCGAACTGGGCCGAAAAAGGAAATTCGCATCAGATAAGGGGGGAAGGGGAAAAACGATGGGAGAAGGAATTGGTGATTTTAAAAAAAAGGGGAAGCCAGGTGGGAGAAAAGCTAACAGTCAGGGGGTCGTAATAAAAGCGGAAGGAGGGGAAACGAGAGGCATGGAGCGGGAAGGGGGAAGGTCAGCTGGAGAGACCTACGAGAAAACAGGATGAAGGTAAAAGGCAAAGGGACTCCTTTCCAGTATTAAAAAAGAGGGGCCATAGGAAGAGGGGGGGGGGGGATGAAGACTAAGGGGAAAGGGGCATATTAAGGAAAAAAGTCTCGACGAATTATCATCCGCTTCAATCGGGTAGGGACAACGAAGACAACAATTTACAATCTTTGCAGCAGTTCCAAAATGAAAGGAAATTAGACTTTTTAGGTTTAATCGGAAAAAGGGAAGAAGGAGAGGGGGGGGGAGGGGGGGGGGTACCTAGGGGGGAGGAGGAAAAGAGAAGAATATTCGGGGGTGGAAAAGACTTCAGAAATTCTTTTAGTAAGAAAGGAAGTGGGAAAGATGAAGGAAAGTGGATTCAAAAAGAAGAAGAAACAGGGGTCAAGTGAAGGAATATCGAGGGTCGAGGCTGCGGGGAGAGTAGTCATCTTGAGGAGGGGGGGGAGTCCAGAGAACTTTTAGGAATTGTATTTTCATTCGGCGCTCGAGAACGGGAAAAGGGACCAGGTACTCGCAGCGACTGAATATTTGGTAGGGATGGGGAGTCCAGGCGCAGGAAATTCTAAAAGAGAAACACAACAAGGAGGGGGAAAAGGGAGATATCCAGCTGAAAGGAGCAAACCGACCAATAAGAAGAAGAGACTCGAAAGGAAAGACTGGACTTAAAAAAGGAACCTCAATTGACAGGAAAAGCAGTCACAGCATAATGAGAGAGTCCCATCACGGATCAAGATTACGCCTACAGGATGCAGGATAGGATGCTTTAAAAAAGGAGTCTCTCCGCGTCGGAAAGAACAGAGAGATGAAGATAAAAACCCTACTAATGGAATACAAAAAACTGGGGTGTGGGGTGGTGGGGGTGTGTTGGGGTTGTTTTGGGTGGGGGGGGGGGTGGTTGTAGGAGATGAGACAAAGTAGGGAGAAAAAGACGAACTATCACAATAGCGAGAAAAGAAGGAGCAAAAAACGCTGAAAAAAGAAAAGTGCAGTTAGGGGGAAGGGCCGTTTGTCAAAGGGGGGGGGGGGAGGGGCTGGGAGAAGGTGTGCCAAGAAAATGAAAGAATCGGGGAAAAGAAAAGAGGGGCAGGGGGGGAAGCCAGTAAGTGTGAAGTCAGGGAGGAATGGTGTGCAGAAAGCGAAAGGAGGGGAACACAATCATAACCGTTATCTAGCTTACGGGAGGGAGTTAGAATACTTTCCACTACGGGAGAGAGACAGGCAAGGCAATGAGGAAAGGAATAGTGACTACAAAGGGGGGGGAACCAACCCGAAGGAGCAGGGAGACCAGCGGGGGAAGAGAAAAAACAACATCAAAATTCCAGAAAGCCGTTAAGGGGGGAAAAAAAACAGATGATTTCCGGGAGTTTGCTGCCCATTTCGGAAGGGAAAAGAGAGGGACACCGACCACAAATTTGGGAAGAAAAGACAAAAGAAAGGGACAGACTCGAGAGTTACGCTCAGGGAACGGACATCGGATAGAGAAAAGAGATAGTCTGATCAAAAAGAAAAATGACTGGGAAAAGCATCTTATGGACGACACCAAAGGGAAAAGAGGGGGAAAGACTTACGGGAAAAAAGGGATCGAGGAAGGGAAAAGGGGTGGAGCAAGGGGCAGAATAGTCGAGGGGAGCAAAGAGTCGAAAAATTACCTGACCCAACCTGTCTGCCGCCGGGGCTGCGAACGAAAGGGGGAAAGATAGCGAAGGGAAGAGAAACGATTCTTGCCCACAAAAGGAAAGGGGTGATTCTCGAGGGGGACATTCTGTGGAGGGGCCAGACTTACAAGTGTACACAGGGAGAAGGGGCCGAAGTGAGAAAGGATCGAGCAAGAGAGTAAATATCACCCTCCAAGTCTGGCCAAGAGCCAAGTTTGTGAAGGGAGAAGATCTTTTATTTATTCAAAAGAATCAGGGGGGGGGGGAGAGCTAACGGTAGAGTGGACATTTAGAGAACGGAGGGAAGGGTTCCCAAAGTTCTCACAAGACTTCGGGGTGGAATCCGAAAGTAAACTCCATGTGAGACATAGGACTGGGGCCGAGGGAACTGAGGGCCAGAAGAAGGGTTTGATATAGGGGTCAGGAAGGATGGAGAAACCTGACCTTAGGGGAGAAGAGTGGGAAGAGGGGAAGGTCAGGGTCCTTTTTCTCCTACAGAGGATGGCGGGGAAAGGGCGTCAACGAAAGATCCAGGACGAAGCGTCTTCTAAACTACATCGAGGAAAACGAGAAAAGCGGGGGGGATCGGGGAGGCTCTCTCCTGTTAAGGCGATAAAGAGAAGGGATGACTACAATCATGAGAGAGGGAATCGGTTCCGGGAGAAGAAGACGGGGGTTTTTCTCATAATGCCGGGCCTCTATAAAAAAAATAGGGCATCTCTCTCAAAAAAACTTATTATAGAAGAGAATATACTATCTTGGGAGAAAGGCAGTGGCTTTTGATGAGCAAACAAAAAGTGTACTGACAACAATTCCTCCGCCAAAGATACGAGTCACAGGGGGGGGTGAGAACTATCATAGCTACTAGGGAGGGGAATCGCCTGGTAAAGGGACTAGCGTTATTAAAAGAGGGAAAAAAAAAAAAACCGGCTGCTCTTTGGAAGGGGAGGGGAAGTAAGCGGAAGAAGGGAAGGAGATTTGCGGACGGAATTCCACCTATTCTGACTGGTAGGGCGGGGGCGAAACCTGGAAGAAAGAGGATCGGAGCATTCAAGAATCGTGATTTTCATAAAAAAAAGAAAGAAGCCCTGGGGACTCCAACTCCGCATGACGAAAAATGAAAAAGACAACAGGATGGCGATGGCAGGCCTTAGGAACCCAGGACGAGGCAAGAAAGGGGCGACGGGGAGGGAAAAGTATGACCAACCAGGAAGCGGCCTATCTAACCATTGAATCACCGAAAATCCGACCGGGGGTCTTACTGGAGTCCAGTGGGATGAACCATTAGATTAAACAGGATGAGGGAGTCTCACAACCAGGAGGGGAAGGGGTTGAAAAATTGGAGGGGGGAGTAGCCACAAAAGGGAGAAAAACTTTGAACTTCGGGCACCCATTTCCTCAATAAAAAGGGATCAAAAACGAAAAAAGCCCCGGAGGAAAATCAAAAGAACACACGTTGATGTGGTCCAATGGAAAAAGGACTAAATGTGGAAGGAAAAATGGTTTCCAGGGAGAGACGCCCAAAAAGGAAGCACATGTTGGGAATTGGAACTAGATACCTATTAGTCCTCGATACGCGGATAGCTGATCAGGGCCTAAAAAATTCAAAAAGGGAAAAAAACCAGGGTCATAAAAAAAAAGTGAGGAACCAAGGAGAAAAAGAGTTGAATACTGGAGGGGGCAGCTTTTGAGAAATCATCTGCCTGCGCAAAGGGGGGGGAGGGGACTAGCGAGGGTCGAAAGAGGAGAGCAGCAAAAACGGAAGATCTCGAGAGGAAGAGGGGGTCTCTCTTCACATTTGGGGGGGGGGTTAGGGCGGCGGGGAAGAATGAAAAAAATCTAAACGAAAACTGGAGGAAGCAAAGGCACCGAAAGAAGATTTTTTAACCGGAAAACGGAGGGGAAACTGGGGGAGAAGGTGGTGATTGGAAGGAAGAAAAATGTGTAGCATCGCCTTCATGCTTGCGGGGGGAGGCCCAGGATACTCTTAGGAAGGGGGGTGGTCGCGGGTAAAAAAAAGGAAACCGAACAAAGGGAAAAAGACTTGCGAACTTAACGAAAGAGGAATTTCATCACAAACGGTATGACCGCGTGACCTATCAGAACTTGGGCAGGAAAACCATCGAACTGGAAAGGCAACGGGAAAAAGGGAAAGTGGAAACAACTCCTCGTCCTAAGCACGGGGGAAGGAAAAGAGGGGGAGAAAAAAAGAACAGATCACAAATGTTTTTGCAGAAGGCAAACTCATGGTCCTGAGAGCTGGTCAGGGGGTTTGCAGAGAGAAAAAACTTTGGTCTTGGGGAGGCTTCTTGAGGACAAGGGGGGGTAGGTAAGAGAGGGGGCAAGTCATAGGGCGTGGGGAAACCTCTATTCGAAGGGGGCAAGAGAGGAGGGGGAAACATGAAGTGAAGTGGGTGCCCATAGAAAGAAACATGTAAAGGGGGGAAAGGAGATCGGAGAAGGAAGATAAACGTAGAATTCCAATGGGGAGGGAATGCTTGCTAACCCTGATTTGAGGGTAGGAGGGGCGATAGGATAAAAAGAAAGGTGCGCGCAAGCGACAGGAAGAATGGACCGGGGTCGGGGAATTCCTGCGACTGATTTAGTAAGAAACAACACAATTATAAAAGAAGAGATATCAGATCTCAGATGCCAGACCGAACTGAGAGGAAATCATATCAAATGGGCGAGGTGATAAAATTCGGACGACGGAAAAAAAATCTAGCTGGTCGCAGGAAGAGAAAAAGAGGGCAGAAGCTAAGAGAAGGCCGATTAAATGTAAAGGGACATACCTCTGAGGCAGATGGGCAAAAAGGTCATTTTTCAAAAATCATCTCGCAGCCATAAAGAGAAAAAAGGGGGAACCAACCGAAGAATGCCTATTCTATAATTCCAATAGGGTAATCAGTCCGAATAACACTAACAAGGGAAGAGCTCAAAATAGAAAAAAGGAGAAGGAAAGATTTTGTTAAAGGGTCACACATTGGGGGGCAAAGGGGCGGCTGTGCGGGGGGAAAGGAAAAAATAGAGAATACGTGCAGCCGAGGTAGTAAGGGGCCTCCCAGGGAAAGTTGATTAAACCGTGAATGGGGGCACAGGGCCGGGGAGTATCGGGACGGTCCTACTTTGATGGAGAACGTAAAGGGGGAGGGAAATCGGAGATATGAAGTGAGGCTGAGGCATCTAAAAAAGGGGGCCATTCTTCGCAAGAACCCACAAGACGACTCCAGCATTCAACGAAAAAAAGAAGGTCAAGACTGAAAAAAGAAGGTTGATTCCGGGAAAAAAAGAACTCCGAAAGGAAGAAGGGTTTGAAAGTTAAAAGAGGAGGTCAACAGGGGGGGGGGGGGGGAAATGTGCTGTCCCAGGGGAGAGGGAGGGGAGTTGAGGAGATGTCCACGGGGGCCGGCCTAACATTTTTCAAGAAAGCCGAAAAGAGGGAAGAGAGAGATATGAACCTCATTCAGGACTTCAGAGGGAGAAACCAAGGGGAATAGGAAGGGGAGCAACACGATGAGTAGAAAAATAGGACGACATAAGAAAAGAATAAACGAGAGTGGTTAGGAAAGATCTTCTTAAAAAAGGGAAAAGTGTGGGGGGGACTGGCAAAGACACTCGGACACAATCTGAACGAGGCAGGACAGGTCTCAAAAATGTCTTGATGGTTAGGGGGAGAAACCCCAAAAAAACCCCCTCAACTGTGCCCTATTCTGTAAAAGGGAACGTCAAGGCCTTTGCCCACTAAACGGTGGGGGTTCGCGGGTTAATTGGGGAAGGGTGGGGTCTTTCAACTTGTCTAAAAAAATTGTAGTTCTTAAACTATGTGAAGAAGTTAAAACGGGGGGAAGAATTTGGGAGAAGAGAACCCGCAGAGGGGAAAAAAATCGACGGGGGGGGGGGCAACTTTTTGAGGTCGGCTTCAATCTGGGAAAAGCGCAGTGTCGATAGTGAGAGAAAGGGAGTGCGGGGCTGCCAAAAGGTCAAGAAAACCACATCGAAGAAGAGGGCTAATTCAAGAAATTACTCACATGGGATTCGAATCGCTTGAGGAACGAACTGGGGAACTGTTTGAAAAATACCATAACGGGGGAAAGAGAGTGGTGTCAATCAAAAGCGTGAGGAAGGGAACTTATGTGAAACGGTTTGAAGCAGATCATGAGAACTAGGTATCATGGGGGGAATAATTCTTCGCAGGGTGACCTGGGGGAAGAAAATTAAGCAGATAGTCTGAACAAGAACGACCGGTCTGATCCCTCAAGCTTCTCGGCGCGGAAAAAAAGAAAACGTACAAAGGGGAAAGAAAAATAAGGCGCGAGGGGGAAAGAAGGGAAGATGAGGGGTATAGGTTTGGGGCAGTTAAGTCAGAGGAAATTACACGGGGTTGAGGAGAAGCCACGCCTCTGAGAAATATCAAAGAAGAAAAACAACAACGGCTTTGAAAAGAAACAGAGCCGATCGGGTGTAAGCAGAAGGTAAGGGGTCTGGGCAAACACCAGGGGGGGGAAGTCAGAAGGACGGAATCCACAGAGAAAAGGAGGAAAGAAGGGCGCTATCATCCTAAGGTGGGGATAGTAAAGAGGGAAGGGAAAAGTAAGCTCTAAAGCAGAGGGAGAAAAAGCTTGGAAAGAAGGGGGGGAAGGTGTTTATCATACCTATAGTAATCATTGGGAGGGAAGGGGGCAGGTAAATGCTTCTAGGGTGGGTATTAAGGAAAAAAGGAAAGGAATGAATGAGGGGAAGAGGGAACTATTCATGGACACATAAACCCGGTGTGAAAAAAGAATCTGAAGGAAATCTATTTTATGGACTCAGTCGAGGACAAAAGCCTATGAAGAGAAAGGGCAAGGGGCGGAAAAGGAGGGTCACATTAAGGCGGCAGGGGGCGACCGTGGGGGACAGAGCACAGAGCGGCCGACGGAGGGAAAGGCTTCTATAGGATGGGGATCTGGGGAAAATAATAAAGAAAAACGACTTATACTTCATAAAACCGGGGGAGAGTGGGGGGAAACTGTGCAGGGGGGATATAGAAAAAAGTCAGGCTCGACGGTAGTAATCTATGTCACCATGGAGAACGGGAGAGAACGGGCAAAAAAAATAACGTAAAATCTATCACAGAACAAAGTACATTGGGTTCAGAAATTACGGAGCCAGCACCTGGTTGAAAAGGGACTCTATAGGAAAGTTCGCGGGGTAGCCCGACGAGGGACACGAATAAGAAATTGTGGGAAAAGAAGGGGGGGGGAAAAATGAGTCTTCTGTTTCTCGAATTTGGGAAGAGAAGACCAGCTGCCTTGAAAAGGACAAATTTACCTGGGACGAGGAAAAAAAGGGGGGGAATTCATCCGCGGTTCGGGGGGAAGTCTTCTAATCAGGGGGAAAGCAGCTGGCTGAAAGAAAAGGGGGGGACGCCTTCTCAAGGAGAATCAAAAAACTATCGAGGGAGAGCAGAAGGGGAAAGAGACGTACGATAAATCTCGACTGAATTCCATATGGAGGAGAGGCTTCAAAACAGGGGGGGGGGGTAGTCTTAGGGAAAAGAAAAGGGGAAAAGATAACAGAGATTGGGGGCTCCGGCACAGAAGAAAAGTGGTAACCAGTTTAAAAACGGTCTGGAGGGGAAGGGGGTGATGTGAAACCGAGAAAAGAGGGAAAAACAGAAAGGAAAGGAGGGGCTGTTTCTTAACCAGGAAAGGACTACTCAAAACTGCGTCAGGGGGAATGGACAAGTCCGACGAGAAAGAAACCAGGGAAAAGGAGGGAAATTAACTACAAGTAACGACGGGAGTCCAAAGAAATGGCTCTAAAGAGAAGTTGGGGGGAGAACGAACTTGGAAGGGAAGGGGAAAAAGGGGGGTATTACCACCTGGCTAGAAGAAGAAGATGACTGAATGTGACTTTCACCCAGCTAAGAACAAGACGGCATTGGAAAAAGAAGGGGGAATACCATTTCCAAAAGACAAAGTCACTCGAGGCGTTTGGGGGGAACGTATACTTAGGATCGGTGGATGGAAGGGAAGTGAGGTAATTTGAATGAAAGGATAAAGAAGAGAGTAGGATGGGGGGCAATCTTCGATTAAAAGGGATGGGGTCCTCGAACTGTGGAAGAAAAAGAAGGGATTCCCTAGATAGATACATGTTAGGCCCATTAACTAAGTCTTCGTATAAGGGCTATCTCGGAGCAGAATCATGTCTTTGAGAGGAATGCTACAAAAAAAAAACGTGGGAAGGATTGAAAAGTAGGTAAACTATTAAGCATGACGAATTTGCTACATAAGGTACATAAGAGGGGAAGGTCTGAGGACTACTCCACATCTCGGAACACAACAAAGGGGGGGGGAGAGGTTCGAAAAAAAAACGAGGACCAAATGATTAAATCGGCTCTGAGAATCAGGGACGAGTTGATCCCGAAGCGAGATGAATTAAACAAGCAGGGAGAAGAAAGCATGACCAACAAGAAAGGACGTTCTCCATAGGATCGGGGAAAAGTAAAAAGAAACCGCCCTGGCAACTAACATTGAACTTAAGGGGAGAGGGGCACCCACGACAGGACACTGTTCACTAAATCAAAGAATCCAATCGAGAAAAAAAAAAGTACCCCCAAGAAAAAGAAATTCTAACTGTCGCCAATTACTCAATGAAGAGAGAAACGATGCTTACAGGGGGAAGGAGAGAAACCTATAAAGGAGAGAGGGGACGTCGATGGGGAAACTTATGCAAACTATTGGGGAAAAGGGAGGGGAGGTGGAGGCGGGGGGGCCCGACCAAGAAGGGAATACGTGCCTTGAGAACTGGGGGGGAAAAAGGAAATCAAAAGAAATTGGAAATGACAGGGGTCTATTTGGCAAATCAAAGAGCTCTCCGAGCTTTCCTACCTTTGATCTGGTACGTCGAGAGTGGAGTTAATACTAGTTAAAGGGTTCAAAGTCTCCTAAGGAAGAGACAAAGGAGAAAGGCACGTACGAAAAGAGGGGACCGAGGATAGGGGAGAAAAGCCGGTTTGACGAAATACTCAAGGGAAAGGCGGCGTAAAAAAAAAAAAACAAAGAAGTCCTTTTTTCCCGGTTAACACAAAGGGCATTAGCGAAGGGGTCGCCCTTAGGAGGGCGTTTGAGGGAAAATATTTCACCACGAAAGAAGAAACACCTTTTTATAGCCGAAGAAAGGGAGATGTAAGGATCAGGAAATCCTCAGGGAAAGAGATACGACCTCGGAGAAGTGCGCCCTATTAGGTTCATAAACCAGATTCTTACGAGTCGACAACTATCAACCTCAGGAAGAAGTTTTGGCGAAAAAGTTCGGCGTAGGAGGGGGGGGGGATGTGTGGGTCGACAAGGGGAAAGAAGATGGGGTCGAAATCAATGAGAAACCGAAAGGGTCAGGAAAGTTGGCACAAGGGGGGGCGGGGAAATGTCTTCGAACGGGCGGGAAAGAGAGACGAAAGGGAAAGGAAAAGAACTTCATTAAGGACCACTAGAAATGCGCTTCTAGATTGAGGGCAGGGGGGGGCTGTGGACAGGTAAAACGTTGATTGCGGGAAGGAAGCGTTCTCCATAGCGGCAAAGAGGGGGGGGGAGAGTAAAACACGTGCACAGAGGAAAAGGTGGTATAAGAAGAACAAAAGGATGTTTGGTGTAGAATTTCCAGAACAAGGGGGGGGAGGTCAAGAAACTGCATAAATCGACGGGGGGAGGCCACTGTCTCCCATTAAAGCCTGGTGCAGGGAGACCTGCTAAATAAACCTAGGATGGTGACGAACGAACTGAAAAAACTAAAGGAAAAAGTTAATATAGGTGTACTTCAGAGGGGAGGGAAAAAATGAGTTGAGAAAAAGAGAAAGGAGAGCCTAGGAAAGGAAAATGGTCATGTGCCTAAATAAGTCTCATCCTGGGAAAGCCTTCAAGAAATGAATAAAGAAGAGATTAAAAATAACCGAGGAAAAACTTCAAGCAAAAGAGGTTTTCAAAAGGGACGCAGAGGAAAAGAAAAGGGTTGGAAAGGAGATAAAGAAAGAGCGATAGGCAGGGATGATCTGGGGACGAGGAGATTCAGTAAGTTAGAGAAAACCGGGCCTCCCAAAGAAAGAGATCTATCTGAACAGACAAAAAGGGGAATTCCTAGCTTTTTTTGATCAGAAGGGAGTCTGGGTGAGCTTATGAGAAAACAACAGGGGGGGAAGAGATGAATTACTAAAAGAAGAAGAATAAAGGGAGTCTAGCATCGACCGGGGGTGTATCAGTCCTGGAACCCGGGGAGGCCTCTCGCTATTAAAAAGCAGAAAAAACGCTGAGAAGTGGGGGGGGGGACCTCTGTCTTGGAGAAAGGGGAAAAAGGAAAGAAGAAAAATGGGTTCTTCCGCCCCATTCTTCTGAGGTATGTCGGAGGGAAAAAGGGGAAAAGGGCCTTACTTAGAGATGAGGAAAACGAATTCCAAACATAAGGACCGGTGGCTGAAAAAAAAAATCAGCGATAATCACGGAAAAAAACGGTCATAGGAGAGTTCGAAAGGGAACCAGTCCTATTCTCTAACCAATGGAGTCCGGAATGCTTAAAAAAGGAAACGGAGGAAGGGTCAGAAGGGGTAAGAAAATAGGAAAAGGAAAGGTAAAGAAAGGATGGCGATCGAAGACAGTGAGAAGAGGGAAAAAACAGATCAATAAAGCAGGAGGGAATAAGGAAAAACAAAAATTTCTATTGTGGAAGAAAGGGGAATGGGTGAAAAAAGAATAGGCTCGATGGGGAAAAACTTCAAAAGAAAACGTTTGTCTGAAGGAAGGGAAGGAAAACCCCCTGGCCCAGAGAGACATCGAAGAACCCGGTTTAGGTGTGGGTTGAAAGGCAGAAGTTCGAAAAGGGTGAACGTTGGATATCTGTCAAGGAGGTCGTGGGGAGGGAAAGCCCCGGAAAATCCAAGGGGGGGAGGTAATGCATCTGGTCAAAAAAGTGTTAATGAAGAATCCCAGGTTCCGAAGGAAAGGAACAGGGACGAATAAAGTTGTCTAAGAAAGTTGAAGGAGGTTGTCGAAAAATCAGCATTTTTATAGGGGTACAAATCAATAGTGCGCGGGCGGCGAGAACCTAGAGCGGGGGTCAGGAGAAGACTAGAAAAAGATGCGGCGCGAAAGATCTGGACGTAGGAAAGGGGGTCGCAGTAACCAAGGGGGTTGGGGGGTAGGCGGGGGGAATATGCAAAATACGCAAATCGACTGGGAAGGGGAAAAAACGGAAAACGTAGGCATCAGATACTTTTTTTAACAGTGGACAAGATTGGAAGGAAAATTTTCGGGTTAAAACCGGAGAAATCGGGGGCGCCCAGAAAACAAAATGACTGAAACGGGCGGTCTTAATCGGAGAAGAAAACGGCAGAAGAAAGGCGCGGAGGGGGGAAGGGCGCCTATTCCGGCAAAACAGGGAAAGATCATGAAAAGGAAAAAACTAGAAGGGGAGGCCAAAAGAACTAAAAACGCCTTGGGGGGAGGGAAACGAAAAACTGGAAAGTAAAAAGGAAAAAGAGGGGGGTAGGTAGTACCATGCCTATCATCTGGAAAGTAGGGAAGAATCGGGGTTTTCGTCACAAAGCGAAAGACAGAAGGGGAAAAAGGGTTGGGGGCAGAAAAAAGTTCTCAAAAGGAGGAATGGAAAAGAAGGCCGTTTTTTAAGGGGGAAAAGCCGGGATATCTCGGGGAAGTATTGGGAAGGTTGAAGAAAAATGGTTAATTAATAAAGACGCAGGGAAATTGACAGAGAGAGGAGAGAAAATGATTGGGGAAAAAGGGGGCTGGGCCTAGACTACTAGCCAAGGGTTGGGGGGGGTGGGGAAAGAGAGCGGGTCTATAGATGGGAGACGACTCAGGGCGGGGAAACTTCCGACACCAGACTGAGGTGAGAGGGGTTAAGGCGAGATCGGGGCACCTCCATTTTGGCTGACGAAGAAAAGAGAAGGGGAAAGTTGTCAAGAGTACTCAAAAAGAGCTCGACTCAAAAAAGGAGGGGGAAAGATGCGTATGTCAGATGAAAGAAAGCCAACGTATTAATCATAGAGGAAAAGAAGAGGGTGGAAGAAGGGGGGGGGGGGATACTACTGAAATTCTTCTAACCGGGCCGGGGGGGAAGGAAAAAAAACCGCAAGAGGAATGGATCGACGGATGAAGATAGGGAAGGACAAGACAGGGGGGGGAGTTCTAGGAGAAAACAAAGGCCTGGAATCATCAGGAAAGGGAAAAAGGTATAAAAGTTCCCAAAAATGAATGCAAAAGAAGAGAAAGCTAATTCAAATAGGTACGATCCTAAATGGTCAAAAAGCGAATCAAGGTCAGAGGAAAAAACTTAAAATTAAAAAAAAAAAAAAAAAAAAAAGGGACCATGGAAGGGAGAGGGGAACTTTAGGCAAGGGGGAAAAAAAGGGGCTTTATTAGAGCCCCGGGCGTGCTCCGAGGAACCTGGTTAACATCCCAAAGGGGTTCCAGTTCGAGTGTTAAAATTCTTGAGGCAGAGAGGGTCAAAGAACTCGAAAAAAAAGCTTTAAGGCGGGGGGGTATTACTCTTGAGAGAAGCAGAAAAGGCAAATGGAGGTCAGACTTTCGCAAAAGAGGGGGGGTAAACAAGAAGATGGTACTGGCGCTGGAGACAATTTAGAGAACACAAAGGCAGCAAATAAGTTTTTCAAGGGGTACCACACTGATGATGATGCGGGGCCGTTGCCAACCAGTGGGCGGTATTTGAAGGGGTGGGGGGGTATTGGAAAAAGAAAGAAATGGAAGGGTGCCGAAAAGGCGACGTATCTCGTACAGAGAAGAGGACGCTAAGGAGACAGCTGATAGAAGACCAAAACTAGGTCGGGTATAAAGAAGAGGAAAGGAAAGTCAAAACCGCTGATCCTTGGGGGAGAAAACGTAGGCCAGGAAAGGAATATGGGGGGGGGGGGGGAAAAATCTCACAGCCGTGAGTGCAGAATACAGAGGACCAGAAACAGAGCGTACCGGCTCACCCAAAATTCTTAAAGGGCGAAAGCAAAACTTTGCCCTATATCGAAAGGGAAACCATTAGAAAAGAACCAACAACCACCAAAACCCCCCAAACCAAAACGAATGAAACACGAACATTGTGGCAGGACGACGTTTGAAAGGGGGGTGCGGCCAATTGAATACCATTTTTTTTGGAAAAGGGGGCGGCTCAAGAGAGAGCAGAGGAGGGGGCGATATCACCAAAAATCGGGGGAAACATAGCACAAGGTGGAAGAGGAAGAAAGAGGGGGTATTTCTTCGATAGGGGGGGGGGAAAGCTCCAACCGATACACAAAATTTCTGACGAAGGGGAAGAAAGAAGGTCGGCCAGAAGAAACAATTTTAGAAAGGGGAGGGGAGAATTGACATAAGGACCAGAACCAAAAAAAAATGGCTAGACGAATGGGGGGTAAAAAGGAGGAGAGCCACTCTTTTAGGAAGGTGGCTATCAAGAGGGGGGGGGAAACCTTTCAACTTAAAGGGAAAGTACGAAATAAGATCAATTCAGGGCATGAATTGACCGAAGAAAGAAATACAAGTGACAGCAAAGGAAAGAAAAACCGCGTCGGGGGAATAACTACCTCTTGAGGCACGCAGGGGGTCGGTTGTTACAGAAGATCAAAAAACCTCCAGGTCGCGATAACTAGAAGAAGGAAAGTGGAAAAGGACAGGTCAAGAGGAATAAAAGGGGGTTGGGGAAAAAGACCACTGCCGCGGATCCCAAAAGATCGCTCTCTCAAAAAACCGTAGTAGAGAACAGATATCATTCCGGCGGGGGCAGAAGGGTCTTCTGTCTGCGCCAAAAACACCAAACGGCATCACCTTCCGGCACCCTCCAGACGAGTTCGGCAGAAAAAAAAATCTCGAAAAATTGATTTGGAGAGGACTTGCCCGTGGGGGGAAGAAAAAAACTCTCTTAAAAGAAGACGAAAAGGGGCGCGGTGGAAAGACGTCGTGAGGCTTGTCGACCATAAGATAGAAGGATCATAGAAAGGAACGTGGAGCATGTAAATGGAGGCGAAAAATGAGGGAACTGAATGGATCGGAAGTAACCTGAGGGATTACTTGACCTTCCCTTTTTGACAAGGGAAGCTGAATAGAAAATAGAGAAAGAAAGGCTCTTGCGCACTGTTAGAGTAGGGGAAAAAGTGATGCGCTACAATGGCGACTGGGGGGAAGATTCTTCCCCCAATTGAGGACGTCCTGGGAAACAAGAGAATTTTGCCAGACTGCAGAAAAGGCTCAGAGGGGCGGGGACATGGTTCGAAAAATACTAGGAGGAGAAAAAAAAAAATTCTCACAAACCTTGGAGGTGGCCGAATGTGGGATTAACGCAAAAACCGATCAAGAGAGGGAAACCTGTCGTCACCATGTTAAAAAGGGGTATACAATACAGACAACCACTCCCTCAAATCGAGCAACGAGGAACACCGGGGGAAAAGGGGGGGGGTCAGCTATCCCTGTTAGGGCAGTCTTCCATTGTCTCGGAGAGCCCCGGCCTTAGTAAGGGGTTCAATTACCTGACCTGTGCGAATGGGATGCCTCGACTCAAGAGCTGATAGGACAAAAAAAAAAAGGGATTGAAACAAGCATAACGTTGAGAAAAAAGCTCCTCAGGGGGATGAGGATTGGTTACCTAGGAGAGGTTGGGATTACAGGGAAAAAGCATCGGCGGGGAAAGAAAATAGATCTCTTTCGAATGAATCAGGCAGAAAAAAAAGAGTCAACGTATCCATCTTTTGGAGGGATAAAGGAAAACCACATGTGTGGTAGTAGGAAAGGGAATACGAAAGGAAAAAATCCGCACCTAGAATGGGAGCAAACGGAAAGAAGGGACTAGTTTTCGTGCGGGCGGAATTTTGGTGTGTGTGGGAGGACAAAAGGGGGGGGGAGGGGGGGGGGGAGAACGCTCCGGGAAAGGCAGGCTGGTTCTTATACGATAATCTTTCAGCTTCGAAAAGAAAAAGGGGGATCCTCACCGAGTCGAAACCGAATGAGAAAATGAAACACACCGTGAAACAAAGGAAAACTTAAGGGATGAAAAAAGTAGCCAGGGCATGGGAGTTGTCCAAAAGCTAACTTTGAGCAACGGGGGGGGGGGGAACGGGGGGGGTAGAACCGGAATAAAATACCTGAGAGCAGTATACTTCAAAATCGGGGGGAAAGAACGAGAAATAAGACGCACTTTGAAATAGTTGAAAAAAGGAAGTCGACTGTCATCTGGCCTTTGACTATAGGTGGAAGGAAACCATTGTAATCTCGGGAGGAATTGAGGGAGTACATAGTGGTAGTAAAGAAGTAAATAAGAGGCGGGGGGAAATCATCGAGTCAAATGAAGGGGAACCGCGCTGATGGATGAGGGGGGGGATCCCTATAATACAAATGTGGAAGTGCCCTTACTACGCGTAAAGTAGAGATAGAGGAAAGGGACGCATCTTGCGGAAATGTGCTGACCTGCGAAAAAATTCGTTTCTGGGGTCAGGAAAAAAAGGGGATAACCATTTGCAGGAAGAAAGAGAGGAAGAGGTGGGGGTCCGGTCTGGGGATCCCTGAAAAAAAA
>Ga0179593_1451332_pt1 | contig 20318 bp, 23 predicted proteins | sample CZODoug2_1_08_16_FD_185931 | JGI IMG/M metagenome (GOLD analysis project Ga0179593, IMG submission 185931) | Vadose zone soil fungal communities from Angelo Coast Range Reserve, California, USA - CZODoug2_1_08_16fungal (PacBio error correction) | ecosystem: Environmental > Terrestrial > Soil >...
AAAATCCCAGTGTCGGTACATGCTGGCGGTGGGAAAAACGGGACAAGAATAGCTAAGACCCGCCCGCCTTTCCAATTCCGTCCTATTTTCAACGAAAGGAAAAGGACGACCGAGAAAGACTGTGGTGCAGATCCAAGGGGGTGGGCCAAAAAAGCCTGGTGGAGAGCTCAAAGAGCTTTCGCAGGGTCACAGAGAGAGTTGATTGGGGGGGGGGGAGCGGGAAGAGCACCAGTTACGTGAGGGCACTCAGAAAAAAAGGGGAATCGGACTTTAACTTTGAACATTCAATCATACGTGGAGAAGGCGGATCGCACCGATGGAGAAGCCCGGATGCCAAAGGCGGGATCAAGCGCGAGGCTTTGCAAGGTATACGTGTCGAACGCCGCCCGTAAAAAGGGGGGGAAAATTGCATGGGGGGGAAGGAGAACTAGATTTGGTACAGGCTTGCCGCGATGAGAGAAGACACATGAAGAAGAGGGACGCAAACATCCAAATCAAACGAACGGACAAAATCTTCCTTCGAGGGGGGGGCGCGATTAAAGGTGCGCCCAAAGATGGTAGAGGTCAGGAAAAACTCGAGGAAAGCCTTGAATAGGAGGGGAGACCCACCGAGGGCTGGGGTTCCGACGAAGGGGTCGATTTGGGGTCTAACGGCAGATAGGTCGTGTCATCCCAAACCGGAATGAGGCCAGGAGCAGAACACAGGGGGAAAGGCGGAGGTCTTTGGGACAGGTGGCGAAAGGGGGGCCTAATTCGCCGAAGAGATCCGACTCGTCGAAAGGGGGAACTTGAGGAAAGGGGCTAAACAAGCGAAAGATCTCCGAAAAGTAAAAGCGGCGGTGTATAGACGTTGGGTAGCAGGTTTACTAGAGACCTTCGTCAAAAGTCCCGAAGGGAAAACCTAGGAAAGAAAAAGGATTGAAAAGGGGACTAGTTAGCCCTCAAGATACGAATAGAAAGGCCGGGGATTCTCCTCGGAAAGGTTTCAGGGAAAGCGAGAGTCCGTCACTCTGGTAAAAACCGAAAAACTTGTCCTTAGACCAGGGGCGGAAACTAATGCGCGATCAGGGAAACCAAAGACCCTGCCTGAGGTGAAGGGGAAGGAAACACCGAAAGAGGGGACGGTCCTCAGGTTTTCTTCAGTAAAGACCACCACCGAGAGATGATCTTCGTCAGTTCTCAAGGAAGGGGGCAGAGGTCAAAAGGGCCCAACCCGCGGGAGGCAGGGAAACCAGGAGAAGGATCTGGCGAGGTGATCGCGGACAACGTGTGGCCGAAAAAAAAGAAAACAAATTCGGGGAGGAAATGCAGGATGTTTTGGCAAAACAAGAGCCGACAGAGAAGGAGTAAGAAGGTCGTGACTTGGGACTACAGGCGGCCAGAAGAGAGAAAGGGGAAAAAGGGGCGCAAGATGAAAAACAAGGGGGAAAGGACACGAATCAGTCCACCAAAAAAGGGAAGGGTTCTTTTGAGGTTTGGGGTGATGTGAGTCCCGAAAAAGATAAAAAAGGGTGGGAAAGGGCGGAAGCAGGAAAGAGGGATATTTGAAAAAAGCCCGTAGGGGAAAGAAAGAGCAAGAAGGGTAAAAGAGCCCTCGGGGAAAGAGTTGACCGCTTTTGAGCGAATCCTCGGATTTGCTGGAGGGAGAAAAGACAAGCGAAAAAATAACCTGCCACAATAAAGACTTGGGAAAAGAGAGATACGGATAAAAAACAGACCAGAAAGTCCTAAGTACGAAAGGAACGCTTTCTGCCGACAGCTTCTGCGGCTCGGGAAAGCAGTCCTTTAACAGAGAACGCAACCGAGGGGGGATGGATCACACCCGCGACTGTCCTCAAGAGGGGAAGGACGGTCAAAAAATGTGTTCGAGCACAGAAGAAGGCACAGACATTGTTCAGCATCAGGAAAAAAATTTGGGTAGAAAAAATGACAAAAAGCAAGGAACGTCAGAAAGAAGAAAGGAAAATTGATTACGATCATCTCTCAACAACAATTTATATAGGGAAGGACGCCAGCCGTTGAAGTCGCCGCTGGTTCCGTGAAAAGGGGGAAATTTAAAAAAATGTCGTGGAAGATTTAAAGGGGGAAAAATCCGTCAAAGCAGCGTGAACGAGCGGTTGTAAAAACAAGGAGAAGGCACAGAGGGAAATACGAGGGGGAACAAGCCGTTGCCTAAAGTTGGAAAGAAAAAAACGGGAAAATTCTAGGGCTTCAGAGGAGTATGTCGAGCGAGCAGGGAGAAGAAGGAGGTGGAGGGAGCGAAACAAAGGACAGAAGAGGCTGGTCCGAGCATACGTAATATAGAAGGGGAGCATGACCAAGCTTAAAGCACAGGAAAGGGGAATAACAAGAAATTCCTTCAACGCTATTAAAATCAAAGGGCACATCGAGGCAGGGGGAGCCTTGGAAAGACCGAGTCTCACCGGAAGACTCACACAGCAAGCACGACCGAAAAGAACCGAATTGGGTCTTGTTGGGGGGCACTTATGCCCTTGGAATGGACGGGTGGAAACAGACAAGACTGGCGCGGTAATCTCGAATAAAAAAACAGAAGTCAAAAGCCCTCCGAGAGACGGAAGGCTTCGCGTTGGGGGGGGAAAGAAGAAGGACCTTGGGGAAAGGAGAGGGAGAAAATGGTGATAGTCTGAGGGGCGGAAAAGGGTACGATCAAACCGCCACACCTACGTTCTATAGGAAAATGCCCGGCTTAGACGAGAGGAAGGGGCTATCTGGGCCAGGAAAGGAGGTTATCAACTGGATCAACCAGGGGAGATCGAAAGGGAAAGTGGGTCTCAAATCGGAAAACGCCCTGAAGATACGATTGGTGGGGCTTCAAAAGAGGTAATCCAAGACTGCCATCGTTTCGTCGCGGCCATCGCTTCACATCCTAGAGGAACCTTGTATGGAGGACTGGCTAACGTCGCGGACGGTACTGAACATGTCTTTCAAACAAGGAGGGTAGCCTTATATGGCGCAGATCCATAAAAACCAAGTGGGCTACCGAGAAAGTCAGGGGGGGGGCTCCATATTCAAGACGGAGGCGGGCGCTAGAAACAAGGCAGGATAAATCCAACGTCGCGAAAAAAGTCAGGAAAGGAGAGATGGACCGTGTGCGAGTGTAAGCCCTGGGAAATACAAAATAAGGATAGCGCTTTCTAATTACACCAGCTGGCCGCAACCGCCTGTAACCACATAACCGGGCCGCGTCAAAACTGGGGGGAGAAAAGAGGTCAATGAAACGGGGGGGACTAACGACAGAGGAAGTCGAAACCCATCTATCCCTTCCTTCGTGGGAAAGTACGTTCTTTTGGCTCGACACTCAATTCGGGCATCAAGAAATGGAGAAGTAAATAGGGGTTGGAGAGGTAATAGGAAAAACAAAAAGGGAAAGGAGGAGACGTTCGGCGCAGAGGTAACTTTCTGTCACGTCCAAACTATGTGATCTCTATCTGAAAGCCTACCCACCCTTGAAGGGGTCGGAAAAAAAAGTGTGTGGAAAAAATCAGGGCGATGAGTAAGTAGGAAAGCGAAACGGGACAAAGATGAGCTTCATGACGTTGCCACAAAGGCAACCTAGGGTGACAGAGCATAGAGGGAGAGGCGAGACGAGAGAGAACAGGAGATGGGGCAGATTTCCAGAAAGAGGATGACCGGGGGAGAGCATGTCACGTACCTGGGGACTATTGGAGGCTAGACACCATAAAATAGGTGAAAAGAGAAGACCACCCTAATGTGTTTTCGTTGATAAAAACCCTGTCGACAAAAGAAATGGGGAAAGCAGGGAGAGGGAGCCAGCAGGGAAGACGAGAACAGTTGGAGGAAAAGAGCGGAGAAGGGGGTCCAGTAAGTGGAAGTTTCTGAGAGAAGGGGGAAGAGGCCGGTAAGAATACCTAAAAAAAGCCTGTTGCGAGACTCGGTGCGGATAGCACACAACCAAGGAGGATGGAAAGAGCTGAAAGGGAGGAACAGCGTACGCATTTTAAGATTTCTTGAGGCTCCCGTAGGATCGAGAGGGGGTAAACTAAGACCACATACGGAAAAGCCTGTCGGAAAGGGGGGCAAACAGAATATGCCGTCAGACGAGGAATGACTGTGGCTAGAGATGGGGGCAAACCAAGACCGTGCCGCAAAAAGAAAGAGGGGGGATACCGCCAACCGAAAGCGGGGGGTCGGGGTTCACTAGAAACTTGTGCTAACCAATAAAAAGGGAAGGGATTTGAAAACTCGGTCATCCGAGAAAAATTGTGATAGGGGGGGGGATGCACGGAAAAGTGCGATCTCTTCTACGCCGTCAGTAGACCGGGGAGGCGACGGTCCGCAGGGATACAAAAAAGGCGAGAGGAGGGTTGGGAGGGGATGTAAGGCGACGGTAAAAAAAGAAAAGAAGACGACTGGTTGCCCACTGCGGGGTCCAAACGGTTTTCTTCAAGGCAGACAATCACGACTCCCCTAGAGCACTAAAAAGCAGCACACGAAAGGGGAAAAGACTCACAAAAGAAAAAGCAGGTGGGACGCTGTTAGCCGACCCAAGACGAAAAGGGAGAGGCATACGGAGGAGAGCACTTCCGTAGAAAAATCCAAACGGACTTCTGGAGACGCATCGAAACACAGAGGGGGGATGCACCCCACCAGGAAGGCTTGAAGACGGAGAGGGGCAAACCGGGGAAAGAGCGGCAGGCGTGGGGGGGGACAGGTAAAATCAAACCTTATGGGGACATTCTACAGCTCGATCGTTGGGGTTTCGACGGGATACCCGGTAAACAAGGTGAAGGAGACTCATAAAAAGAAGAGGTGAGCTAAGGGGGGGATTAAAGGGGAAGTGGGAAAAAAACCCCCCCTTCCGTACAATTTACTCTTTTTAAAACATAAAACATCATCTTTGCAAATGTCAGATGTAATCAGTCCAAAGGAGATTAGGAGTATCAAACTTGCCGTCAGCATGCCCTCGTAAGGAAAGAACGGAGAAGAAGAAGAGAGCAGGAAAGAAAAGAAAGTCCAAATCTTACAATAGAGTCCCCAACAAACAATAGTTGTAGGATGAAGGGCCTCCATAGGGGCGGGCGCCTTAAGGTTGGTAGGGAAAAGAAAAAAAAAGAGGGCAAAACGAGTTTCCCGAGGTGGAAAGTCTCAGTTGCTCCCTCCGAACAGGCCACGATCGCCGGAACAGGAAAAAAAGGAACCTTAAAGAGTGGAGGGTATATAGGTCACCAACAGTTCCGTATCCGATAAAGGTGAGGGGCAAACCAGGCTTGGGAAAAAAAGGGGAAAGGATGTGGGGAAAAAACCAACGACGTACAGCATATGCAACCACGCGGCTTAGGGACTACACTAAACCTCTATCTACCGGTCCAAGGGAGTTGGAAAAGAATTGGAAAAAAACCTCCCAGGGACATTTACAGTCCACAACGCCGGGAAAAAGGGAGGGGGGGGGGACGAGTTGGCGGGTTGGTTCTAAATTCAAGTGGGATACACCTTGAGCACTGCCTGCAATCACCCACGCGAGATTGGGGTGCTAGAAAGTAGACGAAGACTCGGAGCCGAACGACAAAACTGAACTGGATTGCGGTGTTCATTCCCATAGAGAGTCGAGCTCGGGGGGGGACAGAAGGAGGTTCTGGTCGAGAACGAGCAAAAAAAAAAGATAGAAAAAATCCGGGCTCTTGGGATCCAGCGCCGCAAAAAAGAAAAAAGGAGCCCACCATCTTCGCCAAGCTACACGGGGACCGATTCTTGCCCTTCTGTGACCGGAGACGGGGGAGTGGAGAGGAAAAACGCTATCTGGGTCCTCACAAGCCAAATCGGTCAGACGTGTGACCATAAACTTAATCTGTGAAAAACCGAGCAACAGACATGGGAAAAACAAAACCGCCATTGTGGGGGGCCAGCATGGGAGGAAGGGGGGACCTGAAAAAAGCCTGCAAGGCGAACTCAGCAAAAGCGAGGGGGGAAGGCTTGCCGACTCGAAAAAAACAAAAGGATGTGATTCAAAATCGAGAGCGACGGCCCAGACGTTGAGGGTGAGGGGAAAAGAAGTGTTCATGCGTTCAGGGGCAAAGAGAGGAAGTTCATGAAAAAAAAAAAAAAAAACACCAAGGGGGAGGGGGGAAGGTCGTCTCGACCAGATGACGTGAAAAATCCCAAGTTTATACGATCGGGTGGTCCGATCCCTCACCGAGGAGAGAGGGATGACTGAGTGTACAGGAAAATGGAATGAACGTTTGCGAGGGGGGGCCCTTCGAGGGCGGCGTCGGGAGAAGTCAAAAAGAATGGAACTGTGGAGGGTCAGGGGGAAGAACTGATGAAAATAACTCCTAGGCGGGCCTGATCTCGATCTGACAAAACGGTCATTACCACAGCTGCAAGCAAGAAGGTTGGAAAGGAGGAGCCCATGTTGAGGCATTTACAATCTGGCCACACCAAGATCGAGAAAGAAGAAAAATTGCAAAAGGGCGGTACAAAGAGGGGAAGAAAATAAAAAAAGACAAAACTCAATAACAGTACGGCGGGTGGTGGGAAAGGGTCCAGGGGGAAAAGGGGCCGGGTACAAAAAATGAGAGCAAAAAAGATCGCCTCACACGCGTCGGCTGCCGAATGGCAAAGAAAGAAAAGCAAGGAGCGTTTTGGGGGGGGACACCTTGAGCCGTGGTGGCCAGGGTTCTAAGAAAATGGTGATCGGCTACAAACACAGAGGGTAAAATCGAAGGAAAAAAGGGAAAACAAAACAGGAGAAATCGCCTGGTCGAAGGAGAAAAAACAGGTCTGAAGGGATTGAAAGGGGTATTAAAGGCCGTGAGGCCTGAAGAATACACGAGGGACGCGTCAGGAAAAGGAGAACTTTTGGTCTTCGAAGACGCCACTGCGCATAACCTATGGGGAGTTCTGCACCTTCAAAAAACGGAGGTCCGGGAGTGTGTTGGAGAGAGGGAAAAATCTAGGTAAATCATCGGGAGAGAAAAAACAGTGTCGGAGGAAGGGTTCATAAATACTGCAACGCCAGTTCTTAAAAGGCTAACGGATAGGGAAAGAGAATAAAAACACAATACGATTGGATACCAGAAACCGGGAAAATAGAATGCGTCGAGTTCTTCAAATTCTTTCACACATTTACCTGAAGGGCTTCAAACAAAAATACCGTTAAAGGAGTCTCCCTCAACCCGCTGTTCCGGAGGTCTCCGGAACCCAGTCCGTTTCATCAATCGAAAGACCAGATACTAATCTGAATCTCTTTGCAGAGGAAAAAACCAGTGGGATAAAACGATGCAGACTGGGAAGAGGAGAAAAGGCTGAAAAGGATCAAAAGGCCGTACGGTGGGGCCAAGATTCCAGATGAAGGACAAAAAGGGAAGCAAATTCAGAGGTTAAAGAAATTACCGGATGTGGGCTACGAGCAGGAAAGGAGGTGTGCCTCGAGGTACTACCTTCAACTAACTCGGTGTCGCATATGTATCTCCAAAGAGCCGTGGGAGGTGAGAAATTCAGGTCTCCTGGGAGTGTTGGGAGTCCACAGGGATGGGGGAAAAGGAGGAGATCCCCAATCAGGGAACCACCCTCTCGGGGTAGGAAACGCCTTGTGGGCAAACAGTGTCCGGAAGAAAGACAGAGCCAAGAGCAATCTCCACTCGCGGCCTGGATAATGGGGAAAACAAGGAAGGGAAGCAACCGAGGGGATCAATATCTAGAAGGGAACGCCTCGTATCGCACGGAGAGGGGGTTGATTCCACTCGTACCACGTCGAGAAATTGGGAAGGGGTGCCAATTCACTTACCAGGGTGCTCGGGGAGGGAAAACACAAAAAAAAAGGTGGAAAAAAAAACACAGCTTCGGTTTCTGGTTAGAACGAAAACAACTGAGTTGCCAACTCCTGTTGGGGTAGTAACGAACAGCAAAAAGCAGAGGAAAAGGACCTCCCGGGCAATCATTCCTGTGAGTTTAAAAGAAGAATGGAATGTGGGACACCGCCGATGTTGGCGGCGTGAGAATAAATTTCCGTCGGTACAGAGAAGATACAGGGAAAAACAAGTTGACAGCTGTGTCAATCTCTCGAAAAAAAAAAAACGAAGTAGTGGTAAACATCTAGACGGCAGCATCCAAGAAAAAGAGCGGTTCGCCATTGTCTTCGGAGGACAGGAAGGACCTCGGGACGATCGCAGAAAGCCAGGAAAGAACAAAATTCCGGGAAAAAATTGCGCTATTTCAACTAAAGGAAGGAAAGTCGGAATAGGGCATGATGCTTTTTGAGAGAAAGCGGGACCACTCGGTGGCCGCCCGGTCCGACGGTAAAGACGCACACCGACTGGGGCAAAGGTGGAAAAAAATCGTGAGAGAAGGAAAGCATCATCCATGTGGGGCCACGCTCACAACAAAGACAATGAATCCTTTTGTAGGCAAAGAGACGTGGCTCGAAAGAAGATAGGCCAGGAGGACACCGCGGGGCTGACCGACTTTGGGTGGACATTCCACAAAGGGAGAGGATCATTGCATCTGAGAAAGAGAAGGTAAAATCGCCCTTTTATACTTTCAAACCACGGCGGGTCACTACAGGAGAGATTCTTTAAGACCAGCGCTATCAATAAAAAAGGGAAGGAAAAGCCACGGAACAATCGGGCCGAACTACCAGCGTCACGCTCGGACGCTATTAAAAAGAGGGGAAAAACGATATCTGCATGTAAGATCATGACCATCCTTTGCGGACTCGTAGCCCCAGCCACGGCGGATTGTATCCTCCGAAGGCTAAGGGGCGAGAGGAAAGATGAGTTTCAGAAAAAAAGGGAAAGGAAGGGGGAGAGCTCTCAACGGTGAGCAGAAAAGTTTGCTCATTCGCGGCAGCCCGTAGGTGCTGAAGTCGAAAAGAGAGGGCTGAGAAGAGCAAGAGATGTATTAGCGCAGGAAGGACAGGGTAAAAAGAGAATCAGCAGGGAACGTGGAAGGCGATTGGGTTTAGATAGGGGGACGATGGCAATTAACTTTCCCTCCGGGGGACCCGTGGAGAAAGAACCAAAAGAGAAGAGTTGACACCCTCGAGGTAGCCAAGAAACGCGGGGGGGAGGAGCAGGCGATCAAAAGGGAAGCAGCTACAATCTTCCTCCGCCCCTGCGGCCTCGTCAGAAGAAGACCAAAAATCCCTAACGGGTGTGGAAAAAAAATGAGAGGAATATGCGGGAGATCAAGAGACAACAAAGACTGAAGGGGGGGGGGGGGAGAGGAAGAAACGATAGGGAAAGAAGAAGGAAGGGGGGCGAGGACTCATCCCACCACCTGCCGTTGACGCCGAGTTCCCGTGATCAGACTTAAAAGTGCTGCACACCGGGAGGAGCCAAAAACCAAAAAGAAGGGGAAATCAGGTAGGAAAAAGGTGAATCGACAGGAGACTCGTAGGGGGAGTCGGGGGAGAGAACCCGTGGCAGAAGCCGAAGCAAAGGTCCAAAACAACACTCCTCTCCACCGGCCTCATGCATGATGTTGAAAAAAACTCCGACAAGACCGAGAGAGGGAACTGCTGGTCAAAAGAGAGAGAGACAAGCTGGCGAGAAAGGTGAAAAAACCAGAAAGGGAAAGAAGAAGACAAAACAACTGAATGGGGAGTGAGGTTACGCTAGGATGTGGTCTGAATAAAAAACGTGGTGGCGTCCCAAGATGAACTAGGAGGGGGGGGGGGGGAACAGCAGGCGGAGGAGGAAAAATAGGGGCAGAGGGTCACCTAGGTGATTGCAAGCTGGAAATGGGAAAAGATGGGATAAAAGGAGAAGGACCCAAATCTCGGCGGGGGGAGACCTCAGGAAGAACAGAAAAAGAAAAAGGAAGACCTCCGCCGAAGGAAAAGACAGAAAACTCCAGACAGAAGGATGTCCCAGCCGCGCCACCGTCGGAGAAACGACGTCTTTACGAAGGGGGAAATCCGGTGAGAAGGTGTACCGAGCAAGCGGGTAATCAGAAAAGAAAACTAGAGAGTACAAATCGCCGCGGAATTGTACTGACGAATCTTGGTCGAAAAAAGACATAAACCAGTTGGGGGACAAACATAGCGAAACATTTCCGACAATGAAAAAAGGGGGAAAGGGAAAGGAGAGAATACCCGAAACCGCTGCCGTCATTCAGGCTCTCGAAAAAAAGTAGAGATGGACAAGAATATCGGAATGACGACGACTTGAATGATTTCGCCGTGGCAATTGGTGGGTTCGTACGAAGAGGTAGGAGGAAGGGAGAAAAGAACACATGTCAAGGTGCGGATGAAGCGAAAAGAAGAAGGGGGAAAACAGTAAAGCGGGGAAACGATAATGGGAAGATCAACTCCCACCGGGAAGGTCACCGAGTTCAAGGACGAGGAAAATAATCCTTTTCCTGGGCGGGGGGGAGAGGTAAAGATTCCGGAGGAGGGAGGATCATGCGGGATAAGTGACGAACTAACTAGGGGCGGGGGAGAAGATGTGGCCGGGGGAGGCGAAGAAGCGGGAACCATAGCAAAGTCGAGCTACGGAAATCGCCAACTCGGGAAGACCCCCGAAAAAAAAGGAACGGTGAAAGGGAGATCCACCGCTATTACTGAAAGGGAGGGGGAACGCAAGAGAGGTGGGGCGAATACCGGTCAAGGCTCTCCACCGTTAACGGGGAAGAAATCACGCTGTGAAAAAAAAGAAACCAAGTACTTGGGGGGCCTTCCAGGGGGAAAAAGGGGACGGGGGGGGCAACCACCTGCAAGCTTGCGAAGGGTCGAGGCATTCTTTCTTAAACAAAGGGTAGGTCAACCCTCCGATGAGACAAAAAAGAGAGAAGGGTGTGCAACAGAAAAGACTGAGAAACGGGGGAAATTGCGAAAAGGGGATCTGACTTAAAGAACGCTGGGTCCTCGGGGAAACCGTCTCACCCAAGTCCGAGAAGTTCGCCTTCACCAAAAATGGGGACAGTGGGCGCGTGGCCGCGTCCTTCGTTAGCAACCGGATAAAAGAAGAAGAAAGAGGGGCCAATTGACGAGGGGGGGGGAAAAAATTCGTACGTGGGGAGGGGGAAAACAGCGGGCCTTCCGAGAGTCAGGACTAAAAAAAATCAATAAGACAGGATGGGGGGTTCTTCGTTCGAGGGAATCCCAGCGCTGCGTAGGAAAAGTCAGGGGGAGGAAGGGCGAGCGTCTAGTACTCGTGAGGAATGTTGAAGGACTGTTCACCTTACAGAAAAAATCTTATCAGCCAAGAAGAACCAGAGTGGAAAATTGGGAAGACAAGAGAAAGAAATGTGGCGTCAGGGTAGGGGAAACACCGAGCCACCTTCAACAGGAAGGGATACTTCGTCACAAAGGAATTTCTCACCAAGGGATGAAAACAACTTACGGTCTGAGGAATCTTCGGAAAATGGGGCGAGTCATCCACCCGTTAGAACTAAACTAAGCGATCCGCGCCTGGCGAAGAAAAACCTGCGGACGGAAAAAAAAAAAAAGACAGTGAACAAATCCAGGCGCGCACAGGAGTTGGGAGAAACTCAAGGGCAAGGAACGGTTAGAAAAAAGCAAGATTCAGGAAACACGTCGAGAACGGAGTCTTAGAAAAGAAGGCAGGGGCGAAGCAAAAGGGAAAGGGGACAGGGGAAAATATGAATACGTACGCGACGAAAGTGCGTGGGTGAGACAGATTAAAAGGGGGGAACACAGTGAGAAAGGGCGGCAAAGTTCTTAAAAGGATTTTTACTCTGGATCCGTCGTCCTAGGTGATAGCGATCGTAGACAAAGAAAAAACCGAGGAAACTTAGTGGGGAAGACGGGGGAAAAAATCACGCCAGGGGGGATTCGTACGCACAAAGTCGCGCGCAACCGATGAGAAGGGGAGGAAAGGGAGAAGGGAAAAAGTCGGGCAGAAGAGGGGAGAGTCACTGATCGACTCTGTAAACCACAGAGATGTTGAGAAGGCTTCCAAAAAAGGGAGAGGTGACGGGGGAGGGAAAGCACGGAACTGGTGAAGATTTCGGCATCCCCAGACAGAGATGCGGGAGCCGACCAAAACCCGTGCCGGGTGAGAAAAAAAAAACTCCGGACGGCGGCCAAACGCCCTTTGTGAGAAGGGGGAGAAGAAAAAGCATTAGGCAATCGGAGGAAGGGAAAATTCATCAATTTGAGTTTGGAAAAATACGAAAGGGGGGGGGAAGCCGGGGTGTGAGGGCAAAACTTCTGCAGTAATAAGGGCTGTCGCCGCCGCCCAGACGAAAAAAAAAAAAAGACCGATCCCTCTAAAGAAAAGAAAACAAAGAGGAGGAGGGAGGGGACTCCATCGGGGGTCCTTCTTGCGGATAGATCTTACTGACAGCCAGAAAACTGAAAAAGGGAAGACACTGAGAAGGACTATTGAACTCAAAGACAGAGCCGAGGTCAGGAAAGGCGGGGGGGTATAAGGTCGGTCACCAGCCCCCCCCCGGAGGGGAACCAAACATCCTTCTGGAGACCGGGAAAGGGGGGGAACGGGGTAAGGCACGGAGAGAGAGGGTGCTCCGACGACAAACAGGGACGTGGAATGTGGGAAAACTCAAAAGAAGAAGAGACGTGACTGAAAGAGGAAAAAGCTAATCAATAGAAAAAGGCAAAAAGGAAGAGGACCGATCTTATCGCAAAAGGAAATTTTTTTAACCGTCCCCAGCAAAGAGCCAGCGGGGCTATTGGGAGCTGGGAGAAAGGGTACCACGCCGGAAAGACTGGGCAAAAGTCAGGGGGGGGGAAAAGAAAAAAGGCGTCAACATTGGCGACGAGCCGGAAAACTCGAGACGCCAGCTTCACACTAACGCACGAACCGTGACGCCAGCGGAAGGCAAATGAACAGACATCAAAAAATTGGAGGGGAGTCAGGACGGCGCGAGGCCCGTCCGGAGAAGAGGGAGACCCGGGAAATGCCGATTGTAGCCTAAAGAAGGAATCGAGTGGGAAGAATAATTAGGGTCAGCCAAACCAACAGGGGAAAGGAAAACCCTGGGGAGAGCGCCCCTTTGTCAAGGAGGGGGGGAGGGAACCGTAGGGACGGCAAGCGAATCTATATCTCTTCGTAAAATCTTCGAACGGGTTACAGAGAAAAAGTCCTAAGGCTGAAGCCTTGAAAAAAAGAGGGGATTAACGTGGTGGGGGGAGCGTCCGGGTGGACAAGTAGTCAAATGAAGGTACCAGAACGTGGTTACGACCCTCGACGAAAAGTTGTCCTGGCTAGTTATCAACATCACGCGGGTGATTGAGATGGCTATCAGCGGGGTAGCTCAGGGGACGTAGGCTTGGCCCACCCTGGGTCCCGCAGAAAGGTCGAAAGAAACTCCAAAAGAAGGTGACGCCGCGAGGAAGAGGGTAGAGAGAATCAGACCGAGGTAAGGAGTGTGGGGGTGACCCAAAGCAGGGGTGAAATCCATCCTCAGGGGGGTAAGTCGAACCAAAAATGGCAGACTTGGACGAGATTTTCCGTGATCTTCTTAAAGTTGACAGAAAAAAAAGAGGAAACTGGGAAAAGAGAGCCCTCGGGGTCAGCACCGGTGAAGGGGAAAACGTCTCGAAGTGGGTGATAGCTTCACCCGCGGTGTAAGGTCGATCAAAGGTCTACACAAGTCGGGCACAAAAGATTCCGGAAAGGTGGACAAACCAAAGAGGGACGAGTCTCCCCAAGACGGCTGAGGAAAAAAAAGGTGACCCAAGAGAGGAGAACGAAAATCATTTTCTCATAAAGTTAAACCGGCCGTCAAGGTAAAGGAAAAACCACTCCGTAGGTTAAGGGGGGGAGTTTTAAGTGGCTTTTGATCCGGGAGGTGAAACCGTGGGAACGCCGAAGAATGACACTCGAGAGTGGGGTCAACAGAGGCGGGGGAGAAGAGAAAATACAAATCGCTACGTCCCGAAAGGGTTGGAGCGTGTTCCCGCGTTTGGAAAAAAAAGGCAGGGAGAGTGCCAAAGCCCATCCGAACCCCCTCTTTCTGGCTATCAGCTCGAGAAGGAAAGCCCACATAATCTTAGCCATAAGGACGAGAAATTGGAAAGGAAAAGAAAAAGGAACCTAAGTAAGGGAGGGCGGGGCGCCAGAGAACCGAAAACGCCCAGCACGGACATTCTGGGAAGCATTGAATGAAAAAGAATTGACAGCTCATAGTTTGGAGATCGGACAAAAGAGAAAAAAAAAGTTGGGGTGAAAAACGGAAGAGGTATCTGTCGATAAAGAGCAACCGACTTGGGGGGGGTCACGAAGAAGGGGAACATTGGGGAAAACTAGAAAATGCAAATTCTCCTCCAACCGGCTGGGCCTCATTCCAAAGAAAAACAACACAAACTTATGAATGAATAGGGGGATGAAAAAAAGGGAGGGGATTAGTTCTCAAGGGTCAGTGCTGTTGTCTCGCATGAGAGAGGGGAGGAAAAAAAAAGGTCGGGGGGGAAGTCTGAGAGCCATATCCCTGAAAAAAAGGCAGCGGTGAGAAATGCAAATAATTTTCAGGGCAACCTCCGACGGAACAGTTCAATCAAACCAGTGAAAAGAGGGAGGCGGTCACGAAAGCCGTGGGGGAAAGGACTCTTTGAGGGGTAAGCGTCCCTAGGGGAAAAAGGCTGTCGTGATAAGTCCGAAGAAGCGAGCGGGGCGGATGGGTGGAGGGGTAGGAGCGATCGAAAGAACAGACGAATCTGGAAGGGAGGCGAAGCAACGCAGAAGGAAAAAAAGAAATCAAACAGTGCCGGGGACCGGTCTGCTCCGATTGAGCCGCTTAACTGAAGGTGGGAAAAAGAGGAAGGCGGCCCGGACGGGCACACACGCGGTTCACAGGCATCGGGGGGGGAACTAAAACTAAGAAAGAGGCACCCTAAAAAAAAAAACAGGAAGGGGTCGTGGGTGGGGAAAGGGTTAGTTCCTTGGAACGGCATGGGGGGAAATTCTAAAAATACTGGTAAACGAAGAAAGAGGGGCTGCAAAGGGAGAAAGCACCAAGCCGGAGACACCGACTGCCGGCGGGGGGGGTACAACATCCAGAAGAAGAAAGGGTGGTTGCGAAAATGGTGAGAGGTCTAGTAAAAGCGGGCCTCTATCAAACTAGCCCAAAAGGCAGAGGTAGCCTTCACCCGAGGGGACCAGAGGAGGGGGAAGAGGGGGGGGGAAGCGTAAAAAACGTGCTTGAGCAAAAATGAATAACAAAGAAACGAGGGAGGGTCGAAGGTGTGTGGAAGAGAAGAAAAACCCAAACCTTAATGCAGGCGTCTATTGAGCGTTTGAGGGAAAAAGGAATCCACTCCGGGAAGGTCTGAGGGGAGGAAGAAAGCGACAATCTCGTCATCGCGGCGTCACTAAGAAAGTGGAGGGGTTTAGAACCGCAACGGAAGGAAACGTTACCCAAGACTAGGCGCTGGCACTGAAGTCAGCCAGAAGAAGAACCAGTTAGGGGGGCAGAACCAGGGACAAAGAGGATGAGACGGGGGGGGATTCTTCAACGGCGGCACCGTCTTTACCGGGGGACTTCTTCCACAAGAAGGGCAACCAACGGAAGCATCCACAGCCTTCTTGGGGGAAAGGAGGAAGAGGTCAGAACGTGGGGGAGGGAGGTCCTTCGACAACAGAGGGGGAAAAAAAAAAAGAAGGTAAAGCGCCTGTCGACAAAACTACTGGCTTGCCAATAAGAAAAAAATGCCCACCAACAGGAAGCGGCTCGCCGAAACGGTGGAGAGAGGAAAGAGAGTGTCAATCGGGAATGGCGGAGGGACAAAGTCAACCTGGCTGTTGTACAGTCCGGCAAGGCGGGAAAAGAAATATACTTACCTGGGAAAGAGAGTGTGGGGGCGCCAGTAGCGAGAAAAACGGAGAGAGGAGCAGGGTTCGCGAAGAGGTAAAGGGCTGACCGCTAGGGTTATAGCGATAGGCGACAACTGACTCAACCCTCTCAGGAAAAAGGTGGTGGGGGGAAAAACAAGAGGACAGGCGATGCGTAGAAGGAAGTAAGAGAAAACGAAAAAGCTTAAGATCCGGGCCCGGGAGAAATAATCCACAGTCTGCGGGGCGATCAGCTCGGCGATCGCCCGCCTCGTATCACACAGTTCCGGAGACCCACAAGGGAAAGAAATGAGGGATGACTGGGTAGGAGGGGGCGCCTCATGCGCAGAGGGAGTGAAAACAAAAAGAAGGAAAGAGGTGCCGACCAAAGGAGGAGGGTGTCGTTGTAGACCGCCTTCGGCACGCCGGGGGGAGCCAAGCGAAAGCTTATTACATCGTAAAGGGGGGGGGGACTCTTCCTGGAGAATAGCTGGAGAGAAGGGGAATCCAGAAGGTGATAGTCAGAGGATACAAAATTCAAACGTTCTCCTAAGCAGACCGACACTTGCGAAAAAGTGGAGGCTCTCTCAAAGAGAATAGGGGGGAGAAGAAGTATTATATCAGCTGCCAGTGTCGGTCTGAGGAGGGGGGGCGAAGGGAGACCGGCAGACGCACGACAAAAGGCCTGAAAAACGGAGGTCATGGTCAACTCCAAGGAAGATCCGAAAAGAAGCTGTGGTGGTGTGGAGAGTGGAAGAAGTCGGGGACGCAAGGCAGCCACCGAAAGAGGTGGGGGGTCGGCAGGGAGGGGACGTCTCGGTCGGGGGGGGAGAACCGAAAGGAGAAACAGGTAAGTTGTTTCCCGCTCACAGGTAAGCGGGACAAAAAAGTGGAATACTAAATCTGAGGGCGACGAGCAGAGCGCCAGATCTTATCGCCGACGGCTGACGACGTGGGGGGGGGGGGAAAAGATCCCCGGCCGCGGAGAAGAGGGGAGAGGTCGAATAGGACTTTACCATCGGCCCTGACAACTGGTTGCAAAAAGGAGAAAAAAGCAAGAAAACTCATAGATGCAGAAGGAAAGAAGAAAGACTATCACCTAGAGACAGACGTGACGCGCGTAACCTCAGCGCAGGAATGGAAAGAAGCACTAGAGTGGAGATACAGCTGCTTCCAAAAACGTGGCGTCGGAGGGACGTATAGACCCTCTTAAAAAAGTAGAAAAAGCCGGACTTCTTTCCAGACAATGAAGAGGAGGGGGTCCGACTGCATCTGGGCATGGAGAAAAAAAACTGGGAAGGGAATGAAACGCTTCGAAAGAAAAGGGAAGAGGAGCCCATGTTCTTTTGGACCATGCTGTTCCAGCCGGGAGGTGTGTCCTTCAAGGCAGAGGAGAAGCGTCGTCCTCGGCTTCAACAGAGAACAAAAAAAATGAAGAATCAACCTAACTTGCACAACGCGGGGTTGCGAGTTGGGGACAAAGGATTTACAAGGAAACCCCCGAAACGGGACAAGCAAGGTACCGACCTCTACACCAATTTGCCATGGAGATGTATCCCATAAGTCTTCAGGAGCTGGGGACGAAAAGGGAAAAGGAGTGGGCCAGAAATACGGGCATCCGCCGAAGTCTAAGGGAAAACACTAGCTAGAAAGAAGCAGGGGAAGAAGATGCGATAGCAGACAAAAAAAAGGAAGGTGGATTAAGTGGGAAGAACTCCTCCACTGGACGACAGAAGTCGTTTTCTTCGTCAGAAAACACTTCTACTTTCCGGCCGATTACAGCTGAGAGGGAAAGGTAGAACGGACCGGAAGAGCACCACGATGCCCTGCAGAAAGAGGGAAAAGGGGAAGGCGAACTCGACGTGGTTTCGACGTGATCGCGGAAGCTTTTTGTGTGGAAAGGATCCTCCATGTTTTCGGAACACCTTAAACCCCCGCATGAGGGTTGAAAAAAAAAACGCCGAAAAACTCCCGTCGGAGGGAAAACAAGATAAGAAAAAGGAGAAAGAGACGGGACAAGAGGTAAATATGTAAAACCGCACCGACCCAGGGAAATATCAGGCCCACCACGGACGTAGCTTTATTTGACGGACTGAGGGATAGATTCGGGGAACACGCGGGGGGAAAAGAGGAAAGAAAAATGCTGTGGTGGAAACAAAAAAAGCTTAATGGGAGACAAAAAATCTGCCGACGGTTCACCGTGGCCAGTGGAAAGTCGGCCCGCTTCGAGAGGAAAGGAAGGGGAAAAAGATCGGAGGGGCTGTATCAGCTCGCAGACCACCACAGAAGCGATTCCAAGATCGAAGACTTGGGTCCCGCCAACGAAAAAACAGGAAGAGTCAAAGAAGCAAAGGCGGTAGGGCCCGGTTCGGGTCAGAACAGGATAACTCGGTGACAGGAGTCAGCTGGAGGTATACGAAAAAAGCGTCGTCTCAACACAGATGCCGTAAATTCACGTAGAGGGGGAGATCAAAAGGAAGGGGGAAAGAGTTGGGGGTCCTGAACTCTCTAAGCATTCAAACCTTAAGCACTGCACGAAAACATCACTACAAAGTCTGTCTCAGGACGATCTCCAACAACACGGAGGGCGGGAGGGAGAGAAAGAGAAAAGGAAAAAAACGCACCGTTTAAGGGCGAGTTGCCGGGCCAGTGCAGGTTATTAAAGCAGGTCAGGCGAGGAGGAACACGAGCATTCGAGCTCCAATCACGGAAAGTCCACGGAAGCGGGAAACGTCGCGTGTCGTCCCGAAAAAGAGTAAAGGGCAAAGGTCAAGGACTCGGGCCCTATCCGTGAAAGACGCGGGGTCCGGAGGAAATCAAAGAATAGGGTCGGGGGTGGGCGGGAGAGCCTCCGAAAGAGAACTGTGAGGGGGAGCAGAAGAAGGGATCGGCCCGAAAGAAAAAGGTGCCGAGTCTCGAATCGCCTCAAAAGAGAAAGACCCAAAAAAATCAAGGCAGTGACTGTCAGTAAACCTTCGGCCCCTCATTACGCAGGGGAAAATCTAAATCTGTAGACAAACCGGCGGTCCTCACAACAATAAGTGAAACCAGAACACGCTACAACACGGAAAAAATTGGAGTCGTGTGGGCCTCCCGTGTAACGGAAGGGGGAAAAAAGGATGCGCAAGGCGAAGTCCCGCAGCATCTTAAGGGAAAAGTTCGTCATGGCAAGAGGAACGCACCCGGTTCGGCGGGGGGGGCACATCCTTAGTGTCCGGGTTTCCCAGGGGTGTGCGAACATGGGTGAGACACACGCGGTGGGCCGAGGAAAAAAGGACACCCAAGACCGTAGGAGGTCTCCGGAAACCGTTCTGACTACCGGTCGCATGGCATAGGGCCGAGGGATGAGGACACAAGGAAAAAGAGATCAAGAGGGAACTCGGACGCACGAGCCGGTTGTGGTCTTCAAGAAAAAAACAAGGGAAAGGGAGGCGTGCCGATGGGCGGGGGAGGGGTCGGCAACTTAAAAAATGAATAGCGTGTTCTGCGTGATCGAGAAATCGTCAGCTCTTCTAGACCCATGGAGGGAAAGGACCTTACCAGACCCTGCCGCAGGGAGGACCGGCACCGAGGGAAACCTTATCAACAAGAAGCAGCCATCACCACAACAGAGGTTTCTAACCTCGGAAAATTTCAAAATTACCGAAGGGGAGAGAGGCGGCACCTGGCGGGCAGAAGGAGGGAAAGGGAAAGGACTGAGCAACCGGCCCGTTCAACCAACTGACGCCTAAAGCCGGGCTTTTCAATAGAGTAGCGGGACAGAAGGAGGTCAATAACGTCAAGGGAAGCGAATCAGGGGGGGAGATGAGGAATCAGCAGAAGCTGGGACGCCACCTACGGACCAAACCTTGGCCAAATCAAAAAAGGACTAAAACTCAAAAACGGATCGTGGGGGATTAACTGCCCACATATTTCGGAAACCACGAGGGGCAATGAGGAGGATACAGTGGCGGGTCTAAAGTCAAGGTCCAATTCGCCTCTGTGAGTGCAAGAAGAAGAAAAGAGGTGGTCGGCAGAGGAACGAAACCCTAGCCTGGACGCTGGAGTCACGTTGCGGCAAAAAGAGATGGTGAAAAAGGATAAGTCGGCGCTAGAAAAAAAAAAAAGAAACGTTACGCACTCGTCGGTAGTGACAAAAATTGGGGAAAAAAAGAGAAGGCGACGTAAAGTAAATCCATCGCAGCCTAACGATGAGCCAGACTGGGAAATTTTCCACAAGAGGGAAAGAGAAAAAGGAGAGGAGAAGCCGAAGAGGCCGTTAAGAGAAAGAGAATGTGAAATTCCAGCGGCTCCGGATGACAGGGTTGAGCGGCCATTCTCCTGGTGCTCGTGAGGCGTATCCCCAAACGGAGATCGGGGGAAAGACTCCGAACAACTCTGAGTGGAGGGGGGGAGAAAAAGAAGGGGGAGGGGGACGCCGGGGGGAAGAAGGCACAGGACCACACATCATTCAAGCCCTCGCTGACGGAATAAAAAAAACTTGTGTTTAAATAAATAGGTGAAGAAGTGGCAAAGAAGGGGGCGCAGGACTTCTAGCTCCGACGGTCGAATAAAGACCAGGGGGGAAAAAATGACATCGTTTCG
>Ga0179593_1312391_pt1 | contig 20315 bp, 18 predicted proteins | sample CZODoug2_1_08_16_FD_185931 | JGI IMG/M metagenome (GOLD analysis project Ga0179593, IMG submission 185931) | Vadose zone soil fungal communities from Angelo Coast Range Reserve, California, USA - CZODoug2_1_08_16fungal (PacBio error correction) | ecosystem: Environmental > Terrestrial > Soil >...
TAGGGGGCTTTAGGGAGTCATCGAAGAAGGCCCGTTAGAATGCGCCTTTCGAGGCAGGGGAAAAAAAAAAATCCTCGTAAAAAAAGGGGGGCCGGGGAAAAAAAAAGAGAGGAAATAACTCTAACACGGAAGAACGGTGAAGGCGGTCTTAGAATAAAGAGCGGGTTTCCACAAAACCCAACACCCCAGGAATAAGGGGGCGGGGAAAAAATAACACTCACAGAAAAAAAAAAATTATATTCATTAATTCGATGAAGCCCGGACACCCCCTGGCACCCGCCGCTTCTTTATCATGACGGGGGAACATAGACCCGCAGCGAGAAAAGGGAATCACGCTGTGAAATCCACGATAGCGAACTGGCACCAGGGGATGGCGCGCAGCAAAAAGGGGGGGAGGTTCCTCGGAAAAGGACGTCCTCTAAAACCCATACGCGCACACCCGAAAAGAGAGATCTCCAGTGTCCGCGTAGAGGAAAAAAAAAAGATTCATTCGAGAGGAAAAAAAAGGCCACGTGTAGGTAAGCGAGAAAGGAGCTGTTCGTGGCGGATTGAAAGACACTGTTGGGCCTTGGTGAAGGCTTTTTGAGATGGAGGGGGGGGGTGTGCTGTCGGTTTTCCTTTCTAGGGGAAAGAAAAAACGGCAACAGTGAGGAACACCGGGGGAGAAAGGAGGGAGAAGGAGGAACATACATCAATCCGTGTCCAGCCGGATATGAGTGGATGCCGGCCCGCAGAAAAAGAGAAAGCAACAATAAAGGGGGAGCAAGTGGAGTTTTTTTGGAAGGAACTCTTCGCAAAGAAAACTCTGTGTAAGATTCGGGGGACACTCTAATGGAAGAAGGGACGTACAAAGCCCGCTTTGCCAGAGGAGGGGGAGAGAACTTGGTAAGAAAAGAGGAGAGGGGGCAATCAATTCATGGGCTGGCACCTGGCACACTGGTGAGGGAAGGGAACAACGGAAGGCTTGGACAGGGGGGGAACTGTCGGAGTTTCAAACCAGGGACGGTTAGTCTCACAAAAAGATTTGAAAAGCTCCAAAAGAAGAGGAAAAAATCCTGAGGGACTGAGGTTCAGGCCGACGGTAAATAAGGGGGGGGGGAGGGGGAGGTATGTACCACTCTAAAACGAGGTTGAACTTTTAAATGTATACCAAAGTGCAAAGCAGGACTATTTTGCATTGACGCAAAGAGGGGAAGAGATTGCGCATTAATTTCACAGGGGGTTCAAAAAGAAAAATGGCGTTGATGGACTTCCGCGTTTAGTACTGAAAATAAAAAACGCCAAGCATCTCTCGAATAGATGCGTTAAAGCAAGACTACCAAAACATGAGAGTTCCGCCATTGACGCAGGATCCCGTTGCGGTTGCGGCACACGCGCCCCTGTGACTAACTTACAGCCTTACCTCCCTCCCCCCCCCCTCCCCCTGCGAAGGGGGGTGGGAAGGGACCTGTCAACCAATTCTCACAGCAATATAGCAGAAAGAGCTTCGGGCGGACCTGTACAGGAAAAGACATGCTCACAAAAAAAAAGGGAATCTGCTGTCCAAGGGAGAACTGAAAAGCTCAACGGAGGCCACGCGCACGAAGGGAGAAAAAGGAGTTTGTTAATGACGAAATGGGGGGGAAGAAAAACCAGAAAGTAACCCCTCAAACTCTCCCTTTTCCAGATGGATCTACGCTAATTATTTTCCATGAGTAGAAAGCGAGGGGGGGATGGCCTAAAGACTGCGATGAAAGAGAGCCTGTTTGACGCCTTGCAAGTTGCCAAAATAATGATTTAACACGGCCTGGTTGCCCCGCCTGAACAAACGAGACAAGCAAGAAAAAGACCTAGATTTAGGAAAAAAAGGGTGCCTTTGGCGATCGAACTCGGGGGAACAATAGTGGAAGGGACTCGAACGGCGACGATGAAGGAAGAGGTAGAGCAGGAAACGCTGGAAAGCGCTGCAAGTTACATTGAAAATCCGCGTGGGGGCCCGGTGCGCAGAAGGTGCAGAACCGGCAGCTAAAAAATACAGTCAAAGAACGGCGCTGTGGATCTTGCCATCATTATGCGACGGGCAAGTCCGAATCGGCGTGCAGGGGTGTCTACGTAAAAAACTGCCGTGCAAACGCTTTAAGATACAGGGAGGCAAACGACACGTTCTCACATCATGCATATACGGGCGGCAGCATAATCGTTCCCTGAGGAAAAAGTAGAAAACATGGGAGTGGATTTCAGAAAGGGTTCTTCGGAGCTCACGTTTGCTGGGGGGAACCTTTACGGACTCATACAAACGTTTGTGGGGGGGAAAATATATAAGGATGGGATGGATAGGATGAGAAGCATCCGGAAAAGGAGGCAACGGGTAGGGTTCGCTCGGTCCTTGCAGGAGGCACCACCGAAGGAGGAAGGCTCTGTTGCCCAAAAGGAGGACCGCAGATGCTCAGGACAGGGTTGAAAAACGCATTCAGGCGCAGATCCTGCTGCCTGAGAGCATGGGAGGAGCCTAAGCGGGAGAATGCTGACATCCGACAGGGGGTGACACTCTGATGGGCGGACATGACTGAACGCAGAAGGACTGACGGCGTAAGCAACGTTAACAATGAAGACAAAGAGAGAAGCCAGAGGACTTCGCATCCGAAGCAGACGGCGTGCAGTATCGACAAGTAAATTATTTTCATATAGGTGCGAACAAAAGAGGCGGGCCTAGATGGGGTACGGGAATAAGCGACGCGTGGCAGCTTGACCGAATCATCGCTCTATCGGGAATGCACGGGTGTGGAGAGGGAATCTAAAACGAATAGAAGTGGGCAACACGTCACGCCCCTCCGGGATGGAAGTACGGGCGTGGAAGAACATCAAGACGAAAAGGCCACACGTAAGGGCGGCGACCAACGTGAAACACGGGATTGGTCTACCATGGGAGGGAGGATAGAAATAGGAAACTACCTTGTCCTAAAAGGTAAAGGTGGTATCACGGGAACTGCTCGTAGCCGCGGGAAGTGAAAAAGGCCGCCGTCGGGGGAAGACCGCATCAAAAAACGAGGGGAACAACGTCGCATCGGCCCGGTACATATGCAAAAGCATTGGATACCGGCCCACGAGGGGGATTGCGCCTACCCCCTGTCCTGCGGTGTAGTATCAGGGAGGCAAGCCCTGGCGCAGATGTCAGGCATACCCGAGGACACGAGGAACAACCTATATCCTCGGTAATCGTGCCACCATTGTCGCCCATTGGGGCGGAACTTAAGGGGGAGAACATTCTTCAGGTACCGACCTACTGGTAAACATCGGCACGAATTCTTTGCCAGAACGGGTGTGGACTTGATTTGGCGAAAGTGGAAGTGAAAGAGAAAATGGGACACAGGCTCAATACCGCATTGCCTGGTGGAAAGTTAACCATAAGTGTTTGATGCGTGGAAAAAGGTATTATAGCGAGACATCAGGCGGAAAACGTTATATGAAACTGTAGGAGGGGGAGATACGCCTTAAGAGGGGAAAGGCAAAACAGAGAAAACGGAGGATCTCAAGGGAGGAGAGGGGCAAGGGGTGCAGGGGGGCGAAAGGTTTGTGGGGCCAGTCGGGAGAGGGTGAGACTCTCGGCAAGGTCCCGGTCTAAAAAATTGGAAAAAACGGTGCGTCCCGGTTTGTTAACAAAAGAGTCGAACACACGATAAAAAGAGGTGGCATCAGTACAGGGCAATCAAGATCGAGGAGTGGGATCAAAAAAAAAAAAAAAATGGGAGGTAAGCACTCAGGGTAAGGCAAAATCAATTCCATCTCTGAACAGACTTCTTTATAAGGAAATTCCCAGTCATAGGAGTGTTCTAGGAGTGGTCTCCTTCCAAGAAGACGGGGAAGGAAGGGTCAAAATCCTGGAAACCATAAACTCCGGAAAAAAAATAACTGCCTCGGGGGAAAATCCCAGCCTTTTTTGACTTGTTGGCCAAAAAAACAGAAAAAGCCGAAAGATGTGGACACGAATCAAAGTGGTCATAGCTCTTCAGAATAGGGCTCAACATCCTCCAGATTTTCAGAAAAGAAGAAAAAAGCGGAACATTGGAAGGGTGGCAAAAAGAGGCTGCTCACGATGCTTCTCTTAGCGCGGCCTAAAACATCTAACTAACTGCACATCATAAACTCAATGGAAGCAATCATAAAGAAAAACGTTACGACCAAAATTCAAAACGAGACCACGGCGGGCAAGTACGGACGAAAAGAGCGTACAGTTGCGCAGGGAGCAAAAACGGATCTGTCACAAAGTCGCAACGGACGCAAACCTCTGACTCCCGGGGGGGTGAAATGATAGTCACTCGCAGAACGTATGAAAGCCACACTAAGCTCAACTATGCGGTGTATGGATGCGATGGGCCGGCCCACACAGAGCGCAGCCTGTTTGATCACGGCAATGAAGGAGATGAGTAAAAGCGGGTCGCGGGACCAGCCTGGGGGAACTAGAAAAGTATGGTCACAATATGATCCAGCGAATGATAGTCCAAATCCCACGAACTATCGATTATCAAGAGACTCGGATAGAACAGGGGGGAGTATTGTGAGAGAAACAAAACAGGGGGAACACTGACGGTCAGGGCAGGTGGTGGTGGGTACAGCTCCGCGGAAAAGGGGGGCGGAAGCTGAGACGTACTGAAACATGACAAAGAGGTTTCATCTAGTGAGAGACTACAAAGTAAACCACCCCAGCGCAGGGTTATGCTCAGGGAGATTGAAGAAAAACGGCAACCAAAAGAAAAGGAAATACCCGCTCTCTGCTGGTTGAACGGGTCGAAGAAATGGGGCAGTTGCGCAAGTTAGGTGGAAAGGGGCGTAGTGAGGCAAGTCCCTAAAAAAAAAGGACTGGAGTTCAGACTCATGGAGAGCTAACAGCACACAACGGAAGGTACAGGACACGATAGTATATGATCCGATTTCGATGCTGCGTGGCAGTGATGTCACAGGCGGGAACTAGCGTAAAAGGAGTCGAGACAGGGAGGGGGAGGCGTATCGCAATGCCGGGAAAAATTAAAGTAATCAGAGAAGACAGGACTCAGGGGAAAAGGGGTTGAAAATGTTCCTGTGGGGGGGCGAAGTGAGTGAGGCCTCCCGAAAACCACGTCAGGCGGGGCGTGGGTGGACGGCGGCAGAGTGTGGTGCGGTATGAGAGAGGGTTAGTGGAGATTGTCCGTGCCCTGTATGGGGAATTGGACAAACGTTTACGTGGAACCGCGGAGGGGTGAGGGAAGGGCACCTGGCCAACCAATAGAAGCGAACGGGCACCGCTGTACGCACGACGGGAACTGGAAAGGGGGAAAACTCGTCATTTCGACTGGAAAAAAATATCGATGGGGAGAGCAAAAGCAATACATATACATTGCGGGGGGGGTGGAGCCAGTTGGTTACTGGCAGAGGGAGGGCAAAGAAGGGGGGAGATTGCCTTCACGGGGCGCAACAGAAAGAGGCGCAGGCTGGACAACCACGGCAGAACAGGGGGAATTTAGTGAGCCAAAAAACAGAAAGTGACAGTGAATCCGGATGGTAAACTAGGCGTCCGAAGACCTCTCCAAGAAATTGACATTCAAGACAAGTCCCGCGCATACAGGCAGTAAACGGTCGCAATTACTGAAAAAAAAGAAAAACCCACTCAAAGGCAACCGCAGCCTGGCGACGAATGTGATCTTAATAGTCATCTGTGGACGGGAACACTGTGATAGTGACGTGAGGTGGCTCCGACACATTTTACTAATATCTGAGATTTCAGAATGGACTATGCACGACGGAGGAAACTTGACTCACACAGAACGTGATGCAAAAAAACAGGCTGATGCTCAAGAAAGTTAAAAGGGGTGACAGGAGAAAAACTCAATCGAAAGCTTGTCGTAGGCGGGGGTTTTTGGTGTACCGTGACAAAATTACCGATGGATCTGGGATGGCTCGACGAGCGAGTTCATTCAAGTTTTTGCAGCACTACAAGGGGAAGGCGCAAGGAGGAATGACGGACATAGAGGAGGGCATGAGCATAATCGTCCGGGCTGGTCTAACCTCTTTCAATGTAGACCACGGGGCCGTACAACCTGGATCACTCGCGTTCGCTAGTGCGCTGGAAAAAAGAAATCGCCTTACATTCGGAACGGGAAAAAGTCAAGGTAACAAAATGCCGCCGGCGCCAACGCAGTTAACAGATGGAAAGCGTCACGAGAACAAGGAGGACACGCGTATCAGTCCACTTTATGAGCCGAGCTCCTGTTTTGGCCCGTGTTGCACACCCGATTATGCGACGCGAACATTCTCACCGGACAATCGAAAGCTTGGCCTGCCCAAAATTTAAAAGGTTCGCCCCCAAATGTCTCCGCAAGGGGGAAAGGCCACCACAGACAAACCTTCAGAGGACACCGTTCGAAACCAGATTACTTTCCTTAATGCCGCACGGAAGCCGGGGAGAAGCTCAAGCGCGAACCCCCACCTGACCTTTCGTCCTCTCTATTGGGCCCGTACCCAGGGTCTAACCAAGAGGAATATGATAGTTGACACGACCTTCTCCGACACCGGGAGCGCAGGAAACACATCTCCAGCTCACGAAGCCGCTTACATGGAGACGAAAAAAAGTTCTCAATGTAAAAAAAAGGGAGACGCCCGTGCAGATAACAGTGCCCAGGCTTGTAAACCCGCGACCATATCGGGGGTAGGAAGAAAAAGTGGAAAAAAAATGCAAACAAATCGAAGAACGGGGCAAAGCCATGAAACACACATGCCCCAACGTTATTCCAACCTCAAGTGCGCCCCCGGGGCCGTCTCAAATAGCCGCTCAACACGGACCCACCCCCACGTCAAATCCTAAAAACCCGCCTCACCAGACGCACCAGAAACCGCGGAAACCACCCCCCCCACCCCCAAAAAAAAGTAAACAGTCGGGGCCAGTCCTCATCTCTCAAAGACAAGAACACGGAAAACGACTGCGGAGGTTTCGACTGCGAAGTGGAAAAGCAGGGGCCACAAAGCTACATAGAACTAAGAAAAAAAAGCGCTTCCCAGCCCAAAGCTTAAAAACGTACGGGAAGCGCCACAGAACCGTCTACATCATTGCGGGGTATCTGACATTAATTGAAACAACATCGGACATGAGTGTTGGGGTCCACAAGGCACTGGGGGTGACCGGAAGGAGGATGTGGGGAGGCGATGACAACCCACCGGTGCTTGGGCTGTCAGTTAGGGTAGAGACGAAGCTAAAAGGGGAGAAACCAGCACCACCACGGAGGAGAGGACGTTAATATCCAGCAGAGTTCGCCTCAGAATGACGGAACGGAAAAAAAGGCGCAACCACGTGGGTAATCCTCCGCGCGTGCGCATATATACACTTGCGAAGCATAGAGGCCAGGATTCGAAACTGCGCAATATTAAGAAGATGAAAAAACGTGACAAAATTGCAATGGTTGCGAGACGGAGACGGTGGACGAGGGAAAAGCGTGCAAGCCACAGCCCAGGGAGCAGCCACCTACAACAAGCTCTGACGATCGGAGACATCACAGTCGGCGGTGAGACTCGAACCAAGTGGAAGGACTAGAGGCGCAATCATAATAGCAGGATAGCGTGAGGACCGAATAAACTAGCTGGATCGGGGGCGGGGGCGTTGTTGGGTGGGGTCGAAAGCAATAAAAACGCTTACTGTAAACAGTTCTACCTCGAAATCCTGCCAAGTCAGAAAGACAGTTGGATAGGCGGGACTCTCGACTGACTTTCCTCCCGAGTCTCATGACGAAAACTACAAGAGGTGCATAGGGGAGGAGCTTTCTAAGTAGTCTGGCGTCTCCCGAACACGATAAGAGTAACAAAATCCCAGGGGGAGTATGTGCCAGGAGGGTGATGGTTGACGGACATCTCTCCACGCACCAAAGTAGTCCGGTGGGGGACTCAAAAAGACTCTGGCCCTGCGTGGCACGGCAAGCCCAGCTACGATCTCCGTCCGCGCCGAGAAGAGGTCAGGCAATCAGCCGTTCGTATGGTCCAACAAGAAGTCAGAGGGGGAAAAGAAGACACTCACGGTTTAAGTCAGAGCAGGAATAGAAAAGAAAACGTAACAGACGGAGGAAGGAAGTATCGGTGTGGAAGTACTTACTCGGACACGCAAAGCTTTATCTAGGCAGCAAAAGGCCAAATGAACACGCCCGAAAAGTTGCGCCGGGGAGTGTCAGCAAGAGCCGGCCATGGAAGGCGGGTTCGCTGGATATCTGGAACATCGGCGGGAGGTTTAAGTAGGTTCACCGATTGTTACTGTCGTAAGTGACCCCGGGACTGGTGAAGGGGATCAAAAGAAGGGGAGCCCGATGTCAGACGGGAGAAGAGGCAGATCAGAAATAACGACAGCAACAAAAACGAGCCTAGGGATCACTGGGGGAAGGGTGTGTGAGGACGTCCTATCCCCAGTGATCACAGTAATGACGGGTTAGAAAGATATCCGGACAAGGAAGAGAAACAAATTGACAATTGTGCACAGGAGAAAAAACTATGGGGACAAAAACGACGAGATGATGCATCCCTGCGTCACGACTCAATGGGAGGTGGTCGTTGACTAAATCAAAAGTCGAATCAGCCAAAAAAGCCCAAAACGCAGATGTGTCAAGAGGATTGCTAATCAGCCAACGAGTCGAGTAACGGAACAGGGAGCAGCTAAGCCAGTCCCTGCTAAGCTCAACCAGTCTGGCAGCTGGGCGCCCAGAAGGCATCAACAAAGAAGAACAAGGTACTTGGATTTTTATCGAGCTCCTGGGAAGGCGGGCACCCCACGACGGCAATCTTATTTATGACATTAAACAGTTCAAAGACCTTATGTGGGCTGGGTACAGACCGACGCACCGCTTCATTTTTCACACCATCAAGTAATGAGCTTTATCCAGGTTGCCTCGGAATGTCAACGGGCGAGTAGGGGGAGATGAGAGTCATACTTAGTGCACAAAGCACGGAGAATGACTGGCCACAAGGAATGTCTGACACAACCACAGCTGAATGCGGACATAGCCAAGAAGGAAAAATGGAAAAGGTATGTGGTGGTACGGGCATAAAGATGCTCCGCAGATTGAAATTACAGTCTCGATTCACACCGTGCAAGGAGGTTTTGGACGCGGGAGGAGTCCTGGGGGCGGGATATGGTGGCCGGTAAATAGACTAAAGGGTACTTGTGTAATTCCAGGTTGGAGGGCATCGAGCAGGGACATCTGACTCGTGGTCAGGGGTATACAGGAGAGGGAAAAGTGGCGACCCAGGCAAATGACGCTGCGAACTATGATAAGCAATGAAAGACGCACACGTGGCCGCTTCGAGAGAGGTGGGATCCGTACTCAAACCGCGATCAGAAACATTGCGAAGAGACATTTCACGGGGGTAGAAATGTGGTGAACACGCAATGTCAAGAAAGAAAAGGAAGGGGGGACTCGAGGGGAGGCAACCGGGTCCAACAAAACCGCTTTCACGATCAGACCGACGTTAGATCAATATTTTGGTTTTGAGAAAGGGACACGCATGAAAAGGGGGGGGCCCGAAAAAACAGATTCCCCGGTCGCGGGGCAAACAAGGCAACACACTGACCCCCCACGGACCAAGGGCCGCTCTTAGGTCAGTAGTGACGGGCAGGCGGTGCCTCCGCCGACGAAATCGGCGAACTTCCAAAACCCCGACAGGGTTCAACTGACAAGTACACGCCGATCGAAAGGCGCCCCCTTCAAAAAAACCTCGGATAGAGAGAGGAAACTTGTTGCTCCCAAAGAACCCGACAAACAACCGGAGGAGGAGGCACAATATCTACGTGCCCGCGTTCAACACGACCTCGATATAAGGAACGGCCTGGGTCCCCCCCTCTCTACCATTTCGCTCGAAAAGCCGTGGTAAGGAAGTCATCCCCCCCTAGGGGAATGTCCCGCCAGACCCGGAAGAGGAATGTCCCGAGAAAAAACCCCCGCAAAAACATGCGAAGAAAGGGGAAACAAAAAAGGGGGTCGTCGACCCACCTGCTTAAACCTAAAAAATAACCCGAAAGATTGGTACACAAAACACCCCCCAACCAAACAGCGCGTTCACATCGTTGCCAGCCGGCACACTCCACAAAGAAATCCTTATAAAAAAGAAGTCAAAAATTATGGGGGAAAAAGGGGAAATCTGGAAGAAAATCAAAGGGGGGGAGTGAAGAAATAGGAAATGGGTACAAGTCATAATCTATTAGCAATGCACGATGGGGGTGATACGGGGCCCGATGGGACGCAATGTTGCGGCTGGACAGGCACAAGGGTGGAAAGTCCACCGCAAATGGCGCAAAACAAAGGAAACAACCCATCGTAAGCATGCCGGACCATGCCAGAGGTCGCATAATGTAAGAAACCACCCCGATTAATTAATCCCTTCCACCAAGGAAGGACGAGACTTCAAAAACAAAGGCCCTTTTTAGCCAGGGGGAAGGAATGATTCTAGGGTAAGGGATGGGGAAAATCAAAAGGGCGGACACAAAAGCGGTTTCGTCTTGCGAAGAGATCAACACCAGGGGGCCGGGGTCCACGTGCATTTCATGCCATATTTCCGGGGTCAAACCCCCCAAAATCGATAACCATGTCCCCACTTAAGGGAGTGAAACGCCGACCAACGGGGTGTTTCCCCTCCCAAAAGACCAGCACCGGCAACAACCAAATGCGTGGGTGTTATTCATTGTAAAGAAACAAAGAAGCGAGTAAAAAGGTTATTGATTGCAGGAGCAAAGCAACGCGGGGAAGATTTCCAGGGGAGTTGAAAGCTTTGAGGGGGCCGGACCAAGGTACTGGAAACAGGCGACCCATGGGTCTTGCGGCGGGGCGTTGCGCAATCTTCTTGCAAAAGAGGAATCGAATGTGAAAATGCACAAATTGAGCGCAAACCGTCAAAAAAGGGCACCAACGGGGCGGCCGGGGACAGGGGTTTTTACTGGGAGTTCACACGCCCCCAACAGTACTTTCGCAAAGAAGAAGGGTCGACGGGATCTCATGCTGAAGAAATCAGGAGGGCGACATCAACCCCGCAAAAAGGAACAGCAGGCAGATTCATTTTTATCTTGGCGGGCGAGTATAATGACCACCGATAATCGTGCGACCCCAACGAGTGGAGCTCAGGGAGGTCTCCCAAGTGGGGGAACTGGGCGATCATAGGGAAAAGGGGTCTGCTGGAAGGGTTGGGCGCGTGAGGGAACCTGGAACGACATCCTCAAGAACGAAAAGACGAGTCCACCAACACAGCAAAGCAAGGGAGGAAACGGATTTCCCACCAAGACATAGACGGAAAACTTAATCCTTCCGAAAGGGAGGACTTGTCCTTATCGGGGGGAAATTGAAAGCCGACTTGAAGACGAGGACAAGGGGGGATCAACTTCAAGGTGCACACTCCGAACGCTAAACTCTTACGCCTTAGCTGAGTGTAATAAATGTCGCGCGCCTTTCTCCAGAGGGACCTCAGCACAAAGAGGGATTAAGCTCCAAATCGCACTCTCCAGGGGGAACGCGGGGCAATTCGAAGGGCCTCAACCTAAACTCAAAAGGAGGAACGGCTTTAAATGATACGGGAAGGGGGAAAAAAAGAGTAATCTTGGCTGAGCCTTGCCAGAAGGAAAGAAAGAGGGAAAGGGGACTCTACTTGGCGTGAGTTGGGCGGGGGGCGAAAAAGAAGCATGACGGCATGTGGCGCTGAAGAAGAAGAGGAGAGAGAAAGGGTCCAGACTGGACTTTGGGGAGAAGTATAACTTCTCTGGTTACCCCCACCCCCGCGACATATGAACCTCGGCGGCTCAGGAGGCCCCAACGGAAAATCATCCTTCCAATAGGCGCTGAAAAAGAAGGGTACATCGATGGTCAGCAACGGGGTCGGCTGACAAACTTTCTCTTAATTTCCACTTAACTCTAAGGAAATCGCACGTTCCTGACACCCAAAGGTGGGCGGAACATTAATAAGACGTGGTCGCGGGGGAAAGGGCAACTCCTTTCCTGGGCAAGAACTCGGGACGAGCTCCACACAAGGGGTCGGGGAAAAGGAGGAGCAAACACAAGGAAGGGGGGAGGAGAATCCAACCAGACGGAACGGGAAGCACGAGAAGGGAATTAGCAAACGCAATCTTCTCTCCGCACGGGAGAACAAAGGGACATTCTCTGACACGGGGGAGAGGAACGGAAGGAGGAAGATCAACCGAGGACCATAAAAATAACTGAATGATGTGAAGGGGTGGTCCAAAACGCCCGCCTAAAGATATTGCCGATTGCACTAGCCCAAAATAAGTTTAAACGAAGAACCAGGAGACTCAATTGCAAATTCCAAAAGAGGACTAAGCCGTCCATGTCATCCCACTAATCGGGGCGGGAGACCCGCCGGTAACGACTGGGTCAAAGGGAAGGGTATGGCAAAAGTCCAAGGTAAATGCTCCGACAGGGGAGCGGCGAGGGGAAAGAATATCATAAAAGACCGCGGCTTCCGGTGGTTCATCATCGCCTTCGGCACCGCCCAGTAGTGGGGAGAGCAAACCCGTAACTAGTTGTATTGGAAGGTATGTGAGTTGCGGGGGTCCATCACCCGGTATCTGCCGAGACCCTTGTCGGTGTGGTAGACATTTATCCATGTACGACAAAGTTTGCGCTGGGGGGGACGTGTCATGGGATACACTTATCCTTACAGGAAAAACGGATGAGGGACCACACAGTCAATCTTAAAAACAAAAGCCGTGTGGGAAAAAAAGTGAACAACGGAGCGAATAGTCTATCATCAGAAATCGATGGAAAGCGTTGGGGAGACTGTATGGCGAGTAAAGGTAGAAGAAGGAAAGAGTAGGCACGCTCATAGGGTAGAGGGAGTGGGACTTGTGCATTTTTCTTTCTTGGGAGGGTTATCGGGGAAGGTCTTCGCTCTGCAGTGTTTCAAACGAAGCAAAAGGTGCTGCACGGGGGTGGGTAAAGAAAAAGGAAGAACGGAAAACCCGAGGGAAAGATTGAAGGCGGGGGTGCAAGAAGATGACCCTTATTTCAAACCTAAAAAAGTTTATCTTAAAAAAATCGTCCCCCGGAAAAGGGGGGGAAGGATATCGTTAACACAGATTGAAAAGCGAGGGGAAAGGGACTCTACTCTACAGACTGAAGTGGGGCCACTGGAAGGCATGGCGCAGAAAGGAGGAAAGGTTTAATCCTAGAAACAAGCACAGGAGAAGACTAGCCGTCGGCACGACCCCTATCAAAACCGGGTTTCTGAGGGTGCCAACATCACCCTAATGCGCCTAGAGGTGTACGAAGTCTCGCCTGGTTTCTTGCTAGTTGAAGATGAGGAACACGCGACTCAAGGGAGGAGCTCTCTGGAAGGGAGTCGCGAAGCAGAGTTTCCAGAAAAAAGGTTCCGCTGAACGAATGAGGGCAACGGCCATAAAACGAAACAGCAACAACATAGACGGAAAAAGGGAAGGAAGGACATATATTTTGAAGATTAGGTCAGGGACATTGGCACCAGCCGCACAGTTAACACACCTTACCTCTTTTGGCCGGCGATAAAGAAAGACGCGCAATCATCGGGATGGACGGGACGTGGGGTTTGGAATTGAAAATCGAAAAAAAGGATGTCCACACCCGCATAAATTTCGGCGTGCAGGCACACGGCGAATCCGGAAGGCCTCCAACAAGACGGAGCATTTCAAAAGAAAGAAGAAGTGAAAAAATAGATCAATCACGAGGGGGGGGGAGAGAGCTCAACAACGGAGGCGAGAGCAGCTGATCAAGATTTTCAAGACTCACTGAGCGAGTCACGGTGTTGGAGCGTACCGGAAAAGGTCAGGCAAGGCCCCGGAAGAGCTGGACCTTCAGCACGGGAATCGGTTATCGAGTAAGAAATCCGTGAAGAAGGGAGAAGCGGTCCGGGCGTTTTCTCCGCAAGCAAAAAAACGGGAAAAGGGAGCTAGTTACTACTCACCATGGCCGCGCTGGTGAAAACTGTCGAGCGGGGGGCTGACAGTAGGGAGGAACCGGGGGAAAGAGGGGGAATTGTATTTAGGAACTGCCTACAACGCCTGTCATCGGCAAAACAGGGACGTCGCGATAGACCTCATCAGGGGCTGCACATAGTCGCAATAGAGGTCAGAAAAAAAGGCCTCGAAAAGAAACACGGAGGGAGGGAGGCCTTGGTGGAGGTGGGCACCTTCAGAAAAACTGTGCATCTTGGCTCGTGCGGAAGGGACGGGGGGTCAAATGAGGCCCGCGGTCTGGCGGGTCCTGTTTTATAGAAAGTCCTTTGTGGAGGGGTGATGGGTAGATTGCGAACCGGCAAAAAGGGTATGTACATTCCTCCCATGGGGGGAAAAGATCAGGAGAGGGACTGGAAAGGTCCCTACTGGTGCTTCCGCTCAAAAGGTACAGATCTGGGAGTACACAGACGGACTGATCTGGTTACGAATGTGGGGGGAGGGGAGCGTAGGGTTTTCACTCCGACGAGCGGGGAAAAATCGCCCGTGAGGACAGAGAGGGGAAGAGAGGCCAAAGTGTCAGAAGATGCGGCCTCTTACGGGAAAACAGACAAAAAGTGCAAACCGGTCTGGCCCTTGCCAAATTATTTTGGGAAAAAAAAAATGAGACGAACAAAGAAGACTGCCGATACCGCTACCCGCACAATAGAAAGGAACCCTTCCCACGGACAAAAAGCGACAGTTCACGAAAGCGAAACGGAAGAAGGATACTCTATCCGTCGACAGCAACCCCATTACACTACCCTTTAACCCAATAATTAACGAGAACTATGCCAAACATCATAGGCTGGGAGGACAACCGAGAAGGGGGGGGCATTCGGTTGCAATCGGGTGAAAGAACGGTCCATACGCTGGCAGGGCCATTTCAGCCACGCAGACACGGACGAAAAAGAGGGGCGAAACACTGACGGGTTTCAAAAGGAAAAAAAAAAACAAGACGAATGATAAGCGGCCCCCGATGAAGAGAAGGGACGCGGGGGGAACCGAGAAAGGGCAACGGACATTCTCAGGTTTCTTTCCACCACAGGGAAAAAAAATTCGCACCTTCTCGCGCAGCACAATGAAGGCAGACGTCTTCGCGCGACAGCCTACAACGAGATGAACACCTAGCTCCCGAACAAAATGCGGCTTTGAAGTATCCTCCCAAGGAACACGAAGGCGCTAATGGCCCGAAAGGGAGGTCTTACATATAATCAACCGCGAGATCCAGGGAGCGGATATGAGGTGACGCGCAAACCTTAATGAGTGGCGCAGAGGTCAATAGAAAGATCGGGTGGGCAAAATAATTTACGGGGGGAGAGAACAAGGAACACTAACAGGGGGGGGGGGGACTCGTCCTGGAAAAAATCACAAGAACGCTAGTATATAGCAGGCTCAAACGTGCTCGCGTATTGCGGCCCTACCACGATCGCTTCAAAAAAAAACGCAGGGTAAGAAAAGGGGGCTCAAGCGGGGAACGAAGGTACCGCGTACTCTCTTTACGCAGTGAGGGGGGAAAACGAATCTAACCTCGGCGCAGTCCACGATAAGTCCTCAAAGGGGTACCAAATGCGAAAAGGGAACTTCGTACGGGGCGTCCACTTCTGGAAACTGAGAAAAACTCAGAGGGGGAAGGAAGCGTTGGCAATCCCCAGTGGTCAACGACATGAGCCAGATCTTACAGCGTGAAGCCCAGATCTGCCAAACATCAAATGATAGGCGTTGCGCCTTCCAGAAGAACGCCAAGCCCCGGAATCAATACGGGTCCCCACCGCCTACTACGCCAGCTGGCTCTAATAAAGGGGGAAAAATCATTTACCAGGGGAAAGACGGGGAGCCTCCATCAAATCACGGGGGGAACCCAGTGAAAGGATCTTTTCCCAGACAAAAGTATGCGTAAAAACGAACATCAAGGGAGAGTCCGGCGAGCAAAGAAGCAAGTCTCACAAAGAGGGAGGGGGAAGGGAACTTCATTGGGGACGAAAAAGCGTTACTTACGCATAAAAAGAAAGGAGGTAGTTAAAGATTAGGGCGGGGAGGCACTTCGAAACCCAAACCCCGTTGCAAGGAGTTCGCTGGAACTCATGACTATTGAGAACAAAGCGCGCGACAAGGAGGACGGGGGTCATCCTCAACACATCCAGAGACATCGAGCAACAAATGCCTCCTGGGCGTGAGCAACAGTCTACAGCCACTAACACAAACCGACAGCCAAGGACGGCTAAACAAAGTCGGTCGAAAAGAGGAGGTTACAAAAAGTCAAAAAACGGCGGCCGACAGGAAGCTCCAAATTTCGCGGAAGCATCTTCATTTTTCGGGGGGGGGAAGGGGGTGTGACGAAAGTATCAATAGGGTAGAAGAAAAAGCTTGGGAAGGAGCAGGACTCGGTCAAGAGAAGGAACCATCAAGCATCCACGCCAAATCTTACTACTTAAAAAACAGCGCCGCCCCTGGAAAAGAAAACCAATAAAAACAAGAGAATCGTCTCGATTAGAGAGGTAGGGAGAACACAGAGAAAAAATCTAGACCGAGAACAGGCAAAAGATGGAGTTGACCAATGCTAACCCAACGCCCTTCAGGGACCGAAAAGGAGGAGGTAGTACAAACTCGAAAAAGAGGGAAGAAGTGGTTCCTCGAAAAAAAAAAGGGCCTGTGTTGACAGCCAGGGGGGCTTTGAAAACTCCAGAGACCTCTTCCCCTTCTATATTTGCAGCCAAAAATTACTGGGTCTTCGAGACAGGGGGCATCAACGGAGCTTTCCAAACGAGTAAGGGCGGAAAGCAGGTCATAAAAAACAAAAGGGATTGTGAGAAGGAGGGGGGTCTGGGAAACCAGAAAGAGGCGGGCGGTGCCTGAGACATCATACTTCCTTTTCAACGCATCAGAGAAAAAAAATTAGGCTTCAACCTTATGAAATTGGTACATTTACGCTACAAGGGGGAGGGGGACAAGGTTTAATTAAAAACCGGAAAAAACAGCCGTGAAAGCGACAGAGACCACCACCGGTCAAATCGACAAAAGAAACGATGTTCAATACACAGGTGTGCGGGGCGGGGGGAAGAAATCATCTCCAAGAAACGAGAGGACCGGTGCAACGTTGTGGGCAAATCTCGACGTCAACCACCAAAACACAAAGTTGGGGGGGCTAACGGAGATACAGCTAGCTGAGGGCCGGGGAAGCTAGAGCTAAGAAGGTTAGGCAGATGGCGATGACGCCGCCGAAAAAGGAAAAAAGGGGTTTCGGGGAAGGGGTCGAGCCTTAAACTATTTCCTGGTTATAAAACTTTATGACAATTACAGTAACCACACCAACCATCAAGGATTGCTATCGCTTCGCGGAGAAAAAACAGAAGAAAGAAATACTTGCGGCGGCCCAGAGGCGGTTACTAAACAAGGGAGAGCAAAACATCACGAAGAGTGACGGTAGGTTTCGCCCTTGAAGTGTACTAGATGGACCGACCGCAAACGACTCAGCGTTGTGGTTTTAACTATAAGTGTTGGCCAGTGATGGACTGAGCGAGACCCTTCTCAGAGCTAGAAAAGGGAGGTCTCGTCAATACGAAGGAAAGCAGAGGCAGTCAACCAGGCCGATTTCCAAGGAACGACGAAAGACGCGCGCGTCACCACTCCAAAGGCACAGGAGGGACTTTGACTTGACAAAAAAGTAGAGAAAACAACAACAAAAGGGAGGAACAAAGAGAGAGATTACGGGTTTGGAAAGGAGAAAGAGGGAAGGCGTATGCGCAAAAGGGAACGCGGGACTGGGGGGGAAGATCCCTTCTTTGTAAAAGATTTAGAGCGAGCTGCACAACAAATCACCTTTAACGTGGGTCCGGAAAAGACACACCAAAGTTAACACCACAGCCGGAAGGAGGGCTGCAAACTAAACCACTCCTGAAGGGTGGGGCGGGGGGGGGGAACAAAAGGGGAAACACCATTTCCTCCGACCGTCAACTTGGTATGGATCCAGGGTAACAATTCACAAAGCGCGGGACCCCAATAATTAGCACATTCGGGGGCCTGCGGCCCCACGGCGGCAAAATCCATCGGTCATAAAAAGGTGTGAAAAAAATAACCCTTCACACCGCACCAAAGAAGGGGATCGGGCGTCTTCCACAATCATTTCTTCAACGGTCGTGAAGAAATGAGCCAAAAGACCTTTCATATTAAACAAACAACAGCGGGCCCGGGGGGCAGCGAGAAAGCAGCGGCAGCGGGGAGCGCCCACCCCCCTAGTTATTTCCACGAAAAAAAAAATTGTAAGCAGTTGGCTTTGTGAGGCGACACGATTGGGAAGTAACAGTGAAGACAAGATATCAGACGTTTCTTCGGGGAAGGAAAAGAACCCAGGAAAACCGGGGTTAGGTCACAACGTAGAGAAACCAAACAGGAGGCTAGTGTGGTTAGCAAATACCAATAACAGGGCAGCCCCACAGCTTTGATGGTTGTAAAGACAAGAGCACAACCGCTATAACACCAACAAGGCCCACCAAGGTTTTTTAATACGAGGGAAAAAGAAAGGAGGGTATACTGGGGCACAATGAGAGGCAACTTGGACAGACGATCCCCGTTAGTGGAAGAAAGGAAGTGGTGGAGGACTTTTCCATCTCCACTTGCGGCAAACCCCCCAGGACGAACGGAGTGAAACAAGCAATTCATGGAGCCACAACAAAAAAGAGAACTTATAAACACAAAGTTGGGCCCTGACAGAGGGGGGCGAACCCCCTATTTTAGACAACCAAGGGAGGGCTCATCGAACGAAGTGAGCGGAACCACTCTTACGGGCCTTGCGTGGAACCGTTTAAGATGTGTTTATCGTGGGGGGGGGAAACAGAAAAAAACTAAATCTCTACGGCATGGAGCGCAGGGGAAACACAAAAAAAGAGTGGATTCCATCCCGGAGCGCATCGGTGCGTGAACGCTAATTCGTGCGGAGACTGGCGATGGCGATTGTGGTGCGGCATGGAACGAGAGGAGTCATGGGACAATCGCCACGCAGGGGGGCCAGAAACAGGCGCAAAGTTGCAACACGGGGACTCCGCGCACAACAAACTAACTCGAACAAAACTTAATACTGAAGAGAAATTTAACAGTCAAAGAGCCGCCTGAAAAGAAAGTGCGGGAGGGGGGATACAGAGGAAAAAAAAAAGGTTACCTTTCACCAGGTTAAAACACCCGAGGAGAGAGGGTTACTTATTCTCTGGGCGGACAGACCCAAGAAGAATTAACTGCCTTTTCTCACCGTCGAGAATACCAACCCTACCTCAGATGGGGAGAAAAACAGACAGACTCGGGGGCGAATGCGTGGGCCCGCAAACGTAACCTAAGCTCAACCAAACTTTCACGCCACAAAGGGAGGGGGACGTTCTGAGCATCTAGGAGCGAAATGAAGGATATCATTTAAATCACGCTTGGAAAGAGCGGGGACGACGCGCGTTCCTCTGCAGAAGACGCTACGATTGGGGTCCATACTTTCTTAGTCGCGCTCCGAGAAAACAACCCTGCCGGGTTTGAGGGGGGGGGAGGATTCCACCAGGCGAACTCGGGAAAAAAGGCAAACAGATGGCCCGTAGTATCAGATACCAATGCCTTTTTCTGGAGCAGAAACTCTCTCGCTGACCCCGCTGGCTGAGCTTCACCGCCCACGGATGGCACTCCGGTATCAACTGGATACAAAAAAAAAGAAGAGGGTGCAATCTCTGTGAAGGAGGCAACTACCGAAGGGTAAATCGAGGGCAAACTCCCATCCTTCTTAACCGCACTGGGACCCATCGGCCTACAGGCACGCAGAGGCAACGCGCTGAAGCCACCGTCGGGAAATTACCAGAGAAACTTGCGGTTTCCCCATGAGATAAACGGTCCTGCGATGCCATTTCTCTCTGGAAGGAAGCGCCTACAGTAGACAAAAGGTCATTCCCAACAAGGCTCCGCGGAAAGACCGGGAGAAGAACTTCACACCAAGCTCGAGGGAAAAAACGTCGCGAAGAACCAGCCCCCCAGCGCTCGCGCAGCTCACTAAGAACAAAGCGAAAAGGAATATTGCGCAATCGCGGCTCAAGACAAACCAGGGGTTCATTAAAGAAGATCAGCAAGAAATGTATTGTTAAGGGGGCCAAACCACCTCTTTCTGATTGAAAAACTCATAGGCAATTTTTGTTTGGTCAAAAGGGAGAGGGAATCCATTGGAAGAATAAGAATCACATGTGAATCCAAATCGGCGAAGCTGGAACTACCGTCCACTAGACGAAGTACACCCGTAAGGGTGGGGAAAGAGAGGGCGTCAGCTGCGGCACCTTGTATCACGGGCCTGGGGCCTGTTACAAAAGAAAACAAAACCCCGAGCAACCCCCGAAAACAATGTCACTGG
>Ga0179593_1303849_pt1 | contig 20314 bp, 32 predicted proteins | sample CZODoug2_1_08_16_FD_185931 | JGI IMG/M metagenome (GOLD analysis project Ga0179593, IMG submission 185931) | Vadose zone soil fungal communities from Angelo Coast Range Reserve, California, USA - CZODoug2_1_08_16fungal (PacBio error correction) | ecosystem: Environmental > Terrestrial > Soil >...
TCAAGGAAGGAAAAGCTTTTGGGCGCTGTCGGAGGAGATCGATCCCTGGAGGGGGAAAAAGGTTATGCTGCACACGTCAAGAGCAGGGAACACGAGCGCTCAAGGGTAGGTAAATTAATGAAAAAACGACCACACGGGAAGGCAAATGGCCAAAAATCGCACGGAAATTTAGGGGGGAAAAGGGACCCGCAAGTCTGAAGCGGGGGGGGAGGGGGTGCCATGTGGGGAACTAGAACGAATAAAATCAGGGAGACCGCGCAGCCTTCCATGTTGTTTAATCGGGGGGAAAAGTTGACGCCATTTTTGGCCGGAGGAGGGGAGAGAAGAGAAAGAACGCCCATCTTGATGAGATGCGAGGCGGAACCGATCAAAATGTTATGGGTACCGCGCAGAGGAGAAAAAGAACCAGAGGGGCTCCGGCCACTAACTTGATAAGAGAAAGAGGGAGGGGGCTCCTTAACGGAGTAAAAGATCAGAAGGGGAAAAGGGGGGGGAAGTAGACACTGCCTTGAAAGAAAAGAGGAAGGGAGAAAGAAAGGGTCAAACGATTCAACTAGACGAACACACCATCAGCGCAAGGGGTCCAAACAGAGAAGAGAAAGGGAGGGGACGAATTCAATGCGCAATGGGGGGGAAACAAACGAGAAAAGAAAGGGAACAACAAAGACTTAGGGATGGGGTTGGGAGTTGGTTTGAAGGAGGGAGAAAAGAATTAGGAAAAGAACCAGTAACTGTTTGAGAACCCTCACCTGGCGAGAAATGGGGTCGTGGAAAAAAAAACATCGCTGAGAAAAAGTACATGAGGAAAAAAAGTGGTACAATTGGCAAGAAAAGGGGAAAGATACCTGGAGCAGCGGAAAAGAGGGGCAAGAATGTCCGATTTCTCCGACGGCAGAAGGACAAAAATCGATCATGCGAAGGGGCGATTCAGAAAATGGGGTAAGCTGACTTAAAAAAAGTATGGACTCAACAACAACGAGTAGAAGGAGGGAAAGGTGGGGATCAGAAACTAAGCAATATGGGAAGGGAAAGCGGAAGCTCTCACGGTCAGTCTGCCGGGTGGGAGGGAGAAAATCGGACAGCCGTTGCCACTGATGGGGGGGAGACGTATACGCGGCAATCGTATGGGAGGAAAAGGGGGGGGGCATTAGTGTCTTCAAAGCATGATGAGCTCGCGAGGAGAGACAGAAGAGAGGAGGCGTGGAGGAAACAAAGAAACGGGGGGAAAAGTGGCTAAACTGTTCATCGGGGTAACTTACAGTAAACGGGCTGGTGGAAAAAGAACTGGTTCTCGGGAGAAAAAACATGCTACAGTTGAATAGGGAAGAAAGGGTGGAGGCCACTCTGGAAGGGGAAGGGTTGGCCGGGAGAAGGGGGGGGGTACTATTTGTTAAAAAGACAGAAGCAGGACATGCAAAAGGTGGAGAGTTAGGCTTCAAAGGGCATCAGCCTATGATTTGGGGGAAGAGAAAAAAACTGGGGGTCCCCCCGTCGAAATCAAGAAGTTCCGAAAAGAAAAAAAAGGTCCGCTATAAGATCGGGGGGGGAGATCAGTAAAGAGTGGGGGGTTCCCCCTGAGATGGGGAAGGGGAAACTGACACAGCAATCCACCAGAAAGATGGAAGGCCGGCATACGGTAAAAAGAAAGACGGGGCCAACTGCGGACAAACAAAAAGAAAACGCAAGGAGACCGAGGGTGAATCTTGGGAACTTGTGACAAAAGTGGAAAGGTGGGGAGGAATAACAGGACGAAGGAATTGAATTCTTACACATAAAGGGAAGAGATTCTGCCAGTGGCGGGGAGACGAATTTCAGGGGAGGGGGGGGACTCAGAAACCTGGAGACGTGTTTACGCAGGCTAGAATAGGGAAAGAAGGGTGCCGCAAGAACGGGGGGATAAAAAGAGCAAATACGAAAAAAAATCGTTGTGAGAGAATGTGACAAACTGATGAGCGAGCAATTCGTGATCAGTTTCTAAGTTGGGGGGGGGGGCGGAAGTAAAACAAAGGTTGCAAAGCAAAAGGGAAGTGAAGGAAGTTTGACAAAGTGGGGGTTTAGGGGGGACTCTCGGTTAAGGGAAAAAAAAAAAAGCATTCATCGCTGATGCCTCGTAGATTAAAAAAGAAGGGAGTTGGAACCCACCGGAGTTCCGCTGAAGGATAAGGGGAAAAAGGGGTAGCTTGGGGGGGCCTCCGAACTCAGTGGGGTTGCAGAGGGGGGGGGGGAAAACCCACCGGAGAGTAAGAGGAGAAATAGGGGGGAAAGGCCAAGGAACAAATTCCAAGGGAGTTGGGGGAGAGGGGCCTGGTGAATAAATTGGGGGGGAAGGAGAAAACTCAGGGGAGGGGGGAAAACAACGCCAGAAAGCCATAGATTACAAAAGGAACCCAACTCCGGTTGAGTAAGCTCTCTTTATTTCCAATCTTGAAGGACGAGGATGGAATATTGTCGAATTCGGGCCGATCAAGTTACAAAGAAAACATAACTAACTGGGGGTTGGCCTCACAGTAAAGAAAAAGGACGAAAGGGAGATCGCGAAACCTTGATGGGAAGAAAAAAAAGGGGATGGCAAGGCACGTAACGTTACGCCATATGAGAAGCGAAGCGCGGTACCAGAGAGTAAAGAGCCATATGGCATGGAGAAAACACAGACACCGAAGAAAGGCGCAAAAAACAAATGTGAGGATGATATTGGAAAACAGAAAATGGGAAAGAGAATACAAACCTTTGATGAAGGAAGTCAAAAATGAGGGTTGAAGGAAAAAAAGGAAAGAGGAATATCAGGGTAACCGCGTTCGATTTAAAGGTAGGCTGGAGGAGAACGCCAGGAAGTTTGCGGTACACTACTCGATAGATCAAAAGAAGGGGGCGGTGAAGATAAACCTGCAAAACTACAAACCTTGAGAAGAGAACAAATAAAAAAAAACTCGTAAGTGGCAACATAAGAGAAAGGGGGAAAACCCGCCATACGCTAAAAAACGCGAAGGATTCCAAGGATCCACCTCCTAACCGGACTGAAAAGCTTTAAAAAAGAGGCAAGAAAACACGCGGCGAAAGGAAACAACAACAACGAGGGAAAGGAGATCACAGCTCGGGCGGGGCGCGTGGGGGAGAAAGAGTAATTGGCGCATGACGTAACCGAGGTTTAAAAGGGGGGAAGGGTTGGCACCTGCGTGCTGGGCAAGTGGAGTAACAGAAATGGGGGGGGTGAGAGACTGTGGAACTGTCAATACTTACAGGGGAGTAGGTTGGGGAGGTTTGGGGGGATTGCTACAGAGAGGTGGGGGGCAGTATGCATTATGATGGGAGAGATTAGAGAACGGGGGGGATTAACGCGAAAACCTCGGGCGTATCCAGAACCCAGAAGGGACAAAGCGGTAAACTTAATTTCAAAGCTTTGACAGAAAAGGGGGGAAACGGAAAAAAAAGCCGACGGGAGAAGGTGAGGGGAGGTTTTCATTATCGCACTCGCTCAATTTTGTTTGCCAGAAAGGGGGGAAGGGGAGGTGAACACTGCAGATGGAAGCGGAAAGGGACCGGGTAAGGGGAAAAGGGGGGAGAGGTAAACTCTGGCGTACTTCCGGCGGGGAAACAGACGTAAGAAAAGTAACCTCCAAGGGGAAAAGATACGTCGTTCGTTACTGGAGGAAAGAAAGATGGTTCTCGGAAATCGGGGGTGACCATAGTAACTCAAAAGATCAATCGAGACTAAAGGGCTGGCCTAAAGCCAGAGATAGGGGAACTCAAAATGGCTGTGGTGGGGAAAGGGGGGGGGTCCGATAGATGGATGCGCTGTTGGATTAACTCCTCAATAACGATAGGCAAAGTAAAGTAATAAAAAATAACAAACGGGAGAAATCAGGGTCAGGGAAGGGGAAAAATCACAGCTGGGACGGTTAAGAACGGCTGTGGATCGACACTCTCAAGAGGAATGGAGGAGGCAGGCCAGCAAAAAATCAACGGGCTTTGACGCAAAAGGGGACTCAATTCAGCGGAACTCCAAGAGTTGGGAGGAAAAGGACTATGTTAAAGAGAGCATCAAGAAGGAGAAAAGAAAAACCGGGGGAGCCACATAAATACGGGGGGGACAAGGTCAAAAAGATCGACCTGTTGAAAATCTGGAAAAGGAAACCACAAAGAGAACTAGAAAGGAGAAAGAATGGGTGAAAAATTGAAAAACAAAAGGGGAGGGAAAGGAAGAGAAAAAACAAAATTTGGGCGCTGTTTTCAGAGTGGAACCCTGCTTTCCGTTATGAGGACCAAACGGAGGTTCACAACAAGGGAGGACCTGCGTAAACACGCTCGAGACAAGGGTCAGGGGAGTATCAATGAAAAAACGATCGAAAAAAAAAGGGAAAGGGGAGGAAAATCGCGGGCAAGGGTGTCCGCGTTCAAACAGAGGGGAGGGGGGGGGGATTGTCAAAAAAAAGCAGTGGTTCGGAAACCTAAATGAGGGGGGGGGAATTAACATAGTCGAAAAGTTTGAATTTGGGGAATGCAGGGGGTGGACATAAGAATTTGGTGTCAAGAGGAGAACGAAAGTGCGAAAGCCAAGAGGGGGAAAAGGGGGGGAGGCGAAGGGCTGAAACTGAAGCCGAAATCATAGGGATTGAAATCACCTGGAAATGAGAAAAAAAGGTCGAACAACTCAGAACTGTTCGAAGGGAAGAAGGGGGAAGAGTTCAGAAGTCCAGACTGACGGGTGGACAAAGGGGGGGGGTTTGGGAAGTAGGCAATGTAATTGGGGATTAAACTTGGAAGAAAGAGAAAGGTCGCAAACTGGAAAATGCATCAGGAATCAAAAGAAAAAACAAACCCTATAGAAAAGAAGAGAAACATCGTGTCAAGACGTGCAATTTCATGAAAGGACGAAGAGGGGTCGAACACGAGAACAAGAGGTACATAAAACGAGGGGTTGTATCATTGGGGGAGTAATCAAGCAGGGCATTTGGTGGGGAGGACCCACGGGAAGGCAAAGCACTGGGGGGGAGTTTGTCAAGGACCAAAGCCCCAATGTCGAGGATGCGGTATCATCCGAGTATCTAATGAGGGACAATAAAGGGTTAACAGAAAGGGTCCAGAGTCGAAGAGGAAACGGGATTTGCAGAGGGAGACATACCCAGCTGGGGAAACGGGACGTCCTGTCTCGTCAACTTAAGGAAAAGCCAAGGTCGTCTGTAGATCCGAAAGGGGGAATTAAATCCCGGGAATTAGGGGAAATTGTCATAACAGGTCACCAAAAAAACGGGTGAAAAATAAAAAAAAGGGGGGGCTCAGAGGACAGAAATAAAGAAGGATGTGAAAGCGCAGAAAGGAAGAAGGGGGGTGTCGTTCAGAGATGTAAGAGAAAGGACCAAGGGGCCAAAGCAGTACTCCGTATAAGGGAGTCGAGGGAAGAGGTTCTGAAAAGGGGGTTTGTACCAATTAGTGTATTATACAGGACTTACTAATACGACAAATAAAGAATTTTCTTTGGTTCCTACGAAGGGATAAGGTGGTTATCAGGGGGATAAAATTCGTGGCGCGTAAGACAAGGAGAACTTGAGGGAGGTTGGGAGTTTACCTCGGGGTACTCGGGGGGGACTCTCAAATTAGCAAGGGAGCGGAGGAAAGTTGGCGGGGACCTCTGGGGAGATTAACCGATAAATGGGGGAAGTGAACTATGTTAGACGAAGCATTTACCGTCTTAGGAAGGTGGAGAGGGAGTCAAAAAAAATGGAAAGAGTCAGTGTAGGTTGTCAGAGGATTGACAAACACAAACGGAAAAAGAAGAAGGAAGTACTAAGAGGAAGAAGGAAACATCGAACGTCGCGATATCAGTATGGGGAGGAGAAAAATTGGTGAAGCTATTCCAGCGAAGTCGTAACGACTGTGTGAGAAGTGGAATCTGAACGCCTCCATACAACCTAACAGATTGGAGTCGCCTTGAAGAATCGGGCAAAAAAAAAAATTCGTAAAAAGATGAAAAAAGTTCAACAACAGCACTGAGACCTATTTGGGTGGAGGAAAAGAAAAGAAGAAGGAAGACAGGCACCAATGGAAATCTTGAATGATAAAAGAAAAGAAAAAGGGGTTCTGAAAAGGCTTACACTCACGTCCTCGATGGCAAGGGACATGGGTCGCTAAGAGGGATGACGCAAAATGGGGAAGGGGGGAAGAATGTCTCGACGCTAACGACGTTGGTAGCCGCATACCTGGGGAAAAGACATTTCTAAGAAAAAACAGACGGGGGCAAAAGGTGTTGGGGACTAGAATTTTCAGAATCGGGGCGGGGATGCTCCGCTCAATTCTGAGATGGATAAGTGGGGGAGGAGAAAGAGTATGAACAGAATCGGGAGGATTGAGAATTGAAAAAAATATTGGATGGGAGAACATCAGGGGGTAGCATGAGCTTCATAAAGGGAAAAGAAGAGAGGAGGAGACGGTTAAGCCACTCGGGGGGAAGGCAGGAAAAAAGGAGGGGCGGAACCACGAGGGGTCAATGGGGAGGAGGAAAAAAGGAGGTTTTGTCGCGTGAGGGATACACAACGGCGGGGGAGAATGAGGGGACCCTCAAAAAGGTACGAGTAGGAGAAGGACATGGGTGTTGGGCAGGGTGAAAAGAAGGGGGAGGGAGAGAAGGGGAGAGCCAAGACCTCAGGAAAAGAAAGAGATCCGCCAAGGGCCCCAAAACCTTGTAACCGAGCTAGGGATGTGGAAGGGAAGAGTCGGAAGAAGGGGAATGGGTTTCAAAAGTCGGGTCAACAGACTTGGGAAAGGAGGAAGGGAAAGCTGGCGCGAAGCAAGGAAGTGCACAGGAACGATGAGAAGGGAGGATCGCAAAAAAAGGGTAGTACGAAAAGCAGAAAGGGAGGCAGGAGGAAAGGAACGGCCGCAAAGAAGAAAGACCCTCCGGTCCCCCCTTAAAGGGACGGGGAGAATAAAGGAAGTTAGAAACTGCGCTGCAAAGGTCCAATTGGTCGAGGGGTAATTTGAAAAAACCGATGGAAAAAAGACGCAGTCTCCACCGTTAGGAAAAAAAAGGGTTTCCACAAGGAATGAATATAAGGTTAAAAGACGGTGAGGGGAAGAAAAAAACAAAGGGAGGGGGGACAAGAACTGGCGTGCAGGCATACAAAGGAGCGTAGAGACACAAAAGGGTGGGAATATCAGCAAACGAAAAAAAACCTAAGGATAAAAAATACAGAAAAAAACGCAATATATGAGGTAGGAGGAAGTTTCCACAGAAGATGAATCCCAACATGGTTTTTCCGGGGAACTGGGGGGGAAGAACAAAACAAGAAACATGAGAAAAACTAAGCATTCGCAAAAAGAGCCGAGAAAAAGTCCAGCCAACACTCTTTATCAAACGTCTGCCAGTCAAAAAATATCTAGAAAAAAGAAAAACCAGGAGGAGGAAAGGAAAAGGCTCGAATTGCGTGTTGGACTGGGCATCTAGGGGAAGGAAGGGCGCAGGACGGTCCGAGGTTGCCCGTTAAAGGGAAGGGAGGCAGGGGGGCTGGTCATCGTTAGAAACCATGGAGAGTCGGCTGTAGAACTGTCACAGAATGGAAGGGGGAGGGTGATGGGTTGTATGTCTCAAGAGGGGGGGAAAAAGGGAAAGTTAGAGGACAGGAACTTGCGTGTGATCGGGACGCGAACCTGGGAGAAAAATGAAGGGACCTCATTTCAGTATCAGAAAGACCCAAACATCGAACAAGGAAAGGAAGAGAATTCCCATAGTTTGGAACGGAAACATAAAGTTGTGGGAAAAAGGAAGGGTCCATACACTGCGAATGTTCAAAACTGGGAGGGTTTGGGAAAATTACTCGAACAAACGCAAGGGTGTGGGTCAGGAAAGAGGAAGGGTTAGGGGGTTCAGCTGACCTATTGATCTGAAATTTTCCGGGGAACCTAGCGGCAGGGAGCTCTGAAAAAGGAGCCTAGGGGGAAGGAGAGGGTCCGATGGGCGTAACCAAATGGGGGGAAGGAGGAGAAAGTTAAATTCAACGTAGGGACAAGGAAGGGGGACTCAAAGGAAGGTCGAAGTGGGAAGAAACGGGAAAGTAGAAAGAAAAAAGAGCAATGCGAGAAAGCACTCAAAGAGAGGGAAATCAGAAGCAAATGGGGGGTCCTGGGGACGGATAGAGGGGGGTCAGGTAACGAACTAAAAGGATTATATAAAGAGCAATGAAAAGGAACAGTGAAATAAAAAAAAGTAATAGAAGAGAATACGGGGAAGGGAACCTCAATGGAAGTTGAAGAAGAGGGGAGGGGAGATAAACTCTATGTCAGAGGGGCGTAAAAGACAAAATCCAGAAAGGACTGAGGGGCGAAAACCCCGTATCTTAGTCGGACTCCAAAGGGGGGAGGAAAGGAATCTCTGTGGGGTCTCTATCGAGGCCGAAACGATGTGGAAATAAGAGAAACTATTTAGAAGCAAACTGTGAAACTTAAAGATCGATGTGACGTTGAAAAGGAGTGGCTAGCACAAGAAAAAAAAAGGACTGGGGGGATCACGAATGAAAACGGAGATTAAAAGTGTAGTCCGAACAAAAACCGGGGGTGGAATTTCGGTTCTGATCTTTCATCCCGGCGTTCCAAGGGGGGGGCCGGCAGACAATCGTTTCAGCCAGGAGGAGAAGATAAACCAAGAAATACTCAAGGGTAGCGTAATTCAAATTGAAAACGAACGGGAAAAAAAGGGGTGGGGGGCCAATTCAGAAAAGAAAGAAAAGGAGTGTCCATGTGGAAGAACTCTGTGACGAGGGTCGCGCATTGGGGGTGAAGGAAGGGAGGATCGTTTGAGTACAAATCGGTTAGGACCTCAGCTTCAGGATTTGGGCGGTTGTCAAATTTGAGTGGGGACCGAGCTGAGACCTGCAGCGACGAAAATATGAAAGGGGGGGGCGCAAACTTCATCCAAATAAGGGTGGGGAAGCATAGGAGGGACTAATCAAAAAATAAACTAAAGGAAGCGGACATCTAGGGGACGGGGAAGTGGAGGGACTGCCCCCGATACGGACGTGGTGACAATTGGGTGTTGGGAAAGGGATGAAAAACAATAAGGATGGGGGGGGACAGTGATGCTCAGAGACCGTTCGCACGGAAAGTAAAGGGGAGGAGATCGGAATAATAAACACACAACATAGGGAAAGCTCCCAAGAAGGAAAAAGGGAAAGGGCCCCGCTGAACGAGAAAACATGGGCGAAACCCAGAAAAAAAGAGGGGGAAGAAAAGCGTTTAATGTTGTAGGTATCGTCAAGGGAATTGTGTGTCTCCAAGGGACCTTATCCGGGGATGGGTTTGAATGAAAAAAAAAAAAAAAATCTAGTTGTCGTCGAGGAGAGAGAAGACTAATTCAAGTATAAGAATAGGTCAAAAAAAGGTTCAAAAGGGGTGACCGAGGGCAAGATGTAATCGAGTAACCCAGAGTGGGGCCAACACCAGGGGGCTGTCTAGGGACTCATGGACTGATCAAGGAAACAACCTCTAGAAAAAAAGTGTAGTCTGCCGGGGAGGGAAGAAAGAGTTGCAAAGAGGCAATCTGAGAAAATCTCAAGGCAAGAAACGAGGGGGGAAAAGGGGGGGAAAGAAAAAAAAAGATGTTAAACTCAACAAAGAAGGTGGGTTGTGGTGGGGGGGTTTGCACTAGACTGGAGAATCTCAGAGAAAAACGTAGAGGGTGGGAGAAGGGAAAAAACGTTCACACCTTTGTTGTCGACAAGACAATAGGGCATATTGGGTGGAAAGAAAAAAAACATTGGGGGACCAGGAAAGTGGATACTCATTACGTACTCAAAAAGAGGGAGAGAGAAGAAACACCAAAAGAAAACAACAAAAAAGAAAAAAAAAACCAACTAGAGTGGGGGGGACTTTACTGAAAAAGAACATGAAGGGGACCGGGGGAAAAAAGTAAGAGGAGAATTACTTACAAGTCGAACTGGAGATGTTGTTAGTACTAGGGGGCTCGGGTTTGACCAGAAAAAAAACAGTAAGCTGACATTCACTTAGGACACTCTGGGGAATTGGACGTGGCCGGGGGGGGGGTGGCGTTCCGTGGAGATCGTGAAGATTACCCGTCTTGAAAGGGGAAGGGAGCGAACAATCATATTGGGTTTTGCCGAAGGAAACCAAAAAAGTGTCAACCAAAAAAAGAAGAGGATTACGAGTTAGAAGGCGGAGACGGAAAGATTTCAGGAAGGCGATAAACCTCGGGTGAGCGGAAGGAAAAGGGAGATTCCACAATAACGAATATTGAGAAAAAGTGGAAAGGAGGGCAAACGCCCATAAAAAAAAAAAACCCAAAAGAGGGGATTCGATGTCCAAATCTGCCAGAATCAGACAAAAAGTCTGTAACGCAAAAGGTCAACACATGAAAAAAAAAAGGCAGGGAGTTGGGGGGACAACGAAATCGGTAGGAGGACTGGAAAAAAGGGGAGAAAAAATGGAGCACTAGAAAATCAGGTGCTGAGGGAGGGGAATCAGGTGCATCAGGGAGCCAGAACAATTTGTCTAGACGGTCTTGCCCAGGGATTAAAAGAAAAGAATCGTGTGGGAGAAAAAAGAGAAGAAGGGACTGTTAAAGGGGTAGCCGCAATACAGGGAAATCAAGAGAGGGGGAAGAAAAAAGAAACCAACAGTTTGGGGTCGCTAATTTTGGAAATCAGTCTTATCGAAGAAAAAGGAGGGAGCACGCAGAAGTTTGGTGCATGCTAGCCAGGGTGAATTGGAGGAAAACAAAATCCGGATTTCGGAAAAAAAAAAAGGGTGAGCCGGATGGAAAAGTGAGATTACAATCGTGGTCACGAAGTCGGAATCGAGGGTTCCTAGTAGAAATAGTCTTACCCACTCGGGAGTTCCACTGGAGAAAAGGGCAGGAACGCGGGAAGTGGGCGGACTCCTACCTCAAGGGGGGAGAGTGAGGGGATCCACGCCTACTTCCTGGGAAATAGTATGTGCAATTAAAGGGAGGTATGCAGACAAGAGGGGTTTTCATGGGGGGGAAGAGTGGAGTTAGAAGGGGTAGGAAGAAAGAACTCAAGCCTTATCCACATCTAAAAAAGAAAAAAACAAGGGTAAACTAAGAGAAGGGAAGCTCCATCTGGAGGAAGAGTGATACGTTTCACGTCAGGTGCCAGGAAAAGGGGGGGAAATCGGGAGGCCGAGCTTCAAAAAGCCATGAAATCTTTGCCTCCAGGGGAAAGAGGAAGGAAAAGGGTCAAATACAAATTTGATGTTGAACAAATCGGAAAAGGGGAGAAGGCCAAGAGGACCGAACTTACGCAGAGTCCTCCGGCGCAAAGAAGGGCAAACGGGGGAAAAGACCATATTGACTTGAGAAAAAAAAGGGAGGATGGAGGCACAAAAGACAGTGCTGAATTGGAAAAAAAAAGGGGAAGAGACGTAGCATGTGGAAACGTTCGTCAACCACGAGGGCAGTGGGGGAATAATACGAGGATGTTAAAGTTCGAAAGGCGGAGATTAGATACGAATGGCAAGGGAGGCAGAAAAATGGCGCAGGAAGACCCTCCAATATAAGTGCGGTTGCCGAATAAGCCTGCCACATAAAAAAAGAGGGGGGGGAGGAAAAAACTCAATAAATAAGACGAGGGAGAAATTGATTTCCGTTCCACATCCAGATGAGATCCAAAGGGAAACGGAAAATCAACCCACGAAAAAAAGGCTATCGCGGACCAAGGGAAAAAAAAAGATACCTACTACAGGTAGCAAGCCTCGGGGGATCAAAAGAAGTCATTCCAACAAGCCGAAAAATGAAAAAACAACAATAAGGAAGGATTAAAAGAGAGACAAAGCTCTGGCGTGGGTTGAGGGGAAAACGCTTGTGATACCGGAGTCAGACAGGTACTGTAGGGGGGAAAAGTGGGAATTGAAGAGTTAGAAAGAGGAGTCCAAAAAGGGAAAGGGCATAGGAGTGAAGGGGGGGATCTCATAGTGTGGGAACGAACGTCAGCTTAAGAGGGAGGAGTGGGGTTTGGAGGTTGGCTCAAATAGGTTGTAGTGCCAGGATTATTAGGGAAACCGCACTCTTATGGGAAGGTCGGCCCGTGTAGGAAAAAAGACAATGACAATCAGTAGAGGGCAGCAACCCCGCTCATTAGAAAGGAAAATTATATAGGAATAAGTTAAATTTTTGACGAACTGATCAACATGAAAAGCCGAGTTAACTTGAGGGACATTACCGTCACGAGATCAGGGTGGTTTCAAGAAGAGGCCATGGGATTGGGGAAACACTGCCATATGGAGGTGAGGAAAGGGAAGGGGGAACGTATCAAGGAAGATCGTGCGACCAGAAGAAGTCGTGCCATTATCATTTAAGAGTGGTAGGTATAAACCAAGGTGGCCTAGCGAAGGAAAAGGGGAAATGAGTGGGAGAGGCAAAAAAGGCATGAATTGTAAGAGCTGATGAAGGGAAGAAGTACGGTGACAATATGGGCCAAGGAACTGATCTCGGAAAGAAAAAGAAAAGGGGAAAACTCAAGAAAAAGCTTTTAACTCAAAAAAAGACGTTGGGGACATTTGGTCCTAATGGAAATACGTAGGATATGGGGGTTCTCTCAAAATAACGGGAGATAAAATCAAATACGATAGAAGCACTACCACCAATGCGGAGATCAGGGGAAGTGCAAGGGGGTTCACCGAAAAGATAAGCTGAGATCGGATGGGAGAACACTGGAGCAGGAAGCAAAAGAGGTTTTCCTTAAGAGGCACAACAAGCCTCAACTGGGGGAACCCCCTACAAGACAGCGATAGGAGTGGGGATTAGAAAAGACTCTGGAACTAAAGTCATAAAAGAGATGAAAAAAAAGAAATACAAGTGGGAAAAACTTTTAAAAAAATTCGCTCAGGATAGAGGGCAGGGGATACAAAAGGGGGGGGGGGCTAAGGCAAGAACAAAAATAAAGAAGATACAAAAGGGGGGGAGATAAGCAGCAGGTAAAAATTACCAACCAAACTCTTTGTGCATATGGGGAAGGGCATGATAAAATGAGAGGACCTGAATGTAATGGAGGGAGAAAAACATCCTGTTGAATAAGCCTCTTCTGCCAGGAAACACGATCTCTACAGGTTCGAACGGATTCCAATGAAAAAACGTCGACAATGGGGAAAGGGGGCGAAAGATAGGGTTAGGGGTCACATGGGACAAGACACGATGGGGAAGGAAGAAGGTCAACAGGAGGTGGGTGTATAGATTGGGGGGGGAAGAAAAATAGGAGTGGGGAAGAGAAAGGACTTCATGGTGGGTAAAAAAGGTGGGTCCAATCAGTGGGAAAGCAGTGGGGGGTAAGATGAGGAAAGGAAAAATGCAACGGAAAGCGACGAAACCATCGATGGTGTGATGGCGCGAGACGGATGAAAGGACATCAATCCGAGGTGATGGGGAAAGCACGAAAAAGGGAATGCGCTAAAAAGGGGGGCTGGAAAGCCACTCCCTGATCGGACACAGTTTGAGAAAGGGAAGCAATGGGATTAACGTTGCGTAAGTAAGATGCGTGGTTGACACAACATGGGTGTGGGGGGGGCAATCAAGTGAGGGGAATTGGGACGAGAAACTCAGCGAACGTCGAAAGATGGGTAAAATGCGGTAACATCAAGGAACGAAAACCAATTATCTGACAGAGCTCACCCCAGAGTGTAAAAAAAAGTTGGAATGGGCGGGAAAAAAAAAGGCAGCGCAGGGTAAGAAAAAAAAAAAGAGGTCAGACACAGCGAAGTTAAGAAGGGTAAAGGAATGACGACCAAAAAAAGGGCAGGGGGGGGAATACAAAGGGTCAAGGGATTCCTTTTCAGGGTGGGCAGTAACCCGACAAAGGACAGGGGGGAAATGGGGAGAGATCGGGAGGAGAAAGCTCATAGACACTAATGGCCCAAGGGGGAAAAAAAAAAAAGATGCGATTAGCGGTAACTAGGTGGAAAACAAGGTTTAAAAACGGGCTCCTAGTTGCTCACAAAGCGGCAGAAGGGGGGGGGGACAAAAGACGGTCATTGTCTGCGCGCAGGCTAAAAAAGCCCAGTAATCCTGAGGAGGCAAAAAACAATAGAGATCAACAAAAACAACCCACACCCGGGTGGGGGAAGAAAAGGACTGGATAGATGGTTCTCCACTCGACCAGGAAGAAAGGAAAGAGGGGGAGAACACTCAAATTTAGGGAGGTGGTATCGGGAAGGGGGTCAAATCGGACAAAGGGGACCACTGGGGGGAAAACTCCGGAGAACAGAAAAATAGGCAATATGTCAACCATGGGGGGGCCATTAGGGCGGGCTACAAAAATATAACGATGATCCAAAAGGAACAGAGAAATGGTCTTTGGCCGTTACAAACGAACAGGTAGAGGGGCTACACAAGCAAGTGGAGAGAGGAAGTACAAGGGGAGACTCTATGTGGTGTGATGGAAGGGGTGAGAGACCATGCGCGAGGGTTCTAGACCTGAATGGAGGCACGACTGGGTATTTTGAGGTTGACCATTGTGACTTCCTATGGTTGAAAAAAAAAGCGAAGCATTGACAAAGGGGGTACTTAACTTTTAGAGAGGGAGCTTCAAGGCTCAACAGAGTGCGGGGGAAGAAAGGTCAAAAACAACGGGGAAAAACCAGGAAATCTTTACTTACTAAATAGTTAAGACAGAACCTATAAAAATGTCAGATATCAGGGTGGATGAGAACTCTTTGGAAAAAGGGACAGTCCAGGGGAAAAAAAAAAAAAGAAAACATAACGAATGATTGAGGAAGAAATTGTTCAGTCAGGACCGCCGCATCACAAAAAGGAGAGGGGGAGAGGATTACTGAGTCAAAATGGAAATCTGGACCAAGAGGAAAGAAGGCAACAACATTAAGGAAGGGCGAGATTGTTGTAAGGACACGGAGATGAGTACAAAACTGGCAAAAGGCGCAGTAAAATAATCCAAACGCGCGGGCTTGTAACGGTGAGACCCTAAGGGAAGGAAAGGATGGCAAGGGGCAAAATTTGTAGCTAAAACGGAGTCTTGAAAGTGGAATTAAAGAACCTTTCGAGCATCTTTTTGGACGCAGTAGACGAGCTGGAACGAAAGTAGCGGCAGACGGGGGAAGCAAAAAAAAGGCAAGGAAGCGCAAAAGAAGGGGGGGGGTGGGAGCGTTGGAGAGACATCTTGACCTGATAGATCCGAAGGAGGGGGAGAGGAGGGGGGGGGTCTGCACACAGCCCCATGTTGAAAACTCACACTAGAAGGAGGAAGGTCCCAACCGTAGGGGGATTGGGACTAAATCGTTGAGAGGACTCTTCAACATCGAGTGGAATAGAGATAGAAACAGAAGGGCAAAGTGTAAAACCAAAAGTTCCGATGAAGGCCGGGGGAGGGAAAACGGAGGCGTTGTTCTGCACGCATTAGGTTGGAGAGAGAGAAAAGAAAAGAGAGGGACCTTCCTTCAGAAGAAATGAGGTGCCCGGTCACAAGAGGTCGGAGGGAAAAAGGGTTGTGCTGTGATACGGTAGTTGCGTGATAAGAAACGGGGATTATCAGTGAAAAAAAAGAGAAGAAGGAAAGTAAGGACCAAGGGACGGGACCTAGATCGAGTTAGAAGAGGGACAGGTTACGAGAATTGGGGGAGGGAAACTAAGGTTCATATTCCCGTCGAGACACGAAGCAGTCAAGCTGAAAAGAATCTCTTTGGGGAAGAAGTAAATTCCACGAACAGTCGCGGACAAGGGAGTTTACAGAATCGGGAAAAGGCAGGCACAACAAAGGGGAAAACCAAAGCTCCGGCTCAAAGGGGACACCACATTTTCCGAATAAAGAAGTACGGGATAAGACCAGTGTGCAAGGAGAAAAAAAAAAATTGAGCGAGGAATAATGGAAAACAACGGAAAACGTGGACCGCGCGTCGCACCGTTATGGAAAGGGACGTCAAAAATGGGGTGGGAGGGCAGGGGAAATCGGGTAACAGGGTCTGGGAGAGGAACTTTAGGTGAGACGAGGGCAAGTCTGGAAAAATAACGTATCGAGGGAAAAAAGAAGGACTGTTGACCGAAGGGAAACCTAAAACAGAAGTGTAGGGAAAAAAGAAAAAAACACGAAGAAAAATATAAGGGGTAAGTTACCGTTCAAAACATAGACGAAAAAGGGGTTCTCCCGAAAAACAAAACCCGACGGCGAAAACGGATAATGCGGAGAATTCTCCAAAAAAGAACTACACGTCCGCGCAAGCGAGGCACAGAGGAGTACAGGAACAAAAACGCAGAAAGGAACTCATATCACAACAACAAGTCTGTCCTGTGACAAAAAAGAAGATAGCGAGTCTCGTGTGTTTTAAGGCAAAAAGCGCGTGTATACGGAGAGGTAAAAGCATGAAAAAGTCCGATGTTGGAGAAAGGAGAGTGGGAGCCACACTTCAGACGAAGGACATCGGGGCGAAACATGTGGAAACGAAGGTGGAAAGGACAGAAGTAAAGGTGAATCGGGGGGGGGGGCTAGTGAGCAAAAAGAAGGGGGGTGGTATGCATGCGGGGAAAACAGAATCGGGGGGAGGCAATCATTCGCTAAAGGGAGTGAAAAGGGAAAGACGGTCGTCTCAAACAAAAAAATATAAACGAGGGGACAGAAATGGTTAAAGAAGTGAGGTTGACGAGGTTAAAGCAAAAGGGGGTCAAGGGGGGGGCGAGGTAACGGGTTCTTGTTTAAAGGAAGAGAAACTCTCTCAATTTGGGGTTCCGCCAGGGAGAAGCTCACTAGGACAATAAGTATGAGGAAAATGCGCGGGCAGGTAAGACTCTGTAGACTAAGGAGGAAGTTAAATAGGAAAATTTCATTTCGATTGAGTAAACACCCAAGGACGAGCGATAAAATTGCGCATTCTTTAAACTGGAGAAAAAGAGCCATGGACGGAGGGAAGGACGGAACAGGAAAGGTGAAAAGACGGGAAAGATATTACCCGAAGAAAATTAGAAAATCTCTGCCCAAAGCGGGGTCAATCACGCCGAGCAAGGGGGGGGAGAACGGCCGGGAAAGTGGTACCTAGATGGATAAGAAGGACGACGGGTGTAGGAATACTACGACCGGGGAGTCAGAAAAAAACAAGAAGTAGGAAAGAGAGGAACTAACGAAGAAGAAATTGGCGGGGGGTCAAGAAAGCATGAGGGAAGCCGGTCTGTGGGTAGGAATCAGAGGACAAACTGAAGGGGGGAGGGAGGCACACAAGCCGAAAGAGACAAAGAACATACGATCAGCGGAACCCCAGTGGGGAGTAAAAACCGAATATGTTGACGAAAAAAAAAAGCTAATAGGGCAGAAAACGATTATCAGCTGTACACGAGGGAAGACGAATAAAATAGGAAAGGTCAGCATATCGCGGGAGGGAGGAAGAGGTTCTTGAAGAAAGAGAACTCACGATTGAAAGAGATCCAGGAATGGGAAAAGGAAAGATAAGCAAAAAGTGTGTCGCGGTCCCTTTTCACAGGGAGGGCTAGAAGGAGGACCCAAGTTATGCGGCTACAGGCGTTTCACAGGCCTCAAAAAAACCATGCAGAAAAAAAGACTCAGAAAGGGGCGTCGTGGGAAATGGAAGGAAACGAAAAACTTCGCGACAATTGAAAAGTTCAAGAAATCGCGGACAGGGACCGAAGGTCAAAAAAAAGTCTAGTAAAGGGTCAAGCTAATGTGCAAGACGTGCGAGGGGAGGGGAAGGAAACGCGGGGAGAAAAACAGATTCATGTTTTAAGTAGGTGGAATGTTTAAGAGCTTTGGTGGTCAAGAGATTCTGACGATGACGGAAGGGAGCACGAAGGAGGAGGTTGTGAGGAGAGGGAGACGGAGAAAAAGGCTTCCCATCATTCGTTATGGGGAAGCACGAAGGAGGAAGAACAAGGAGGAGGGCAAAACTCCCAGGGATTGTGGAAGAGGTGACTATTTAAGCCTGGGGGCTGCCTGGTTTCGTAGCAAAGGATAGGATGGGGGACACGGGGGGGGGGGAAAAGAGGAAACATCAAATGAGTTGATTAAAAACTTGGGGAGAGAACGTCTCACAAAGCAAGAAGGGAAACGATAGCAAATATTAAAGGGACAAACCGGAAGAGAGGCAAATCTCCAAAGGGACACAAAACGGTGAATGTCCGATTGACCCGGAGAAGAGGGCACGAACAGACACAAGGCCAAGACAAAAAGCGAAGTGAGGAGGGGGGTACGGAAGACGAAAAAGGGTACCTTTTTGATCCACGGGAAAATTCTCCCTGTTAGGTGGGGCAAGAACCCGCCAATTCGGAAAGTGGTAGTGGCACTGCGTGCGAGAGGGGGGCATGAGAAGACAATAGGGGACCAAAAAGGGACAGAGTAGGACCGATGACGTCGTGATCAGAGTAGACAGAGGCAAAACTGGGGGGCTTTCCGGATTGATCAGGCAAGTGGTAAATGCGTACACCCGCAAGGGGGGGTCTGCGCGCCGGCAAAGAAACAGGAATATTTCAGGGGACTGAGTCTGAAACAAGCGATTAAAAAAAACAAGGAGGAGGGGAAGAGTTGTGACGCATAAGAAACCTTGAAGATTAAAGGGGGGAAAAGAGCTCAAAGGGCGCGCTTATGGAGAGGGTAAGGAAGTGTCAGTGAGAGGACAGCAAGGTGTTGCCAAGGGGGGCTAGGGAATAGGGGGGAAAGAAGTACAGGGGGTTCTGACAGAAATGGGTTAAAATGTGGGAAACTGATCTCCTTCAGGAGACGAATAGATTGACGACAATGAAGAAGGTGCGTTTGAAAGAAAAGAACAGATATGACCGGGATAAAAAATAAGTAGCGATTACTAATCGAAACGTAGGGGGAGGGTGTGCTTGTCCTCTGTGTTCGAAATTGTTTCCCCAGGAGGAATGGTGGGCATCGTAGAAGGAGAAATGGCTTCCACTAGGGGAGAAAGTGATGCCGGGGGAAAATTCATGTTGAGATAGAATTGGGGAAGAGGGAAGGACGGGGGGAAAGGGAAATATGTCAAAGGGGGCAATAAAAATCTATTGGAAAATGTGCCTACTACAACAACCCAACGTGAACCAGGTCAAAGAAAGTCGAAGAGTTCCTCAAGGAGGACAAGGAGTTTACCAGATTGGGAAGGGGGGGGGGGGGGACGGGGCACTCATTGTGAGCGACGCCGGCAAGAATTAGAACGACGGACTGACTTAATTCTAGTTTAACATCGAGCCACGCAATCAAAAAACAAACTCAGAAAGGGGAGAAGGGAAGCATCGTCAAATAGACAAAAATGCTTGCCACTGAGGAAAAAACGAATTCACCACATGAAGAAGCGGAAGGGAAATGGGGGGGGGGAGGAAGCGAGGACTTGCACTCCCATTACCTGTTGGGGTTCCAATATGACAACAAGAGTCTTTAAACTGCGGAAAGAAAGGACTGGGTGTGTGGGGGGGGGGGGGGGGGGGGGGGGGGGGTGGGTGGGGTGGGGGGGGGGGTGGGTGGGGGGGTGGTTGGTGTGGGGGGGTGGGGGGGGTTTGGGGGGTGTGTTGGGAGTTGGGGGGGGGGGGGGTGGGGGGGGGGGGGGGGGGGGGGGGTAAAAATAGTCAGTCAAGTTTGGGTCGAAAGGGTGATTTCATGAATTACGCAAAAGGGGGGGAGTAGTTTTTAAAAAAAAAAAAAGGTAGACGTGGGAGAAGCATACGGAAAGGCAGGAAGAAAGAAGCATAAAGAACCAGCTTTGGGGGAAGTATAATTACTAAGCTATGGATCCGAGAGAATGCGTGAGACATTAAGTTTGGGGGGGAGGAAGGCCAGAAGTATTGCCAAAAAAGATGACTGAGGGCCACCGATTGTAGGAAAAGGAGCCAGAGGGGGGGGAGAGGACAAAGGAAAGGCGTGATGCAGAGGAAGAACAAGGAATGCCAAGGAATAAGTGAAGAGTACCGCTTGCAAACGAGGGTATTGGACAGGGGAGTCTCCAAAGGGGGAAAAGGGAGAAGGGACAAGCCGAGGCGGAAAGGGGTCAAGTGGGACCCTTAAAGGAAAAATAGGGGGCATCCCCTGTGTGGAGGAATGGGGAAGGATGGGTAACTCAGTAGGAGTAGTGAAGAACAAAGCGCCTCCGGAGGACCTCTAGGAACAATAAAAAGACTTGAGTAACCGGATGCTTATGGAAACAAGTTTGATCAAGTTGAGTAGGTTCGTAAGTCAAGAAAGCCCGTCGGAGCAGAGCTGTCAGGTCGGGAAAAGAAAAAAGCACCGGTTGGCAGAAGGGAAAGGGGAATGACGAAACGGTCATCGCTCGGAAGGGGAGGGGTAAATAGAAAAGAATGAGGGAACAGCCGGAGGAAGAGAAGAAAAAAAGATAACGGTCCAAAGGTACAGCCCAT
>Ga0179593_1471949_pt1 | contig 20312 bp, 18 predicted proteins | sample CZODoug2_1_08_16_FD_185931 | JGI IMG/M metagenome (GOLD analysis project Ga0179593, IMG submission 185931) | Vadose zone soil fungal communities from Angelo Coast Range Reserve, California, USA - CZODoug2_1_08_16fungal (PacBio error correction) | ecosystem: Environmental > Terrestrial > Soil >...
AAGGGGGGTGAGGGAAAAAGGAACGGAGTTTTCCTAAGAATTGGGGCCGCCGGAACCGTGTTGCTCAACAGGAAGTTGTGTCTCGAACCTGGGCAAGGTCAAACAAGGAAGGGCACGGCGCTTCGGAGTCAAAAATAGGCATTCGGGACTTGGGGGCGCAGCGCCGAGGAAAAAAAGTCGTCAACGCTTCTGGGAACAGACACCGCATCGCTTGGGTGGCCGGAAAAGGGAAGGAAAAACCGACAAGAAAGCAGTCTCAGATGTCCTAACACAACCTACTTGTGTGTAAAGGACACACTCTGCGTCCGGGGAGAGAGGGAAAAAAACGTTGTGGGGGTGTCGAGCGAAAAACGGGGGGGGGAGACAGGACTCTAAGGCGCACCAAAATTAGGGAAAGTCCACGCAAAGGGCGAAGGAAGGTCAAGGGGTGTGGCAAGCTTTTGGAGGACGAAAAGACAATCAAACAAAGGAGTTCAAGTGTAAAAGAAATGCGCAACGCGGACATTAAGTCAAATGAGCGGCAAAGGAACCAATACTTGGGCATTCAAAAAGGGGAAGGATTTAAGAGGGCGGCGATGTAGCCGAAAACTTCGGAAACTTTAACTGCCCGGAAGTATAGTGTTTTCACAAACCACGAAAAACGGGGGAGCGTGCGACCAAGAAAAAAAACTGTGTAGGACCCTCCAATCTAAAACAATAGAAATAAAAAAAAAAAAAAAGGCGCGTGATGGAACTGTAAACGAGAAAGAAAAAGGAAGTCTATCCCCCGCGCTCGAGGACACCTATCTTCTTTTCGCCGCCGAGTTACAAATTTCAAATCAAACCGGAAGAGAGGAGTGGTTGACGCTCGCAGCAAGCGCATCAAAGGTCCAAGTTTAGTCGAACAAAAGAGAAAAGGAAAATGCCGGTTCGTGCCCGCGGTGCTAACGCGGAAAAAAGATGCAGAAAAAAAAGGGCGCGGTTGGAAAACGACAAAGCCGGGGAATCTACATAAAAAATCCGCGCCTGCGGCCGTAACAGGTCCGGGGGAGAGAAATACCGAAATAATACGCTGGTCCAAGCTTGCAGCTAACAAAACTGGAAAGCAGTAGTGGGTTGTGGAGGGAAACAGCAGAAGGTGACCGAGACGCTTACTGGGGTCCGGATATAATCTTTCGCGGGGGGGGAGAAATATAACCTGTCAGACGTCCTGACTCAAGAGAGCCGAGGGCTCCGTATACTATAGGGACATAATCACAAGGGAAAAAAAATCTCCGGTTGCTTCATGACCCATGCGGTGTTTCGGGGGAGGTTCGAGAAGTCCACCGAAGTCTCTAAAAAAGCGGATCAACCACGCAGAGGGGCAACATTGCACAAGATGAATAAGAAGGGGCGGGGGGCGTCGCGTCCTACGTCCGAGAGGGAGTCCTAACGTTGATTTCCAGGACCGGAAAGTCCATGGAGAACGAGGTTATTGAAGAGAGAAAAGAAGGGAAATTGAAAAAAATAAGTATGAAAGCCGAAGGGGCGGCGTGGCGTGCGCAACAACCATACACCGAAGGGAAAAAGACCATTTTGGGGCTGCCGAAGCGCAAGTCAGGGAAGGGCCCGGTGAAAGGGAAAAAAATACCAGAGTGGAGAAGGGGAAGCTGGGCCCCGGGGGTGAGAGGCGTAACCACTCAAGGATTGAAGGACAGGGCCGAATCACAGTCTCAAGACAAAAACACAACGGAATGGGATTAGAAAAGGCTGTTATGCGGCCTTTGTAAAATGGCAAATTTCTGGTGAAAGAAGCCAAACTTACCATCGTGGGGGAGTAAAGACGTAATTGGTCAAAGTTCAAAGGCCGGCCCTAAGACGCCTGAGAAGAACAGGACTAACTTGGTAGCTCGGTGTAGGGTGGGGGGGAAAAACAAAAAAAAAAAAGGAATAGGCAACGAAACGGATTGTTGGCCTTCAGGCACGGGAAACCCGACGCAAAAAGCAGAGGGAGGGGGCATGGACACTGATTGCCTGAAAAAACGGGGTCCAAAAACCTGGCGTCTAGGAAAAACTGCCCGAGCGAAAAAAAAAAAAGGCATTGAATAAATGTTCGAAGGTATCGAAACAGAGGGAGGGAGACGAACGCCGACCTCAAGCCGCGGCCTAGGAAAAAAGGGTAAGAAGCGGTCTTGACGAGGGCCAGATCGGGGGAGCGGCGCCTAGGAGGGACGGACGGTCTGTCCAAGGAACAAGCGTCTCTGTATTACCTAACCGACGACGGAAGTAGCGTCAAAGGGGAGTTGGACGGCAAAAAAAAGCAACCGCTTCCAACCTAGCGGAACGTGTCGTAAAGGGGACGCGATCACCCCGAGTTCCGAGCGAAGGGGAGCCTGGGAGGATCAAGCAAAACGATTGGCGAGGTAAAAACAGCACGGAAATGGAACCGTCTCGAAGGGGAAAAACAGAAAGCCCCAACGCCCGGAGGGGCATCCTCGCTGTTTAGAGCCGTGACTTGGTCTGGAAGGAGGGACGAGAGGGCTAAAACCAGGAAGGGGGGAGTATCTTCGTCGGAATAACGGAGGCAGCCAACGCCGTAGCGACTGTCCTCGCGCAAAAAAGGGAACGGAAAAATGCCCAGGGGAGGGGGGGGCTCTCGGGTGTAAAGAGCCGGTCGTTTTCTTCGTGGGGGGGAGGGAGGGGTTTAGATGGCCGGTCAAACTCTCAATAGGGATGGAAAGAGGGGAACTGGCACCGGTGGGACGGCTGGGGAAAACATATAATGGATTTAAATGACGAAGTTGTGAGAAACATAGAAGTCACAAATCAGAGAAACGAAAGAACAAATGTGAAAGGCAAGGAAATATGGTCGGACTTTCGATTGTAATTCCTAAGGAGGAGGGGGGGGGGTCAAGAGGTTGTAGGAACTCCAAAGCGTCGTCAGAACTCCAGTACGAAGATGACGAGGAACGAACAAAGGAAAAAAAAAAACAGTACCAGGGACCTCTCAAAGGAGCGGTGGCTTATACAGCTGTTCGTGACTGCGAATAAAGGTGATAAATGTCAAAAAGGTGAGAGAGGCCCCAAAAAAAGAGAAGGTACAGATCTCCTGCATCGCCGACGTGAAAAGGGGGGAAAAACGCGGGTGACGGAATGGGAACCTGCCAAATAATGAAGGGGGAAGGTCCTGGTCCCTAAACACCGATAGCTAGCGTTCTGGGTCACGAGAGAAGGGTGGAGGGGCTTGAGATACGCCAAAAACCCCGACGGGTTATGAATGGGAGCGAGACAAGGGTGATGATCCTGTCCCTTCTTTGGGGTGTAGCTCAATTACAAATAGTACGGGGGCCCTTTTGCGGCAAAAAGATCCTAGGGTAGCCCCTATATGATCGAACATCTTCTTAAAAAAAAGGACCACCAATCTCGCTAAAAACAACAACTTATTATTATAAATGAGAGGGGTGAGTCAAGGTCTGCTTGTAGGGGAGGACTAAGCATGGTTTTCCGAGTAGGAAAAAACGGAGACAAAAGGTGGAAGAATGAACCGGGCAGCCTTTTTACTGGCGTAAGGGAACTTCCACCCCCCCCTGGCACGGACTTGAGTAGAGGAGGACACGACGAAAGAGAATTTTTCAAAAACCTAGGGAGGTCATCTCTCAAGGCTGGAACCAGAAAGAGCAGACGATCGGGGGACCCATTGCATTGCAGGAGACCCGCTGATAATTAAGAAACAAGCACAAAAAACGGGCTTGGGGTTGGGAAATCAACACGTCAGTCGGAGGGAACGCGATCGGACCGTTCCTCGGGGTGGTTGAAAGAGAAAAGGGAGGGAAGGCTCTCGCCGTAACGCAAAGCTGGAGAAAAGTCCACCGCAAATTCGGCGAAAGGTCAAGGGGGACTGTTGTTTTGACCTTTTTTCGACTACATTCAGGAGGTACTCGCTATGGCCGCAGTTGGAAGTGCCAAACACTAAATCGGGAAAAAACTAAGAGAACTTCAACGAGGGAAACTAGCTTGAGAAAGCCCCCGGGGTTTCCGGGAATCGGGACAGAGTAACGGCGTGTTTATAAAGAAAAAAACCGGGGGTAGAGACACGTTAGAGTGTTTAAAACCCCGGTCCACCTTGCAACGAGGGGGGAAAAAGGGAGAAGCCGGCGGGGGTGGTGTTTTGGGGGGAGTAAAAAGTTAAACTTCCACTCAAAACAGGCACCAAAATAACCAACGCGGGATGGAAATTGAAAGGAGCAGAGGCATTACATAGTCTGCAATGCCGCGGCTCGATGACCGCCCCTTGTCGGGGGTGCGCAAACGGGATGCCTAAAAAGGGTGAAGACCCGGAAAAGTACGCAGGGGGTTGACTTAAAATCTCAATCACTAAAAAAACGACAGAGGGGGGGAAGGCGTATCTAACCAACGGAAATGAAAGACGGAGGCTCGCGGTCAGTACAGAGAGGAAGAGATACTCCGGAGCCTCTGTTAGAGGGGGGAGAAAAAAAGAATCAAATTCGTTCGGTCGACATCAAATAAAAGGAGGAAAAAAACTTTCTAGAAGATCCTCCGAGTGGTTCCCTACCTATGCGCTAAAAGGGGGGAGGGTTGCTTTTGTGTGGCGTAACACCACGGGTAAGAGGGGTCAGTACGCGATAGGGCCGGACGGACTCTGTCACTTTACCGAAAGAACTAATGAGAGGACGGAGGACTATGAAAAACATATTCTCAATACAACACTCGAGCCGACCTGGAGTCTGAATGGAGTCTGCTGGCGGGTCGGTAGCTCCCGGGGTACCAGGAAAAGCCGCGGGCTAAACGATCAGAACCTTCGACAACGGCAGCGGATTGGCACATAATGGAATCGCATATACATGCGAGAGTCAACGCCTCAGAGTCCTAAACATTTGAGGCAGAAATCGTGCAGGGGAAATTCGAAGCCAAGGAAATGGGGGGCAATGCTGGGGACCGGGAGAGGTACAAAAGAACCGGTTAGGAAGGAAACCTACGTCTGAGGGAGTTTCTTGCGAAAAAAACAGGGAAAACGTCAGACACGAACCGGGGGAGGGAGAAAGTAGGAGACGGCACGGCAGTGATTGAAATTACCTCTCAAAAGGGAATTCCTGCTCAAACACCGCTAGAAGCCACGCTTCACCCAAAACGCAAGATTGCATTAGAAAAAAAGGAAGGCAGACCGCCATCTCGCAAAAACAACAAAAAAAGTAGTATATAAAAAAGAATAGGATGGGGGTTACTGCGAAAAGGGGATTTCAATGTTGCGGGGGGGAAGATCACTCCCTTAGTCGGTGAAAAGGAGAAGCTGGTGCATTGTTTTCCAGGGGCAAACTGAGGAAGAGAGCGTCGAAAAAGAGAGGGGTCTTCTCGGTAAGGTGTTTCGAAAAAAAGAAGCAAAAAATGCATTATTGTCATACGGGGACGGATTTGACAGGCACTAACACTCTCCGAAAATAATCGGGCACCGTGGAAGACCGATGCAAGGAAATCACCGTTTAGGGGTGAATCCTAATCTTCTAAGTGAAAAAGTAAAAAAAAAAATAGCGTCTAAAAAGAAGAATGGTGAGATGATCTGGGTTGACAATTTGAGACAAGAAAAGTGTGGGGGGACCCTACACGAAGAACTCAAAAGCAGTCGGAATCGGAACGAATACGGGGAGGAAAGAGGGTGTTTAGGGGTAGAAGATAAGGAACAAGACCCGCGGCTTCGCTACCGGTCCCTGACGTCTCTTAGCAAACCGAAAAAAAATCCGGCGGCGTCGACAGTGCACTTGGGCCGAAAAAACACCCAAAAAGCTTCACCCGGTAGAGCACGCTTCGGCAAAAGAGGATATTGGACGGGGGAGCTCGAGGTCCGCTTTTGAAGGGAGAAAAAAAGGCGCGGAGTACTGATCGAAGCGAGGAAACCGCCGAGGTGGCTCTGGCGGAAAGGAGGAAGTCCAGAATAGCCGCACTAGGTACAGCACGCGTAGCAAAAGAAAGGGTCTGGATGCCATCAGGGTGGGGAAAACGAATGAACGGTGACCTTTGCTTGCATCGAGAGAACGGAAACCGTCTGAGCAGGGCCATGATCAAATGTCGTCTAGAGGAGGGTCCATGCCACGCACATCGTCGTCAGAGGAAGAGAGCATTTACTCTAGGAAAGGAAGGGCATCGTTTACGTTAACATCAACCTGGAGTGATGTATTGGGGGAAGTTCAAGGGGGGAGGCATCTTAAGCCGAAGCAAAGAGAATAGTGCCAAACGGGAAAAGGTGGGGGACGAACTTGGAAACACAGATAAGTAGTGGACATATTTTCCAGGGTCCAAAAAAAAGGGAGGGGGCGGAGTAAAAATATCGACGAAAAAAAACTCTGTCTACTAACTTCGGCAAAAAGGGAAAAATAATCAAGAAGTTTTTAGTTCATCGGTCGGATTTGTTGCCTATCGAGGGCAAGAGTGGGGGGTATAACTTCAAAGGTACGGACTTAAAGAAGGAGATGGGAGGGCATAGAGGGAGTAGAAAACAGCAAAAGAAAAAAAAACGACCTGTAACACAGAAGGCGGTCAAGAAAAACGCTTTAATGAGAAAGGGACGGAGAAGGGAAGGGAAACAGTTTTAGCTTAACAAACAAGGGGGGTCATTTTGGAGAAGTCATCGCAGACGTGTGGAGGTCACCCAAGGAGTGTTGGTGTACCTGCTTCCTCCAAAGGGCTGGATCTATCTTAAAAAAAAATGGGGAAGGGGACGTCAAGTCGAGTGAGTAAGTTCGGGTGTCAATCCGGGAGAAAGGGGGAAAAAGTAAAAAGAGACTGCGTCTTGTACAAAAGATCAACTACTTTGTTCTTTGACTCAAAAAAATACGCTTATGAAGCTTTTTGGGCCGCAGGACTCCGAATCACATAGGAGAGAAGGGGCACTTCAACACTGCGCGTGGATAACGGAGAACAGAGGTTAACCAGTCAAACCCCAAACAAACAAAATCCCCCAACAACCCCATACGATTAAAGTTACAGAGAAAACAGGGACTGAAAAAAGTCTTCATAACACCAACGGAGGGGTATATATGGTGTGTGTTTGTTTATCCGGGGTAAGGTTCGAAGAGATCGATGTTGAAGGAAGATAGGTCCGCAGAAGAAAGTGTGAAGGACCATTCCTGGGTATTCGGAGTCCTAACAAAACACCGCCTTTCAATTGTCGATAGGCAAGAGGAAAAAAACTTATGAAAACCTTATTGGGGGGGGAGAAGAAGAACGAGAACTGGAGTCAAAGCTCTGCCAGGAATACCCCGAAAAGGCCGAGAATATCCTGTGAAAAAAAAGGCAAAAGGTACATGAAGGAAGACACAGGGAAATGCCGAAGAACAAAAAACGACTGGTGGGTGGAACTCCATCACTTAGATGCCGGAGAGGAACCTGTGAGGGGGGGGGGGGGGGGGGTGTGGTGTGGGGGGGGGGGGGGGGGGGGGGGGGGGGGGGGGGGGGGGGGGGGGGGGGGGGGGGGTGGGGGGGGGGGGGGTGGGGGTGGGGGGGGGGGGGGGGGGGGGGGGGGTGGGGGGGGGGGGGGGGGGGGGGGGGGGGGGTGTGGGGGGGTGGGGGGGGGGGGGGGGGGGTGGGGGGGGGGGGGGGGGGGGGGTGTTTGGGGTGGGGGGGGGGGGGGGGGGGGGGGGGGGGGGGGGGGGGGGGGTGTGTGGGGGTTGTGGTGGGTGGTGGGTGGGTGTGTCCTCGCAAGGGGGGGGTTTTGGGGGGGGGGGGGGGGGTGGGGGGGGGGGTTGGGGGGGGGGTGGTTAAAGTATCTCAAAGAGAGAAAACTGAAATAGCTCGCGGTCGCCAAAAGAGGGAGGAAAATTAATAATTCTTTCGCAGGGAGGTCGTTTTTGGTGGTCCGGTCTTTTTAACAAACGACGAGCTCTTAAAAAGGGTGCGCCGAATTTTGAAAGTTACGAAAGCGGCACTCCTATGAAAAAAAAAGCGCACAAAAACGTATGGTAAGTGGCCCAAATTGGGGGGGGGAAGGTCGTGAAAGAGGGTGCGGAGAAAGGATAAAGAATGCGGAAACGGGACAAGTACCCCAATTATAGGTGGTGACCAAGCATCCAACCGTTAGCAAGGGCAACGGGAAACTCGCTGGTAGGGAAGCATAACACCAAAAATAGAAAAAAAGTCAACAAGAAATAGCGTTATTTAACTTAACAAAGAGGGGGAAAGGGGAAAAAAGACTCATGCCGCGCTTGGAAAGAAACTTCGGCCTCTTGGAGGGGGGGGACGAAACTCACTAAGGGGACCACTGACATTCAGAATCCCTTTAAGACAGGGCCTCGAAGGGGACAGGACAGGCAGGAAACAGAGGAAATCGATCGACACAAAGCGCAATTAACCGTGCGTTCTCTAGTGAAACCGGCGCAAGGGGGACTAGAAAAAAAACGGGAACTAAAATTCCAGCAGAGGGCTGTAGGAAGAGAAAATCAAAAAAAGATCAGCGAAGTACGAGGAAAGAGGAAGTGTTCTCGAAGAGCCATAAATGAAAGGGGGGCCAAAATTGGAGACTAAACTTAACGTTGTGGTGGTGGCGGAAACGCTCCGGGCCGGAGCGAACGGCAGAACTGAAAGGAATGGACGAAAATACGCTTGGAAAAGGGTTCTCGATAAGAAAACGACTTCTTCAGAGAAGATAGGTCCATCTTCAGAAGAAAAGAAACATCTTGAGTACCAGTGGTGTAGGTGTTAATCGGAGGGGGGATAGAAGGGAGGAAAAATCCTAACTCGTTCGTCTAGAAGAAAAAGTTCGTCAACAAGCTGCACGTGTGGGAATATTTTGATAAAATCTCTCGCAGCGGAAAAAACAAGGGAGAGAATGAATAACTTTGATTGTAAAAGACTCATGAGGCCCTGCGACCCGTATTGGTCGTGAGTGCTTTCCCGGGAAAAAAGGTTAAAAAAAAAAACTGGGGGAACCAACCGACGGTTCTGCTGGTGGCGGGAGAAACCGATAACAGGAAGAACGCACACGAGCTTGGGCGGCGACTTCGGCTGGGGGGAAAAATGCAAGAATCTTGCCTTTAAAAAGGAAAAAAGTACAAGAGAAACAGAAAAAGCTTTAAGTGAAAAAAGTTACATGCCTCATCAAAAATCTCTCAACAAAACAACGATATTATTAAAAAAAATATAGAAGAAAAATGGTGAAATGATATTTGAGGTGGGAAGAATAAAAACGGAACCAGGAAGGTGTGAGAAGGAAAAGGGAAGAGTCGTCCGGGTCCTTTCACCGACGGCTCACGCCAAAGAACCCACAGGTAGGGAACTCTCTGTAGAAGGTTGAGGAAAAAAACCGTCCTTGGGGCAGAAAAACGGATTGTGGTAGACTTAAAACCCCCCTAACGCCAGAAGGAGGAGAAATTGACGCCATTATTGCCGAAATTTTTAATAACCGGCCAAGAGATTACCGGAAAAAAACAGAAAAAATCTGGCGGAGAGGAATGGTTGTACTGAGTTGCTCGAAGAACGATTTCGGCTCTAAGAAAGAAGAAAAAGACCGTCCGAAGGCCATCGGGAAAGCCTGGGAGCTCGGTTTGATGGGGGACCGATGTCAGATCGTCTCGGGGGAGACTCGGACCCACGGAAAGGGGCGAGGCTGAACATAAGTATCCACCGCGACGCTTAGGAGGACGGCGACGCGGCCAATTCTGGGGTTGGAGGCCACCACCAAACGAGAAAGTCACACGTGTAAGAGAGCAGGTCTAATAAAAAAGGTATTTAATCTGGTATATACACACTGTGAAAAAAGTTTGTTAGAAACTGAGCGAAAAAATGGCTGCGATCTTTATGTAAAATCGAAAACCGAAGGACTGGGCTCTTGGAAACTCCCCTTGTGTCCGATCATATAGTAAACAAGGGATGCAGCAAACACCGCTAGCACGACACGGGCCATTTTAGTCCGAAGGGTGTGGGGCTCATGTGACCTTGGAGTGAGGATTTGTTGCGAGGCTAAAGGAAAACAGAGCAATGGGTTGCTAAAGAAATGTAGGACTTAATATAGGCCTCGGCCAAGAGCGTTCGCAGGTAAAAAGGGATAAAGTTCATAAGGACATATTGGACTGCACGTCATGGGAGAAAGGAATGGCATCGAGGGGTGGAGTGTGCGCATCACGTGCGGGAGTTATGGGGGGGGGCATCTCGTCTGGGGGGTGGCTGGGCGGGAAGAATAGACAAGAGAGGGTTTTTCCAAGCGCAACACGGTTGTGGGAAATGGCGGGGGGTGAACAGAGATAAAGGGGAGGTTTCCAGTGTAGGGGGGATTATCAAAATCGGAAATCCCAATCGGAACACCGCGGAACAAAGTTGCACTCGCAAGAGCGTTGGTAAACGTGCCGCTTCAGTTCGTTCAAAAAATCTACCGGTTGCAACCTATTTTTGTTGGAACACTTCCCATAAGGTTATTTGCCCACGGGAAACATGGGTAAGAGATCCGCACGACTAGACCTGCTATGGGCCGTGGGACCCCCCTGGTCCGCGCCAACACGTACTGCTTAATGACGCAGCTTTCTGCGATCGAATACCTGGTCTGGGTTGGTACTTAGAAAGAGTGAGATTCGCTCTAAACTGGAAAAGAGAAAAGGCCGACCAAAAGCGGTTGATCTATAACCAGAAAACTTGATTCGCCGGAATCCCTACTTTCGATTGAGAAAAAATTCTGGGTTTTGACACTCAGGTAAGGACCGGAGAGGAGGAGATCTTCCGGGGGATGGTTATCCGCACACAGGAATAGAGCGTCAATTGTGCTGGTTTAAAGCAGTCAAGGGTGGAGAAAAGTTAACACAGGCGAGGAGAACAACAAACGTGTTTTTCAGGGAGGGAGGACGAGAAAAAGGGGAAAAATTGGGGTGGGTAAAGACATTTAAGGATACGTCCAAACGCAGTCCTTGCGTCGGAAAAAAACTTCTCGACGGCGGGCCACAAATGTTAAACAAAAAAGACTATACGTCATCGGGGACAAACGCCTTAACATGAAGACAAACAACAAAAGGAGTATGAGGAAAGAGAGAATTGGGTGAAACCTTTCCTTAGGGAAAGGGAGGAGTTTGCAAAAAATAGGGAAAAGTAGGACGGACTTACAGAAGCGTCAGCCTGGTCGAAGGTCTGTCGGCAAAGTGAAGTCAACAAAAACGAAATTCTCTTCGGAGCGGAGATCGAGACTGATGGGGGTGGGTTACTTGAAAAAAAAACGAGGTGTTGCAACATCATATCCCGTTGAAAAAGAAACCTCCCCGCGAAAGCCGTGTTCAACGCACGGGAAGATAGAGAAACTGAGGCGTAATAACTTGAACAAAACCCGGGGGGTTTCTAATCACGTCGGAGAAGGAAAAGATCGGCTGAGCGTTTGGGGGGGTGGGATGAAGGCCACCGAGTGAGGAAGGCTCATAGATGAGCAAGGGGAGAATCACAAAGGAGGTTCAGGAGTAAACATTAAACGGGGGAGGTGTTGGTTGTGCCGTCTTTGGGACGGAGGCGGGAATCGGCTTACTCCGGTTTGCCTAAAGGTTGGTCATTTACCAGCCAAAAGGGCTTCAATCGACTCAGGACCAAGATTAGGAAAATCTCCCTAAAGACAAACTCTTCCTTGGACTAATGGGTCCCCGTGGTGGTTCCGAATCCGTGGCCAGAGTGGTGCGGTATATCAGAGCAAGGGAAGTCTGCAACTGCGCCAAGAGGTCCACTACCCCGCACATTGAGGTTGTTGGGGCCCCCTCGGCAATCGACGGGGTTGGGGGCGCCTGGACACTTACATCACAAGGGACGCTGGATTGATCGGGGCGTCAGATAAAGGGGGCAACCAGCCCGGCAAAGAACACAAGAAAAACCTGACAGTTGGATTTTCCCTGGAGAAAAAAAGAAGTAGGGCCGGACATGACGACCATGCAGTCCTCGAGGAAACCCTCTCCTACTAGTGGCTCAGCCGCAGGTGTAAGACGAAAAATTTGGCGAGTGCACTTTCCATGGAGGTCGGGTGTGACGGGACCTCTCAACAGCCGAGAAATAAGGTCCAGTCGAGAGAAACAGTCTGAAAATCATTAATGGTGAATTAGCTGGTAAGGAAAGGAGTGATATATCAATGCCCCTAAGATTGGGCAGGTGCCAAAAAAAAAATCAGAGCGGGAAAGACAAACGCTCCGAGCTCGCGACGGAAAAAAGAGGAGGGTGCTCTACTCTACGGTAATCAAGGCTGTGGGAAGGTGGGCGAGGCCTGTGAGGAGGTGGCCATGTGGGGGGGTTGGGGAAACCGCTTTTAAGGGCGCCACCTGTGCCCGCGCCTCTGTGGTGAAGAACTTACGATTTACAAGTTAAACGTACGAGAAAAGACGAAGGAGAGAAGAAGATATTGAAAATAGGATACATAAACATCGGGGAGAAAGTCTACAAAGATTCTACTAGTCCGTAGAGGGGGGAGGTAGAAGTTCGAGACGCCGCTCGCAGCAGAATCTTCAAACCTCCTAGGCAAGTACAAAAAGAGAGATGGCCTCGGAGTGAGTACCTAGCTCAGAGGACTGTGGCTATGATTTCAGGACATTCTTCCATTAAGTCCCCACATGGGGGGGGGAAGAGCTGGGCGTGGCCGCTTTAAAAAAAAATTGTTCGTCCCCGGTCGTGGGCGAATTTGAAGGTACAAAACCTCCTGGACCACATCAGACCTAGATAAGGTGGGAGGCGAAAAAAGATAGTATTAGCGAAGTGAAATTTAAAAGTGAAAGAGGAAAGTTCCACCTACTACGCGGGACATGAGACTACAGCCGAAGATGGGCAGGACCGAGGAAGGTCCTCACAGAAAATATAGGCACAACAAAAAGGGGAAAAGAAAGAGTGCGTTGATGCGGAATTAATGTCATATGAAGTTTGAGGTGGTGCTAAAGATCAACACGGCCAATAAAAGAAAATGGGTTATATGCAAAAAGGGATTTCATGGCACTGGAAAAGTTACAAAACTCTCTGCAGCAGAAAAAACAGGAGGGGGCGAACTCTGTTTAAGTTTGTGGAGGCAATCCACCTGCAACAAGGACGTTGCCAAGAAGACACTATGGGTGCACAGAACAATAAAAAAATCGAAAAACAAGATGAAAGTTAAGGAAGAACGATTACTGAAATCAACAGAAAGCCGATGGGCGGCGGCCTATTTACGAAAGAAAGATAGTGACTATAGTTCAATTGAGAGGGAGGGTGTGAAGGGGAAGCAGCGACGAGTGTCACTGAGCAAATAACTCACTAAGTCGCAGCTACTGAAGATCAGTGGTAGGTGCATGTGTTTCTTTTGCCGTGTCTTGACAATCCTCGTCGAAAGAAGGTCGTGATCATGAGTTGGTCCACATCTGGACAGCGTCCAGTTCATACCAAAACTGCACCCGAGGAGGGGCGTTGTCGCTCTGAGACAATCTTTGTTAAGAAAAGAGAGGGCACCTCATATGAACAGTGGTATCAAGCGTGCTTCCACCAGAGGATAGAGGAGGAGAGTCGGCAGCTGGAATCAGGGGTGGTCCTCGAGAGAGTAAGGGTGCTTGATGAGGAGGATTAAAAGGAGTATTTGCGCTTTGAAGAAAACACATGGAGTATACTAGGCATAATGGCCACCCACCTTCCGCAAATTAGAAACGCCTTAGGTGTGGGCAAAAAAAGGTCTAGGGAATTGCATGGGATTGCGAGGTACTTCGAGCTGGGTCTCCAACAGCGAAAGCCTGGCCAGAGCGACATGGGGGTATCCGGAATATCTCAAGAACCCCAACACACGACAAATCGCCGCTCGGCGGGGCCGCCTTCCTTTGAAGTCAAACCTTAGGATGAGGTTTTGACGGTGGGAACCCCTCGCATTCGGGTGTTCTTGCGTGGTGGTGGTTCTGTCTCTCTGGGGTGTGGGGGGGTTAGCTTGCGTCGAGCCGGTAGCAAACGCGCTTTTCGTGGGGGACCCGAACGGACACTTGTCGCTTGTAGCTGGTTGGTAGGTAAAACCTTGAAACCGAAAACTAGAATGTTCTCTTTTGATACCCGTTTGTTACGAGTGGGTAGTTGCGTTTCGTGCGCAACCATCTCCAGTCCAAATCGGGGCCCAGGGAAGTCGGAGAAATCAAATCGGGTCCCTCGTAACAAATAAGTAGAAACATGGAAGTATTGGGGAATGTACAGGGGGGGCGAGTATTGATAGTATCTGGGTGAGGGGAGTTGGGAGGTGGACACTGGGCGTCTATGGTTTTCGGCGTCTAGTTTTGTGGTGTTTTTACCCTGGCCCGGAGTAGGACGTCGGCACGGGTAGGCGGGTTTCAGCACAATCAGGCGAGCAGGGAAGTGAACTTGGGGGCGCAAGGACTCGCACCTCTGAAAAACAACCGCGGTACAATCCGGCGAACGAAGAATCCCTGAATTCTTTACATCTCCGGACCGAATGGGGGGGTGCTTTAGGGAGGGGGGTTCTGGCACTCTAAGTAGAAGCCTTGCCCGTCCATAGGTGACTAAAACAACGAACCTTATAGATCGAAGGTCGGTCCCTACGTGATGGATGGAAACACAAAGTGAGGGTTGGTTGAAGTAGGACCCAAGGAATGAAGGAGGGACGTCGGGAGTCGTGTGGCCGGGGAAACCGGAGTCGGGGCTTAGGAGTTCAGGGTAGAAGGGAAGAGGTGAAAGAATCAGAGCGGGAGGGGCCGAGAAACAAACAAGGACTTGTTAAATGTATAGCCGCCCGTAAACGACCTTGCAAGTCGTTGGGTTTCCTGCAAATCCGAAGGACTCCCCAAATTGTTCATGTTCCCATGCAGGATCTCTGCACACCAAGGACGAGGACCCAGATATGTGACGCCACCATCTTTAAACTCATCTGGACCTACTACCTCCTTAGGGCACCACAAATATACAACAAACAAATTATAGGGGGGGAAGGGGAAAGAGAGAGCTTGTGGTGGGGTCAGCGATTTCCTTCGGAGGAATCGATGGGGGCCCAAAAGGGCCGACTCGGAGGGCAAGGGTGGTTTGGCACAGAGGAAAGGAAGCCTTGCACTTCACGGAGTCCCTTGCAGGGCAAACCGCTGGGAAAGATCGGACGGAGAGGACCTGAGAAAAAAAGTTTGCTGGGGAACCCAGCGATGAAAATGCAGGTCAAACGTCTCACGGCTTTACCACCGAACCACCTAACGCATCCGTTTTGAGGTCGAAAAGACATCCTACGATCCCTCATTCAGGGCGCCAGGGGAGGGGGGAAAAAGAGCAGTGGTTGCAATAAATCACGTCAGGCGGCGGAGTAAGCGACCGGATAGTTGGGGGGGCGAGACTCACCGAATTTGTAGTCAGAGAAGTCAATTATCGCACTCCGAAGCATGAAGAGTACCAACGAATAGCTTCAGTAATTTGTTTGCAGGGGCTGGTTCCGCGTAAAGGGTACATCATCTACTAAGTAGGTCAGAATATGGGGGTGCCTCCAAAGGATCAAAACGAGACTATTATTCAAAAGAATCCTACTAAAAAACATTGATGGGACAGGGGGCCCACACAACTGTTGGTTTCGGAATTCGTGACGACTTTGAGAGGGGGGCCACTGAGGAACAAATTTACAAGCTCCGACGATATTTTGGCCAAAACTCACTTACAACAACAGGGGGGAAGGAACTATCTGTGGGGAGAAGGTCGGCCTCCCTCAACCCAACAAGAAAGAACACTCATAAACCGAATAGACTATGGGAACCGAGAAGTAAGAAAGGGGACTGAAACGGACGGCCCCATTTTCCTCTCATGTCGAGGACCTTCTCTCGCGTGGCGAAGCAGAGAAGTACGAAGAATTATACACATGGGAATCTGACAAGAGGGGGTCGGGTCCGATCGCCAAACGCTCACGAATTCAAGGAGATAGAAAAAGAGCGAAAGGAAAACTGACGGGGGGAGAGGGGATTGCTTACCTGGGGATGGGCGGATTCGCCTGGTCAGTATTACAAAGATCCGAAGGAGAAATCAACACACAGGATACAGCAATTAGATAAGGAAAAGGAATTTCTACTAATATCGAGATCTCTCTGGTGCCGAAAGAGGATCTAACCGGGGGAATCGGTGCCTTGGTTGTAGGAAAGAATTCCGGGCTGAATCCTCCTAAATTTGCCAGATGTTGGAATAAGAGACTCGGTGCAGCTTGACCGTAACCGAAAATCCAAAAAGGCTCTATACAGAGATAAAATCGGAGAAGATCTAGAGACTACCAGTAGGCGGGGAGATGTCGGAGGCTTTCGGAGTCGGTTTAGGAGAAGCGGAACTAAGGGTATATGCTTGGGTAAAATAGAATAGCAAAAGAGGGACCCTATTTAGGAGGAGAGGTCTTCGGCGTCCAGAAGAGCTGGAAGACACTGGGAGGAGGGGGAAAATCAGGGCTTGAAGACAAAGATGGGTGCAGGAAAGGGCTTAGTGAAGATAAAAATACGTGTAGGGTCCCGAGGGTTCGGATGGGGGTAGGGGGAAACAACCTAGAAAAACCAATATCACCTCCGATCAACTGGGGTCTGTAGTCAGGTCTCCTGCACGGAAATGGGACCAAGGTCCCTCAAGGAATAAGGTAAAAAACTACGAGGGAAGGGGAGAGCACCAAAAAGTCAAAGGCAATTTACAATTACTCTCCTAAACCGGGGTCACTAAAAAAAAAGAGAGGGGGAATAGAGATAAGATGGGAGTGTGGCGCCGTCCTTTGGGAATGGCAAGAATGGGGGAGGGGTTTACTAAATCAAGGAAAGAGGAGTTTTGAAAAAAAAGAGGACACGAAGAGGTCATTTACAAGTTCAAAAGGGGACCAGAGGGAGAAAGATTCGCCTAACAATTATATGGGGTATTGCTTGGGAGGTTTGGAACCTCACCAAGACGTCAGGATAAACGATTGGGACAGAAGAAAATCCGAACTCCAAAAAATGAGGGGGGCGAATGTAAATCCAAGGGGCCTGAAAGACAAGGTTAGGGGGGGTCCATACTAGGAGGTCTTTGAAAAAGCCTCAAAAAAGGGGAGAAAGACTTTCTGGGATGCTCTGGGTGGCGATTTTTCCGACGACGGGAGGAGGGGGAGAGTCTAAAAAAAAGAAGCCGCACCGAAGGGGGCAGCGGCCGAGATGGGCAAGGGGAAAGGCGGGGGCGATTGGGGGGAGAAGAGGAAAGAGTTACTGGAGAAGGTATCGGGAAGCCAAAGGCTGAAAGGGGAAACTATAATGACACAAAAGCAGGACAGTGAGGCTGAGCTCCAAAGGCACACCACCAACCGAAAAATGAGTAAAACCAGGGGAGCACAGTACGGAAAAAAAGCTTATATTTCAAGGTCGAGAGAGAAGGATGTTTCCAGTCGATGAAGGCGAGGGTTTTATTTGAAGACGCGCAAGGCCGGAGTTGAGGGGAAACCGCGACCGTTAGTCCGGAGTTCTATTATAGTCCGACGCAGGTCACGCGGAGGAAAGAACCCAGTCATGCTGGGACATCGAGAGGTTTAGAGAGACCGGAAATGTTGTCTCGAGTGGCAGGAAAGAGTGAAGGAACAGAGCGTAGAAATTATTGATCACGTGTCGTAGGCTTGCCGGAGCCGCAAGAGAAGATTCAATGACTCTCAAGCGCTTAATGGGAATCCGAAGTGTAAGGCCCTGACTCAGAGGTGTTTTCAAACGAGACTGTAAGTTATTGGGGGGTGTAGGCTTTTTTGGTTGACGTTCGGAAGAGGAAAAGACAATAAATCGTGGAGGTCTTGGGCCAGAAGCGGAAATATAGATTCGGTATTAGGGTCTCCTGGGGAACCGGCTCTGTTTGGGGGTTGGCAAAAACCTGAGAATAGGCTTGGAAAGAAAAGCTGTGAATAAGGCGTGTCCAGGGGGGGTGTCAGGACAGCTTCGTAGTTGGCTGGGTGAAGTCACCTCCCGCCTCTATCTGTTTTTCTTTCTTTTTCTCTAGTTTGAACCGAAGGGTATACAAATAACCCGATCTGGGCAAAATAGCGATCGCGTTATCTGCTCTGACCTTTTCGCGCCAAAATATCTCCGGAGATATAGGACAGACTCCTCTCTCGCTCCCCCCTTCTTCTTTTCTCTGTGGAAAAGACACGCCCGGGGGAACCCTTACACAGTGTGGAAATGGGGGAAAGATGTGAAAGCCATCTACGGAGGGAGTTGGTCACACAGGTGAATTCGGGAGGGGTAGGAAATAAATCAAAAAGCAAACTACGGATACGCAGGGGAATGTGTTGTGAAGAACGGGAAAATCCACAAACGGCGGAGTGCGCCTGCAACTCAGAAAGATGGAAGCGACTTAAACAGTGACAAAAGAAAAGGCACACCTGTGGTGACAATCGTAGCCTCTTAAGCACACAGTTACAGGTGAGATCTCGGCCGCGATGGTGAGATTTGAGGGGGGCAACCTCAAAGAAAGCGGTTTGAAAGGAAAAAAAAGGAGAACGATGAATGCAAAGAACCCGGGAGACGGAAAGGAAACAAAACGGGGGAAAGAAATAAAAGCGGCGGAACGCAACCAAGGGAGTTAGAAGGCCTAATCGGGGAAGGATCTGGGGGTTATCCAATCGAAGACGTCAACCAGGAGGACGGCAAGAGGAAAAAAGAGCCACTTAGAAAGGGGGAAAATTCACACCATAGTACGTGGAAAAGACCCGAGACCGATCAATCAAAAAGAATATAAGAAAAAAAACCGGGGATTGGGGGAACCAAGGAGAGTTGTGACTAAAAGAAATTGGAATCAGGGAGGCACTGAGTACCTTGGAATTTTTATAAATAGAATAGGGCCTCCTGAGACGCCGGGGGGGGAAGAAATTCATCTATCCTGTTTGAAGCGGCGGACGTAGGGGGTAAATAAAACACTCAGGCAAAGGGCGAGGCTTCGCTAAAAACGTCGAAAAGAGTCTTTTGGGGGCAGACATCCGCTGAACTGTAAAAAGAGAACCAGGGAGGGAAAACACTACGAAAGAAGGGATAGAACTGGTTCAAATAGCCCATGAAAATTTGAAAGTACGAATCCAAGGAGAAGGGCACCTACAAAGACTGGGTTTACCAGAAGTAGGAATGACTGCGAGAGAGGGAAAGGATAGTGGTGGGGTGGAGAAAACCTGGGTCGACTGCGGAGAATATCTCTCGCCACCGGTCGAAGTCCCCAAGGGGGGGAAGTTTTCAGGTAAGGGGGGGTCCGTCTTTTTCGAACGAAAGGAATCGCGAAGAAGGTGGAAGCCGATGAATTAATACACCACTAGCGGAACGCTACGGGGGGAGTCAAGACAAATCTTCACTAAAACACCTATGACCGTGCAAAAGTGAAAAGGGTAAGAAATTTCGGGGAGGGTAAGGTATCACGAAAGTCGAAAAGGAATAAATAGACGAAGTGTGTGACCAAGGTCAAGAAAATGCGCGCGGGGCCAACGACCCATAGAGGGGTGATAGGCTAACCCGCTCAAACACTAAACAATAAAAGAAAAGGGAAAGAGCTGGAATACACCTATATCAAGGTCAGGACATAGGACTTCCCATGCAAGTCTGGAGAGCTGCGAACAGGGGGGAGGGGGCGGGCCTCTAAGAAAAATAAAAAGCTATCCCTGACGGGGGATTAAAGCGGGTTAGTAAATCCAGCAGAACGAAATCCAGGAGTCGATTTAACTGGCAAACGCGGCCAATGGGAAAATTCATCTTCAAAGGAGGGCGCGGTATATACTGAGAAGGAAAAAAGGCCGGCATATCCATCCTAGAGAGAAGAAGCACCAGACATGAGAGAAGGAAAAGATTAGTGCACAAAAAAAAACGGTTGAAAAAGGCGACAGTTCGAGAAAAAACAGCGGGTGTGGGAAAGGGGAAAAAATTTCCGCGATCGATCCGAACAGGGTAGCGAATTGTAAGAAGTGAAATGCTAACAAGGTACAAAGGTAGAAGCAGGATGAACATCGCAAAAGAAAGAGCGACTAAAATGTCGATTCCTCGGAGGGGAGGTATCGTCAAGTCAGCAGTCTACAGAGGTCGTCCTAAAGACCGTCGTCAAAAAACACTGCCAATTTGGACAGATGGGGGGGAAACGCTCGGGCGTAAGTCACCTCTCGGTATCAAACTTTTTAATTGGAAGTGAAAAAAGCAGGGCGGAACATGGAAAAGCTGGGTAAGTGGAGAGTCTGGGGCGGGGGAAAAAAATGGAAAAATCCGTTAAGTCTGCAAAAGAGGCGGGCTTTGGGGGGAATGGCAAAAGCACAAACAGAGGCACAACGAAGACAAGGAGTCGAAAAGAGGCGTGGACGAGGGGAGGTACAAAAAAAGTAAAAACATCTAGGAATAAGGGAGAAGGGGGTACGCTTCCTGAATCGACGGGAACCGCAGCTTGAAACAGGAAAACACAGCATCACAATA
>Ga0179593_1325178_pt1 | contig 20311 bp, 19 predicted proteins | sample CZODoug2_1_08_16_FD_185931 | JGI IMG/M metagenome (GOLD analysis project Ga0179593, IMG submission 185931) | Vadose zone soil fungal communities from Angelo Coast Range Reserve, California, USA - CZODoug2_1_08_16fungal (PacBio error correction) | ecosystem: Environmental > Terrestrial > Soil >...
ACGGCGATCGGCAGTCGAGAACATCGTTGGTCGCGGGACCATAGGCCAAGGGAAGCATCGCATCGTAGGGAGAGTCAAACGTGCATCACTGAGTACATCCAACCGTGAACGTGCGCATTGACACACAGCGACCTAAGAAGAAAAACACGGAGCCCAATCACAGGTCTGTCAAGACTTGTACGCGCATCAGGGGTAACAAGGGGGCCGCTGGCAACGCAAGTCAAAGGTGAAAACGGCAAGCTCAATGATAACGAGTCTAAAATGGGTCAACGACTGCGACAAGCAGTACACTCACACCGTCAACCAAATGGACGAAAGGAGAGAAGCGGAAGATCAGGGCCCGTTCGGCATTGCTCGCACAATAAAAAAAACAAAGAAAACCTGACCAATGTGGAAAAAAGAAAATACGAGTCCCGTCAAGGCAAACCTCTCGAACCTCGAGTGGGTTGTGGCGCGCCCCAAAAAACTGGTCGATCTATAAACGAAAGAAGCCGTAAAGCTGTGGGGTAGTGCTCTGATGGTCAACCCATACATATAAAAAAACTGCGTTGACATAATCGGAGCCCCAGGCGCCCTCTTCAAGGCGAAGAGCCCGCGAGAGAACCAAGCTAGAGATCGAAGGCCTTCGCGTCAATCTGTGCTCCCGATGGCGCGCTGGCTGCCCGAAAAAGAACCGTGGCTAAAGGAACCAGTCATCCTCTTTCGAGGAATAGTCACGAAGGGTGCCACCTGGAAATGGTGGCGGTGCCGGTGGGGGGTGGGCTAAAAAAACTCGGACACATGGCCTGCCTGGGGGGTCGTGACGAGGTCGGGCCCAAAGGGCCATCCGGGATAACGGAGTTGCAGTCAGTTTTTACGACCTTAGAGGGATGGTCCAAGGGAGCCAGCCCTCTGAAAAATGCTCAAACCTAGTTTAAAAGGGGCTTCGGGCTAGAAAGTAATGTCATTTCGTAAGGACCTCAGCAAGGTCGGCGTAACAGGAGGTCGGGTCCTTGCAAGGTCCTTCTTGTCGAAGCCGTCGGAGAAGCGCGACGGTTCTCGGAAGGAAAAAAAAGAAAGGGCCATCAGGGTAATAACATGCCCCCGTCCCGGCCGCGCGACGGCAGAGGGGGGGGTCGCAGGGGTAGGGTCAATTCGGCTATCGCAATGCAAGGAAAATCTCAAGCGCCTACTTGAAATTCCCCAAAGGTTGGGTGGGGGAAAGCGCGGGGAACGAAGAGACTTCCGCTGGGTATTGGGCCGGCAAAAAAAAGTCCACGCCCCCCACTCCGAGCCTCGCGTGCAGTCCAAAACAACGTCGGAGAAGCACGGGCAGGGACCAAGCCGCCGGTGTTTCTTCGATCCGACTTTAAAACCAAGGCCCCGATTCAACGTAACGCGCTCAAACTAAGCAACGCCGGTCCATTCCGGAGATCAAGCAAAATAGCCGGGTTGACGAAAAATCGTGACTCTCGAAAAAAAAAAGGGGGCAAAAACGTATGAAAGAAACAGGTGTAACAACCGGCTCCGCGGAAAAAAAGAGCGCGTACCAACATATCCCAAAGGAAAGGGGGGGGGGGAGGAACTCTCACAGAAAAGGTAGGCCATCGACGTCGCTCCGCACAGATCGAGTCGAAAAGGTACGTTAAGCCTCTCCTTGAAGGGGGGAAAACTTCCACGCCGGCAATGCAGATGAAGTGCCTCAGGTGTCCACGGATTGCGAGTCCGGCAAATTGGTCCGGCTCTACAAAAAAAAGGTTCGCCGGTGAGTAAACACAAGGAGGGGGAACCTGACGCGGTGTTGGAGACTTTCATTGGAGTGGTGTGCTGGCGGAGGGGGAAAAAATTCCCCCTGAAACAGGAGAGGAAAGAGTCACTTCAAACACGGTTACGGGCCCGGAGGGAAGATCCTGCGCAAACCACCAAGAAAAGGAAATCAGAGAAAAACATATGGAACCATTTGAGTCGCAGCAGTCAGGGATCTCCCACAAGGGAAGGGGGCGGACGAAACCAAAGGGGCACTCGCAAGACCAAAAGAAACGTGGAAGAAAGCGGGAGGGGCCAGGTGGCTCGTCCCCCATCTTACAGAAAAAAAAAAGAGGTGTGAACGTCAAAAATTTTTGGTCCAAAAAGGGACGAACTGCGAACAAACCGATCCAGAAACAACGATGGGAGTAAAACAGAGTCAAATACATTGAGCGCCATGGCAAAAAAAAGAGATCCACTAAAAGAATGGACGCGGGGTGAAAAGTGGTAATCGCAAAACCGGGCGCCCGCCAGTCGGTTGGACCTTTGATACGCGGCGTGAAAAAACGTTGGGGTCTAAATAACAAGAAGATGAGATCTCGGAGCCCAGGCTCCGCCCGAGTGTACGATGAGGTGGGAAAGTGGTCTGAATCGAGGGAAAGGGGAAACCCTAACGAAGGGAGAAAAAGTTGGGGAGACCCTTCCTCTGATTCCACAATGTTCGGAGGAGGGTAAAAGAGGGAAGCACCCCGTCATGCGTTCTGGAACTAAGTCAAAAAAAAGGAGGGACAAAAACCTCTTGGGGGAGAAACCCGCTAAATTATCAAAAAATACAGCACGTACTGAACGGCCCCGATCCCTCGGGTTGGGGGTCCGGCACAGGACTACGGGAAATTCTTCTAACCTATCTGTCAACGGCGCGACTTCTACTGAAAGGGGACCCACTCTGGAGAGCATGTAGTGCCGCCTCTCGCTAGGCTCGGCGAGGGTGGAAAACGCCGCGCCCTGGGAACCCTCGAAAGGTCAAAGGTGACCAAGGTTCGTGGTGGACACGTCGCGTTGGGCGTCGAACTATAGTGCCCTGAACGATGGGGATAGGAGCTCGTGGTAATCGAAAAAATATACTTCGACGACGGATATTGCGTGGACGTACAAGACAGGAGAAAGTAAACTCAAAAAGGGGGACGCCGCCTCAGGGCTTAGACCGCGGCGGATGGTATCCCGGAAAGAAAAAGTCAATATGGGGGGGAATGTTTAAAAAAAAAGCGGAAATTGCGTTGGGGTAGCACTTCCCTCAGCTAGCGACCAAATCGACTGTTCCTAATTACAAAGGAGTTGTGAAGAAGCGCCAAGGTGACGTCCCGGACGGCCGTCCTAGAGGCTAAAGAAAGAAGGAGTGAGAATACCGCCGGGAGAAAAATCGTATAGGCGCGCCCTTTGGGTGGCATCGTTCATGATTCCATCGGATGGCACCGGACTAAGTTAACTCTAAAAAAAAGAAGCGATTGATCTTCCCGGGCGAAGGAATACGCAGTATGATCCCTACATAAGAAAATGAGAGAAGTAGTAGATCCTCCTACAGCTACGCGGAAAACAGACTTCCGAAATGTCACCGAGGAGGGTTCGACTTTTATGAGGGTCATCGGACCCGGACCATCCCTCTGAAGCGTCCCTTCCGCAAAGAAGAGGGCCTCTTCGTGAAAAATGTTCAATAAAAAGGAGACGACAAAAGAGAGGCGAATTCTGACACGTCTGGGACCGTCACAACCACTGAAAATAACCCAAAATTTCACTGACGAAAAAAGACTCAGACCCACTCAGCTGACAGTGACGACGCAGCATCTTCCCTGGGGTTGGTTTACCAAAAAGGAGGGCAGCCGGAAAAAAGAAACAGCGCTTAGTCTTTTGGTACTTGCCCGACGCTACCCTCGGGGCGGGGTTGGGGCCTATCTGGATCTCTTCTTCACTCGCGGGAAAAGCAGTGGCTTATAAGCAAAATCGTTGAAGGGGGGGAACTCAAGGGGAGAACGACTGTCTTCTTCCGGGGGCGGGAAAAATGAAATACACAGAACGCAGTCTACACCGTCAAAGAGGTCAGTCAGGATGCACAAACTGGTTCCTCCTACCAAGAGTTCGAGACGCGTGCAGTATGGGGTCTTTCCTGCGGGGGATATGGGAAAAAGGACGCTGGGGCGGATGGCCAGAAAGGAAGTATGTTCGCAAATGTAGTAAAGGGGCGCCCCTCGGAGCAGAAGAAGGGGCAATGCTGGAACACGGGCTTGTATGTGGCGTTTCCTTGGGGAAGTTACTAAAAACTCCCCCATACAGTATGGTAGGTGTCTCTTCTCCACCTCACGGCGAAAAGTGTAACTCAGGGGCAGGAGAGAGTACCAAGGGGTTTTATACTATCTGCGATTGGGGGCTCTTGTTGAGTGGGAGAGGGAAAGTTGTGGGTCCCTTTCCTTTCACCTGGCATGAGCGACCGTCTAGCTTCAGAAGCGTTCTATGCATTGTCCGAAGCGACTGCTACGCAGAAAGGCCCAATTTTCAGAGTGAGGAAGCGACTTGCCGAGAGCAGATTTATACAAAACACCACTTCCAGACAATCGTGTACTATCCGACGAGTCGTATTATTCTCGGACTCTCATGCAAAAGAGAGCAGAGGGGGGGGAGTCTCAGAAATTAAAAGGCCCGTTGTTACCTTTGCACCATCAGCAAAAAAAAACTAAAGATACCAAAGTCGAAAACGAGGCTCTATCAACACTGTTACATCAGCGTACCGACATATGCAAAGTCGACACGGGGGACTCTATAACTAGGGGGGCTGTTTCAAAGAAAAAAACAAGGAAAAAGAAAAAAAAATGGGGGACCGTGGTCAAGTAAGGCATAGCGCGATTGAGCGGCGCCTCCTTTCGAAAGAGCCTTTCGGCCGTCGTCAGCCGATGGTTAACGAAAGAAAAAACATTAGGAAGAAGTACAATACTTGCGGGAACCCTCTAGACCTCTATTGGGGTGCACGTAGACAGTGCCAATGCTGCTTGCAAAAGCGCGGTGAGGAGGGTCAAAGTGGAAGTGGGAGGAAAAGGGGACCCAAGAAGGGCCAAAGGGTCCTAAAGGACCAACTGACCATGCACCAATCAACGGACTTGCATCACTAAGAAGGAGGGCTAAAAAGAACGGGTAGATCGACAGAGAGAAAAATCAATTTTTTCAGGGCGTCCACATCAGGGAAACCTCAACATAGCTCTTCCAAACTACCGAAAATGGGGTCGGAAAAAGGAAAAAAAAAAGCCGAGAGGGGACTAGGGAAAAAACGAAGGGGTCTGGCCCATCAAGGGGTTTGGAGGGGGAGGGGGTGTGTTCATAAAACAAAGAGAATTCTCAGGGGATGCTAGGATTGAACCCAGGGGCCATCCGGCGAAGGAAGGCGTGCTATTTCAGCTTCACTAAAAGAGGGGCGGGGTAGAAAGGGAAAAAACCTGAAGAGAAAGAGGGCTTAGTTAAAAGAGAACTGCTCAGGTGCCTGGGAAGGGGAGGGAGGGGAAAGACAAGGAAGGAGAAACGGATCTCCCCGCTTTACTTCATTACTGTGCAGTCTTACCTAAAGAAGAGAGACCTGGGGGGTGAAAAGAGCGTCCGTATATCCAGGGGAAACACCACCGATGGCCGAGACAACGCTTGTTCAAGAAACACCACGGGGAAGGGGGGGCGAAAGGGGAGGAGGTGGTTGTTGAGTTTTATTATATTTTACCACTAAGCCCGTTCCATCATCAGAAATCCGCCTTTCTAGGTCGCGTGAACTGGGGGGGGGAAATGGAGGTAAAAGACGGAGTGTAGGACAAATCTGATGTCTACTCTTTGAGTTAGGTATGCCGAAAAGAATGTGATTGAAACGCTTATCTGTTAAAAAAAAAAAAAAAAGATTAAGGGGGGAAGTCACTTCTATTAAACATCGAAGGAGAAATAGGCTTATTACCGACTGTCCCTCAGGGGAAAGGGGGGGAGCAAGGGAAGAATCTGTGAGGAAAAGAAAGCTCAGTCCTTTCAATCTAATGTCTAGAGTAAGCAGGTGTACTAAAAAAAGCTAGCTCGGGGCAAGACTACTGCTTGGGAAGACACCACTAGCGGGGTCAACTCCCGTAAGCCCGAGGGGGAAAAAAGGAGTAATCATAATTCACAGATTGGGTGGGGGGGGGGGCAGATAGAAGAAAGAAGAGATATTCTCGACAGGGAGGTATCTCTTAGAATGGAGAGAGCGCAGGGGGATAACGTCGTAGGGTAAGTCCGGCTTAAGGAGGGAGAGGGGGAGGGAGGTGGGGCAGGGATAAACTTCATGAACTATACTTGTCACCGGTGAGGTCATACTTAGGCGTGGGATCCTTTCCACTCAGTCAATAAAAAAAAGGTGGGGGGACGCAAAAGACGCTGACGTGGTGGACTCAAGGATTTACTGAGAAAGGGGGGATGGGCTTGCCGAAGAAGCTCACTCCTTTACATTATCATAGCGGGAAACGCAGTGTAGCATGTGGTTCAGGAAGCTTACGTGAATACAAACTCCCCCGAGAACATGACAAAAAAGAGGGGCCCAGGAAGAGGGACACCTCTTTTTGGGCAAGATTATCTGACACACTACTTTTGCTTCTGCAGGGGCAAGCGCTAGCTGCACTGGGAACGGGCCGACAGATTGTCTAGGAAAAGAGCAAGAGGGAGGGAAGATTAGTTTTAGCTCTGGTTGGGGGGGGTTTTCCTGTTAGGGAGAAATAGAGGTAAGGCTCTACTCAAGTATGGAAGGAAAAAGGAGGATATAGGAGGAGGCAAAATCACCGACAACACTATTAACCAAACAAGTAAGCCTCCAAGAAAGGAGGGAATCGCCGGGGACATTTGAGACAAGAAGGGGAAAAGTGACAAGAAGGGGAAGGAAGGAGGTACCTCTCTAACTCTTTGGAATCGATCCCAAACGTCGAGTGAAGAACTCGAGCAATAAATTTCTCCAAGAGGTTAAAGGGGGGGGGTCAGAGGGGAGGAAAATAAGGGTTTATTTGGTGAGACTAGTCTGAAAGCGCGCAACGAAGTAACGAAAAGAGAGAAGAATCAATGTGAAAGGGAGGGTCTGAAGGGGAGGGGTAAAAAAACGGTTCAAACTCGAAAGGGGCAATCAAGTGAGTCCAAAAAGCAAAACGAGGTAACAACTCGCTGAGAAAGAAGGGGGACATTAGCAGAAAAAAGGAAGAAGGGGGACAATAACAACTCGATCCACTGAGCGGGGGGTAAAGACTTTATCGTCCTAGGTTCGCAAGGAAAGGAAAAGGGGGAAGTCGAAACCTATAGGCTTCGCCGGAAGACTACGAGAGGGGTTCCGAAAAGGGAGGAATAGAAAAGGGAATCCTCGGGATGGTCCTCGAGGGACGGGGGCTCGAGACTGACGCTCGAGGAAGAAGGGGGGGGGGGGGAAAAGAGGGGAAGGAGGGGGGGGGGAGGCCTACGAAATCTCGGTTCAGGGAGAAAAAAGATCTCGCCGGAGATGGGGAGAGATTCAATCGAGGGGGGGAGAGAGCATTCAGGAGGCATCGGCAGACGGAGGGTCCGATCCGGGGTTCCAAAAAAAAGAAGGGAAGAGTGTGGAAACCTGGAGAGAAGTCAGGGGGTTTGATATCTCGTTGTATCGTAGTGGTATCCGACGGCATTTTGCGGTGGCCGGAGTAGGAGAAGCTGGGGGAGATTCTTGTCATAATCCGAGAACCAAAAAAACAGCTATTACCTGAAAGGAGGGGGAAAAGAGAAAAGGGAAGAAAAAAAAGGTGGGCTAAGAAATAGTCCAGGCGAGAGAGACGAGGGATTCGCTCGCATTAGGAAGGGAAGAAAAAAAAAAGTGGAAGAAAAGGGGCAACCCAACTCTGGGCAATTTGTCAAAAACGGATTCTCAATGGAGGTTGGTGAGGATTTGCCATAAGGGGGGGTCCCAGAGTAGGAGATAGAGAAACTCTGAGGAAATGGGAAGTCTGCTATGCCGTATCAAGTGCCGCGCACAGGTTACGGTGCAAATAAAGAAGTGACGCCGCAGGGAAAAAATGAGGGACATTGTGTTCTCCAGAGACAAACAGGGGACGAGAACCGAAAGGCGTCGCCTCCGCCTCTGGGAGCGAGGGGAAAGGGGGGGGGACTGAGCAATAGGGAAAAGACAGAACCAGATTAAAACACTATCTTAAGGGGGTCTTTCTGAACCAAGGGTACAAGAATCTGATCGAGGGTAAAGGGGACATGAGGAAAAGAGGGTTGGGATCCTAAAAGGGAAACCTCACCGGAAAAAAAGGTAAGAGTACGGGATGAACACTAATCGGGACGAGGATCGAAGGGACAGAAATTATGACTGGTTTGTAAATGAATCAACAGTTGAAGACTTTAGTTGGAATAACAGAGGGATGTGGGGGGATGGGTATTTGTCTAAGAGTATCCGGTTACTCGCAGTGGGGGGACGGAGGAGAGAGAAACTGAGAGAGGGGATAAATCTAGTTATCACAATGCTAATGACATGGTCACGGAAGTGGGAAATCGACGTAGGGGAAGGAGAAGGAAAGAAGACCAAGGGAAAGTGGACACTGATTCGCTATTATAATCAAGGTGTCAAATAAGGCGTGAGAAAGAGGGGGATAGGCCAAAGAGTTTTGTTCGTACTTGTATGCGGTAGGGGGAGGTGAACAGCAGTAGGGGGGGGGGGTTGGGAGTAATCTTGTTTTTTCTAACGCCTGGGAGGTGAAAAAAAAAAGGGAGCTCCAACTCCTCAAATTAAAACGTGGCAAAAGGGGGTGACGGGGGGGGACGTGGGGCCTTAGTACAAAATCTCACCAATTATCTAGCAAAAGGAGGTTGAGCACTTAAGTCGGTCAGAAAAACGCTATGGGAAGAAAACGGTTGGGAAAGGGAAATAAACTTGAGGTGAGGGAACGGGGGATACGGGATGGGATTGTAGAAGGAGGGTTGGTACAAGTGGGGAGGAAAGGGGGAAAACCAAGGGGAAAGGGGAGGTCGATACAGTCGACCGCTTGGATTCCGCGAGGAGAGGGAGGAATAATCTCCTCTCATAGGAAACTTTGAGAGAGAAGGTAGAGGGACTCGAGAAAAAAAAAGTGAAAAGTTTTAAGGAAGGGGCAGGCGTCGGTCATAGAAGGAGGAGGATTTGCATCTTCGAATAGGAAGACTCATCTCGCTAAATTTGGTTCAGGAGAGAGGAAGGGACATCAAAAAACCTATCCGAATATTCCCGCCCCCACACGTCATGCAAAAGCCCGACAGGTAAATGAAAAGAGAAGAGATTGATCTGGAAGAAGGGGCTTCAGTTCGGGCTTACCTCTGGAAAAGCTAACGTCGTTAAGGGGAAGGTCGAAGAAAAGAGAAAGAAACTTTTGGTTCTTTCAATTAAAGGAAAAGGAAAAAAAAGTTAAGGGGGGAAGAGACGGCAACGGGGAAGAGCAAGGGGAGCCTAATTACTATTGGGTTAGCCGAAACAGAATGGGAAGTCACAATAGGAACCACGGATGGAAGGAATCAACCTGGCCAACAGAGGAAGTAAGTCAATGTGGTACGCGAAGTCCTGTACAAAGGAAAAGGGAGAGGATGCAGAGGAAAAAAAAATCTGGGGATACTCGGGGGTTAGTTAGTTGAGTGCGCGGGCGTGCAACGACACCAGTCTCTTCTAAAAGGAAGCTTGGGAAAGTCGACAGGAGAGGGGTGTCTCAGGACCATGAAAATTACGAACAGCGAGAAAAAGAGATTGGGCACAAGAGAGGAAAATAAGTTCTATCTGGGCCCTATCTTAAAACACTAATATACGAGGGAAGGGCGGAAAACGGACTCACGTGGGGCATTAAAGGGAATCCTAGGACGAGGGAAAGGGAAAGTAGGGGATCCGCTGCACAGGCTGGGGGAAAGGGTTTTAGGAAAAAACTCTGGGTCATGACAGGTTTGTACTGAGCTCAAAGTGAAACAAAGGGGGAGAAAGACGGGAGAAAGGTCGCGCAGTGTACTGACGGGATTTGAAGGGGGGAGCAGAAAAGGAGCAAAGAAAAAAAGAATCCACTCTAAACTTCTTTAAATTGATTCGTGTGAATGCAGAGAAAAGAACTTTCCGAAAGAGAGAGGGAGGAGGGGGAGAAAAGTTATTAAGTAAACGAAGTGCAAGTGACTTCAATATTGTCTCCTCTCCTTCATATAAATCTTAGGGGGGGAAGAGGGAGAGGCCGGGGATCAGAAGGGGGGGGGCCTAGGCACTTCCCAGGAATCACCAAGGGCCGAGATCGGGGGGGGGTTCGTTGTTATTAAATGGCGAAATCAATAGAGGGTAAAGTTCCAGTCTCTGATGAGACATACGTAGACCATGGCGTTCAGGCCTTTTTTTGCGCTAGTATGCAAAAGCGCTGGGGATTCCCGAAAAAAAAAGGAGCCATATAATTCCTCGAGGGGTCACACCTAAATCCACGCTCGAGAAGCCAAACTGCCCCCACTTTTCCCGGAGATCCTGACTCACCGCTGCCCTGAGAAGGGGCTGAAGAAAAAAAAAAATTTCTCAGTTCAACCTTCCAGGAGGGAAACTTTAGGGGAATAAGACAAAAAGAGGACTAACTCTATTGTCTAGTGGGTCTCTATCCGAGGGACCTCTTCATAGGAGATGAAAAACTGGCCTCGACCACTCTGGTCGTATTGACCCGCCCTCAAGAGAAAGAAGGATGAACGCTTACAAGGGGGGAGAAAAAAGGGTGCTAATGAGATAATCCCGAGACAAGAATAGAAGGCGGACATAATTCTAGCGGGGGGCATCCGCGGCGAAAAAGGGAAGACGAACGGGGAAAAAAAAGGGAATCTTCTTTTCTAGTTCAGGCGTAATTGAGAGAACGGACTTGTCCTTTTCAACGGAAGGGGGCAGGGGAAGGAAAAGGGAGTCGGGGAATTCACCTATTGGGTTACGGTCAGGGGGGGAGTCAGAAGAGCGGGGCAGAGGGGGAAAAAAACGAGTTGGGGAAATAAAAGGGGAAACGCGCCGGTGTGCACATGGTCCTGCGAGGGGCTCTGGCCAGAACAGGGAAAGTCAAGACGGAAGGAAAGGGATGAAAAAGCTAAACACCTCAGTTGCCTCGGGGGAGGGGAAGCGGAAGATGACCCGACAAAGACCGACAGAGCGGGATCCCACAGGACTGATCCTCAAAAGTTTAAAGGTTTTACACACATCTAGGCTCCAGAAGGGAGAGGATAAGAAAGAGCAGACTGGGAGTGAGGAAGGGGTTGGAATACTCAGGGGGGTCTCTCCTATCTCTGGAACCATCTAGGATGGGCTGCTGGGAATGGTGGTGGGGAGAGAGCGGAAAATTAAACTTTTGACCCTAGAGACAACAAACAACAGAAAGGGGAGGAAAGATAAAAGTCTAGAGGGACAAAATCATTTGACTCTCACACACCAACCGAGGAGATCAAAAATGGAATGGAGATCAGTTTACTAAACTGAAGGGAAGGGAAGCAGAGGGAAAAACGGGTCGATAGGGAAAGAGAGGCTTCATCGATCCAGGATACCAGATGCCCACCTCAAGAGAAAATTCATTCCAATCTGGGGAAGAAGAGATGGCACTTATTCTACTAGGAAATAAGAGGCACAAGAACTAAGGGAGAGGAGTTGAAAGAGGAAGAGGTCAGTTTTCAAAGGGTGAAATTCTTGGACAAGAACAGCATAAAAAAAGTCGAACCAGAATGTCCAACAAGCGCTCCTCTGGGGCAACTAAAAGGAGGAAAGACAAGGAGTCAATTTAACATTATCACCACCTGGGGGTGGGTGAAAGAAAATAGAATACCCACAGCTATTCACGAAATCTTTCATGGGAAGGAGGGGGGGAAAAATTAGCCGGGAAAGCTTCTTATCTATTACGACGGGACAAAGAAGATCCAGGTGAACGGGACCTATAGGAGAGAAAAGACCTCGAGAAGAAACCCGCTTTAGGAGTCAACTCCGCAGAGGGGAGGGGTAGTAAGGGAATGGTGAGACGCCAGCTATGAGGAAAGAGGTAAGCGAAGAAGGGGGGGGGGAAAATTGGAGGGGTTGCATTAATACTACTTACGAGGCTCTATCGCAGGGGTCAAGGTGCTGTTGTACTAAACAAATCTGCCTTCTCCTTAGGATTCGACCGGCTCGGCTCTTAGGGGGGGGAGTGATATACTTCTTTTTCAAGAAGGGGAATAGGGGAATGACAATCCTATACACGGAAAGGGTAGAGGGCAGAAAGGAAGGGTCTCTCCAGGGAAAGGGGGGCCTGGGAGAAAGGAGAGTGAGCCTTCTGTGCGGGGAGAGGAAAAAAAAAGGACGAAAGAGAATGAACTAGGACTTGTCTAAACGAAATATCCAAAATCGGGAGAAAAAGGATAACGGACGGCGCGACGCAGACTGAAGCACATCGATCTAATGGGCGGCCTAGTTGAAGAAGAGACACCAAAGAGGAAAGAAAGGAGGGGGCCAGGGGGGGACAAGATTCTCCCCTGTGCACTTTTTCATTATCACAGAAGGAAGGGACATCGTAAGAAGGGGAAGCTCTATAAACCGCTCGCGGTCGGGAAGGCCGTAAGAAAAAGGAAGGGGGAAAAGTGAAAGAAGGAAAGACAACTTGTGAGAAAACGAGTAATTAGGGATGTCAGGAGAAAATCTCAAAAGTGTCGAAATGCCAAATAATGGAGAAGAACCTCCGAGGGGGGGGGATCTGTTAGCTCCTTTGCGTACAGTCCCTCTTATACCCGAAACTATATAGGCTTGGTCTAAAGCACCAACTGCGGGGCCCCTTTCAAGACGGAGGAAAGGAGAGGAGAGGGGGTATCCCCGTCAAAAAAGAAAAAGCACCAAGTACCGCGGGACAGACTCATAGAAGGGAAAGAGGAACTCAAGAAAGGTCTTGAAAACATACAATCGTCGATAGGGGGAAGAAACTGAGGGGGAAGGGGGGAAAATGTATATGGTCTCAAAGAATTTAAGGGGGGGGGACATATAGAGAGGAGGGGAACGACCCAGGACGAAGTCGAGGGGGGAGTCAGAAGCGAGGAACTAGAGGGGTTTCAGGGGGAAATTAAGGGGGAGGAAAGAAAGGGGAAAAGGAAAGCAAGGCAATCGTCTTATGGCAAGGGGGGTCTGGACAAAAGGGTTAGATCTGATCCACAAGGTAGAGAGCTTGCCCGTAAGATGAAGGGGATTGAAGTGGAATTCTTTTTTCCCAGGGAACTTTTGGAGGGTGGGAGGAAAATGGGGGGGGGGGTTTTGTGGGTGGTTGTGTTTTGTTGGGGATGGTTGGGGGGGGGGGGGTTTGGGGGGGTGGTGGTTTGGGGTTGGGGTGTGGGGGGGGGGGTGGGGGGGTTGTTGGGGGGGGGGGGGGGGGGGTTGGGTTTTGGGTTTGGTTTTTGGGGGTTTTGGTGGGGGGGGGGGGGGGGGGGGGGTTGGGGGGGGTTGGGGGGGTGGGGGGTCACTACAGGGGGTGGGTTAGGCTACCCTTAAGTGGCTGGAGGGGGACGCGCAGCAGCAAGGAAAGCGGACCAAACGTACATTTGAAGGGGTTTAAGGGGGGGAAGGTTGCTAGACCCCCACCAAGGGAAGTGATGGGACCTTGCCGTCCTTCACGGGGAGAGTTGAAGTAAACAGAAAAGGGGGGAGAGCAGAGGAAATAGAAAGAAGAGGCGGGATGGCTGGGTAGGATAAGGGGTGTGTTCCGGGTGTTCCATCACTGCAACGGATTGGATCAGGGTGAGGATCTACACGGGAGTCTGGAGGGGGGGTCAAAGAGAGAGGTCAGAGAAAATGGTTCAACATCGACTGGAATGCAGATATTAAATCTAACCACCACAAAGGGTTAATGAAGGAAAATATATAGAGAAATCGAGAGAAAAGAGGGTCAAATGCGTGTGTAGAGGCCTAGAATGTCACTCTCAGAGATTCTGGAGGGGGGAGAAGAGAGGGCAATCCCGATAAATTGGGGAAGCTTAGGGGGAAACCACACAAGATAGAGAACACACCTAAGAAGAAAAGGACCTCACTATCTCAGGTAAAAAAAAAAACTTGGGAAATCAAAGCAGTGAAGGGGGGAAGAATGCAAATGATTTATTATTCAAACATACGGCTGCTCGGACTTAGGGGGGTTCTCTGTTCAACGGACAAAGAAAGGAAAAGGGAACAAAAAGTTCCTTATCGGCAAGTGGACGGAGGGGGAGGCGATTGAAAGGGAGACCCGTCAGTATACAGAAAAAAAAATACGATTCGAAAGAGAAAAGAAGTGTGAAAAAAGGCAAGACCTATACATCGAACGGGCAACGCGAGAGAAAAATCGGCTCGCCCCGACCCATGGGAAAGGAGAGGAGCATCGAAAAAAGAAAGGGGTAGGACATGGGGAGGAAGGGGGCTCATCACCGAAAGGGAAGCACGAAGAGAAGTAAAAAGACGGAAGTCAAGGAGAGGGGGGGGGATGAAAAAGAAGGGGAATAATCCAAGGCTGCCTGATAAAGGCTAGCGGGGGCCCACAGCGTTCAATATATTCGAGGAGGAAACGAAAGGGGGTTACCCACCCTCCTAATAGCCCGAAGGCTGCTGACATAGGTTGCATGCAAAAGGACGTCCTCCGAGGTAGTAAGATGCGTTTGCTGCCCAGCCGTCTCCTTCTGGGACATGTTGGCGACTCTAGCGGAAGCATATCTGTACGAAAAAGAGGGAGTGCAAAATGGGAGAAAAAGGGGCCAACTTCGGGCATCTTATTGTATACCTAATCAGGGAGGGGGGGGCCAGGAACAGGGGAGGAGACTCGCACGCCCTAAGGAGGGAGTAGGAGCATGGGAATTCCTAACCCAGGGGTTCATTTAGAGAGAGTAGAAAATCCGATCGAGATCTTAGGGGGGGGAGAAACGGAGGAAGGGGACGGACCGTGAAAAAGTTCCTGGGGGGGAAGGAGCAGGACTCGGGGAATGGGAGCTCGACGGGTGGGGCCCGCGCAGAAAGGGGGGCACAGAAGTAAATAATCAGTGCACACCTAACAAAAGGGCCGGGACGGAAGTTGGGGAGCTGCAAAAGGGAGGAGGAAAGGATAATGGCCGGTCGAAAAGGGAGAAGGGCTAGGAGCACTTTAATTATGGAAAGAGGTGGGACAAGAGTAAGGAAAATGTCTACAGATTTGTGACGGGGGGTGGAGAAAAAGGTTATTTATAAAACCTAAGAACTGGCTTGAATACCCTCTCTCTCAGGAAAAACAAGCCCCCTTAAGGGAGGAGGAGAAGGTCATGGAAAAGGACGGGACTAGGGATCAAAACGACTTGACGAAGGTTCAGGATTAAACTGTATGCTCGAGGTAAACAAACGAAAGGGAAATAAAAAATTTATAACTAAGAGCAGTAAGATTTATCTAAGAAAAAGCTTAGGGGGCTAAACTATCGTCGATTGGCCAACAGTCCTCGTACACTCCAGCCACGCGAAATACAGGGGAAAGAGAGTAATCGGGAACAGGCTTGTCCTCTCGTCTGACGTGCCTACCCCTCAACCATAAGCAAAATCGAGGGGGGAAAAAATCGATCTTGATCATTCCTCTATTCTAAACTATCCTTCAAAAAGGCTAAAAAGATCGGGGAAAGAGTTCCTTAGGTCAAATAGCTACGTGGGAGGGGGGAGAAAAAAAAGGCCAAGCTGTGAAGGACTGTGAGGCCTAGAGTGTTGTATTGAAATGTATTCTTGGGAGGCTAAGTAGAAAAGGGGAGCGGTGTAAAGCTTCTCCTCACCTGACAACTCTCTGGCAGCCTGTGGGGACTCTTTCTGGACTTGAGGGGATGAGACTCACGGGGGAAAAGCAGGCTACCCAGGGAGGAAACAGGAATCATTAATAGCCACTCCGACTTTGCGCTCTGTGATGGGAGAGGATCCGAAAAACTCCACAGAAAGAGAATCGAGGAAAAAAATGTCCTCTGAGAAGGTAACTATTACGAAAAAGCTGAATTTTCCAAGCTACTTCAAGAGAGAAGATAAAGATTCACTTCGGAGAAAAAAAGGGGGGAAGAATAACCTTTCTCTCCACAGTAAGGCAGGAAATCTCTGAGAAAGGGAGGGGGGATTCATCTATGTGCAAGAGATACGGGGCTATGGAAGGGGATGGGGGGGATCTCGAGAACAAAAAAACACTTATGGTTGTAGAACGAATCTGGGGATCGAGGTTCTCCGCCACATCCGGAAAAAAAAAAAAAAAAAAAAAAACATTCAGAGGAAAAACTCATAAAAAAACCTAGGGCTGGGAGCAGCGGGGAACGGCTCCAGTGGGGAAGAAGCTGGCGAGGAGGCAAGAGCGGAGGGGGAGGGACTAAGAAAAAAACAGGGATGTTCTTCCTGCTCCAAAGGAAAAAAGGGGGAGTCAAGGGAAGGGGACTGGGGCCACAGATGGGGATATATTTTGTCAGTTGGGAGAAGAGAGAGACTGGTCAGTAGGGGAAAACCGAAAACTTTTCGAAAAAGGAAGTTCTCAGAGAAGAAGGGTTGCAAGGGGGGGCGGAGGAAAAGGGGTAACACCAACCAGGGAACAATAAGGGGAGGTCAACACCGAAAGATAAAAAACTAGCTGGTACCACTCAAAAGAAGGAAAGGGAAAATGATCATATAGACTCCTTACCTCCGGGACATCAGAAGGGAACCAAAATCGAAAATAAACCCTAGTCCGTCTCGAACGACTGAAAGAGGCGGCAGGTACCTTCTAATAGAGGCTTTTAGGAGTGGAAAGAAGTCTGATGGGGTCAGAACGGGAATCTATTTCATCATACTCTCAGGTATGAAGGTTTTAAAGAAGAGAGGAAGGGGTCTAAACCCTGTAGGGTACAAGGCTGCGTTTCATTACTCTCTGTCAGAACTAGATCACGGGGGGTCCGGATAAGTATCGTCAATCGTCGACTGGGAGAGACTAAGTCTACTAGACCCTATCTTAGACAACGAAAGAGAGGAAGGTACGGGGATAAGGATCGGGGGTAAGTGAGGTTTATGACCAGGGGGGGGGACGCATTCGCGGCGTTGCATAAAGCGAAAAATGGCTCTAAGACTTCCATGGGGCACGTTTACGGTATAAGGAAATGTTGGGTGTGGGACTCTTCCTAAAGAGAGGAACACCGCTCATTAATTTCCGACAGAGGGTGGACTGAATCCATTCAAAACGGTCTAAAAGAAGCACCGTCAGAAGTGAAAAGTAGAGCGGCTTCCTAAAAGTAAGGGAACCGCAAAAGAAAAAAAAAACGAAGGGCCTGAAAGGGGGGGAAATTTGTAAAATCCCTTGGGGAATTCATCCTTATGGGGGAAAACCATCAAAAAAGAGAATTCAAGGGGAAAGAGAGAGCAACTTAGATTGTAGAAAGAGGGGGAAAAGGTATGCCTACGACGTGAAAGGAATCCAAAATCCTGTAAAATGCAAAAAAAAGGTCTCTGTCATTCCCCATCTAGGGGGAGGGGGAAGGGGCAGGGAACTTGAAAGCAGAGGGGAAAAAAGTTTGGCATCTCTTTGGGGTATAAGCGGTAAATACCTCAATCCAGAAAATTAGGCACCTAGGGGGGAGGAGAACCAAGGATGAAAAGGGGGAGACTCTACACAAGCAATGAAAGGATTCTCAATGCAAGTGGGTATCACAGCGGGAAAAACCTCCCCCGAAACCCAAAAAAAAGGGACACTAACTACCTTTCACCTTCCATCAGGAGGCTAACCAAGACTAGTGGTGTTCAAAGAGCAAGGTAATGGTTCAGCCATGATGGGGGGGGGGGGGACTAAAGTGGAGTGGAAAGCGGGAAGAAAGGAGGGAGCTGATTTGGGAGAAAGGAATTCGCCGAAGCTTCTCGGAGGGATCAAGTTGGGCGACCAGACATACACCGGAAGGACTCTTTTAGGGGGGGAAAATCGTCGTCGTGGGGGGGGTCTTTAACCTGCAAAAAACCCCGGGGGGATCGTCATAAAAAGCAAAGCTTCTGGGGATAGAAAAAGCAATTCACAATATGGGGGGAGCCCAGTGACTAACTTGGAGGCAAAGGAAGAGTGGGGAATACTGGTCTTTCAAACCCATCGATCGGCAGGATAAGGGTCTTTGCAGCCCATAGACGACAGGACCCGGCGACTAGGAGAAGAAGAAAATTTCCTGCAGGCCCCCAAAAACGTGTTCATGGGGGTGGAAAAGGGTGAAGTGGTGAGAGCGCGCTCCTTCGAAAAGGAGAGACGCAGAAAAGGGAAGCGGGGGATTTACGACGCTCAAAGGGGTGTGGGGACGGAAGAGGCGAGTTGGGGTCGAAAAAAGCTCTTGGTCTCTGGAGGGGGCATTAAGAGTTCATCCAGAAGGAAGAGGGGAAGTTCTTACTTATCGTAAATGTTCCGGAGGGAACCGAGGCGAAAAAGTGCCTATTCAGAGAAATAAGGCATTCTGCTAGGAAGATAGACGGAGGGCTTCTCCACCCCAAACTGAATTAGATAAGAGCTTCTCGGGAGTTAGTATGGAAAACTGTAAAAGTAGCAGCTGAAATTCAAACTCAGAAGGCCATTGGACTATTAATACAAAAAGACTTGAAAATTAAACACCCTCAGATAAAGACAAGCTAAAGCGAGATCGTAGTAAAAAAGAGGGACAGTGTGTCTCAGCTGGGACTCGGCTTCAAGCTCGTGAGGAAAGGAACAGGCAAAAAAAAAAAAAGGCGAAAACGGAAGGAGGGTTCAGAACGGGGGCGCTCAATCAAACCTTGCAGGGGGAGGACGATTAGGAAAACGCAAATCCTGAAAAGGGGGGAAAGAAAAAAGTCCCTGCAACCAAAGGGTCCAATCGAAACATGGGGGGACAGCAGGAGGAAAAGAAGTACATACTGGGAACTCAACAAAGGGAGGAGCAAAAGTAAACGACCGGTCCCTTCAGAGGATCAAGCGAGGGGGTAAAAGGGTTCAGAGTTTAGGGGGGAAGGGCAGGAAAGAACAAATGGAATAAAAAGGAGTTGGTTCACCCACTGACTATGGGGCAAATTCTGTCCGCCGGGGGGTGCCGCTCCTAAGGGGGCAGAGAGAACGCGAATAAAAAGGCTGCACGGACACGAATTTCCAGGCCCAGAATAGAAAAAACTAACTCAGGAACGCGGACGCTGCACTCGCTGACAAATCAAGTCTACTCTGAGAGGGAAGAGGAAAGCTTATTTTAATGGACCTTGACACGTGGGACATTGTGGCTTAGAAAGTCGTAACGCAGGCCTGGAACGCGTGGGATCTCTAGAAAACAGGGCCTCCTTATGCCTAACTTGGGGAATGAGCTTCAGTGTAGTCGGAAGGATAGGGATTTGGACCTACTATTAGGCCCAGAGAGACACGGGATGGTAACGGCGGATCAGGTCTATACGGTGGGGCAGAAAGATTAACCCAGGGATAGCTCAGAATAACACTAGGGAACTCCAGGGTTCCTGAGGACTGCTTCAAGCCTCTAAGGAAGGATAAAGAGGGTATCTAAGGGACACACGGCTAAAACCAACTACTCCAGCATGCACACGATGCAAAGGGGCATAAAAAAGGAAGAAGGGGCAGTTTGTGGGGTCGGAAGGAAAGTATTGGGCCGAAGGAACGATCCGTAAAGAAGCGTCTGTACGCCTATAATTGAAGCCTTTGGGATGCAAGGGTGGAATAAAGAGGAAAAGTGACGAGGGGGGAAGAGATGGCAGAAAAAAAAGTAAAGACTGAAAACCCTTCAAAGGCCCCTCTTGCCGGCGGAGATCAATCGAGGGAAAAAGCCAAGACAGCGGAGACGACCTGGCGAAGGAAAAAGAGTGCAAAAGTATGAAGTGAAAACTCAAATCCTCATATCGTAAGTATAAGTCGGAAGGCCCGACTATTTGCACACGCGACAAAAGGAGGACGAGAATACAGTATTCCTGAGCCTCAGGGAGAAGTGGACCCTCACGGAATAGGAAAGGCGAAATTGCGTAGTAACCTTCCAAGGAGCCCCGACCGCGGGAGAGGAAGAGGTGACTCTGAAAGCGGGTGTGTGGCAAAAAGAACGGCGTACAGATATAAGACGGGAAACATAAGGGTGCTGAATAGAGGCGATCAAGCGTGAACCGTGGGACCAAGTCCAAAAGAGTCACGGAAAGTAGTTCATAGAGTACTCTTCTTCGAGTGGAATAAGGGGGGGAAAATAAGATAAAGTGACGGCTGAGAGTCTCCCGCCCACTATTTGCAAATTGGGAAGAGAAGGTGGTGGGACGGAAACTGGAGGACAAGGGATAATGCCGGGGACCCGCCTGACCGGCACCATGCTCGAGGAGAAAAGGACGTCTCCAGGTTGGGAATCTGGATTAGAAAAGACCAAAAAGAATGCAGCAGAGGACAGATGGAAAAGAGACGCACCTTTACGGGGGAACGACTTATCTAAAAAACCGAGAGCTTATGGAAAGCGTCTTCACGCTCTAAGGCACAGGCACGTAGGGTCTAAGGGTCAAGGCGGGTAAAAAAGGGGCTAAGTCCCACTACTAAAAAGAGATTCCAGAGGGGCCTGAATTGTGTGGGGAATGCCGGAGTTGGGACTCGGCTAACTTAACAAAAAAAAATTG
>Ga0179593_1571875_pt1 | contig 20310 bp, 35 predicted proteins | sample CZODoug2_1_08_16_FD_185931 | JGI IMG/M metagenome (GOLD analysis project Ga0179593, IMG submission 185931) | Vadose zone soil fungal communities from Angelo Coast Range Reserve, California, USA - CZODoug2_1_08_16fungal (PacBio error correction) | ecosystem: Environmental > Terrestrial > Soil >...
GGCGGGTATGTAGGTGGAACTGCCAACCAGAAAGCTGCATGTCAGGAAGGACTTGAGGGGGGGCGACACTTCAGGAAAGTGGGGGGAACCCTGCGACTCCTTATAACTATTGGGAACGGGCTCAGGGATCAAAAAGGCGAAAACTAACATTCATGCGTAAAAGAGGCTTGCAAAAAGAAGTCTGTATGCGGAAAGGCACCGCAAATAGGGGTCTGTCAAAAAGTTAACGAAGCAGGTCCGACGCTGGACAAGGAAGCTGGAACCAAAGTAAGAGAGATGCGAGCAAAAGTCTTTGTGTCCGAGAGAAGGACAAAGAGGTCTCTCGTCGCTTAGGAACGGCGAGGACTGGCGAGAAAAAATTTCGGGTCAGACGCAGGAAGGAAGGGCGTTTTTCACGAGGGGCAGTGAAAGATGGACGTGATCTGAACAAAAAGGATGAAGGGGGGGAAAGTTTCCTTTTGGAAGGAGAGAGGAATGCAGAATTGTGAGCGGCAAAAAAAGATTCAAGTAAGGGTGAAGACGTGTGCCCGAGCCTGAGAGAAAGTTAGAATTTGGCCGGGATCAAAGATTCAAAGTTTAAAAGCGGTACCGGGCGTCAAGAGATTAAAGGGAAAAATGGAAACAAGGTCATTCCGTGGGGAGGGGAGAAAAAAACTGCGCGCGCATAAAGGGCCAGATCGAAAAAAACGGGGAAGAAGCCAATTAAGGAGAGGAGGTTTTCTTTCGAGGGGAGGGCATGGTGGATTCAAGGTTATTCGACGCGGCAGAGGAATTTTTAGGGGGGTGTCTTTGCGGGCAGAAGAGTTTTAAAGAAAAAGGGGGGGCGGTCAGTTTTAATCCACCAAAGGGAAGAAAGGGTGCAGGGGGCAGGACGCGCTTGGGGACGGGGGGGGGGTTGTCAGGGGTGCTGGGAGGGAAAGGTTCGCAAAGGCAATGAATCGCAGCATTGTAACCCAGGAGAAAAAGGAAAAATCGAGAGGCGACCTAAAACACCGGAGAAGCGGAAGCAAGAGGGGAGGGGAAAGGCATTATTTTATTCTCTTAAAGGAAAAAAACCAAATTGGGGGAAATCCCCATCAAAAAAGAAAAGCACTCAAAAAAGTGGGGAAATTCTGCAAAAAAGCTTAAAGGGGGAAACCAAGGGTAATTGTCGAAAAAGAACCTATCAGGAGAACCTATAAGGGAAATAAGTCATAAAAAAAACAGACGGGAAGAGGGACCTAAACGGGCCAAAAGGGTCAAGCCCTCTGCGGAAGGAAAGAACATAAGGCCTACTCGATGGGGAAGAATGACATCCTTTATTCTCGGCAAGGGAGCCCTATCGTGAAAACGTTCATTTGTCAGGGACCATATCGAAAAAAGGGAGAGGGGGAGAGGCCTTTCATAGGTCTTGGTACGACCGTATACCGGGAAAAAGTCTCGGTGGGGAAAATCTCTGACCGAAACGAGGCGATAGTTTCACATCAAACGGCGGGAAGTGGGGAAGAAAGAAGAAGCAAGGCGAAAAAAAAATGAGTGTATCGAGGCTTACAAACGATCAGGGAGAGGGCGCCGTCTACGCGCTCAATGAGAAAGAACTCTCGCATTATAGTCGTATAACGAGGGAAAAAAAACCGCGGGAAATGTGGCACGAGAAGGGCGTCCGCTTGGAAAGGGGAAAGGTCTTGCCAGAGAAACTCGTTTATGATCACGGGGGGGCCTGCCAAGGCCAACGCGTACCGCAAGTCGGAAAAAGTCAATCAAAAAAGGAAATAAGGTGAGGGGATTAAATTCAAGGGGGGGGGACTTGAAATAAATAAGAAAGGAGGGCTGAATAAAGAGCGGAGAGGAAAGCGCCTTCAGGAGGTCGACATGGAAAAGAAAAACTTCCTTCGAAAACGTAAATCCCCTGAAAGGGATCATAAGAACGATCTAAAAAAAAGCACCAAGGCAGGGATGCAACTCTACACAAAAATAGGGGACATCGGCCCGTGAGGAAAAGATGGTCGTTGAGGAGCAAAATCCCAGCAGAAATGTTACAGTGCACAGCCCCAGCATCCCGAAAGGCAAGCGACCCGTCAGGAAACCAGTCACAGAAGGTCGAGAACCCTCGGTAGGGGGGACCCAGGGGGACTTCCGCGGAAAAGGGCCCGGTTAAGAAAAGCAAAAAGAAAATTCGCAGATAAACTCGCCATCGTCCGTAATGAAAAAAGAAAAGACATTGTGCAGAATCTCCAAGGGGGGTACGCGGAAAAGAAAGAGAGATCCTCTTAAGGGAAAAAATCCAAGGCTCTCTTCTCTGCCAAGGAAAACAAAATTTGGAAAAAAAAATCTGGTTAAGGGAAAAAAGTCACTCATTTAAAAGATAGATTTAAGGAATCTCACTCCGGGAAGGGAAGAAAGTCGTCCGGAGAAGTCCCAGAAGGAGGAAATCCCGCTTTCAGCGAGGGGGGAAGAAAAATTCCGAAAGGGAGGGGGAGAAATTGACGCGCGGGAGCGAAATAAAAAAATCTACTTGGATGGGGGAAGGAAAAGTCCACAAAAGAGAGTGCTCGCCTATCTAAGAGAGAGGTCAAAAGTCATTTAAAGCGTAGCCTCCGCGTGAAGGAAGGAGATTGGTGAGGTCAGGACCAGACAGACTTCTATGCCTTGACCGCAGTCCGGGTCCAATTGGGGAAGGGGAAGGGCCGAGGCTGAAAAAAAGAAGAAACCATAGTTTTGGGCTTATCCCCTTTCCTTAAGGTTTCATGCGCCGGGAATTAGAACAGGTCAGGGGGGGAAGAGAACCCTTCAGCCTGGGGTTACCGGAGATCGTCCATAAAGAAAAAACAAAAAAACAAAAAAACAAAAAAAAAACCAAAAAAATCAAAAAAGAAAAAAAAAAAAAAAAAAAAAAAAAAAAAAAAAACCAACCTAACACAAATGAAAAAAAGTTTGAAGGGAGCCGGCAAGCTTCCAGAAAAAAGGGGACCCAAAATTCAGCACTAGGATTGCGATCCAAAATAGGAGGAGGGCCTCCTTAGTCAAGAGTCCAATCAGTTGAAAAAAAAAAACAGGTTGCAGCAAGGTCAGCAGCACGCTGGGGGAAGATCGCCTCAAAGAAAAACCTCTCGCAGCCCGAGAAGAAACGAAACGCAGAGGGAAAGAAAGGGGGGATGCGCCAGCCCGGGAGGGGAAAAAATAAACAATCCTAAAGTAAGGGAGGGCCGTTCAAAAAAGCGGCGACGGAAGCTTTGACCTTGAATGCTAATACGGGAAAAAAAGACGACTTCGGAAAGGGTCCGATCCGCGATACAGGCAACAGACGGAAAAAGAGGAAATAAAAAGGGGGGCAGGAGTTCCGCCGATGAGAAGGGCTTCCCTTCTCGGAAGTTACAACAAAAAAAAAGAAGGGGGGGGGTTCTTTTGGAAAGCCTACTCAAATAGGAGGTCCATAAGGGAGAACAATGTCTCTAGTAAGAGATGGGTACCGAGGGGGGAGAAAAAAGAAAAGGTCTTCTTAGTTGAAGAGAACTTACTCCCATAAAAGGGAAGCAGTAGAGACCCCTCTTTATTCGAGTATGGGCCAGATCCTCAAAAAAGGAGGAAAAGAAGGGGCGGTCAATTGTAGCTAAAAGTATGCAAAGGGGAAAAAATTACAGGATGGGGAAGAATCTATAAAGCAAAATGGAAGAATGCAAAGAGGGGGAAGCGGACTCCCACCTAAGGAACACAAGTAAAAAAGCTGTCGAACGAACGAGGTGTGGTCAGCGAAAAATAAGGGGAGAGGGGCACTCTTTAAAGGGGAGAAATTTCCGCCGAAGGCCCCCCGAAAAAAAAACTCAAGGGGACGATCTTTAATTAGGGGAGGTCTATTTGGTGAGGGAAGAAAATCTGAATCCTCCAAAAGTAGAAGGGGTTAATTAAGGGGGAATTTAAAGAGAATTGACGCCTACCCAGAAAAATTCAACAGTAAAACCTGGATTGTTTCAGCAGCGGGACTATGGCAAACGAAAGGACGTAATTGCGAGGACTGCGCGCTGGGGGGACGGAATGCGGCCAGCGTGCTGCTGAAAAAAGGGGATGGAATCAAGTAGGACCTGGCTGCCCGGGGGAGGTCTGTCAAGCTCTACTCGCGGATGTCTATCGCAAACAAGAGGGGCTGACCTCCTCTCTTTGGGGAGGCGGGGACCTCTTTCCGGAGGGACCAAAACTGATTTTCCACCGGATGTGTCAATGAGAAGACCATTAGAGGGGATCTTCGAGAGTTATATTTTAAAGGCACTTCATATTAAAGGTAGCCAACAGAAGAAAGGGGGGAAAACCATCCTTTCTAAAGGGAGAGTCAAAAGGTTACCTAACTTTGGGGGGACCTTCAAGAAAGATCTTAAGGACTTATCACGTGGGGAGAAGTTAATCAAAAACGGGAAAATGCAATTCCTTGGAGAACCTTAAAGTTTCTAATAAATTAGCGGAAGGTAGGGGGGGGAGGGAGTCTAGCCCTAAAGAAGGGGGGGATGGGTGTTTACACTTCATCAAAGGAAAAAAGACAATGTAAAAGATTTACAGAATGCCGTGAGGAAAAAAAGGGGGGATCTGAAGGGAGGTTCATAGACGACTTTATTTTATGGGAACAAAGTCTCAGAAAGAAGGGCGATCTTCATCACTACACGGGGGGGGGACGCGTTGAAAAAATATCCTTAAGACCGGAAGGGTCGGGAAAAAATCTGAGGGAAAAGGAGAACACGGCCGGGTGAAGGCCGGGCTTGAAAGGGATCGACCTTCATGGGACTGGGAGACCGCGGATTGAAAGAGAGGAGGGGTGTCGGAATTGCATCCTGGATCGCTTGGAGAAACTGGAGCAGGGGCAAACCTTCTAAAGCAGGAAAAAAAAGTGATCGTGGGAACTAGGGGAGAGGGGGAGGACCTTCTCCTGGGGAAAAAGTTCCGGCATGAAGGAAACGTCCAAGAAAAGGTTTCGGGATGCTGGGAGAGGGGGCACCTTGAGCACAAAAAAAAAAACCTGCTGTGAGAGGGGGGGGCGGTGGACAGATTGGGGGTATCAGCTGACGGGGGGGGGGAGGGCCTCTTTGGGGAGGGGCCACGCTCTAATGTTCTGATTAAAGGAACATGGGGGGGGAGGCTGGAGAGATCAGATCACAAAAAAAACGCGTAAGGATAAAGAAAAAGGGGTACTAGGGGGGAAGTTAATAGGGTCTACTCCTCGGGGCTTCCTAGACGAGATGTGGGGGGGTGCCCTAACGTTCATTATAATAACCGGGTTTAAACTGTAAAAACACTAGGAAAGATATTAGACATGTGAAGTCTTCACAGGTACGCACAGGGGAAGGAGGGTGTGGGAAGGACAAGGTGTTCCCCTCGAGACCGCACTAAGCTCCTCGGAAAAAGAGACTCAGAAGAATTCCACACTTCCATGAGGGGACCTCTCTCTTTCCCGAGAGGTTTCCTAAAGCTAAAGGGGGAAACTACTAAGATAACGAGAGGGGAGGGTTATCGATGGGGGAGAGCCCTATCTTTCTCTTTTGGAAAGGGAAAGTCCCGAAAAAGGAACCCAGGGCTAGTGACCCCGGAGGCCGCCTGGGGTCAGATGGATATACCGAAGGGAAAGAGTATGGGAAAAAAAATCGAGAAACCAAAAAGGAGTATATTGAGAGAGGGGCACATCATAAAAGGGGGGAATGGCAATTGAGAAAGATAAATAATCGGAGGAGCTCGGGGGATCTCGCGGGCTAAAGAAAATACCGAGGGACAAGAAAGGCGACTCGCGGACATTAGCCGAAGATCTGGGGGGTCGCCTCTGGAGAGGAGGCACATCAGGACCGCTGTTGGGGGAGGGCTTCACCTCTTCTAAGGGGGGCAATCGAGCGGAGTAGGAGTACATCGTTCAGGGATTTAGATCAATTCGGGGTCGGAGGAGGCGGGGGAAGACCTTCCAGGTTTAAGAAAATCCTTAGTAAGGGGGGAGGGAGCGAAAGCTCGGAAAGAAAGGCCTAGGAAGGCTCCAAAAAGGCACCCCTGTGTAAGGGGCAAAAAGGCTTGAAACGCGTAAAAGGGGGGGGGCTGCAAAAGGAAGGTCTCGAACTTAAACGAGGAAAAAAAGGGCAAAGGAGGAAAACAAAATCTCTCAGAGTACCGCGGCAATGGAGAAGATGTTCTGGGGGATTGTAAACCAAAAGCAGAAATCGAGGGAAACCCTCAATCAAAGAGGGTCATCGTGACGGCCACATTAAAGGAACAGTCGAAACGACGTTCGACGGAAGGGTGGACTTTGTGAAAAAAAAAAAACCGTTTTGAGGGCACTTCTCTATGGACTAGGAAAAGAACCGGGGAGATGAGCCGTACATGGGGGGATCTTTCAGAAAAGAAGCAGGTACGCTTTAAAAAAATCAAAGGGGGGGAAGAATTTGAAAAAGAAGAAAAGGCATACGCTCTTGACCTCATCAAAAAAGGTCCCTAGGGTGGCGCCAGAGATGAGGCCTCTATCGGAAGGAATCGGGAAAGACGGTCGTGAGGAAAGAATTGCGATACGGGGAGGAAAAAAAAAAAGGTGCGGAAAGAAAATCCCGAAAGGCCACTTACTAAATTCCGCTCAACGGGAAAAAGACCGGGGAGCGAAAAAAAAAAGAGACCTTGTAGGGGGATTTTCTTCCGTGGAGGGAAAGTGTCGTAGGGAAGACCTAATCAGAGGAAGATTATAAAAAGAGGAAGGGAGACTTTAACGAAAGGGGAAAAAGGGAAAAAAGATTGTATTGTTTCGGAAGAAAAAAGACTTCTAAATGTGGAGGCTGCAATCATGAGGAAAAGAAGGGGAAGAACATCGGAAAGAAGAGGAAGCGGCTATGGCCGACGGAAATATTTTAATACCCTTCAGAAAAGGTTGGCATGACTGAGGGAACTGGTCCGTTTGCAGGGGGGAGGAACCTGCAGGGGAATGGTTGTGGAAGATCGCGTCACATAGTGGCAAACAACAAAAAAAAAAAACCAAAAAAAACTCAGGGGAAAGAAACAAGCTTTCCATCAGCGTTCCAAGAAAATCGGGAGGGGCCCGGCAGAAAATAATCGAGGAGATGAAAAAGCAAGAAGTCTCACAAAGAAGGCAAAGCCCCTTGATCCCAGAAAGCCATCCAGAGTTAGACTCCAAAGACCCCGCGCGCCAGCCGAAGAAAAAAAGCATTCCCGAGGGGGTTAAAAGAAAAAAGCGCAAGATGGAAAGAAAGTCCATTGGGAAAGGGTGGCACGAAGGGTCGGCGTAATTCAGACCGTAGGAAAGAGAAAAGGACCAACTCAGTAAGGAGGAAGGGAGATTCAGGACCTCAACAAAGGACTAGGTCCGCCTTCCCATAAGAGGAGGGGAGTAAAAAAAAAACGAGGGGCCGTCGAGAAGGCGAAAAACGGAAGAAGGAAGGGGTTTCGTTTCAGCGAAAAGGAAAGCAAAGAAACGAAAGCCACGCAGGGGGAAGGGGGGAGGACCAGTCCTCGAGGAAATTCAAGGTTAGAGGCCGCGGGAGGGGAGAAAGATTCTGAAAGGGAAAGCCCTGTCCTTCAGAGGGGGGACATCCCCAGAGAAAAAGTGACCGTCTTTCCATCTCGAAAAAAAGGAAGGAAAAAAGAAGGGGAAGGGGAAAGGAAAGCGGGGATGCAAAAGGGAAAAAACATGTAATTAAGTTGAAGATCTATCGGGATGGCTGGAGGGGAAAACGAAGCAACAAAAAAAAGAAAGCACTTCCCTTCGAAAAAAAAGTTTGGTCGGAGAGACGGGCACCGCAACCATCCAGAGGGGAGGGCAAGATGGGGAGGGGGGCAGAGGGGAAAGCCTAAGTGGGGAAAAACAAATCTGCTATCTTGAAAAAAGAGAGGGGTTCAGAAGAAAAAGGAGGGGACGAAGTCAGGGGGGTCGTCAAATCGTTGAAAAAAAAGGGGACTAGAAGAACTTTTGGTGGGGGAAAAAAAATGACAGGGGGGTCGCTTGCTCGAGGGCTGGGCAGGAAAGGGAATCTTTTCTATTAAAAGGAAGGGTTCACGAGGAGGTTCTTTCGGAGGGGGGAGGATTCAAAGTCTTCTAAATGCAATCAATTTTTCGGAAGAGGAAAGGATTCAGGGGCAACCCTGGGAGGAAGAGGAAAAGTATTTTCCTTCTTGATCGTAAAAGCTGAATCGATTTAGTTTGGGGGACTTGAGGGGGGAAAGGTATGGAACCAATGGCCACCTTTTTATGGGGAGCGTAAAAAAAAAAAACACGCGGTGGAGAAAAAGGGGGGGAAAGATTTTATACGGAAAAAAAAACATTGGGAAAAATGGCAGTGGTATCCGCAGGTGGGGGGGGGGGGGGTATAACTGGAGACAGAGGCAAATCAAAGGAAAGTTGGACCTGCAAAGGCTTGTCAGAAGAGGAGAAGGGCGGTATGATTACGTTGACGAAAAAAAGAACAGAGGGAACAAAAAAAAAAAAACGGGAAGGTCAATTCTTTATACGAGACAAGAAGGCAAAGGAACAAACTGGGGGGGGGAGAACGAAATGGTGATGGGGGGAACGTTAAGGAATACAAGGTGAGATCGAGCTTATGTACCGGCGGCGGGAAAAAAGGACCGATGAGAGGGGGAAATGAAAGGGAGGAAATGGGGAGGTTACGTTGAAAAAAAGGGGGGGGCAGGCAAAAGCGTAAAGAAATCTCTGTAAGAAGAAAACCGGATGAGGATTCCTCCGTAGATGAAGGATGGGTGATGCTTCAAAGGGAGGGAAAGGAGGAAAAGGGGGGCGAGTCTGTGAAGGGGAACCGCGCGTCGAATTTTTCGAAGGAGGTTACTGGTAAAAGGAGGCTATTATTTCGGTAAAAAAAAAAAGGAAAAAAAAAACGGTAAAAACAGGGGCTGCAAAAAGAAGAAGGGAAGGGGTATCTTGGGGGGGGGGCATAGCATTCGCTTTCTCTTCGAAAAAGGGATTGCAGCGGACGAAAGTAAAAAACCGTATCTAGGGAAGGGAGAAAGAGTCAGTACTGTTTCAATCTCCAGGGAGTACCTGATGCATGGAAAAAAGGGCGACGGCGGGGGGGAAATCGGACGGGAGGGGTTTTTTCGTGCTTTGAGTATGTAGCGGAGGGAGGGGGGTTGGAGGTCGAAAGGGGGGGGTATCACGAAAAAAGGATGGACTTATCTAAAACGTGCTGGGGGGAGGCTCAATCCAGCGAAAAGGGGGGGGGCGGGAAAAGGTTGGTCTGACATGGGGGGGAGGGGGGTGGAAAAGCAGTTCGGAAGGGAAGGAAGAAGCATAACAAGGAGAGAGCGAAGTTAGAGAGAAAAAGAGGTGATAGCGGAGAAAGGGGAAGGCCAGATCGGAAGAAGGAGGTTACATACCAGATAGTAGTGAGTTAGCGAATAAAAAGTGAAACAGGGAAAGAAATGAAAAAAGAAAAATTTAGCAGCGGAAAAACAATTGTCTTACCTGCGGGAGACTTTGGAAAAGGGAAGGGTATTTCGAAAATAAAAAAGGGGGAAGAGCTTTCCATTCAAGGGGGGGGTCAGAAAAAGGAAGAACTCACGCTCTTAAAAAAAAGAGGGGCGAAATAGTAAGTGCGCGATTGGAGAGGGGACCCTCCTTCTTGTTACAATTTAACGAAATAAAGTTCGGAAGGGACTGTAAAGAGGAACAGACCGTGCGGAAAAGGATCTAGAGGCTTTATAGAGGATCAGAAGCTATCTAAGGAACCCGTAGCTGAAGAGGATGCCTTGCTAGATGACCCGAAAAAGCGGAATACCGGGAAAGAGCAAGGGGGGGGGAAAGAAAGGACCAACAAGCAATAAAAAGGAAAGGGAGGAAAAATATCGAAAAAGTCACCCGGGCTAGCTTTGTCAATGTAGAGAGGGAAAAGAAAGGATGTCGTGAGTAGAGGGAGTATTCTTCCGGAGGTGCTTCAATGGGAATCGTCGCGGGGGATAAATGGCGAGAAGAGAAAAAAATTCTGAAGTCAGAAAGCAGTATTCTCTTAAAAATTTCGCAGGGAGGCGCGGCTCACGCTTTAAGGGGAGGGGTTCAATGCGGAAGGCAGGAGAGTCCTGGCGAGGAAGAGCGTGACATTTGGTTCGAAAAAAAGAAAGCAGGGGAAATAGAGGGGGGGTCGGGGTAGATAAAGGGGAAAAATCTTTGTGGCGGGGGGGAGGACCGAAATTTGTTTTCCAGGAAACTTCGCGAAGGAACGTCATGAGGGGAAGAACGAGATTCAAGAGGGAGGCGAAAAAAAGTCGCCAGGGGGGCCTGCGATGGTCTCTTAAAAATAGCGGCGTAAAGGAACCTCCCTGGAGGGGATGGACGGTAAAGAGGGGGGGGGGGATCTCGAACAAGGACACGACATAACAACAAGCTGTACAGCAAAACGAGAAAAGAAAACGGCACAGGGGGAGCCGTCATGATGTTGGAGGTAGCCAATGGTCCCAAGTCGATGCGAAAGATACAAAAAAAAACCATAAAATTGGGGCGCATAAAAAGCAGGCACTAAAAAGGGGGGAGGGGTCGAAGAGAGGGAAGCTGGCTGATCAACGAGGGAAAGGCTTGCCCTCTTAAAAAAACCCGGTCTTCTATAGATGAGATGGGCGAGAAAAGGGGGGGAAACGCCGAAGGGAAAAAGGGAAAGTCGCCTTATTGAAATAATAGTATTGGGTTTATGTAAAAAGGGTGAAAAAAAAGGGGGGGGATGTGGTGTTCGTGGGTTTGGTTGTTTTTTTGGCGAAGTGTTCCCGCCCTTTGGTGGTGCTCTGGAGAGATAACGTCTTTGAGGGGAAAGTAAATAGGATCCGATCCCGGAAAGCGAAAAAAAAGTCCAAACCAGGGAGGGGAGAAAACCGCATCAAGGGGGAAAGGGCGCTGGTGACGAAAGCTACGGTTGCGAGAAAAAAGATCTTTTCATGGACTAAAAAGAAAAAGTAACGTTGCAGGGGGGGATAGGGGAGAAAGGGCTAGATGAGAAGGAAAGCCTCTTGGGCAGGGGCTTAAGCAAGAGGAAATCCTAAAGAAATGACGAGGATCAACAGTTTACAAAGAAAGGGGGGGTCATGCAAGGAGAGAGGGAGATAACTCTGTATGGAAGGGGGCCTTCCAGGAAAAAGAAACAAGGCTCGTCTATCTATAGAAAAAAAGGGCAGGTAAGAATTCACATCGTAGGACGTACAAAAAATCCGAGGAAATAATTTGGAAGCAAGTTTAGGGGGGGAGGGAACGAGAAAATACAGACTTCGGAAAAAAAAAAAAGAGTGGCTGCAAAGGGGGGGCAGAGAGAAAAAAAAAAACAAGGGGGGAATATGTATTGAAAACTAGAAGCAAAAGAGTTTATTGGCAGGGCTAAAATGAGGGGCCCTGACGGGGGAAGGGGAAAAAGGAAATGCTCGTCAGTTAAAAAGGGAAGGAACACGGAAGTGGTCCTGGTTTTCACAAAGCATACAGGCCAGGTCATTTACCAGGGGGGGGGAAAGCCTTCAAGCTGGGGGCTCCAAAGAAGGTCAGCAAAAAGGGAAGGGGGACCATCAGAAAAAGAGGGCGGGTCCCTCAGGGGGGAGCCCGATTGCGAGCCAAAAGGGGTTTTAGGAAAAGGGGGGGAGTGCATCGCCTGAGATCAACAGGGCTAAGACGGGACTAAAAAGGAAAGAGCATCAAAGAATCCATGCGAAATCGAAGAAATACCTGGGGGGGGCATCGGAAAAACCCATGCGAAAAAAAAAAAAAAAAATTGTGTACTTGGCACGTGCCAAGGCGCGTAATTCCGCTCAAAAGGAGCAGATGTCGTAAAAAAAAAAAAAGGGGGGGAACTCAGACTTCGGCGACCCGAGCAACGGGGAGAAAAAACAATATTACTGAAAGTAAAGAAGAGGGGGGGGGTGCAGAAAGGAAGGGAAAAGACTAAACACCAAACAAAACGTATGCGGGTCAAAAAAGAAGGGAGATACTTCAGGCAACAATCATGATGGGTGAGGGGTAACGTATAAAGACCCCCGCGCAAAGGCCCAGCTTATGTTGAAACTCGAAGTAAAGGACGCGGGGGGGGAAGTCCTCTTGCGGTGCCATAACATATTACAAATGAAAAAAACGCCTCATGCCCTGTCCTTCGGGAAAAAGTCTTGGAAGTGAAAAGGGACCACGGGGAAAAACAACAACAACAAAAGAGGAATATAGCCGTATGATTAAAAGGAATCAACAGGCAGGGGGGGAAAGATTGTCGCGAAATTACTAGATCATGGGAAAGGGATGATTGGCCGGAAAGTGGAGATGGGCTCGTATACCGTTCGAAGTAGTCGGCAAAGAGCAGTCTACTTCTTCTCTGGACCGGAAACCGCCAGTTGGACGGAGGACGCAAACGCAGGAGCTCGGCGTTGGGAGGGGGAGGTTTATCAGAAGGGGGGGGTCCATTATCTGAAAAAGAGGGGGGGGAGTGTCAGGAAAAGACTGAAAAAAAGGGGATGTTAATTACGGAAGAGGATCTATTTGTGGGAAATCGCAGAAAGCCCTTTGATCTAAGTCGAGGGGGAGTGGTAAGTGGAAGGTCTCAGAAAGCAGTGGAGGGGAAAAAGTTCTTTGGAAAACAAAAGAATAACTTCCTGGGGGGGTTGGAAAAAAAAAAGGGCGCGGACAAAAACGGGGGAAAGAGAAATTCGTATTTAGAAAGCTGGCGGCAAGCGGGGGGGGGGTGCTTTCTAAGAAGGCTGAAAAACCAAACGTGAGGAAAAGCATGCAAGATAATGGGGCTGAAGGATGCCCGTGAAGAAAAGGGGGGCCGGGATATAATCTGCCGCTGGAGTCTGCTGGGCAAGGACTGTGAAGAGCGGGGGGGGGTGGAACGGTGCTGCGGGGGGAACTAGCAGCTGGGGGGGAAAGAGGTGACCTACCCGAGTTTATGTGGGGGGGAGGTAAAAAAAGAAAACGGCAGGGTGCGAGAAAACCGGAACTGGAGTTTTCCAGTCCAGAAATGGTCGCCGAGTAAGAATACTAAGGGGGTAAAAAAGCGGCATAAGACGGCGAAGGAGTGCCGCCAGCATGGGGAGGAAGGCTTGTGCCTAAGCTGGGAAAGAGAGGAATTGAGACGCGAAGATCGAAGGCTACGCAGAAACCAAAAAAATCAAGGAGGAAGAGAGAATATTCCGGACGCGACCTAATGAATAGAGGACTCTTCGATGCAAAAAAAAAAAAGGTGGGGGACTTGGTAAAGTAAAAGAAAGAAAGGTGTCGAGAGAAAGTTACGAGCATGATCGCTAAGGAGCCTCAGAATGGGTCGTGTCATACTGTCCAAGACTATGGGAAGTGAATCAATCTAGCGATGGGAAGAGCTGCCATCACACCACCGCAGTTGAACAGGAAGGATCGAGTATTGGGGGAAGCGTAGGAATTCAAAAGAGGGGGACCGCCACTTTCTTAGGAAGTTTGCAGAAGCGCGAGGGGGAAGGTCGAAAGGGGGCCAGGGGGGGGAGATCGACCAAGAATTATTTCTGAAAAATTTTAGGGCTTTCCCGGGGGGGGAAAAAACAGGGCATTACGGAAAATTTTCCTGGAAACCGGTTCATTTCAGGAATTTGCAGCGGCGCATAAGACGGCCTGGGGAGAACACAACCGGTCTGCTCTTAAGTGAAAAGGGGCCGGGCGTAACGATTCGGAAAGGTACCCGGGGGGGTGAAGTTTGGACAAAAAGGATGCCGAAAAAGGGCAAGCACCACATTTGGGAAGGGTAAGGGGGGGATGCTGGGGTTAACCGGTGGAAGCGTGGATTCCTGCGGGAATAAAGGGGGAGACCAACCGAAAGAACGTATCTAAAAGGTTGGCCCCTGCTTGCTCAAAGGAGATCCGACGGGGGGGCCCCACTTGTTCTGGGGGGGGGGGGGGGGGGGGGGGGGGGTGGGGGGGGCGAACAGTTTGGGCTAGGGTAGAGGCAAGTATCAATAGAGGGGGGCAGATTGAACGGCGACAAGTTCGCAAGGGGGGGCGACTCCGCGAAAAAAGCATGGGGGTCTAAGAGACCGGTCAGTATGCAAAAAGAAAACGTGTTCATTATTGGGGGAAGGGAACAAAAACGAAAAGCAATTAACTCAAAGAAAGTTGTCTGGAACGGCTAAAAAGGAAAAGCAATGAGCGGGTGAAAGCGGGAGGGGGGTCTAAAAGGGTACCTTGCAAGATCCGCAAGGCCTAAAAAGTCTTCCAGAAAGAAACGCCTGAAGTAGCGGAAAAAGGGCTCGCTATAATCGTGGAAAAGAGTGAGTGCAACGTTCCAGCACAAAAAAGGATACTGCATAAGGCTCATGAAAGTAAGGGAGAGGGAAAGGTGTTCTCTCGAAGGCGAAGATTAGGTGAAGGAGCGGAAGAAAAGGGAAGAATCCCCTAATTTCGGAACTGTCGAAAGGGAAGGGGGATTGCCGAAAAACCTTATGGGAATCCGGGAAGAGGGGTGAATGTTAAAAGTCCAAAACTCTGGGGAAGAAAGAGCGATTTTGAAAACGAAGCAGTGTCTTTCACTGGGTTTATGGCAATGGAAATTTCATATTTAGGGGAGAAGAGTTTCAAGGGGGGATAAAAGGGGTACTCAATGAACCGCTCAGCTGTCTGGGCTACTTCTCGCTTCGTGGCCTATGCTAGAAGAGGAAATAGGAGCTTTGAAAAAGAGTGCAAGTCCAGGTGTCACAGGCCAAAGGGCGTCCTGTAAAAGGAACGGAGGAAAAGGCTCTCAGAGACCGTCTTTAGTGAGAGGAGGGGGAGCACAGTCGTTTTGAAAAAGGTATAATAAAGCTACTGCGCCGGGAGCTTTCTGGCCATTTCATCAAAAAAAGGGGGGGGGACATGTCTGGCGAGTTCTGGGGATTCCGTAAATTTGTTTTCCGTAAAAAAGAAGTACTTACGCGAAGGCGCTTTGCCGAAATGCTAAAAAAGGGTCTTTGTTTGGGGTTCTTAAAGGCACAACGCCAGCGAGAGTAAAGACCAATTCTCTAAAGGGGTCTTGGGTCCAAAGTCTCTTGTCTCGTGAAATATCTAAGTGGTCAATTAGTAAATAATAATTACCAAAAAAAAAGGGGGAACTCTCGTCAAAATGGGGGAAAAAAACTGGATTCCGCAGCTCTGATAGAGAAGCAACATCTGTCCTTTTAAAAAAGGGGGGGCAATTGGGAGGGGTAAGAGTTTCCTGCCGCAAGAAAGCATGATCTTTCCGACGTAAAACCGCCCGCAGAACCGCAGTTCATCGTCCGAAATAAATACTTGGAGGGAAAAAGAAGAAGAAGCTTCACCCATGTAAAGTCTGACCGACGCATCACGTATAAAGAGAGTATTGGACTGGGGGCCCAAAAACCTGGTTAGAATGGAACATGTCGGCTGAGTAAGAGCAGGAGACGCCAGCCGAAAAGGGGCAGCCGGGTAGGGGAGATTGGCAGAAACTCTCGTCTCGGGATTTAAATGAAGGGGGAGGGGGGGGCGAGGTACCCGCGAAGGCCCCATAAAAAAAGTCGCCCGCTCCCGCAAAGAAGGACAGCCTAGTGGTCCAGAGGCACACGCGCAAAAAGTCCTTGCGATCTTCTAAGGTAAAACGCGGAATGCTCAATAACGTAAAAGATCGCCGGTAAAGAAAAGGGGCCTAGGCAAAAAAAATAAGAGCATTCGGCGGCCCGTCGGACCAAATTCTAGAAATCTTGACCGCAAGGAAAAGTAAATCTCAGGGAGGGTTGGCGTTGAAAGATTTTCGTAGGGTCCGAAGAAGAGATCGCCTGCTTCAAAAAAGCGCGAATGATTAAAAAAAGGGAAGGAACGACCCAGGGGGGAATTCTCATGAACAGGAAAAAAAAAAAACAAGGCCTCTTTCTGGGGCCTCGTCCGGGGAGTCCCTCTCAGGGGGGGGGGGGGGTGGGAAAGCTCGCTAAACCAGGAAAAAAAACCATAGGGGTGTCAGTCATTGAGACAAGCATGACTGACGTGGAGGGAAAGGGAAACTCGTGGGAAAACCTGGGCAGGCCCTGGTCCGGTTTTTCGCGTCAAGACCATCAGGGAAAAAGGGAAGGAGTTCGTGGTCTGTACCAGAAAGCATGAAACTCCTACGCAGGAGGGAAAAGAACCTCGGTCTGATAATCGGGGGTAAGGAGGATATCCCGAAAAAAGAATTAAAGGGAAAACTATTGAACTCCCGGCTTGAAAATTCCGGGGGGGAAAACAAAAAAAAAAAAAAAAAAACAAAAAAAACACAAAAAAACAAAAAACAAAAAAAAACTCTACACGCTGGGGTCACTTCCAACGCCAGGAAGCAGAAAAGGGAGACTCCGAGAAAAAAAAATACGACTCGTGTTTGAGCCAAAGGGGAAAAACGAGTGTCAAGGGAAGCGAAAGAATGGGTCAAAGATTCCGCGGGGGGGGGGGGGGGGGGGGGCACCTTGCACGGGACAACAAAATCCGTCCACGACTGTTGCACAGGTTGATGCAGAGGGAGGGCTATTCAAAATCTTTCTCGGTAAAGAACTCTTCCATGATCGGGGGGAAAAAGTGGTTGTTTGCAAGGAAAAACACGCGAAGGGGGTTGCCTGAAAAAAAAAATTCTCTTCAAATTCAAGTGCCAACGCCAGCTTAGGAACGGGGGTGCAGAGGCTCCTACTGCAAAAAAAAACGCTCCGCGGTTAATGGGGGGGGGGGGGACCATTCCTCTGGAAAAAGGGCTGGGGAGGGAAATAAAAAAAAGGATCGCCTTCGTAAAAGGGTCGTCGGCATTGGGGGATTACAACTTACGAAACTGAATCCAAATTCGTTAGTCCTTAGCGAGGGGAAAAAAAGCTGGAGATTACAAATGGTACGCGGGAGGGCACAACAACAAAGCGAGGGGGAACTTATAGTGATGAATCAGACTAAGAGGGTGGGGGGGTCGGGGGGAAAAGAGTAGCCTGGGGAGAGAGCGATTGAAAGCCGATCGTAAATGTTCGGGACGGGAGAAGGACAACCTGGGGCGGGGTGCTCACCAAAAAGACGGGTCACCATCTATGAAAAAAGAGAAAGGGCGTCACGGGGAAGGAGGAAAAACGGCACTTGTCATCAAGGCGAGTGCGTTTGTTCTTGAAAGGAATTCAGACGGCCTCTGCTACTTGGAATCCAGTCAGAAAGCGTGTTGAACCTGTAGCCAGGTCTGATCTGGGGGAAAAAAAAATCTCTATGGGGGTGAAAAAGACCCGGACCGAAGTAAGGGAAATTTTATTCGTAAAAATGCAATCTGAAGGAGCTCCGGGAAAATGAATGGACGTCCACAATTCAAAAATTTTTCTGGCACAGCTGGGGAAGAAAAAAAGTCCAATGCGGTGCGATTCGGGGAAAGTGAGGATCTGCAAAGGGTTTGCTGGACTGGAAGGGGAGTGCTATCAGTACGGGGGGAGGGGGCTGGTCTTAAGCAATGGGTGAGGAAAAAAGGATGGCCTTGCCTGGGGGAAGGTCTGAAAAAGGTCCGCGGACCTATTAATGGGAGAGAAAAAACAGGGAACATACCTCTTTGCCAGAGGTGGTGGGAGATGGCTGAAAGAGGCACCTTATTCGGAAAGTGAAAACCTCGTTTCCGGATTCTGACGAAAAGACTCGTCCGGTTGCTCCGGAAAATTGGGATGAGGGACGGACAAGGAAAGTGTTCGGGCCAGGGCAGTAATCTCTCTTGTAAATGAGAAAGGGCTCCTGTTCGGCAAAAGCGGTGCCCAATGCAGAGGGAAACTATTTTGGGGGAATACAGGCTAGCTAAAGGGGAAAGAAATTGAAGGAAGTCTGGGAAAGGTGAGCTGCACCCCTCCTAACTTTTCGTTCCCTGTCGGAAGATGGCATGTATAATATTAAAAATTAGCTGACGGTAGGGGCCCTAACGAAATGGTCTGGGGGGGACCTGAGCGGAAAAATCACCTACTAGGGAGGAGGCGGAGATTTACGACAGGGAAAAAATTTGGTGAAAACGTACAGGGCGGCGGAAGGAAAAACTTAACTCTTAGGGGGGGGGGGAAAAACATCCTATGAAATGGAAAGGTCTCTTGCGTAGGGGGAGAGGCCCTCTGATTCTAAAAAAACAAGAAAAAGACTCGAGGAAGGCGACCTTTTTATTCGGAAAAATCGTTAACAAGGGGGGTCTGAGAGGGGCTCGATTGTCTAAAAGAAAAATGGGCGGGAAGCTTTTCCGGGATGCCTACCAAAGTTCAAAACTTTTAAAAGCAAGGTGGAGGGAATTATTTCTAAAAATCTGTACGGGAAAGGGGAACCGGTTGGGGGATCAACGCTGGACTTTTATCGCGCAGGAGGGGGAAGGAAGTTTCTCCTATGGTAATAGGTCGGAAGGAAAGAGGGTCGTGTCTTAAAAAGCTTAAAGGGATCATGGGGGGGGGGCTGGATGATCGACAACATGGAAAAGTGTTTTGCGAGGAAGGGGGCTTAGGGGGGAAGGGACGAAGTTTGGCGGGAGGGGGGGGGCGGACAAAGAAAGGGGAGGAATCACCAGAACTATCATGGATCGTCTGGGGAGGGCTCTGAAAAAGGGAACTAAAAAGGTTGGGGCTCAGTGGGGGGGAATTGGGTCTCGTCGAATATCAAAAGGGTCCGCTTCTTCTGGTTAAGAGGATTTTTAATACGCCTTTGCGCGAGGAACATCGCAAAAAGTGTGTTCTAAAAAAAAAAAGGGAGCTCGGACGGCCAAACTGGAACACAGGGGTGGGGGGGGGGGGTTTGGGGAACAATTATTTGAGGAAAACAAATTGGGGGAAAAGGGAAGCCCCCAGCTGTCAAAAAGCTCTCACGAAAAGTGAACTGCAACCGGCGAAAAAGGCTGGAACCCCAAAACCTGGCTTTCAGGGAAGAAAAAGGGTCCGGAGATTTCTCTCAGAAAAGGGCAGAAGGAGGAAAAAAAAAGTAAAAACAGGACCAATTCCCATATTAAAGGAAAAAAAAACTCTGCCTGCTTGCAGAGAAGCGGGAAATCACGAGAGCTACCTGGGGGCCTGAAGAGGGGAAGATTTACGAAAAAAAAATTATGGAAAAGGGGGAGGGGGTCGACCCTATGCGCGCAAAAAACGCCGCTATAAGGGAAGTCCTGCAGATTCTTGGGGGGGGGGGCCTAAAGCAGGCAGAGAAGATGTTAAAAGGAAGCTAAAAAACAAAAAAAGGAGAGGGGAGGAAAAGAGATTTTCCAAAGGAAAAAAAAGGCTTGTCATAGGTAAGGACTAGGGGGGCTCATAAAGAAAGGGTGGACGGCTGGGAGGGGGGATCGGCGGAAACGGGGCAGGACCTAAGGTTCGGAGAAAAAACGACTCCGCTCGGGGGGTGGGAAGGGGGGTCCCAACTCGCGCAGGTCTTCGTGAGGGAGCTTTCGCAAACTCTTTCAGCGCATCTAAGGCTGCGGCGAGGAAAGGGGAGGCACGCTTACGGCCGTCGGCCAAGCGAGCGGAAGGTTGAACTCCCTTACCGACAGGTGTGCGTAAAAAAGCAGCTTTGGTCTTGTCATGAAAAGCAAGGGTTGCTGTCGGTCTTGACTTCGCGGGGGGGAAAAAGTGTTGTTGAAGAAAAAAGAAACTCCATAAGTAAGGGGAGGGCGGGGGAAAAAACCGACTGAACTCGGGAAAGCCGTGGGCGCGGAGGTCAAAAAGGGGGGGCTAATGGCGGGCCTTCACTAGCAATCAAGAATATCTCTCTTGGTAAAAAATAAAGGCTTGTCGAAAAAATTCTTTGAAACGTTCAGAGAAAAACTATTCGCCTTCCACAAAACTGGGAAAAAAAAAGAAAAAACCCCGATCGAAGAGAGAAAGGACGCCGCATCGCGCCGGCGCCCATCCCCCAAAAACCACTTGAGGGGGATGTGTATCACCACTTCTTGGGGAAGCGCGGGGAAACCGCATGGCAAAGGGCGTTCACGGGGGCAAGAAAAAATACATGTAAAAATTTTTGCAAACGCATAAGAAGAAGGTAATCTTGCACAAGGGAGGGTAGGAAAAAAAAATCTGTTCGAACACGATCGAAGGGTAATTTTCCGCGAAGTCTCTTGGAAAAAAAAGGTGCCTTCGGGCTCGTGCCAGGGGGAAAAGCATCGCCAGCTTAACGGCGGGAATTCTCTCTTACAGTGAAAAAAGGGCTAGGAAACGCCGGGAAAGGATTACGGGGGGAAAAGAGGGGTTCGATACAGGACACTTATCAGCAGAAAAAACAGACGTCTCGGCACCCGCTGCAGAATTCCCCGAAAAAGGATGGGTTGAAGCTCACTTAGGGAGAAAAAAAAACTCGATCTGGGGAGGAAGAATCATCGATGCGTGGCTTTGAAAGGGAGCGGATCTGAGATGGAGCGCCCTGCGGGAAGAAAATCGGCCGCTTTGAAAAAGGGAAAAAGT
>Ga0179593_1619443_pt1 | contig 20310 bp, 25 predicted proteins | sample CZODoug2_1_08_16_FD_185931 | JGI IMG/M metagenome (GOLD analysis project Ga0179593, IMG submission 185931) | Vadose zone soil fungal communities from Angelo Coast Range Reserve, California, USA - CZODoug2_1_08_16fungal (PacBio error correction) | ecosystem: Environmental > Terrestrial > Soil >...
CCGGAGACCTGCCTTCGACACCTCTTCGGGAATGAGGAAGTGATCATGAACTGCTGATCTCCACCGAACGTCCGGGGAAGAAACCGTCCCCGGCACAAAGAAAAAAGGAGTTAAATCAAGGAGCAGAAGAAAACCGAACTCAGGAAGGAAACTACCACGGCATCGAACCGGGGGGGGAAAAAAGAGCCTATAATCAAAAAAGCGGAGACAAAGCAAATAGTTCATCAAAGGCACCGCCAGCCAGAACAGCCCCGGCAACCTCAGCTCGAAAAACACTTTCCAAAACGAACACTCGGAAAGAAAAAGATAAGACTTCAAAGACAACGAACAAGAAACGAGGAAAAGCAAATTCTCCAAAATACGCCGGCGAAGTCTCATCCCTTCCGTTCAAGCGAAAGGTTCGAAAGAGATTTTTTCCTTACCGCAAACGGGGTCTATGGATACTCTGAACGGAAAGGAGAAAGTAAAGTTGCGTGCCGAAAGATCGCCCAACGTCATGAGAATAGCCAAAGGAGGTGAATGGTAACATCCGGAAAGACGCGGAATCAGTCAACGTACGGGCCGATCGAAGATGGTAAGCGGGAAAAAACGCGGAAAGGCGGGGAAAGGAAGGATTCTCACTCACCGAGAAAGAGAGAGGGGCCTGTTCCCGAAGGGGCGCTCAAAGAGGGAGACATCAAACAGACTCATTCATGAGGGGCGTCCGGGTCACAAAAAGACACGATCCGGATTAAAAAAGCGTCAAACGAGGGAGGGGGGGGATCCTCACGACGCTGGCAGCCGGGGGGCTGGAAAAGAAACTGACGCCCCGAAGTTTTGCCAGAAAACGGACCACACACCCCCCCCTCAGGGGAGAAAATCAAAAAAAAAAGACCGTAATCCATCGGGAGGGAAAAAGGTCAACATCTACTAAAAACAAAAATATATACACAAAAAAAGGAGGCACGTCAAAATTCCGGTGAGCAGCAAACGAGAAAAGACTGCTCGGCCAGTACCGGGCCCGGCCTCCCGGCGGATAAAAATACTAAGAAAAAAATGGTGACGAGGTGGGGCACGCACACTGACCCGGAACGGAACCCAGGCACGGAGTGAGGGGGAAAAGGAAAAAACGCTTGTGAGTTTGCTCTTGCGCTGACCTCGGGGGAAGGCGGGCAGTAAGGAAAGGCTGGCGGAGTCGGAGTAGGCGGGGGTCAGGGTTGTGGAAGAGTGGGGAAGACCTGTTCTTGGCAATAGGTTTCGTAGGCGGGCAAAGCTGGCTTAGGGCTGGCATGACTTTGAAGAGTTTGAGGGGCGGGGGAAAGGTCGCCGGAATCCTGCTCCTTGGGTGGGGAAATGCCGGGTAGTTTTCGTTGGACATGTGGCGCGAGGGCGACGGGACTGAGACGTGGTGAGGGGCTTTGGGACTGGACGTGTAAATGTAACTTGAAGTTTTAGAGAAGGGGAAAGGGTCCAGCGCAGAAGGGAGGGTGTGATCAGGGCTAACGCGCATTCAGAGAAAATTGAATCGGGCTGGTGCGGTGGCAGAAGAGGAAAAACACATCGCGGGAAAGGCGGTCGAAACGAGCTTTCGCTGGCGGCCGGCAAAAAGACCGAGCCGAAAAGGTCACGGTGTGGGGGAGGGGTCTGCTTTCACAGAGAAACGGGATTGACGAAATGGGCCGGGGAGGGCAGATCAAGTTCATCTAACGGCTGGAGGGCTTGTTAAGGCGCTCAGCGAGCAGCCTGTGCCCGAACGGGGGACCTTGAGAAGGAGGAACTTCTGTCGACGGTCGGACCCGCGAGTTGATAGAAACGGTGACGCTGTGTCCAGGGACGAGAGGGTCAATTAGGAGTCTGGGAAAATCAGGGGAGAGGGGAGAAACGCAGCGTTGAAAACTGGATTGAGAAAAGGGGGAAATATGATGCTGCGGCACTACGTCGACAGCATGACAGAAACTTACCACGGCACCGTGTGGCCGGTGGTAAAAATGGGTCACAATGCACTAAACGGGTTGGGGGGGAGGGACCGCGGGCAGGCTATGAAGGGATAAGGAGGAATGAAGCTGGGCACAAAGGAAAGGGGGGAGTCCCAGGATGAGGGAAATGTGAGGTAAGCAAGAATCTTCTATTAACCGGACTCCGAGCGGGAGATTGATGTTTCCAGGACGGCGGCACACGTCTACTTAAGGCACTTTCCTCGGTCCCATATTTCCCTGCGCGTGACTGAAAACTTTCCTCCTATCTGCCAGAAAGGGGATTAACAGGGGCAATAGAATGGGGAGCCCTACTCAAGTGAGGAGGGACAAAAAGCACTGGCGCATCGATGGGGACCAGGGACGCTTCCAAAAAGCGGTGCTCATCTCCGGAATAAGAGGGACTGGCATCACATGAGTAGGACTTGTTGACAGAAGCGGGAGAAAATGTCGGGCATTCATGAGTGCTGGTTAAACCCTGTCGCGGGCGCGAGAGATTTAAAGCAGCCATCAGCCACTTCAAAGCAGGGAGAAAGGCGAGGAAAGGGTCTCAAGGTTAAAACAGCCGCATGTCTCCCCCCACCAATGGAAAAAAGAAATCCCGAACCCCACTCAAGAAAAGAAAAAGGATAAGTGCGGAATAGCGGCTGAGGAACATCCATTTTGGGGGAAGAAAAAAAATGGCTCAAACAAAGATCATCGTAAGGCTTCAGGGAAAATACACGGAATTCTGCTGACGGACCTGTGCCGACTATACAAAGGGACTAAAGGGGGAGAAAGGGACCGGGGTCAAGAAAGAGAAGAGACTTGTTCCAGCAAAAGACCACACGAGAGGGGCACAAAAAAAAACCGAGGAATTTCGCACCCAAGGCACAAGACGCCGGACATAAGCCCCGTTTACGGGACGGAAAAAGGATGGGGGGACCTCTCGGCTAAGCAAAGGTCAAAAAGAGCGCAGCCGAAAAGCGGCTGCGGCGGCATAACGACGGAAAAAAGCGTCGGGGCGGCGGAACCAAAAAAAAGGGAAGGTCCTGACATCAGGAATGGGGGGAAGGGGGGAAAACGCAAATTTAAAAAGGAAGAAACCTTCGTCCACGGAAGAATGTAAAGAACACAAAAAAAACAACTCGCATCCTCTCGGGAAAAGAGGGGGAATTAACGCTGTTCGGACGCTAGAAACCCACCAAAGATGAAACGGAAAATGTTCGATATGCTTAGTTTAGGGTCGCCGAAAACTGACATGCCACTAAATCGCTAGTTTTAGGAAAAGGGTTGGTGATGAGGGAGGAGGGGCGGTATGCGAAAGCGAGGGGAGGCCGACAGGGGACCAGTGCTCACACGGAATCTCCGGCATCCGGGAAGAAAGAGTGAGAAAAACCCCTTTCGGAGACCGTGTATGACCGAGGCGATTGAGCACTGTCCGTGTGGGGGTGGTCTCCACGTGACTGTGTTCGGGTAGTGTGGGTGAGGGGACGGTTCAGAGAGCAGTTCTTGGCAGGGGGGGGGGGATTACATCAACAGGGGGGGAAGTGGAGGGTTGAGGTAAAACAGTCATAAAAGTGGGGGGTTGGGTGGGGGGGGGGGGGTGGTGGGGTGGGGGGGGGTGGGGTTTGTGGGGGTTTTGGGGGGGGGACAAAAACCAAAACCAAAAAAAAACAACCCCCCACCCCCCACAAAAAAAAAAAAAAAAAAAGGCACAACCAAAAAAACAAAAAGATGTTGAGGCTTTTTTGTGGGGATTGGTTGGTGTTGGGGTGGGTTTTGGGTTTGTCGGGTGGTTGGTTGTGGGGAAGGGCGTCGTGGTGGTTTGTTTGAAGGTGGGTGTTGGGTGGGGGAGTTTATGTGGGGGGGTGTGGGCTGCAGAACTCAAGAAGCGTGACTTTCAGAAGGTGGGAGACTTCACCCGAGGATCGAAAATGTTCTTTGCAAGGGGGGAGACAGCCTGGACAACGGAAGACTATTGGAGGGAAAAAAGAAAATGCCCAGAAGGGGGGGGAACGCGCTTTATGCAGACAGGATACTTGCGCGAGCACGGTGGGGGGGGAGGCAGATAAAGCATTTAAGGGATGTACCTGGGTTGAAAAAGAAGATTGAGTCCTCAACTACTATATGACGCGGGTCAGCTTCATGAGATCGACCGGGTGGCGCTGGTAATGATGGAAAAAAAAAAGCAGAAGTACCACTCGTACAGGAGGAAAGGAAAGAAAAAGGGGGGAACATGTTTTTCGGGACGACTCTAGTTCGACATGGCTCTACAGGAGAGAGTAATAAAGAGAAACAAGAGGAAGAGTGACTGGGAGGGAAATGGATAACGTAAATCTCGAACCGAAACGCGGCAGAGGCAATTTAACTGTGGCTCTGTCCGGAGCTCAATTGGTGGTGGACAGAAAAGAAAGCAGACGTAGAAAGAGGAAGTTCCTCGGCACGATATCGAGGGGCGTCAGGGAGGGTAGCCGGGAGCGCAACCGGTTTGCTGGCCACAGAGGGAAGGCTTGAAAGATTGGAAAGAAAGTCAAGGAGGCAAAGTACGCCGTCCGCGGAGACCCGCGCGATCATAAAAAGACTGGTAACCGAAAAGGTCAAGACCGAGAGGAAAGATGCTGCAAAAAAAAAACTGCAAAAAAAGTTTGGGCGAAAATCCTCTGGGTGGGGAGTAAAAAGGGGGCACCTCTTCTCTGGGTTTCCTAAAGTCCGGATGACTGTTCTACAGACAAGAAAACTGCGAGTCAGAGGTCCAGTTACAAAAAAAAAGAGACACCCGCGGAGGGGGGAAAGAAAGGGACCATCCTCTCTCGTCGAGACCGGCCTTTGGATACCAGACTGAAATAGGGCAGGCGGGTGAAGTAAGGGAACGTCCGGAGGAGATAAGTAGTTCACTCTGAAATGGGAAGGAGACAAGTGGGGAGTCGAGAAGCAAAATCGTCATCCAAGGCAGCTCCGGAATAAGTCGCGCAGGGCGTAGGGGGGATCGGGGGGCGTAGAAAAAAGAAGAAGCTATCTCAATGAAAGAGAGAGGGAAGGGAGAGCCAGGTGTATCTGGCAGCATACAATTCAAGAGAATGTGAGAGGAGCCGGGAGAGGGGGGGTTGGTGGAAACCACAACATCGCGTGGACGACGTCCCTAACTGCCTCTGATGACCAGGCCAGTGAGAAGTGTACTCCCCTCGAGGGAAAAGAGAGCGGAGGAGCAGGAGGGACGACGTGTCAACGGGGGCCGACGACCGCCGTTAGGAGGCGGCGTCATTTATTCTTCGTCAGGGGAGAAGGAAGGACACGAACGGGTTCCCTGCCTAGAGGCCGTCGTGTCTGAGCCCGGGTGAAGGGGGGTAAAAATCCTAGACCTGTGGTTGCAGAGCAGACGAGAATAGAACACCTCGGTCAGGGCTGAGCGTGCAAGGACGGTAAAGGTTCTCGAAGAGGAAGGAGACATCCTTCGAACTCCTTACCGGAACAAGCATTTGGAATGCCTTAAATTGAGAAAATGACTTAAATTCAAGAGCCTTCTTGGGCACAAAGGATTTTAGGATTACAATATTGCCAGTGAAGAATGATCAGGTCGTCTCGGGTAGGTTACTGCCTGAAAAAAAAGAGGTATACGTGTGGCTTAGCATCGACAACGCAAGACAGGAGACGTAGTGGGAAGTGGGAAATTGACTTTCCCTCAGCCTACGTTGAAAAAAGAGCCTAGGCATCATAGAGGAGGGTCTTAACGTGGAGAAGAGAAAAATCTCTGACTTTTCAGTTCAAAAAAGAATAGCAACCACCGACTCCGATCAGGAAGAACAAAGGATGTGAAGAGTATTCTAGCTTTTCACCATGCTAGGAACCAAGGAAGAATTCCTATACAGTGGAAGGGAAATATTGTAGGGGACACCTTGAAAGAACAATAAACAGTGGCCATTCTGGTACTCCAGTCACAAGAGAAGGAAGACAAGGGGAAGGGAAAGGGGAAGGCTGGCGGTCTGTACTTCGAGAAGGGGTTAAGGAAACAGCCACCGGAAAAAGAGATCAGGGACACTAGAATTAGCAACCTACAAATAGACATAGCCTGCCCTGGAAGGCGGGCCCATCATCACATAAATCGTCATAAGGACAGGGCGTTCCAACAAAGTCGTCGGAAGGACAAAATGAAGAAAAAAAAACTGTTGTAACCCATGGGGTCAAAAGGAGGGTCATAAAGGAGGGGGGGATCTACTAGCTCTCAGCTCGAGGGGAAAGGGCACTGGAAACAGGAGATTCGGCAGAACGCCACGATGCAGGCGCTGACACTAACGTCCTTTATGGAAATCGGATACAGAGAGACGGAGAAGAAAAAGGGAGCGACGTTACCGCCGACAAGACCCTAGGAGCTGACAGATTAAAGTGACGCCTCTGAGGACTCATTGGACCTGTAAAAAAAGAGACTGGGGAGCGATAAAGAAAGGAAGAAAAGCAAAAATGGTCGTCACATCCGAAAGACGTTATGACAGCCCAAAGAGGCGGCCTTAGGGTCTGCCAACTGGCATGAGCTGGGAATCAGGGAAGGAAAGGCCTTCCGACTCTTCCGGCTGGATGCTAGGTAAACCCCTCGGCAAAAAAACCTGGACACCATCTATCGCAAAAGAAAAAGGCTAGGTGGCCACAGAAGGGGACGGCGCCTGCTATACATCAACGGGAATCGACTCGATGTAGGACGGGGGGTCCCGTCGGACGAGCGGGAAGTAAAACGATACCCCAAAAAAAAAAAAAGCACCACGATTCTCATCAGCACGATACCGCGCCACATAGGAAACCTACCAAGGAAAATCAAAACAAGATCCTTAGGATCGACGGCGCGACCCAAATCGTGAAGGAATATCAAGAAGAAAGGGAAATAAATGCACGGACCTCCTCGAGACCGATGGCACAACCATTCAGGAAAACGACACTGAGACTAGACCTAGGAAAAAAGGGCCGGGCCGTTCCATCTTACACAATTTAAGGAGACTCCGGGCGAGACGGTCAGCGAAAAGAGAGGGGTCGAAAGGATCGGGGTGGTGAGAGAAAGAAAAATGAGGTCGAAATGAGGGACGCACTGCTCCCGAGGGTGGGGTGTAGTGCCTCACCCAAGTAAAAAGCGACGAGGCGGGAGGTTATAGACGAAGACAGAGAAATCTGTAGGCACAACTTTAAGCCGGTAGAGAGAACAGGATCGGAGTTCAGAGCGGTAGGCACGGCAGACAGGCGCTAATTTGTGAGACTCAGAATAAAACGAGGCCTAAGGGGGCATGTGTCAGGTGAGGGACAGTATCTCGCTTCAAGAAAATCTATGTTGGAAGGTGAAAAGCTGGGGGGAAAAGTGCAAATTCAACGATCCTGCCAAAAGAGTCCTAACTACACCGGAGGATGAAAGCCGCCTGCTGTCAGAAAGAATCGGGCTTGAAGATGCAGGAAACCGATGAGAGCGGAACGCTTATGGAAGGTAGCCGCGAGAAGGATGACACTCGCCCACTGGCTGGACATTGACAATACATACTACTTATAAGAGTGAGAAAAATCATCGTAAGCCTTTCCACCGGTGCAAAAGCTGAAAAACCTCTAAAGAGCCGTGCGGTCCGATCGAGTAGGAAGTACCGGGGGCAAGGGAAGGCGGCATGATCCAGAAGAAGCGCCTGACATAAACTGGATTTGTAGGAACAACATGTCCCCGCGAGGGACGAACCTGTGGATGACAAGCACTGGAGGACCTCGGTTCAGGAAAGGCAAGAAATCCCTTGTCCGTAGGAGGCTCTGAACGATGGAGGCAGGGATGCCGGGCGGATGGCAGGGGGGTGAGCTGGACCGTGAGCGCCGACGTTCTGGTCTAGCTGGTGGGCAAAGTGTCAAGTGGGGAAGGAGTGGACTGCCGGGGGTGGAGCCTATCTTCTTTTTGAGGAACGGTGCTCGGGCAAGACAGTCGGGCTGGCGGCGGGGGGAGAACGACTTGGGTTCGAGGGAGGGAGAAGCTTATCCGGATGCAAGGTTTCGATTGGGGAGTGGGCGATTCCCAGGGAGGGGGGCCAAAAGGGGGAAAGGGAGCGGGGTGTGGTTTGCCTTGTGAGGGGCGAATTGGCATAACCGGCCCAGGTTTAGATCACAAAGGGGGCCGCCACCAAACGGAGCGGATTATTCATGAGAACGCGAAAATTGCCAAGTACCCAGGGTTCTGAAGGGGTAAGCTGAACCGGTTGGAGAACAGGGCGCGTGGAAAATAGGGAAGAGACAGCCTCGTATTCTTGTAGTAGGGGCGTGCGGAGGACAGCCTGGACCGACGAAGGGGAGGTTCGTACGTAAAGGTTGTTGGTCTGACATCAAGCGGCGAAGGAGTAAGCATCAACTTTTGGAAGTGGGGGGACGGGGCAGATTTCATGTCATCTTGGAAGAATAAATATGGTGTAGATTCTCCCTGAAACGCTCAGAGGGCCCGTCAAGGGACCCCTCTGGAAGTTTAACTGGAGAGCCTTCTCGGGGGGAACGGTAACTGCCTTGATTCGAATAATACAGGAATTCTGCTAGGGGGTACCATCCTGAGGTGGAAATGTCGGCCTGTCTTCGGGAAGAGACGAGCTGTCTCACGAAAAAGTGTAATGAGGTTGAGGAATGGGTCACCTCTAGATTACGGAGCCTAGTCAAAAGAAAATCATACCCCCGACCAGGGGGAAAAAGGTTTTTTGAATGCCCATTTGGAAAAATGGGCCAGTGCCACGAAGACTGTCGGCGTGGATCTGCGGACTATATATCAGGATGATGCTGGCAACGAAGGCCAAGGATGAGAGACTTTAGTGTGCACGAGACGTTTTTTAAATCCGTTACCATCCTCGGAGGCGGGGCATGCCAGGTCAGCGGACCAACCATTGGAGGTGGAGGACTTCGAAAGAAAGGGCAAGACGGGACCGGTCCACTTTTGAAGGACCGTAGCGGGGAATGCGGGAACGGCGATTCTGGAAAAAGACTTTCCATTGAAAGTAGGCCTTGGAAGCACCGGTCGAAAATGCTTCGGCACCCGCAGTGTATTCCGCGCACAGGTAACGTACTCGACTTTGCAAGAGGGGACAGCATCATGTTCAGATGAAAGGATTTTGGGCAGGGAACCTTCGGCGTCAGATTTGTGTGACGTCCACCGTCAGCGGAGCCGATCTTTAAAAGGTTCATGGAATGCCACATGATGTTGCGACTGGTTTCGATGGGAATCATCTGTCGGCGGGAGGTCCAGATCCGAGGTCCCCTCTCAGTCCCCCGTCTGAGTCTTCTTTGGTTAGACATATGTACGAGCAGGGCCCACTCACAGGTTAACAAAAGGGAGAAATACCAGTTAACAACGTCAACGGGAATCGCCGTAGGGGGGGCAATGAGCAATCGAAGTGCAGAACATAGAAAAAGGTCACCTTGTCAGGTCCTGCGGAAAAGGGGGTCCGGCCTCCTCAGCCTTGTTCGCGGTATTCTTGACGCTTAAAAGACGGGTCTCTCAGAACACAGTGCCGCACCTGCGAAACCCCCGCACGGCCGCTCGTCCGGTGGCTACCGCGGCCCAACCAGGGAGCGACGAACAAGAAAGCGTTGAAAGAAGATAAACACAGAGGATTGGACTTCAGGGGGGGCAGATAGAAATTGAATACTCGGAGACTTAAGGAAGGGTTGCCACCTGGCACGAAACGACCGGCCTAGAAACAAAGGGTGGGCTGCATGCTCCTGTGGGAACGAACCGTCAGATTGAGCCATCTTGCTCAAGACAACGTGATTAACGTGGAGCGCGGGTCGAGAAGGGTCATAAAGCGATTGGGTGTCCTGAGCCGGTGGGGGACGGGAACGGCGTCCACGGGAATTGTAGAAGAACCCGAAAGCCCGCTTACCACTCCTCTTGAATGAGCAGGCCAGCTTGGGAGGCGGAGGCCGGCGGCGGCAAGAGGGCCAAGACAAAGCACCGGTCGATCTCTTCTTCTTTCCACCGACGAAGAATTGCCTGCTTCTGAAAGGAGCTGCAGTTAACTTCGCCTCGAAACACGTTGGGCCTCCAGCCAAATCGTGCAAAACGCCGACACGCAGCCGTCCGCGGCGCTGTCTTGAAAAACCACTCCTAGGAGAAAAAAGGAGTCTTAACCGTACTTGAGTTCCCTTTGTGAAAAAAGGAGAGGGAGTCTTGATTTCGTGGTCAGGGGCGTAGCAGAAGGGAGTGGGCAGGACCGTTGGGCTCAGTACGCTGTCAGGTTAATTGCGGGTCTGACATGCGAACGATTTCAATCGTAGCCAGTAATGCGGGGATTTCAAAGTGGTGCCAAGAAGTTCGCAACCCGAATCGTTGTTCCTTAATTATTTGAGTTGTCGCGGAACTGTGATCGGCAAGACCCTGAACTAGGGCGCGCTTAGAACATCCGGAGAGCGCTCTTGTATGGGAGAGTTCATTGAAAACTTTTACTGAGCTCGGGCGGAAAAAGAGGGCAAGGCCGTTCCCTCGGGGTCAGGGACGCCATGTTTGCAACTCTGTCCGTGGGGGGCTCCGGGCCTCCTACGACGATCTCTTTCTCGGCGAGACGCGAACTACACTTTTTTGCTTGGGTGGGTGGGGCTGGGGGTCGGAACCCGCCAAACGAACTCTCCAGGGGGGTAACGGCGGGCCTTCTCCCCTTCTTAAGCGAGATCTGAAGGAGTGTTTTTCAAAGCCATCGTCCTGGACGCAGAAACCTTGCAATGACACTGGTTTCTCCGAGAGCCTTGATCAGTCGCGCGGGGGAAAAATCATCTCGAGGCCCCCCCAAAACCTCTTCATAGGGGAGAGGGAACTCGACGCTTCTATGGAGTTTGTAAAGAGTCGGCGAGATGAGTGAATAAGCCGGCGGAAATCTTCTGGACGCTTCCTAAACGTTCAGCTAAGGATTTGGTAGACCTCGTTCATCCTTGGAAGTCCCGGGGCGAGGTACAAGGGATTGTGTACGCCAGGGGCCTCATAGAACACAGGGACACGCGGAATTCCGGGAGGGAGACACTTTATTCTTCGGAAGTAGGAACTGAGAAGGGACAAGGGAGTCGTGCAACTCGTAAAGTGGGGATTTTTTCAACTCGACAATAAACCAAACAGAGAGACGTAATGTCCTTTCGGGAAGATAAAACCACTACACCGCGCAAGAATGGGTGGGCGGACTAACTAATCTGCTTCTTTTCAAGATATGTGCCATCGGGTAAAGAAAAGATTGGTCGACGTCCGGTTTAAGTTACTAGTTAAGCCCTCTAGGCGGAGGTAGGACTACGGGGATTTTTCCTCAAAAAAAAGGAAAGACTCCAGGTCAGACTTCTCACACGAGACCATAAAGGCGAGGCAGCGGCGACCAACCGAAAGGAAACGAGCTTGTAGATCTGGGAGCCATCAGACTGAAAAAATAGTCGCCGAATTAGGGGGGTTAAAAAGAGACCGTCACAAGAATGGATACTTAGGAAACAGAAATTCACGGAAACGCGCGGGGGGGTCTCTCCTAGAGCGCATCCCAATCAGTAGAACGCGCATGGTAATGCTCTTACGAAAAAAGGGGTCCAGTCGACCTGGATCGAGGGTATTGGGCAATGCCTAGCTGGGAACATAGGCCAAAGGTGAATCAGGAGCAGCAATGATGACAAGGCTTTTTGGGGGTCGTAATCACACGTGGGAACTTAAATAAAGACCAGCAGGGGGGCAATGAAAGCACCAATTAAAAAAGTCTGAGCCTCAATGGTATTTACGGCACCTCGAAAAATCTCCGTGTCCAATCGGCGATCCTCGGAGCTGTGAGTACGGCTGGCGTGAGGGGGAGGGGAGAAAGCCGTGAAGAGTCCACCTCCGAGGAGCCACGAAAGTCCCGGGTGTCCCCAAAAAGGGGGAAAAACGGGTGGGGTGCAGACTCTCCAACGGTGTTGGGGGGAAGGACCGGAAAAGAAAAAAAGTCGAGTCTGGGGTGCTGGGAAAGTCGCAGTTCTGTGGGGCAATACTCACGAGAAAACTATAAAGGCCTGCGAATGGCCTGACCGCAGAGACAAGGCAGCCGTACACGGCTGCGGCACCGCACCTCTTGATCCATAAGATGACTTTTCAAAAGGATGGAGTCATAAGAAGGCTAGATTCGGATTTACCAGGTATCCGTGTCTGAGTGGGTTAGGGATTCGGCGACGAATGGTAGTAAGGCGCGCGATCGGCTACCCATAGCGAGGCATCGTACTTTGGACATGTCAGAGATGTCCCTAATGAGAATGGGATCTAGAAACGGGTTAACCAAATAAGAGGAGAAACTCCGGGAACTATTCAATGCAACGGGGACAAGGAAAAAAAGAGAGGGACAACGGCAGACCTAAAACCAAGCCTGATCTCCACCCGCAAAGGGAACGCTTCGTCACACGTAAAAAGTGTTGGGGCGCACTGACCCTGCGCTGCCGCCGAAAAAGAAGCGTCTATGAGGAAAACAAGTCTTCTGACCCTGGAAGAGAAAAGCTGGCAGCAGGGGCCGGCAACGGCTGGTGAAAGCAACACGTAAAAAGTTACCGGGTGGGGAGAGGCTGACGTAGGGGGGAAGGCAGAGACATCACAGAAAGTACCTTGCCACCGAGAGCCCCCAGAAGCGGGCTGACTGAGGAATACATATGACCTGCAACAAAACCTACCGCAATCCCTCATATGAAACTGGGCCCTGGCCGGGGGGCCATCTCAATAGAGGGCCATGAGGTCATCGTAAGCACCAGCGCAGGCGGTTCGGCAAATTAGCAACCTTGGTACAAACTGGGAAGGAAACCTCGGTGGAACTGGGGTTCCGGGGCGTTCAGACGAAAGAAAGGGGACGCGGGATCTACTGGGGAAGACAACTCCGCCTGGCAAAAAAAAACAAAAGCTGCGAGGGGGGGGGCAGATTCCACCGACGGCTGCTGACCTCAGGGAACGGCCGGACGGACGCGTCCCGGATCGCGGCACCGGCGCGGGGTCTCGTCCTCCTACGACTAAAACGCTGTAATTCGTTCAACGGGGGAAGGGTACCGCCTGAGTAGTCAGGAAGCACCCAAAAAACGCCAAGTCGCAAGAAGTATTCACCTAAAAAGGCTCCTAAAAGTTGTCTCTGCAGAACTATGCAACTCCTACCAGACCAACCTCTTCCAAATAGTCCCACGTCATTCTTGAAGGAGGGAAAGGCACGCCAGCGACCATCGTTCTTATTCTCACCAACCGCCCAAGGAGTTTGAACGTCCTTTATCCAAAAAGGGGGGGACAATCAGCCATGATCCAGCACTTAACATGGACTGTGCGTGACGTAGGGGAACGTTCCCTACAAAACATCTTACTAGAGGACATCTTTTGTTAAACTCCACCGCCGGGAAAAGTTACAGGAAAAATTCAACCAAAGGGAACCACTATTCAACCCCGTCGCGCTCGCGAAATCGGAACCGAAACAAGCATCACTAGAAAACGTCGACGAACCGTAAATGGGGCGCTAAACGTTCGAGCGCCACCATAAAAAGGAATAAACGAAACTTCACCTCCTACGAAAAAGAGGGAAAAAGGCAAAGGAAGCCATGCAGCACTACTGCCATCCTCTACCTTCAAAATCACCCGGCCATCTGTAAAAATTAACCGAGGGCATTCACGAGGAAAGGGAGAGCGCAGTAAATTTTTTCGACAAGGATCGTGCGGGGGTACACCTGACCGCGACAGAGGGGAAAAGGAAAAAAAAATTAGAAGAGAAGGAATCGCCTGGGTGATGTAGTGCCCGACAACCTCGTAAAAACGTCAATGAGAGATGCGCCTATTCGGGCTACGCCGAACGCGAGCCTGCGTTCAAAACGGGTCCGTAGATGCACCGCTCGGTACGGGTCAGCGGTGCGGACAAAAAGGGGAAAGAAGGAGGCAACAAGGGGTGAAAGTCTCATACTACACCAGAACGTAGTAAGATTGGCAGGGGTAAAAGGAAGATGGGTCCAGAGGACAGAAACAAACTTCCAAGGGGAAAAGGAATGCAGCGTCAAAATGGGAAAAAAGGGACACTATCCTAGGCACTCGCTAGAAAAAAAAAACAATTAGGAAGATAGGAGATGGGAAAAAAAAACTTGCATAGAGGTGCTTTCAACCGAAGGAACGCGCAGATTCGATCTGGGATCATGGTTAGAAACGCCGAGCAAAAAGGGGAAAGCAATCGTAACAATCGCTACGGATCCTGGGGGAACAAGACGCCGCACACGCGCTAAAACCGGGCGGGAAAACGAGAGCGGAAAAAATCGCGGCGGCATGACGTTTCCGAAGCATAGTCGACGGCGTCCGAACTAATCGCTATTCCGCAGACGTGTACGATGGTAGACAAAAAACTTGCAACGGCGCCGGAAAAATCCTGGGCGTCCGCACTCGTTGACGGAAAGAAGCAAAAGCTGTTCAACAGGTGAATGAATGCTACGATCGAGCAGAAAAGTGGCAGTAGGGGGAGTTTCAAGGGGAATTCGGAAAGGCCCGACGTCCAGGTCACTAGAGTAGTATTGGGGGGGCCAAGTTCCTGCCAGGTGGCCATATCTTAGGGGTCGGGGGAGAGGGTGCGGAGGCTGCTTTTCTGAGGAGTTACGGTGAGAAAAATATTCGGGTAGGACCAGCCTAGATCCGAAGCGGGTTGTCGAAAAGGGGTGGGATTTGACGTTAGGGGTTAGGTCCTTGGGGGAGACTGGCTGCATAATCGGGGGAGGGGGGGCAAAATTTGCTTGGGCGTTGGTGGTCACCGGCCCTGGTAGGTGGATACAGGCAAGGGGACAAAAAAAAGTTCGCTTAATAAATGGCAGGATCGGCCCGTTTTACCAGCGGAAAAAAAGGCATTTATCTGGAGGGCGAAATGGGAGGGAAAGCGGTGCCTAAAAAAAAGCAGGCAGAGTAATGCGGGCGGAAATGCATCAGACGACATCCTCAGTTCAAAGTATCTGGTGCGGGGCGTAATCACTTCTCAGGGCGCACTGTGAGGTGCTAAGGGGGAGGGGGGGGACATAAGGAGCTGACGGAGGGCGGGGCATTCTCCTTATCACTCGCACAACTGAGGGTGGAAAAAGTCGGACTTTAGTTACGCTGCACACGGGAAGAAGGACCATCGGCCGTGATCCCGTAGGGAAATTTCTAAGTATGGACAGGGGGGGCCGTACATGTCATGCGAAGAAGCGGCGGTTGCACGTGGGAGTTGCACCTGAGATGAAACCTTCGTGGCTTGGGTCGAGAGTCGGAGTATTAGAAAAAACTAGCTTCACATTTTAAAACCCGTAATGTTTCCACCAGGGTTTTCCGGGCCCAGGAAAAAGGGTCCAGTGCGGACCTGGGCGGAGGGGGAAAAGCGCTGCCTATCGATATAGAAGGATGAAAATGGCCAATCCATGGGGCCAGAGAAGGGCTATTTGGAGTTGAGCAGGAGCAGGAGTCGCCGTACTGGAGATCGAAGTCGGGGGGATTTCGAATCAAGAGGGGACTCACAATGATTTGAGGCATGGGTATGGATACTTTCCATGACCGACTGACTTAACCGGTCAGGAGGGGGGGGTATTCTCACGGGGTAACCAGAAACAGCGGACGTCGGGGATTGAAAGGGTGTAAACTAAGGGATCATCTAGGGATTTCTGAACCATGCAGTCAAAGGTCCGTAAAAGAAGAAAACGAGGTACCAAAATCGGAACGCGGCAAAAACAGAATGCAGAAGTTGTAAAGCAGGAGCAGTCGTCGGGGTTCGGCTCAGGGGGCGGCGAAGTTGGAAGAAACGCGTCGCGGCTGATCGGGAACCGGTGATGGGGCGGGGCCGTCGAAAGCGCTGTGGCTAGAAGGGTCGCGTTCGATCTCGTCTGCGGACAGCGAGGAAAACTTTGGGAAACCGGGTCGAGGTCATTGCGATTTGGGGCAGGAAATAAAATGCCGAGAGGGCCCGATAAGAATGAGGGAAAAGGGGAAGGCCATGAAACGAAACCATTAGGCACGGTCACGGGGGCAAAGCGGAAGGCCTGACTCAATCCATTGGAAAACAGGTGGACTGGCTCACGTCGTGTCAGGGTCAGCGGTAAAGGGGGCTGAAGCCCGTCCAACCTGTTCAGCCTCGTGTCCAGGAGATGTCTAGAAACTTGAGAGGGGGAGGAGCGCAAGAAAAGAAGGGGACGACAGCTGAACAGTTAGGTCCGCTTCACCCCAAAAGACGGGGCGGATAAATACAACAATAAGTTGAACGGCCTCCCTTTAAGTGAGCGAGAAGGATATTCTGGGAAGAGAATAACGGAACTAGGAACAGACACAGGCGCATCCTAGACAGAGTCGTCTTGCAAAAGTAAGGGGCAACAGGAGAAAAGGGGGTATCGGGGCCGGGGTGGTACAAAAGACTAATTGGTGGCCTGGTAAATTCGTCCGACGGAAGGTATAACTTCTTCACTGGCCAAAGAAAAGCCCACCGAACCCGGTGGGACGAAAAAACGACTAGATAGTTAACAGCTGGTGATGCAGTGACTTCGAAGTGGGGACCACCTGACTCTAATTACGAAGGTCTCTAGCTCGGAATTTTCAACCCTCGCCGACGTCAGGCAGGCACCCAGGGCCAGAAATTAAAGGGATGGCGTCTTAAGGGTGGATATCTGAGTTGGCTCCACATATCTCGTTGGAATAGTCACCTTGGGAAGAAACTCTTGGCACCTCGGACGATCGCTAATGGGGGCGGAACTGATCAAGGGATTAAGGAGAAACGGCCGTCGCGACCAATAGAAAGGGACGGGGTAGCCAGCAGCCGAAGCCACGCTTCGGAAGTTGTGTCGTCGGAACGGTCTCAGCTCTGTCGTTCAGGCGGGTGCTGCTCATAGACGAACGTGGGGGTGAGGGGTCGGTACAGCAGCCAGGTTGAGGAGGTCATCGATCGGGAGCCGCGGCTTAGATGTTTAACCACAAAGATCGATAAAAAGGGTACTGGGGCAGTTGGAGAAAGCAGTTTTGCGAAGAAAGAGAAACACATGTCAGCGAGTCCAAAGAGGGGGGAAAGCAGGCGGATTGGCGACGGCATTAAGGACTCGAGCGGTGGAAAAAAGATCAATCAGGTCGAGTGACGCGAGTTGCCACGCGTCGATGGGGGAGGTACCAACCAAACAATACGATATTGAAGTGAAGCGGCATTCAGGGGGAAGGGGGACTACGGGGAAAAATTGCTGTGGCGGCCACCACTACGGCATGAAGGAACAGAGAAAAGCCGTTGGCGAACCGGGGACGGGGCAAAGACTGTCCCAACCGGGACTATGTCTGGAGAAGGATGGACAAAACACAACGAGAAGTATTAAATAATATGCAGGAATGGGAAGATATGGCTCTTAACGTGCCTATGGTCATCCGTGATCATTAAATGGAGGTCCGAAAGTCGGGTGGGTCCAGGAAAAGAAAGGCCACCCGGTTTGCCTCGATGCTCTTCACGAGCACCGTAAATAAAAAAAAAGTAGCCAGCCACTGGAAAAAGGGAAAGGAGCGGACCCAACCTTGATTCACTTTTCCAAAAAACATTCGCGGGAAGAAACGTGCAACCGGGACAACGCGCGCGAAAAACAGAGGGGGAGCGCTACGGGAGCTTCGCCGCAAACTTTCCATCCTAATCGGCAGAAGGAATGCACCGTTGGCAGGGAAGAGAAGCGGGGGAGTGGGAGAAAATGACAGCCCGCGCGCTCGAGCCGCCTCACGGGAGGAGCGGGGTGACCGAAAAAAAAGAAAAGGAGCGCGGGGGGGAAGGGGAAAGAACAGCCTCCGGTGACAGACAAACCGAATGAAAAAAAACCGCAACACAGCCGCGCGAAAAAAAAGGCTGTGCATCATGAAACAAATATATCTCCAAAAGTCGGGAATAAGTCGCGAATATCCTTCGCGGGTGCACGCTGGGACATAGGGACATATTATGGTGCGGAAGAGTCATCCCACAGATCAGTCTAACTTGCGAGTCTGCTTCTAGGAAAACGGAAGACCGCATCACAGGGCATCTGGTCTTCTTGGGGGGGGACGCAAAGGGGCTGGGAAAAAGAAGAATCAATCTAGTGGCAAGAAGAGCGCATGACCGGCGGACTGACGAGTCAAGGTGAACGTCTCACAGGAACATCACTCGGCGGGGAAAGACAATTCGCAAGGAGGAGATCCAAGAGGTGAACTACCAACGGCAAGAGGGGGTCGGCGATGACCGAAAGCGGTGCTCGTAAGAGCGTGGGAAGGCTGGAGCGGGCACGGGGAGGAGGGGGTCAAAGAAGAGGTCCTGGGACAGGAAAAGGTAAAAAAAGGCATCGGGGCTGCGGGTAGGTGCCTATCCGCAGCCAAGTTGCCAGAAAAAACTCCTCCCTTACAAAGGGCGGTCTGGGAGAATTGGGCGGTCGCGTGACAGGAATCGCCGACATCGAAGCGTCGCACTCACGGACCGCGAAAAGCCGGGTGAGGAAGACACTGGCCGCATGACTGACATGAACGAGAATTCTTGAAATGGGGGGAAAAATTTGTGAGTAAAAGAAGGACCGCTCTTAACGGGGTACAGCGTGTGAGAGGTTGAGGTTACTGATCCTTTTGATCGTGCAAAGGAGACTCTATCGTAAAAAAGAGGAGAAAGCCTAAAGGGAGGAACGGGTCATCGGATGGCTGTCCCTCTAAACGCCGAAGCTACCGGCGTCCGAACCACATAGGCACAAAAGGAATGCAATTGAAATTTCGGATCCGTCGACTTGGCACCAATATGGACCGTCTGAAAAAATAACCACTACGCGATGCACGAAGGAAAGGGCGTAAGGAAGAGAACACCGTAGCGTTGAAACTCCGGAGGCGCGTCAACCCTGCTTTCGTCCGAGAAGAGACGGCGTCCGGGAAAGAATGTGGGTACCCGGAACTCAGGCAGGACGAGGGGGGGGGGGGGGAAAGGAAGGTTCCAACCGGCCAGGTCCGGCACCTCCGTTGACACGGTCCCTGCTTACGAAAATCAGGTTGTCGCGGAAAGGCCCCAAGCGAAAGACGCTCTATAAAAAAGGGGAAGGATGTGGGGAAAATTCACTAGGCACGACCGTCAACCCTCATCTAACGGTCCTGGCCTGAACCAAAAGGGATCTCATTTCCATATCACGAGGTACCACAACATGAATCGTTCTTAACTAGATCCCTTTTTAAAATGGACTGGAAAAAAATACCGGGGCAAAGGTTGGCCGGTCTTTAGCCGCGTCCGGGGCAGCAGTGAAGAGATTAATCAAGCACCTGGTGGACAAAAACTTCGGCTTAGGAAAACTAACTCTAGTGGGAACCTCTTACGCCTCTGCAGGAGCGGGAAATAAGAATTCAACGAGACTGGGGAAGGAAAAGGGCCTTTACGGAGCTCCTAAGTCTCAGCAGCTCGTAAGGAAAAGAGATGGCCCCGGAAGGGCAGGAGCAGGGGGGAGAGAGCCGGACAATCCTCAGGTGATGAACGACTCTGCAACGAAAAAGGCTCCTAAGTAGAAAGAATAAACATCCGGACAGAGGTGCAAAAGAGAAAAACATACTAAGTTGAGGCCGACTTCTGGAAGGCGCCCCAGAACACACAAACCAAAAAAAAAAAAAAAAAAAAAAAAAAAAAAAGAAAAAAAATGGAGAGAAGTAAGAGTGAGATTGGGACTCAAAAAGAGCAAGATCCTTTCCCCCCGGGAGGAGGAATTTAAAAAACCAGCAGATACATGCTGAGAAGGATACTGGGCCATCGGAGCAAATGCGCTCATCACGCTCGGAAGGTCGAGGACTTCATGGCAATGAGTCTAAAAAAAAGTGGGACATCACCGTCACCGAAGACAAGAACAAGCAAATTTCGGCAGCGCCGAACCGTAGCCTCACCAGTATCGGAACCTACCACTGCAAAAGAGCCACGAAAAGATCGTATCCGAGAAAGCGCAAGTCGTATCACGGAATCCAAGAAAAATACTGGCCACGGCTGCACAACCGTGCCTAGGAACTAAGAGAGGAACTCAAAACGCATGGCACTCTTCAAAACAACCGAAGCTCGAAGATAGTCTTCCGCCGCCCTCCAGAGGAAACAAAGGAAACGTCAGTCCGTCCTGCGGCCTGAGCTCAATTAAAGGGGTCTCACTTTACTGGAACGAAGAAACCGAGGAATGCGCTTCATTTGAGCAGGATCAGGCGGGTGAAAGAACCTCTTACCTATTCACAGATCATATTCGTGTATGGCTGAGCCTAGTGAAGTGAAGGGGGCACGACCGTCTCGGGAGCAGGTTAGGGAAAACGGAAGAACGGGGGGCCGGCTCTGAATTGTGCAGTCAAAACTAAACAGGACCTGTAATGGCCACGAGGGGGGAAAAATCTATCGACAGCCAAAAGAACAGCGGGTAAGAGGAGTCAGGGGGGACGAAAAGCAAAGGCAAAACTATCCTGATAGCA
>Ga0179593_1504481_pt1 | contig 20309 bp, 26 predicted proteins | sample CZODoug2_1_08_16_FD_185931 | JGI IMG/M metagenome (GOLD analysis project Ga0179593, IMG submission 185931) | Vadose zone soil fungal communities from Angelo Coast Range Reserve, California, USA - CZODoug2_1_08_16fungal (PacBio error correction) | ecosystem: Environmental > Terrestrial > Soil >...
TTCCCTGAGCGGCACCATAGCGGCACGGTCGTGAAACAATGCACGGAATCATTCCGGGAGGGGTAAACTTTCGTCTCAATTACTTAAAGGGAACCTTTCGAAGGACCGTCATTTGTCCGACTTGTAAACGGGGGGAGCAAGCAATGAAGGAAAGGCGAAGCTAGTTCAACTAAGGGAGCGGGATCTGCTTGTCACAACCGCGTGAATCACGGCTCAAAAGTGGGCCGAACTATCCCTACTGTGCCAAGGAACGCTTTACGGCAAGGTTGGTGGGGTAGTTCAACGGACGGAGACCTCCTAATAGTTGTCACAATTTGAGACCTCTTCTCGGCGTCGTGGTACGGACTGGCCGGAGTAAACGCAAGGGTCAACCATACCAAAAAAAAACTACTGTTCCGTCTATCACCTTCAAGAAGGTCGAGGATCACGTTTCCTGTCCATGTTACCTGAGAATATGTGGCGCTGAGGGAAGGAAACGTCGAACGGACCGGAATGAAATGAACACAGACGGAGTTCAAAAGGAAAGAGTTGAGCGCAGAGCGACTGCCTGCCCACTTGGGCTCGGAACCGGGAAATTCGTCCATCAGGGAAGGCAAAAAAGCGCAAAAAAGAATTTCACGGAGCAGACATCAAAAAGACGAGTCACTCGCATGCGCCGAGTCGCCTCGACGGTCTCGCCAAAACCTGAGGTACTGGACCGGGGAGCTTACCGGTGGTATTAAAACTGAGTGGACCCACGGTCTCGCCGACCCGACGGGGTGGGGCGCGGGAGATGGGGAGATGAAAAACGCGCGGGATATCTTGCGCTCTGGGGGGAATGACAGTTTCTCGGAGAATTGTTATTCTAACGGGCCTGGAGCGGAGGAGCAGGACAACGGAGCGGAAAGGGGAGGAAAACCCGGGGATCCTTGGAGAACGACGAGGAAAAAGTAAGAAGGCACGAGGAAGAAGACATGTCTCTTCGTGGTTCTCTCGTGACAGTCGCGAGTGGATGCTGGTCAATTCGCCGTAAAGCCAGGAAACCAGTCAAATAGAAGGAAAAAAAACTTAAATGCCAAAGCTCAATGGGAAGGGAATCACGCTCTGCGACGAGTTGCGAGTGTCCGGCGCACAAACAACGAGATTAGGCCGCGTTACCGGGGGGACCGACGGAAAAAGAAATGTAGAACAAGCAAACCGAAGACACCTGCCGGAACCTAGGAGGTATCGGGCAGCAGCCCGGCGACAAAAGAGAGGATCAATGCTTAGGGAACTGGGGGAGGCGGGGGATCAATTGGTGCGAGGACACGAGGAACTGGGTGCGGACAGGCGGCCTTCCCTGTCGTCGACAGAGAGCCAGGCGGGACACTTCATTACACCCAAGCAGGCGACAACACGCGGATTGAGGCATGGCAAAAAAGAAAACACTACCGGACGTAGGTTGAGCTCGCCAATGGTATTCTCGGGCCAGGGCCGACCGTCACTCCTCTCAAAACAAGGGATTAGGGAGGGAGGTAGAGAAGTCATACCGTTGCGAATGGGAAAGCCGGCGCAACCCGGGTTCAGCACTGTCTTTCTGGGTGCCGACCAGTCAAAAGTTGATATTGGGCGACAACAGGGAAAGAGCTCACTGAGGACTGGGGGACAGGATGAAGTAGAGAAAGACCCGGCGCATACTTCTCCTATGGACCCACCGATGCGGAGAAGAGGAAGACTGCCATGCCGAAAGGGAACCCGGAATACCCAAGATAAAAGTCGAAAGTTCACAGTGAGGGCCAGAAAGCCACTTGGGAGCGGCATGGTTGTCTCAGGTCAAAAGGGTCGAAAAACAACCGTAAAACGCCGGGGGAACACATTGTCTGTTGGGGGTCACAAATTATTACACAACTAGAGGCCGCCACAAAAAGGAGAACACCATCTAGAGAACTCCGGTTGGTGGGGGGATGCCGACGTTCTGGCTTTCTCGCAGTAACGAGACTATAGAACTCACGCACTGATGGCGAAACCTAAAAAGGCAGGGGAAAAAAAGGAAAGTCTTCGCCTCCGACCCTCGCCGAAAACCCCTGATCAAATAAAAAAGTACCCGGTCCCCTGCTGTGCGGTCCTAAAACGTGGCTCACCGTTACAGACACCGCCCTCGGAAAGGGTGAAAAACAGGTGAGACGCAAATCATGAAAAAACTCGATCATTACAACCGAGCCTCCACGGAGAGATCCAACGGAAGAGTCATCTCGTGCGCGAAAAAAACCTGTTACGGTAACGGGGCAAAGCAAAGAAAAGTCAGGCTCTATCTCCATCCAAGAAGACCATCAAGTCAAGCAGTGTCAGGGAAAGACCTTCGAGTCATAAGCGCTGCTGGGACGTTGGACAAGGTACGGGCGCAGATGGGGGGGCCTGGAGGAAAGGGGCGAAAGTAAATTTAACGAATTCAAAGGGTCTGATGACAGCTCCCAGAGTGGGGAAAAAAAAAAAAAAACACAAGTCGAAAAAATGCAGATAACACATAAAAGACAAAAAAAACCAACTACCAAAAACAACTCAGAAAAATAATTCTAATCTTGCAAACGGCAAACACCAACAAAAAAAAAAAAAGAAAAAAAAAACCAGGTAACTAGTCAGGGATATCAAGGGGGGGGAAAGATTGAAAACCCTTAAGGGAACACAGGGGCGCAGCAGCGACCTAGGTTCTTCTCGCGAAAAAAAGTCGGGGGGGGGGTTTGCGAGAGGGGGGAATAAAAAACTGGGAAAGTCAGTAGACCGCACACTCTATCAAATAACCCTGCGAACGCAGGGACGCCTCCAAAAAAGGGCCGGACAATATTACAAAATCGGTGCCAGTCGGGGGGCCTCAGAACTCTGGGTTGATTGAACAGTAGGGGAGGGACACGATCGTATGGGTCAATAAAAAACACCTTCACGCGTATTGGAGGGACAATACAGTGCGGCCCGTTTAAAGGAACTTGCAAACGGGACTCCTCCAGTCCGCTCAGAAGGGGAAAGAACAACTACGCGAAGAGGAAAAGGGAGAGAACAGATCCACGACGTAAATTGGGGGGTAGCCAAACCCTTCTTTCAGATACACAACAACTTAAAATTGAAAACTTGGGAAGGAAAGAGGAGCTGTTGGAAAGCTGCTATCCGTCAGAGTCTAGTTTGTTCTGTATCGTGCGGAAATTAGACGCCCTGACCATTGTACCCCTGGGGGGTGGGGGGGGGGGGGGGGTTGGGAGAGGAGGGAAAGTAATCTCCGACCTTGTACAAAGGACTGAATGGACTGCGAGAGCTTTTAACCTCTCGTAATCCGGGAAAACGAAACTCGGGCCAAGAGTGTAGTGGGGAGACTCGGGGAAGGGAAGAGCGGTGGGGGGAGGAAATTTTGGCGCCCTGGATCGGAGGCTACGGAATGGAAATTCACCCCTAACCGACGAAAAAAATACTCAAACGAACTTCTACGAGAAGGAAAGGAACGATGCAGCAAATTCCGTGGAAGGGGGGAAGATCGAAGTTTGCGCTTGCAGAAGAAAAACTTCTAGACCAGGTTACGTCCACTGCCGCCTAAATATGGATGAGCGCAGAGGAAGGAAGGAACAAACTTTGGGGGGGGGGGAATTAAAAGAAAGGAAAAGGACAAAAAATGTCTAATGTCACCCGGGAAGGTTCAGAAAGACGAGTCTTAACGTCGCAGTAGTAGGAAACGAAGAACTTGAACAAAAAAGAAAAAGAACCTTTTACTTGTTCAGACTTTCCCTTTGAGAGACGAGTAAGGACCGGCGGGAAAGCGTGACACGAGACCAAAACTCAGAGCCCGGGATAGGGCTTACAGAGGGAAAAAAAGAAAAAGGTCACTCAAGAGGTACTGAAAGGACCTGAGAAGGGTTGTCGAGGGCAGAACCACAAAGAAAATCGCGTCAGGAGCCAGCACAACATCCAAGGGAGAATTGGACAAAAAAAGAGCTATCAAGTCGAAAAGAAGCGTCGAATCAAGTGCCTCGGGCTTCGCGAAGGAGGCAGCAGCGGAGGTGAAGGGGGCGCGTCAGGGGGGAGACCAGCTACAAGGGGAAGAAAAAGTCAGTCCTTCCCCACGCGCTGCAACTAGAAATCTGTGGGGCCAAAGAAATCAATGGAAGATTGGTCGGCCGGGCCGGACACTCCACCGCACTGTCAGGACTAGGCCGGGTTAGAGGAGGACGTAACGAGAACGTCGCAAAAGGGAGGGGAAACACAATGCTGAGGCAGTAAAAAAGAAACCAAGAATGGCTGTGGGCTCAGGCCGAAAGTCCTTGAGGAGGGAAGAACGTTGCTTGAGAAGCTAGGCATAGGGGAAGGGGGAGAGTAACCTGCCGAGCCGTGGGGGGACGGGGAGAACGGCCAGTCTTGTCCTTCTGATGGCTGTCCGTCCAAAGAGCAATCGGAGGGACTCACAGAGAGGGACGTCAAAGAACCAAAAAGACGACCGAAAAGGAGGGAATTTGGCCTTCTCTAGCAAGGGGAAGATCGTGCGAGACCAGCACAAGCGGCTCACAAAACACAACTTATGAGAGAAAAATGATGGGGGCGCCGCTAGGATTGAGGCCCTTCTCGCGACAGCACCCGTGAAAAAGAAAAAGTTGCTGGGACGAACCAAATAGCCGGTTGAACAGAGGAGCTTAAGGGGAAACCGAAAATCTCCTAGCACTCTATCGAGGCGCCGGCCCGGAACAAAGAACCCGAGGAAAGAGGGACTTGAAAATCGAACGGAGAAGGGACCGAGGAGGACTGCCAGCTTCCTCGAGCCATCTCACCCGCGGGACGAACGCATGCCCACGATCACCGCTCTAGGCGGTCGCACATCCAGAACGTCAGGAAGGAGGTGTTCTCTACATAGAAAGGGCACTTCGTAAAACCAGGCAGTCTCCTAAGTAAGGCGTCTATGAAAAAAGGAAAAACTCGTGCAAAGGGAACTATGCAAGGGAACCACGCTATTGAAAGCGAATTGGTTTAGGAATCTACGTCCGGAAAAAAAGAAAGGAATCAAGGCACGCTACGAACTAAAGAAGAGGGGGGGAACCCCTCTAAACAAGGACACAAGGAGGGTCAGCGGCCGTCTGCCTAAAAATCCTAGTGCCGAGAAGGGATCACACCGGATCCGGTAGGGCGGTCACGGTGAACGCTTAACCGGAGACTGAGACGATACGCCGGGACATGGGGGAGCCGGCACGTTCCCGTCGAAACCATTCGGGACCACGGTCCCCTTGGCAGCCTATTCCGGGGAATGCCAAGTCTCAAGGAGGGAGTGTCGGCGGGGCAAGGTACTAAACACCAAATACGGGGCATCGATCTCCAGGGAACCGATCCCCAAACGAATGTCAGGGCGAGTACCGTAGGGGAAATGCCCCTCTAAGATGGAAAAAAAAAGTCCTTCGCGTGATGTCGCAAAACGCATGCATTGTGGGCGAGGGAGATTTCGTGGGCGGGGAAAAAGGGGCACCTTCTTGACCAGAGAAACCGAGAAATTCAGAAGGAGGAGATTAAGAATCCATAAGGTAATCAGGACATCCGGTGGTGATAGGGACTTAGGGCGGACCGGACAAAGGCCCTAGACTTTTACTAGGCAGAGGAAAAGAGGAGCCCGAAAAGAATAAGGGGATCAGAAGAAAAGCGGAGGTGAAGGCAGGGCAGGGAAGCCGTAGAAGGGGGCGGTTGGTAGTTATGTGGTGGGCAGCCAGGGGGAAGACTCTTAAGGATAAACCGGGGGGAGAGGACTACGAATGCAGAAAAGCCGTGTTGGAAGACAAGGCGAGGCCGCCAACCAAGAAAAAATAAACCTCAAAGAGGGGGTTGGGAAGGAGGGGGGGGGTTCTCGGCGTCACGGGGGTGCAGAATGGGGCATGGGAAACACGAAGTCAGGGCAAAAGGCGCTCTTCCCACTCAGCGATTATGTCCGTCCTAAAGACCCTCAAGTTGCAAAAGGGGAAACAGGTTTTCTACTGCCGAAAAACCTCGGCACGAAGTGGTAGACCCAACCGAAAAGGCGAAAACCCCGCCTGGTGAGTATCCTGGGGGGACAAAAGGTTAACAATCAGAGCACAAAAAAAGGAAGGAAAAAGAAGATGGAGGACGGGTGCACCATCGCAGAGATTTACAATAGACTGAGGAGGGCTTCCTAGGTCGTGGATTGACAGCCGTCGAACTTTCAAGTGGGGCACAGGTACCCACCGGGAGGGTTAACCGTCCTTGGCACTCAGCGAACCTTTCCCGATGGAACGGACGGCGAAGGTCCGGTGTATCGCTTATCCAAGCCAGTGCCCGATGGAAACCCAGACTGGCCAAGCCGCACAAAAAGGGACACGTGGGAAAAAGTTCAGGAGTAGGCACAAAAGCCGAGGACCGAGTGTGGATCGCAGCGGAGAGTCATAACTAAAGGGATGGGAAACACTATCGCAAAAACCTACCACCCGAAAAACGTTGTGCTACGGCGAGAAGGAAGGAAAACCATGACTTCTCATCAGGAAGGTGCAATTTACGGCCGCGAAAGGGTGGAGCTGGCAGGATCCGAACGTCTCGGAAACTGATACGACAAAGGAATCCTAAAAAAGGAATTAACCATGGGGGGGAAAAGAAAAGAGCCTAAAGGAAAAAAGGTTCTGGCTACTTGATAACCTGTGAGTCTGAACCCCATCAGCATATCCAACAACAGTATTGCGAATCCCCTTACTTAGGAAGAACGAGGGAAAAAATAAAGAGTCTCTGTCCGACACGGTCTGGACGTGATGTGGGGCCTGGATTAACCGGAACCGGCTGAGGGCGTGAAGGCGAAACATAAAAGACACTGAGGGGGAAGAGGAATCTTCTCGCGAGGTCGAGGAGTGCGCGAGGGCGACGGGCTCGTCGTAATGTGCAACCTCGGCCCAGGCGTCGGCGTCAAGGGAAGAAGGAAAAGATAACATAGGAGGGAAAAGGGAACCTTGAAAGAAAGGATCGACGTAGAACTCCGTCTGAATCACCGGTGCTGGCGTGGAGGGAGTGGGTCCCCGCCGCTCTGCGACTAAGGGGTCGGATCCCGAAAGGACTTCACGCATGCCAACCACTCAGGGGAAAAGAAATCCGTTTGTCCGGAATAGGGGGTGAAGGGAGAAGAGGGTCCAGTCGTGCCTGAAAGCCACAGCAAAAGGTCTTGTAACTTCGTCGGAGTGAAGGGGTAAGACGTAGAATTATCTGCGAAAGGGAGCCGACACCCGGGGCGGGTGGCTGACCGAACGAACAATAAATGGTGCTTGAGCCGTCCCGTCGAGACTGGGAGACCAGGAGGCATAGAATAGGAAGTTGAAGAAAAATCACGCCGGGGGGAAAGGACGACGGAACGGTCCGGACGCCGGAGCGAGATCGCCAGCGGTGGAAAGTACAGCCAATCAGGCTTCAACGGCTAAAGGGCTTCGGGATCGACGCCTCGACAACAAGGGCGGAAAAAGGGGAATCTAGCACTGTATGAACGTAGAGCCGCACGCCGGCACTCATCCACACCAACAAGGAGAGGAGGGGAGGATGCACTTTCTGACGGCCCGGGATAGACTCTCTAAACAGTAAGGGAAACCTGGGGAGAAAAGCTTCTCCGAGGGGGGTTAGCAAGACAACCAGCCGGTTGGGTCATCCTTCGGCCAAAGAAGGCGAGAATGAGCCGGACAGAAGGGAAGGCGAAGAACAAACCCCAAAAGTCGGCCTCAACGGCGAGTCCTCGGAATGCAACCAGCTGCAGCAAGGATCTCCGCGGGAGTTAAGGATGCACCAACACCGATCGGGTGGTTCGGTCAAAAAAAGGGTCAGCCTTCGAAAAAGAACTGGGCTTAGAAAAAACTGGCAACGCGTACCTCACTCGGAGGAATTAATCACACGGACGACCAAGAGGGAGAAAGATCATGAAAAAGATCACGAGGTGCCGAGACTTTGTGCAGGATGCCCTATTTCGAAGGAGTTCGCGTGCAGCAAGAAACCGTTCCTGGGGCGAAAAGAGATAAAAACTCCTCTAAGGAACTGACTGAAACAAGACCTATCAACGGCTTGTACTCGTGGACAGGCACCTCCTCCTCCGAAAGAAAAACGATCACAAGAACCACTTATACGGTCACCGCCACAAAAGGAGAGATTACCAAGGAAGAAGGGGACGGAGAACGAACTGCCGCGCCACCAGGCGACGATCCCGGCAACTCGAAAAGAACGCTGCTCCACTCTCAGGAAGCCGATCAAGAGGGAAAACGGTGGAGTAAGAAGGTCATCCTTTCACAGGAAAATCAGGCGAACTCACCGGAAAATAAAAAAGCAAGGACGCAGGTACAGGGAAAGAAAGAAGAGTTCAGAAGAGGAAAGGGGTAGGGAGAAGGGGTTAAGGCCCAGTGGCGGTGATGTCCGCAAGAAAGTGGGTTCGCCGGAGGAGGGTCATCGACAGTGACAAAAAAAGAGGACGATCAACCATCGGCCGGCCGTCGCCGCATCCACAGAGGATGGAGATTAAGCCGTGGCTAAAACAAAGGGAGGAAAACGTATACCAGGAAGCAGCCACATAGAAAAAACAAGCGATGGCATCGAATATGACATCTGTGTTTGCAAATCCGAAGGGACGGTCGGGGGGGGGGGGGGGGGGTGGGGCTAAAAGCACGGAACTGCAGAAAAGAAGGAACCGCCACTACTACGTCAAATCAACCTGGGCGGACCCCTGCGGACGGCACGGGGGAAACGTCAGTCCACGAGTAAGTTGTGAAAAGAGAGGGGGGGTCACTCTGCTCACTGTTTTGATCAGAGAATGGCCGCGGGGGGAACACAGAGGGGGGGAACGGAAAAGGGAAGCCAAGGAAGGCATATCGATGGTCCAGCAAACCAAACAGGCCGAAAAGACCCGGTGTCCAGGGCCAAAAGGGAAAAAGCCTTAAAATCGGCGCAGAATGTGAAGAAAAAAGCAAAAAAAAATCTGCTGAACTAAAGGCGACAGAGGTAAAGGAGTCTAGGGGGGGGGCCGCAAATCCTGAAGAGATGGCTCACAACGATGGAAGAATATTGGTGTGACCTTCGTTCTTTCACATCATAGAAACTGCCTACCAGCTCTCATCCTTCGGGGGGAAAACTCTTTAAAAGGGTTGGAGGGGACACCTCTTTCTAGGACTTAAGGAAACTGTTCCGAGTATTGGAAACCATACTAGTCACAGGTCTCATTCGGGGGGGACTAATCCAAGTAGGGTGGGGGGGGGGGGGGGGGGGGGGGGGAGGGGGGGGGAGCTTCTCCTTCTCTTGGGCAAAAAAGCCCACCAGGACAAAAAATTTCGAAGGGAAAAAAACCTCCACCGATGTTCCTCGTGTAATCACGTACTTGCGAGTGCTGCCTCCGAGCGGACAATGTCCTCGTAGTACCGGGAGGCGTCTGAAGGTGGAACCCGACCAGAGAGACAACACCTCACCCACACGTTAACGAGATAAAGACTTCAAGAGGCTATCCTGCGAGCAGAAGGGAAAAAAGCTTATCTAGAGGGAGAAGCGCTGAAACCTAAAAAGGGGTAAGTACTTCAAAAAATCCCCTCTGAAGGGAATCCCTCTGAATTTGAGCGCAACTAGTGACGGCCGGACAACCACATGGGATGGACAGGCGGGAAGCCATAAACATTTACAAAGGTCAAAGTAACGATAAAAAAAAAAAAAAAAAAAAAAAAAAAAAGAAAAAAAAAAAAAAGAAAAAAAAAAAAAAAAAAAAAAAAAAAAAAATCGGGACCATCTCCCCAGGGCCGATGGGCGAAGTACAGCCTGATCGAGAACAGTCAGAAGACTTGGAGGAGCTCGCCAACTTCTCGCCCCTGACACGGGGGACGGTCGGGGCCTGGGGGGGGCTTACACTCGGAGTTGGGAACGGAGGACCCTCTTCGAGCGACACGTCCGTGGAAGTGCTGCTGCACAAGGTCAGAGTAGAACTGGGCAGACGTCGAGAAGGGCTCTACAGGGGGGGGAAGAAACTGGGCAGGAGGGAAACAGTCCCGGCGTCTTCGTAAAAGGGACTGCACGGTGAGCACCAGAGACGCTGCGGGGAAAAAATAAAGGGGATGATCCCTGTCTCGGCGATGCGGGGAGAACGAGGGAAGAAACCCCGTCGGAAGACATGGGGAAAATCGTCTCGGGGGTAGGGGTCTGCCTTCGGTCGGACGGGGGAGAACCTCTAACAGAGGCGCCTGTCAGCTTGAAAGTCAAAAAACCATCGTCGTTGGTGCACAGAAAGTGAAGGGAGGACGTTTTAAACTTCTGGGGGTTCCTGACCTCCGTCACGCCGTGCTTAGGTATCAAGGGGTCGTGTAAGACGACAGGAAATCTACTGACTGGGAAAAAAGTGCGGGAGTGAAGCAACCAGAGCGGTGGGAAAAAAAAGAAAATCCGGGGGAGGCGGAGCCTGGGAAACTGTTAAACTCGAAGAGAGAGGCCAGGGTCGCGAGACGGGGGACAGTAGTTGTTCGGGCTACGCTACGGCCCGGTCGGCAAGGGGCACGCCAGCCTTTGGTCGTTTCCAGACGAAAAAACTGGAAAAACCGGGGGTTCTAAAATTTCAAGTAAAGAAGCCCACAAGAGCAGCCGACCAGGTGGAAAAAGGGAAGCCTTCTTCCTTTCACAAAAGTCACGGGCCTCGACCGGCAAACAGTCCAACCAACGGAGGAAAGAAAGAAAGATGTAGGCCGGGGCGGAAAGGAGATCGAAACTAAAAAGAAACCCGGCCTCCCGTGAGGGAGTAAAAAGGCATCATGCCGCCCTCCGGGAAAAAAAACTCTTGCGGAGATGTGGGGGGATGGGGGGAAAGAAAAGGAGAGGGAGGGGGGAGGGGGATGGGGGGGGTTAAGAGCGGGGCAGGTGGAGAGAAGGGGGGGGGGGGGGGAGAGGGAAGGGAGCGGGGGGGGAGAAGTGCGAAAGAGGGAAGCGGGATTAGAATTAGGAGAGGGAGGTATTGGGGAAGCGGGGAAAGGGGGGAGTAACGGGAGGAGGAGGGGGGAGTGGGTAGAAGAAGAAGGGGAAGGAGGGTGCGCGGGCAAAAGTGGGGAGGCGGGGGGGGGGGGGGGTGGTGGGGGGTAAGGGGTAGGGAAGGTGGGGAGGGATGGTGGGGGGGGGAGAGTTAAGGGTGAAGAGAGGGGAGGGGGGGGAAAGGGGGAGGAGGGGTAGGGGAGTAAGGAGGGTGGAGAGGGAGTGAGAGGAGGCGGGGGGCGAGGGGAAGGGAGGGTAATGAGGGGGAGGAGGAGAGGAGGAGGGGGAAGAGGGGGGGACGAGAGGGGGGGGTGGTTGTGAAATGGAGGTGCGTAAGAGAAGGGAGGGGGGGAGGGAGAAGGAAACGGGGACGGAAGCCGAGGGCGGGTTAGAAGCGGTGGGCGGGTGGGGGGGGACAGGAGGAAATTAGGCGGGGGATAGATGGGAGGAGGGAAGAGGAAGAATAAGAAGAAAGGAGAAGAGGAAGAGAGGGGGGGGAGGATGGGGTGGGGGACGTGAAGAATCTGGGAGTAGTGAGGGTGGTTACGGATCGCTCGGGAGAGGAGGATGGATGGAGAAGGAGGCAGGGGGCGGTTTGTGAAGAGGGAGAGAGATGTACGTGAAATGGGGGGGATGGGGGGGGGAGAGATAAAGGGGGGGTGGGGAGCCCGGAAGCCGGGAGAGTGGGGGGAGGATGAGATAGGGGGGGGGTGGAGGGGGAGTGAGGGGAGAGGAGGGGGGAGGGTAAAGGAAGGGTGGGGGGAGAGTAGGTAGTGCGAAAGGTGGAGGGGGGGTAGAGGTGGGGGGTGTAGAAGGTGGGTGTGGTGGTTTGGATGGTTAGGCGGGGGGTAGAAGGTGGGGGGGTGAGGGTTTGGGGGGGGAGTGGACGGGTGAGGGGAAAAAGCAAAAAGAAGGACGAAAGGGGATCATGAGCTAAGGGAGGGCTTGCGGGGGGGGGTGGGAGGGGGGAGGAGGGGGATGTCCGAGAGCAGAGCAAGGGAGGGCGTGGGAGGAGTTACCGGGTTGGAGGCAAAGGGGTACGGGGAATAGGTGAGGGGGAGGGGGAGAGTGGAGAGAAAGAGGGTATGGCGGGGGGAACATGGAGGCAGGTAGAGGAAGGGTACGATGGGCAGAAGTAGAAATGGGGAGAAAGGGGGGGGGGGGGGGAAGGTTGTGGGGGGGGAGGAGGACAGGAGGGGGGAGTGTGATAAATTGGGGGGGGGATGTGAAGAGGGAGGTGGGGGGGGTCACACAGCGGGCGAAGGGGAGAAGGGAGGGCGGGAGGGAGGGAGGAACGGGCGAATGAGGGGTGGGGAAAGGAGGAGTAGGAGGGGGGGAGTCGAGAGAGGGAATGCAGCAAGGGTGGTGGAGGGAGCGAGTAAAATAGGGAGGGAGTAAAGTGAGGTGAATGGGGGGGGAGGGGGGTGGGTGCAGGCGAGGGAGAAAAGGGGGGGGAGGGGGAGGGGAAAGGGGGGGGGGTGGAGGGTGAAAAAGGGAGGGGAGACCCGGAGGAAACACCAAGACTATCAGCTCGCAAGCCGAAAAGACGAGGCTGAACCCAACGGAGAAGTCTTCCAGGGGACCAACTCTAGAGAAGGAGGAACCATCTTAAGCACTACATCTCCTCCTGTACTTACGTGCCTGATTTCACCAAGCGGCTCGGGTTCGTTCTTTCAAAAGAAAAAGGAACGGAAGGACGGCGGTAGACCCAGGAGGGGAATCAGAGGAGACAATTGCAAACCGACACTCCCCGTGAGTGGCTGTCGGTGAAGGTACAAAAGCAAGAACATAGGACGACTAATTCCGGTAAAACCGGAGGGGAGAAAAGGGGGTCAATTGGGGCATGAGACTGTACGTCTGCCGAAAAACCGACCCGTCAACGCTCTAAACCGCGCAGAAAAAACATTCTAACCCCACCCTAAAGAACGGCTGCGGGAAAAGGGGAAAGGGTAACAAACAAAAAACCGTCGCCGAGCCACGGGGTACACGGGTATCACGGTCCTCCGGCGTCAAGGTCCGCTCACACTGGGAGGCAAGGATAAGGGGAACCGGGGGTACAAGTAAGCCCGTTCGGAATCTACACAAAAGAAAATAAAAAGCCGATAAAAGAAGAGAGGAGACCCGAGCGCGAGACGGATCCCGCCGAAGGAAAAAGAAGTTACTGAGATCCTAGCCGGCCGCGTTCAAAACACAAAGTCAAAAGCTGGAAGGCTAATCCTCCAAAAGGACCATAAGGCCAGCATTGCAGTGGTCTCGTATTCTCCTCAGAGAAAAGGATCTAAGTTAGACAGATGGGGGAAATCAAGCTTCAGGGGAACGTGGAGGGAAGTAGGGGGCGACGTGGACGAGTGGTCTGCGTCCAAGTAGCCAGCACCAGTGGAGAAGAACGCAAACCAAGGGGACAAAATCCATCCATCAGTGAATCGTTTAAGGGTAAGTCAAGACAATCCGTCTACGGGAGTAGCGCAGCCCACATAGGGAAAAAAAAAAAGGCATTGGAACCTATGAGAAGCAACATCTCAAGGTAACTGTGAGACCACGAGCTAAACGTGTCGTGGTGTGTGGGGGGGCCGGGGTGGTGTGAAAAAGAGGCCACGGAAAAAACAGTCCTCAGGAAGGCGCTAGGAAAGGACAAGCGTCTCGACCTCCAGAGTTGAGGACAGAACACGAGGGCATGGGGAAGCGTGTTTAGAGGACCTGTGTGGAAGGAGGCCGCGAGTTCAGAAGATCGACTTCCGTATCATCGGACAGGGAAAGATAAGGGGGCCTTAAGCAGAGAAAAGCACAAAGCGTTATCCCTGTGGACCGGCGGGGATCAGGAACGGTACAACCGCCAAACATCATGGGAACAAGAAAAAACAATCGGCCAATCGCCTGCTAGCAGTAGGTCCACGACGTTCGAGCCTTGCGGGTAAAAAAAGGGAAGCTCTAGGAAAAAAAAAGGAATGAAAAGGGGGGGGGTTACGGGCGTTCGTAAAACATCGGCTCGCAAGTCTGGGCCAGCTGCTCTGAGAGGAAAAAAAAGGGGGCTTGACAAAAGAGTGCAACTAGACCTTTGAACTCAAACTGACCGGCGGTAAACCTCCTTGTGTGATGGCGACAGCGGAGGACGGAATGGGTCTCGGATGTAACGAAGTCGATCGTGTAAACCACCAAAAAAGCAGAATCCACAGGTGAAAACACCCGCTGGGGGGCCAACGGGTAAAACGGACGGCACTGCACTGTTGTGGGCGGCCACGACAAGGCACGGGTGGAGGGTCTGGGGAAGATGAGTCGTCGAAAGAAGGGGAAAAGCCGATTTGTCCCACCGAGAGGGAACAACAACCTCCACAACGACGCTACGGCGGAGGAGGGGAGGAACTATGAGTCTGGCTTCTTCAGGGACATGCTCGCTATGTGGAGTGGCGCTACCTTCAACTTACACGTACCTCGATGGAAAACCTCTAAACCGAGGTAACCGGAAGACGATTGGCTCCGAAAAAGGGAAGAAAGGGATTTGGAAGAAGCATACCAAGGACGAAACGTCCACTTCGCCGACGCGCAGCTCCAAAGCCAGTGAAAAAGGAAGAAAATCAAAACAGAAGGGATACCAAAGAACTCACGACAAAAAAGAAAGAAGGAAAGCCCTGCATATGGATTGGTGCTTGGCCTGGAGGCGAGTAAGTACCGGGATCGGAGGTTAAGAGTGAACAGGGACCTCGCCACACGTCCTCGGGGTCAGGGAGAGGAGTCTTTGGAAAAAAGGTATCGGGAAGCGAAGAAAGGAAAGCTCGGAGTAATGTGCGCGGCGAGCCGTCGCCGCAATACCTCACCTGACCGGCAGGAACAGGGAAATGAAAAAAATACATTCCCGGTTATTAAAGTGGCTCTAGAGGAAGGGGAATGCCTAAGACTCGAGGGGAGAGTTTTCTAGAGGACAAGAGGCTGGTAGTGAGAAGGCGGAGGCCGCAAAAGGGTCTGAGCCGGCTCAAGCCGTCTTAAAGAAATCAACAAAAGGTGCTCTGAAACCATGAACGCGTGGGAAAGTCGATAGGGGAGAAATGATGTGCCTGAATCAGACACCTCGCCGGGCGTTTACCGGAGGTGCCGGGTTGGCAGACTTCGACCGGGAGACAGCGAAAGGGAGGAAGAAACCGGCGGAGGTGCTGACCTAAAGGCCAAAAAACGTTTCAGGGGGAAACAAGGACCACCAAGGAGCCCGGATCCATTTGCGGCAGATGGGGAACGAGAGAGGGCCGGCCGTGGTCGGGAAAGCCTCGCGTGGCCCCGGAGAGGGGGAGAAGGGAACCGGGGTCTTCGGAAAGGCGGCGGCGATTAATCGCAAAAAAAAAAAAAGAAACTGGAAACACACAGATAGGGAGCATGATAACCATCGAAAAAAAATCCCACCGCGGTCCCTGTTGAATCCGGAGAGAAAAAGGGGAAAGAACGCGCGACGAGAATGGTCTCATCAAACAAAAGGAGGTAACAGATTAGGGAAAGGGACGGAAGAACCATACCGTGAGCGGGGAGACGCCGCAAACGGACCGCCCCGGTCGGAAAGGTTAGCATGCAAAAAAAAGAAGCGGTTGGGTCCTAAAGGGAAAAAAAAAAAAGCGAAAAAACGCGGCGCCAAAAAAGGAAAAGGGTAACCAAACCACACGGCGAAGCGGCGTCGCACGGCTTCCGGGAGAGAGAGGAAAGATCCAAGGCAAGGATCCGAGCCGGGGGAACTCGAAAATATAAAGTGCTACTGGTGAATGGTCAGACCATACATCACGGTGAGGCCGTCAGGTTTCGCCGGGAAGAAAAGGGGAAAATCAGGCTCCCAGTAAAAAATACTCACGTAAAACAAGAAGTCGGGTGGATGAAGGAACGAACTTGACGAACCTCTTCCGGGAAAAGGAAGAAGGGTCAAAAAAGAGAGAGAGGTAAAAAGGTGGATATCTACGGAACGTAGGGGGACTTCTGAGCTCGTACTCAAGTATTCAATCCTCAGAAAAAGGAGAAAAAGAGGGGCCAATCACTTCAACAAACCCGACATCAAGAAAGAAAACACCTCAAAAGGAAGAAAAGCAAGAACCATGGGGGGGGGGGAAGGGAGATCAATAATCACCGGGATCCACGGCGTGGCTCTGGAAGAGACGGAGGGAAGGGTTATCCGGCGAAGGGGGACGCCGTCCCGCGCAGCAAAAAGTAGACCCGGAAGCCCTCGCGCAGCCTATCTCCGCAGGGAAAAAAAAAAAAAGTTAGTCTGCCTCGCGTTGGTCCTTTCACACAAAAAAGAGCCGGGAAGAAGCGATATCCAGGTCCGGATATCGTCCAGCGATAGAGAAACAGTCGATGGGCTCGCTCTAAAAGATGAAAGTTTAAAAAGGGCGGGAAACTGTGTCGGCCAGCCCATTTGATTTGGCGCGGGCAAGGTCGGCTACGGGGGGAGGGAAAAGGTCTAGGACCTGAACAGTGCGGAAAAAAGCACCAGGGCGGGAAGTGGCAAGGCGCAGATGAATTCCATCCATCGGACAACCTCGGTGTAGGGCGTCCATGGGGTGAAAAAGAGTTGAGGAGGAAGGGAGGCCAACCATAGGAAGGGAACGACAGTACCGGAATCTGCGAAAATCGCCATTTTGGACTTCCAGGCAAAAGGAAAGGGGGCGGGTTTGTAGGGGTGTGGGGGGGTCGCATTAAGCGTAGCGTACTTAGACCGCACGCCACGAAGGGGAGATCACAATGGGACGGGACGGCGAGACGGGCCCGCCTCACACACTGGAGGCCGGCCAAAGAAGGAAATCGTTGGCCGGCCTCGGAACTGGGGGGGATGCCAAATATGTGAAAAAAGTCTGCCGCCCTGCACCAGCGACCAGTGCCGAAAGACGGCTGGTCTCCCTCGACCAAGAAAAGCAGGGTTTCACAGGGCCCTGACGCGAGCGGACAAAAGATTTTTAACAGCACCCCCTCGCCTGCGCCGACCGGTTGTGGGGGGGGGAAGGAAACCACGAAGAGAAGGGACGTCCAGCTAAAGACATCAACAACAAAATTAGTTGGAGGAAAATTAAGGTCGGGGCCGGCACAAGCGGCTCTCGTCTGGACCAGCTGCCGAGGAACGAGGCGCTGCCGGGGGGTGGGACCTTCCGTGCGGCGGAAGGAAAAACGAAAGGGAAACAAAATCGTGAAAAGGTCCGGGAGCATCCATGCCGCCTGGTCCGAAATGGCACATTACTGTCTCCTATCTAGGGGGAAAAAGAGACTAATATCACCCAGTCAAATATTAAAAATGCAAGAAGAGGCGGCCCTTCACACCCCCCCCCCCCCACACCCCCACCCCCCCCCCCACACCCAACCCCCCAAAAGAACCCCCCCCCCCCCCACGCCAACCAACACACCAAACCCCCCAACCCACTCTACCCCAGCCCCCACCCCCCCCCGCTACACACCAACCAACAGCACCCCCAAAACCACCCCCGCCTACAACGCCCGCCCCACGACCGCACCCCGCAAGCGGGCCCCACACCCCCACACCCGCCCCCCCGCCCCCCCCGGGCCCCCCCCCACCCACACCCCCGCCAGTGAAACGGGGGAAACACAGCCGCCATAACCCGGCCCCCCCCCAACATGCCCGTCCACGATGTTGCTTGATCGTAGCATCCGAAGAGGTTTGTAAGAATTATAAAAGCAGTTCGGGCGGTCCACTGCCTAGAGGTCCCCGGAAAACGCTACTCCACCCCTCCACAAAAATTACAGAAAGTGACTACAGGGGAAGGCAAGTCGGAAGAAACGTGAAAAGGAAAGGAAACGACTATGGGTATCATCTCTACTTCAAATTCGAAGTACCGTCGTATCGTGCCTCTACCACGAGGGACTAGAAAGTGAGAGAGGAACTCACAGAAAAAGAAAAGGGGAGGGGGCGACAGAAGCAGACCATGGATTCGGACCCTTCTGCCTCTCGAAAGAGAACAACAAAGAAGGACGAGGCTCAAAGAAAGGTCAACGTCAAAAAGAGGGGAAAACAAATCGGCCTGCACTGGATGAAGATGGGTCGTGCCTATCTAGGACCGTCTAGGCGGAAAGGGGGGGAGAATGTCGCCGCAGGAACGGGCCTAAAAAAGAGGAGGGACGAGGAGGAGAGCGTTACGCGAGGGCCTACCGGTCTCAGTCCGACGGTTGCGCGGCACCGTACGCGCCCTTACCCGGGAGGAGAAAGGGGGGGCCAAACTTATAGGAAAAATAAAAACCTACCAAAGGTAAAGGGGAAATCACAAGAGTGTGATGAGAAAGCTTCCGATGACTTTCGGGCGTGTGCAGTCAGGACCCCGTGGGGTTCGGCTTAAAAAGGGAAAAGGTGACGATCCTATACCCTGGAAAAGTCAAAATACCGAACGACTTCTGCCCCTCCTCTCACGGCATGTCCCGTGTCTAAAGGGGGGAAGAAAGGAGGGTAAGGCATAAGCCAACCAACGCCGGGTACGTAAGACAGGTTTCCTAAAAGCTTCCCGGGAGATCCGAAACTGACGGCGCGACAACGGGAGGGAGTTCGCTCGACGCACCATCGGGTGGAAGAAGGACCGCGACCAGGGGAGAGGTGAACGGGTGAAGGCCGCTGAAAAGGAAAGATCGACGTCGGCCGCCTGCGCCGTTGGGGAAGGAGACGCGACGGCCAAGGGCGCAAAGCCGGAGGAAAAAGGGGGGAGGTCCAAGCCTTATGCTGAATTAAACAAAAAAAACGGATCCACAAAAAAAAAGAAAAAGAAAGACCGGGAGGCACCGCTAGGGGTTGGGGGAAGGCTGGAAAGCACGGTATGAACGTCTCACGGTAAAACATCTCTCCAACAAAAAGGAAGGGAAAGAGGATGCGTCACACTTTAAAGTTGCTTAAGGGGAAAAAGGGAGCAAAGAAGGAAAAAAATTGCCGCCCGTCAGAGGTCTAGTGATCATCCGAAAAAAAAAGCCGGTGGGACATAATGCGGCGGATGGAACGAAAAAAGGAATCCAAAGGAAAAAACGGAGCACGTCATTCTCCGGATCCTAACAAACTAAAAAAAGAAGAAGGGGGACAACGGCGATGACACGAGCTCCCGCGGGCCGCAAAACGAAATCCGCCTCCGCCCGGGCCTCCCTATGAAAAAAGAAACTGGGGGGACATGTTTGAGGGAGGGTTCATCAGAAACACGTGTTCTGAAAAGGTTTCTGGTCACCCGGCGACGTCGGCCGAACAACCGGCCACCGCGCGACACAACAAAGGACTGGTGGGGCGTAAGAAAATACTAAGAAAACCTCGAAAAGAAACCGGGGAAACGCTCGAGTGCAAGGGTGCAGGAGCTGACGGCTACGGCGTGGGGAAGACTAAAAATAAGGGCTAACAAAGAACTCAGAAAAAAAAGACATTCGGAAAAGAAAAACACCGCGCACGGAGGGTCGGGGCGGCCTCGCCTCCGCCGACCTATATCATCACCGTTATACCGGGAAAAAAGAGGGGGAGAGGGGGAGATCAAAGTGAAAGACGGAAACTACAAAGGGAAAAAAGGGACCGGACTTAAAACCTCTACCAAAATTAAAGAGCCCTGTCAGTCCTCGCGCAGCAAAACGGAGAACAGGAGGGGAAGAGCCTAACGGGAGGGACCAGGCTGAGGAACACCAACACACCGTTCATCCCTAGCATGACCTACTCGAATCTCACAGGCCGTCTAGACACGTCCACAGTTGGGCAGAAAGGGGTCTAGTCAGAGAAACCGACCGATGTTGGGGGGAGAAAAGAGGGGGAAGGGCCAAGAGCCAAGCGTATGGTTGGCTAGGCGTGTCGGATGGTGGACGAAGTCCATGGGAGGGATCCTCTAAAAACAAAACTTGTAAGGAATAGGGAAGGGAAGCTCCCGCTGGACAAAGGCCTGTAGATGCCGTGGAAGTCACACAGATCTGTTCCTAGAATTAAGTGTAAACAGAAAACGATCGCACCTTACATGGACCACTGAAAAATGAGCCTCTTGAAGGCAACCGCCGTAGAAAGTTCGTTGTAGGTTTGGTGATAAGGGGTCGGGACGACAGACATTCCGAAAACGAAAAAAAAGCTCAAAGGGAGGGAAAAAACCCGAGGTCGGCCAATCCATCACGTTGCCGACCAGATACCGGAGTCAGGGGAGTAAAATCAGCAACTGTTTTGATCCCGGCCGCGAGGTGGGAAACGGATAGGCCGCCGTCATGTCACAAGGCAAAAGGGGAGGGAAAATAATAGGGGGTGGGTAAAAAGGAACCGAAAAAAACCTAACCGGTGGATGGCCGGACAGTTGAAAGAGAAATTCAAGTGCGGGGAAAAGATTGTCCAGCCAGAAAAAAGGAAAGAAAATCAGGCTGATACACAGCTGGCACGCGTAGCTAAATGTTGCAAGGGCACCGGAATGAAC
>Ga0179593_1281017_pt1 | contig 20308 bp, 25 predicted proteins | sample CZODoug2_1_08_16_FD_185931 | JGI IMG/M metagenome (GOLD analysis project Ga0179593, IMG submission 185931) | Vadose zone soil fungal communities from Angelo Coast Range Reserve, California, USA - CZODoug2_1_08_16fungal (PacBio error correction) | ecosystem: Environmental > Terrestrial > Soil >...
CCACCAACAGATTGGTGGAGGAAAAACGCCTCGGCGATTTCAAGTCGGGGCCGGCTTCACCTGGGGAAGGGATCGATTGCCAATTTTTGACCCAAAAAAGGAAGGGCAATAGGGAGACTCTTTAAGGTGGATGTGTCTTCAAGAACAGCAGGTATTATCAGCAGGCAAGATGGCGGCGGTCAGAAAAAAGAAAAAAAATCTCACAACCAGATGAAGGAGGAAAGATGGAGAACTTTTAGAGGGTGGAAAAAAGCAGGCGCTTACCTGAACGGGAGGGGACAGGGGGGCCGTCAGGGAGCGAACAAGGAAAAGAGGAATCGGAAAAAAGGACAATCCCGGGTGGCGGGTGTTATGTTCAGGAAAAGGGGACTGGAACTCTGCCAGAATGGCGGAGAAATGCCTATTTCGAGAGAAAAAATGATAAATTTCTTACCATAAGGATGGACGGCAATCCCGTAAGAACGTAATGGCAAATAAAAGTATCTTTCTAATTAAAAGGTGCCAGGGACAGGAGAGAACTCGTGAATTCCCTATGACCTGGGAAAAGGAAAAGGCTCTTGAACGTACGAACTGAGGCCAAGACCGTTGAATGGGGACCCTTTTGGTAGGAAGGAGTTGACACAGTATATTGAAAAAATTGGAGAGCCAAATTATCTGAACTAACAAAAACCTGGCCTCTACAATGAGTAACCTGGGGCCCGTCTTACCGGAAAAAATAAAGAAGGTGGTACTGAGAGAAAGCAAGTTTTCGAACAACAGGGGGGAAGAGAGCGATCTAAATGGGAGAGCATCAAAATTATAAAGGACGGGGCCTTTGGCGCGAAACGAAGGCAGGTAACTCTCTGCGTTTTGAAGCGGGAAGAAGGACAATAGATCACCACGCTTGGAAAAGGGACGACAGGTAGGGTCGCTGAAAGGTGCTCTGCGGGTCAATCCGGAGAAAGATCTGAGAGGAGGAGAGGCAAAAGGGGCGGATCTGTTATAATGCAAAAGAGAGCAGCGGAAGGGAGAAGCTAGTCTAAGCGGACCGGAAGAAAAAGGAGTGCTGCGGCTTTTAAAAAAAGAGGGACAGGGGTAAATCCTTCCGGCTGGTATTTGCTGGAGCAAGAGGAGTCGAGGAGGGGTAGTGTTCAAAAATGAGCGTGTGGAGAGGAGCTCCTCGTACATGTAGAAGACAAGGGAACGCAACCGTACCATAGACAAGGAAAAGACAAGCTCCCACATTAGCCGGGCGAGCCACGGACATTCTCATCCAAAGACAAGGCAGTGTGCTGAGAAGTACTGAAACGAATGAGGAGGGGAGAAGCGAGGAGCCGGATTGGGCGGGAGTAAATCGTTGCCTTAAAAGAAAGGGTTCCACAGAATCAAAAAAAGAAACGATAAGCTATAGTATGACCGTCCTCAGGAAAAAGGTGCAAGGAGAAAATCGTCCGGATTAAAAAGCGAAGACGAAGAGAGTTTAGGGCGCTGGAAAAAACTAGGTCGTAGCAATACGCTATGGGAGGCATCAGGGTCGCTAAATCGGGTGTCAGGAAGAGCTTGCCTTATCTAGAGGTATACGGTGGCTAGTGCAGTCTCCTCACTTGCGTTACGGGGATTGTACAAAGAAAGGAGACTTCTGCCCTGAGCACACCAAAACCCCAGCAACCAATGTCAGACGAGGGAAAGATATCGGTATTTAGACAAGCCTGCAACGAGGAAAAAAGAGGCAGATTACGCCAAGGACAGAGGAAAGCCGTATGAAGGGATTTTAAGAAGGAAGCAGAAAAGGGCACGTAAAGGAAAGCGATCCAGGGGCGAAGAACAAGTATTCTGTGAGTCCCGGCACCAAAGTGTAGGCACGCCGAATCCAAGGGAGTTCTACTCACCAATCACTCAGCAGGAGAACTGGGGGGGGGGAAAAGGGCCAGAAAGGTGAGTCAAATCGAACTCTCAGTCTCGGAGACTCGCCTACCGGGCCGTACCTCGCCACAACACATAGGCTGAGTTCACAAAAAACTCAGCACACAGCAGAGGGAGGGGAAACAACCATACGCCTCCTCATCCTATTTTTCTAGCGGGGGAAGGCTAATTTTGCTATGGGTTGTGTTATTCAGGGGGGAAAACAGGTGAAAGAATTATCTAAAGAAAAAAAAGAGGGGGGAATAAGAGGGGTACGTAAAGGCGAGTCTGGCAGAATCAGAACAGGGAAGAAAATGGAAACGAGAAGCATCGTAAGGCGAGAGGTATTGTTGCCGAGCGAAAGGGGGCCGCAGCGGTGATGGGGTGTAACCAACGAGAGGTTGCGAGCGAGCGAGGTCGGGCGAGAAGGCTCTAGAAGGCGTAGGAAGCTAAGACTCACATACTCAGGAAATGAACGCCCGCTCAAGGGGTCTTTTTGTCGCAAGCAACCTGTGGGGGGAGGGGGGAAAAACGTTAACGGGGGGGGGGGGGGGGGGGGGGACAGGGAAATACGGTGCTTCGACTGATGCTTGGGACTAAGTGACATGCGCTTATAAGCGGTGGAGGGCATCCGTCAAGACCGAAGCTTCGAAGAAAGAGTGCCGTTTGTGGAGAGAGGTATAAAGGAATGAGACAAAAGGAAGATCGACGGAATCATCAAAGGCTGGCAGGCCAGAAGCTAGGCGGCGAGGGCCCTACAGACGTGCTATTGGGAAAATCAGCCGACATCACAGAACTAGGCGTAAGACAATCTTGCAGATCGAAAACGTTTCAATGAATGCATTAAGGTGAACACAGAAGGATTTCGACCTGCACCGCAGAAAAGGGGTCCTAGTTCCGTTATCTGATTACATTCACTCGACATCAAGAACAGATGAATCACGGCTGGCGAGGCCGGTCGATTTCAGCGCGGGCTGCAGTCGCGTTTTGAAAAAAAAGAAAAAGAAAACGGAATTACGATAGGCTGCGAATATCTTGAGATGAAAGGGAACGGCGGCAAGGCCATGACGCGCGGCCAAGAACGGGAGTCTGGGGCGCGCGAGGGAGATCAACGGGGGAGGAGCCACACCAAGGGGGCCGAGGGGAGAGGGGGACTAGAGGGGGCTCGGAGAAGGCAAGCAAACAAATGGGGGAGAGTGATTCATCACCAATTCGGTAGTGGGATCGGGGAGGAACAGCGGATTCGTCTAAGAAACCAAAAGGTGTACACGTTAAAAAAAGGGGATCATAGAAGGGGTGGGGGGGGGGGGGGGGGGGGGGGGGGGGGGGGGGGGGGGGGGGGGGGTGTGGGGGGGGGGGGGGGGGGGGGGGGGGGGGGGGGGGGGGGGGGGGGGGTGAATGAGTCAAAGGAAAGAGAGGAAGGTTAAAAAAACCTGCTCGAGGAGTGCGGACACGAAGAGGAGGGGGGATGCGTGGCGGCGGCCTAAGCCGAACGCTAGGAAAGGGTGCACAAAGTTGGGGGCAAGAGCAGGAAAGGGAGTATACAATCGCCAAGGAGCAGGCATCCTCTAGACAGAAGCGGCCAATCGAGCCAAAGCAAAACTGACGACGAACTTAAGTGGAAGAAGAAAAAAAGGTGGATCTTCATGGAGGAAAATGTTGCGGGCTCAGAATCAACAAACGCAGCGACATGAAAAAAAAAAAAAAAAAGGATTACTTCATATCTGCAAAACCGCTGTCATTGATTGATTGCAACTCTAGACACCCAAAAAAACCAAAACGAAATGAAGGGATAGAGGCTTAAACGTCGGTAGGACGGATTCTATCGATTTCATGCGAAGTCGCCTCCCGCTAATAAAAGCAATGCATCAACATAAGGGGAAGCTAGTTGCCTGGGTTAGATGGAGAATCAAAGGGCGTAACCAATATTTGGTGTTAATCTAAGGGGAGGTCGAAATGTCACATCACGGGGGAAACCGTGGCGCGAAGCAGGAAGAAAAAAAAAAAGAGCTAGTGGGGCATTTAAGCCAAAGAGCCGTTCTGAAGACTGGACCGGTCAAGTCTTTCGCAGTCGAGGAGAACCAGGAAAGCGGGATTGAGGAATGGCATCTCAAGGTCGGGCCGAATTGATGTGAGATCGGTGCTCATCGAATAGGAGGGAAGACCTCTGTTAAAAAAGTCGACGGTGAAGACCGATCCCATTTTGGGGTGGACAAGATTCTAATCTAGACTAGAAAAGATAAACGAGATATAATTGAACGGTTAAAATTCGTTTCTACGGAGTGGAGGCGGGAACGAGCTGTGCAATGGGAGATAAGAAAGTTTGGCGTAGAGTTGAAGGGAAGACGGGGGCGACCTTCTGACCGCATAAAAAAGCAGATGACGGACTGAGCTCAGATCTTGTGCAGAAGAAAAAAGAACACCTAAACTCTGCATGGCGGGAGCCATCCTTCAACCCATTAGGCCGAGGAATTAAAAGTCAGGTCGGACCGGACAAAAGAAGCACGCCCCGCTGATATAGAAGAAGAGGAAAGCAGGGTCGCGAAAACAACATCCTGGGGGGGGGAGTGACACCACTAAAGAGAGATCCACCAAAGATTTGTTGTCGCGAAGGCCGACGGCTAGATTTGAAAAAAGGGTCGGGGTTCGTAGAGACGTAAAGACCTTATCGAGCATTTAAAGGGGGGGGAGGGAACGAATGGCGTGAATTGGAGTAACGAGCTCTTGCTCGGTGGATCGTTAGTCAAAAGGAAAATTGGGCAGCTGAAACAGCGCGCCCATCAAGCTTGGAAGCGGGGTGGTCATAAGGCAAGAAAAAGAGACGTCAGGACTCTCTCACACCAATTGGACTGCGCCAGGCTGATTCCGATAGACGTCGCTGACCACCGTGATAGCATAAGCTTAGTTTAAGGACAGATAGAAGAGGACATCGTCAACGATTAAAGGGAAAGATGGGAAAAAGGCGGGCTGGGGCCTAACCGCGGTCGACTTGAATCTTAAACAGAAGGTCAATTTGATAATTTAAGGGCGCAACAAGCTTACTGCAAATAATTCTGCCAAAGAACTGGTGGGGTCGATGAAGGCGCGTCCTGTCCGTCAGTCGTGGGTGGAGGAGGAGACTAAAAGTGACAGTGGAAAGTAGATAAAAGAAGAATTCGAGACCGTGTAGTAAATTCAAAGAAGAGAGGGGGGTTTCTCGGATTCTCAAACCAGGACCGTTGTGTAAAAAGGGGTAGAGGACCGAGGGGAAACAGAATGAAAACACACTTGCGCCGAACGGAAAACAAACCTTCCCGTGGCCGACGAGCTGAAAATGAGAAGAGGAAGAAAGATTGTGCAATTCCGGGGCGGGGAGGCGTAATCCATGTGTAACTATCGAGAAGTGTTCGAGTCGGCGAGACCTCTATCTGGGAGAGCAAAAACGAGTATAAGGAAAGAAAAGGCTTTGGGGTCAAGATGCCGCGGGAATGTCAAGGGGGATGCCGATGAGTTTTGGTCGAGGGGCTCAGAAAAAGAAAAAAAAAAAAAAAAAAGGTTTGAGAAGGAAGAGACAAAGAAGTCGGGTTGATGAGGTAGGGACCTTAAGGGTGGATCTTGCTCGATGGGCATAGGGAAAGACTTGTAACTCGAGGGAAAGAAGACGCGAGTTTTAAAGGCTAATACCGGCAAATCGCAAGGCAGCTCGTGGTGGAAGAGATAAAGAATCCATACAGGAAAGGCGGTTGGAAACTAACACGATTCGAGGACCATGCATGGAGGGATTGAGGAAAGCATAGAAAGGAGAAAGAGCGGCGCGGGGGACTGGTGTATCAGTGTTACAAAACTTAAAGGAGGGGGGGGGAGCCGACTCTAACGCTGTAGCACTAGAAGATATGCCAGACCACGAGACATCGGTTCAAATCTCCACAGAAAGTCTTGCGTGCACTCAGGAAAAGAAGCTCCGTCGAATCTACAACAGGATGTTGGGCTTCGTGATAGAAGATCGCGAAATATTAAACATATGGGGACCGCGTCGGATAGAGGGCCGATCCATCGTCTAGGAAGACAGGAAGTAACGATATCGAAGCAGTAAGGAAAGACGTGGGAAAAAATGAGCGCTTGCTCACGAACATCGATAGTACCGGATGGAAACCCGCGGTGATAGAGCGTCGAGGAGGTCGTGGAAGAGCATTAGTTGTCGGAAATCGGCTAAATTGAGGGAAGGTAGGAGCGAACACAAGCGGCAGGATCGAGTGGCGGTGGCTATGAGGAGGTCTTCCAAAAATTGAGGGCTGTGAAGGTGTAATAGACATCCGATTCGATCCCAGCGCCGACTAAAATCACATGCACAAAAAAACCAAAACACTAGCCGGAAGCCAGCGTAGCGTCGCTGTAAGGGGGTTCAAATGGAGGTTTGTAACACTTGGGAACCAGCAAATCAGAGCGCAAGATGACGCCTTCAGAATAAGTTCTGAGAAAGTCTAGAACGCGATAGAGAAAAAAGGGGGCATAACGGGGGAAATAAAAAGTGTACCCTTGATGAAAGAATGTCGAACAGAAGAAGGGCCACCCGAGGAGCTCAAAACTCCAAGAACTAAAGGGGAGGCTTTGAGTTGAGAAAGAGTCCAAGGTGAGTCTGAGGAGGAGCCCGCGCAGAGTGAAAGCCCGCAACGTTTCGGAAAGAAAAACTCCAGGCCAGCAAAGCTAGGGGCGGAAAAACAAAGAATCAGGCCACACCCCAAGAAGCGAAACACCATCACGAGAAAGCTGCAGACGCATCAATCCTAGGAGCTCGTCTCAATTTTGATAGTAAGGGTTGGGGGGGGGATTGACGTCGGGCCCAAAGGAAAATTTATTCCATCTCATAGAAACAAAAACAAAGCATAATGGTTGGGTAACAGGAAAAAAAGAAAAAACACGAGAGAAAGAGAAAGTAATAATCAGAAAAGAAAAAAGATAGACTGAGGAAAGCGTCGGTGTGGACGAAACTGTTGAGTTTGTAAAGGAGGGATGGGTTTGGCAAGCAAGGTATGAGGTGTGCTCATATTCGGAGACGGTGAAGTACTGAGGGTTCTAATTTCTCGGGAGGAGATTAACAAGGGGTAATACTAACAAACTCTAACGCCTCTAACTTCGGGGGGGGCAGGTTTTGGACAGATCCTGGGACAGTCTGAGATTGGAACTTACTTAAATAATTGAAATAGGGTGCTGGAGAACTGATGAGCTGGCTAGTGACATTCTCGTAGAGGGGGAAGGAAGGTCTTGTGATGAGACAAAGGCCTAGGCGGAAATGAATAAGGAGTTACAGGGGTTGGGGCTGACATGCAGGGAAAGCAAGGAAGGATTCACGAAAGGGCTGATTATCTGTCTGGAAACGGAGAGGGATTGCTGAAGGAGGCTGTGCTAGACGGGAGGGAGGGGAAATCACCGAAAGAAGAAAAGTACTGGAAAGAGTGAAATAAGTCCAAGAAGGAAAAGAATATCCGCTAGGCCAGGAAGGGGCCCTTCGGTCGTCTGAGCCTAAGACTAAAGACTTTCTTGACATTGGAATAGAAAGTCCCTCGCCGAAAAGAGGGGAGGGGTACTAATCAAATTTGAGCGGGTTCAAAAATTAGTCTTGGTGACAGACAGCGCGAATTGGAACAGCGCAAAGGGCGTGTCCTTATATATCAGGAAGAGGGGGTACTTCTGATGAATGGAGGAACAGCTAGAGAGGCCATAAGAAGAGGAAGAACTATGTGAGCTGCCGGCGCAGGAGAAACGAGCAGAAGCCGACTTGAGAAACAAAGCAGTGTGCTCTTGGGGGGGCGACTTTAGGAAAAAATTGAGTAACAAATAGAAGGATTTGGTAAGATGCTCACCGAAGGGCTAGGTGGGAAGGCAGCGTTGGGAAGCAGAGGAAAGGCCAAAGTCGAGGAGCTCAGGGAGAGCAAAAGGAAAGCATTGTAACCTTGATCCCCGTACACGCGATTAGGCGCCTCATAGCAAAAGAAAGAACGAAGAGAAGATAACGTAAGAGCTCATGGGGAGGGGGGCGCAATCAACTATAATGGATGGTCCAGTCCACTCGACGTCTGAATGACGCTGGCGAAGATAAAACTGATCACTAGGAAGAAAAACATTCAAATACATAGAGGAAAAAATTTGAAAAAGAAGACAGAGAAAAAAGAAAAGGGCCAGAGAGAAAGGAGTCAGCGAATATCAACCCGATAAGGGTGGTTGAGGAGGCGCGTTGGAGGGGGGAAGCCTACGAAAAACCTCACGGACATCATTATTCTCAGAAAAAAGGAGGGGGAATGGATTACCGAGTGCTCGATCTATAGAATATACAAAGAGGAAAGATCATAACACTTTGGGGGGAAAGAGGAGTGGTCAGCATGCGTAAAGGTAGAAGCCACTTCATTGGCAACCTCGTCCAGAAGAGGGAAAGAGTTCATCATAACACGGGGCCGGGTGTTTTTTTTTGGAGGAAGTTATTAGAAAAGTGTGTTTAAAAGAGAGGGGTGGTCAAATTCACACCGAACAAATCACTCCACTTCAGGAAGTAGCAAACCACCGCGCTCAAGGGTAGGGGGGACCGGGGCATGGATAAAGGGGCGGAGACTATGGGAAATCATTTAAGACCACCAAAGTACGGCGCACGGGAATTCCTTCAGGGAAGAGGGAGGGAGGGAATGGCGGCGAAGTCGTGGTTCGACGAATAGGCAAGTTAGAAAAAAGATCTGGTGAAGATTTAGGGCCGCGGAAGGAAACGGATTCACCGATTCTCATAGGGGGGACTGTTCGGAGCAAAGTATGGAACTGAAACTGAAGCTTGTAAAAAGGGGGAAAAACGGGGAAAAAACGTCTATTAGTACTTTAACAGGCAATAGAAGGAAGGAAGAGGGTGGGAGGGAAGTAGACGATTCTGAGACTGAGGATTGCGACGAGGGGGAAACGGGAGCTGCCGCTCAAAGCCGAAAGAGGGACAGCCGGGGAACCGCTAAAAGAGCAAAGCTCCGAAGGAAAGGGGAAACCATTCAGAACAAGGAGAGATCAGGTCTTGCGTAAGAAAAAAAAGGCCACTGGATTTGAATCTGACGCAGGCACTCAAGTTGACCGCGACAACAAAAGCTTGGGGAGAGGAAGAAAAAAAGGGAGTAGATATAAAAGGAAACAGTTTGTGGCGGAGAAAACGTGATCTAAAAGGAAGATTTCAGAGGTCTTGGTTCAGGAAAAAGGAGAAAAAGATCGGCAGGATGGAGTGGCGCACTAGGGCTTGAAGGCCAATGGGGAAAGGAAGAGAAAGTGGTTATCGGGGATTAATCAGACAGAAGAAGGATGAAGAAAATGTAGCGTCGAGGGGAGAGTCTAGCCCATAAGGGCATTAACTCGCCAAAAATTGATTAAGAAGTGGGAAAGCTAAACAGAAAAAAATGACGTCGCTGAACTAAAAAGGAGATGGGAAATGACGAGATTATTGCAGGCTTGTCAGGTTAACGAGTCAACAGGAAACTTGCTGAAAAAAAAGGGCGGGTTGGGAGGTTCCTGCACCGCGGAGAATTGAAAGCTACACAAGAGGGTCCCACTGGGAAGGGCAAAAGGTTCTCACAGGGACACAGCCTAAGAGTAAGCAAAGACGTTGGGGGAGGCCAAGAATTTCAGATAATGGGAAGGGGGGGGGGAAGAGGAATCTGCGAAAATGCTTTGAAGACCGACCAGTCCATCGATCAGAAGGGGAAGAAAGCAGGTCTTTCAAGGCAATTACCAATGAGACCGGTTTGACGCAGCCGTCAAGGGGGAAAGTTATTTTTCTTGTGGTGAGGGAAAAAGTGGAGGGCCCAGGAAGAGGATTGAAAAACCACTTGGCGCAGAGGAACAGAGGCCGAATCAACACCGGCACCGGGAAGAGTCTGAGATTAAAAGGACTTGGGGGGGACAACGGTTTTCAATGCAAGTGGCTGAGAAGGGCTAACAGCATGTGAAATAGAGGGGGGGGGCCGAGGTTCGAGCGACTAAGGTTCAGAATCAGAAATAGATCAACATATCGGGAATCATAAAGAGGTTGGCGCTGCCCAGAGAATGTGGGAACCGGGTTCGTCGGAGGAAAAACCAAAATTGGGGAAGGGACCGACCACCATTCCATCGGGAGGGGAAGTGGAGTGCTAGGAGGGAAGGGGGAGCCAGTGAGAGAAGGGGCCGAGAAAGAAAGGAAACGATGGATTCCGCTCGGCAGGGTCGATACTGTTGATTCAATGGAGGAGGACAGCGAAGCTGCGTGAACAGAGGGAAAAGAGTGGAGCTGTATCAAAAACCAGGTCTGATTACCCGGCTTGGTTACGCAAAAAAGTTCAAGAGTAAAACCGGAAATATTTAGGGAAGCTGAGGCTCAAGAAAAACATTCCTTCGTTTGGGGGGATCGAAAGTTTAAAAAGGAGAGGTGGGAAAATCTCGAAAGAGGGAGCCTATATCTCTCCAGAAAAGGAAACAACGAAATCGGGAATAATAAAGAGAACCACAGGAAGGTAAAACTCCAGGGAAAAGTGTGAAAACCCCCCCCCCCCCCCAACCCAACCCCCCCCCCAAAAGGGCCACCCTCTAAATCTAAAAGGACCATCGGGGGTGTCAAGGCAATTATTAGAAGAAAGCTCGAGAGGTTAGAAGATACATCCCGTAATGGGAAGGGAAAGGAATCGTGTCGTGAAGTCTCGTACCTGGAAAGAGGTCTGGGGGGAAGAGAGGGTCAGTACCAATTCCAAGAAATGGGGTGAAGCCGCAGTTCAAAACTGCGCGCAACCCGATGCCGGAGAACTACTAAAGGGAGTTCGGCATAGAGCGATGAGTGTGGGATGCAAAAAAAAATCCACTTAATGCGGAAACTAATTGCGGCGCTGCGAATCGAATGGTCCAAGCGCATGACGATATCAGGGAAGAAGGGGGAGTAGGTGTCTTTCAGCACCTTGCGGGAAGAGATTTAGGGGAAAAGATACGCAAGAGGCAGAAGATCAATCCCTTCCCTGCCGCAAAGCCAAGAGATATCCCAGGGAACGTCAGTGTCCTTCTTGAGTGAAACCACTGGGAGTGATTCAAAAAGCGAACTCACTCGGAATGAGAAGCCATTTAGAGGGGGGAAACATTAGAAAAAAATAGCAGGAGGGAAGGGTCACCGACATTGACAGGAAGTGGTGTCCCTTGATGATCCGGTTATTCACCAAGAAGAGACAGGCTGTGACTAAAGGAACCGAAGTGGAACTATTTGGAGGGGAGCAAAGGTGTAGGAAGGAACGTAGAAACAACCAAGTCGAGATCATCACCAAGGGAGTCGCATCGCTCAATCCAGATAAAAGGGTCAAACCATCAAGACTTCTTCCACACCTCAAAAACGAGAGGCACCATCAAGAGAAGAGCATCATTCATGGGAGGAGGCTTCGGTGCGGATTCACTTGGGGGGGTCTGAGGCGGGGAAGTGTACAAAGAGAAGGTCAACAACAACCGTGTTAACAAGAGAAGAGATCACAGGCTAAGGAAGGCATACAATTTACGACAGAAATGGCGACGAACTCCACGATTATCAGAAGGCGGGCTTGTCAGGGGTTGCCGAAAGGAAGTGTGAGTCATCTATGTCTGGGGAAGGGACATCGTGGGTGATTGGGATAGAAGGTTTTGGAGGAAAGAAAGAGGCTCTTGCGAGATCTATCACCTTGGAAGAAATCCAAGTCAAGCCTGCTCATCTTATGGCTTGGGGGGCGCAACGCCTTTGGGTCCTTCTCGGAAGGGAAATTGTGACCGACTAGACCAAGGGAGAAAGGGGGAGAAAAAACGCGGCTTGGAGAGAAAAAGATAGTGTTCCGCTAAGGATTAATCCAATTCAAATTAGAATGGAGTTTGTCAAGAAAGGGACCGCTTGAGGAGGGTTAAGAGATTCGAAATGACAGCGATTTCACTGGAGAAAGGAAAGAAGACGGTGGGGGATAGAGGGACTAGGAATGCGATGTACATCACCTACATCAATAACGCAATGGGGGGAGGGGAGACAAAATGCACTAAATATGAGGAGAGAGGCCGGCCGGGAGGTGTCGAGAACACCGGAGAGGAACCTGGGAATCCGGGAAGAAGTTTGGGGGGGAACTTTTCTGAGTGTCAGCCAAGCAAAGGACACGAGGAGGGGAAGCACGCCTTTCTAGTGACATCAGTACTATTTATGCGAGAAAAACTGACTTTGGAAAAAAAAAACGGCATGCCCTAGAAGAGGAAAAGAGCTGGAAGAGGGGGGGCTGGTGGACTTGTCAAAACGTGGGGGAACAGAAAAGGCCAGAGTTGACCTGGAGAACATACGGTGAGAAAAGAGAGACAGAATATATCTCAGGGGGGAGGGAGCAACAACAAGTAAACCAGAGGGACGTGGAAAATGAAACTTGCTCCTTGCGAGGCACGAAACGGGGGGTAGAGGTCTCACATATTTAATGCATGAGGGGGGGAAGGGAAACAGATCTAAAAAAAGAGCCCTCCCGAGCATTTGTAAAAGATCCACCCCGAAACCAACCTTGGGATCCTCAGCAGACTCCTAATCGGACGGGTTAGCGAGGAGAATTTCAAAAAATGGTGAGGAACCAAGGAATACCGAAAAGAGTCGACGCCAATCCTAACGATGAAACAGGCACTACTAAAAATTGGAGAGGAAATTGAAATTGTACGGGGATCGAAGAAAGAGACTATCATAGAAAAGAGTGAATAGTTCCATCCGATCTTCGAGAAAAACTGCTCGCTAACGTGAAAAAGCAAGGCCTACCACGATTAATTGGGTTTATCTGGGGGGAAAGATTTTCGGAAGAGAATCCGCGATGGAAAACGGCTAGGGTGACATGCGCTGAAGATGACAAAAATGAGACTTCATGTAAGTAAAGGGATTGACTATGAAGAGCGTATAGTTAAAAGGCGGGATCTCTGGGTTTTAGTTAGGTCTATTTCACATCGGAAAGACTTGCAAGCCATAAACATTGCCAAAACTAGGGAAAATGTCAGAGATCATTGGGGTCACATCGGACACTGAGTTGGGGAGTCTTAAAACAAGGGCGGTCGGAGAACAAGGGTGGGAAAAGAAGGTACAAGATGTAAAATAGAAGGAACGTGGGCACTCGCAGGGAAAAAAACGCGTATTTTTCTTGAGTGAGACAAGGTTCATCGGATGAAAAGAGTATCGCAGGGAGGGTCCAATCATTTTGCAAGAAATATGAGGAAACGCAAAATTACGGACGGAGACTTTGAGAAGTCAAACTTCTTTCGAGGGGGAGAGTCAGGTGTGCGCGAAAGGCAAGGGGGGCTCGACCGGAGGGGTAAAATATTTCAAGCGACGCGGTGGGAATTAAAAAACCTCAACCATTTTTATGGGAAATCAAGATTCGAAAAGAAATTCGCTAATATAAAGAAACTGAAATGAAAGCTTTAGTGACTAAGGGGGAGGTAAGACTTCTATGAGGAGAGTGGAAAACGGCCCTATCAGAAGGAAGAGGGGTGGTGGGGAGCCGGGATTCTCTTTGGGAGAAAAAAAAAAAAGTGACAACATTGTCGAAGAGAAAAGGATCGCCTGCAAGAATCGGGAAGGGTAGGGGAGGCAACACGAAATCCACCTATAACTAGGTCAGCTTAAATGGGGGGAATAAAAGCCCATTGCGAAAAAAAGGCCACATGGGATCATTTACTTGAAGTAATAAAAATTGATAATCAGAAGGAACTTGGAGAAAAACACAACAAAAATCCTTTGTGTTGGGAGACCCGTAAGGAAGGGGAGATAGATCCAAACATTAGGGGGTGTCGCGAAAAAAAAGGAGGGCCTGAAACTATGGGATTTCACAGTCAGGTGCGTGCAAAAGGGTAAAGGGGAGACCTTATAGAGCAATTGCAAAAGGACGATGTAAAAGGAAAGGCTCAAAGGCTCGTGAGACGGGGGGTGGTGGAGGGGGCAGTCCAACATGATGATCTGGCTCGGAAAGGGTTCAACGTAGAATTTTTAAAGGTAGATCCCAAAGCGGAGTCATAAAAACAGAAAAAAGCAAAAAAAAAATTGGAAGGAAAGGGCAAGCTGCCAAACAATTCCTCATCCTACGTCTGAAAACTAGACATAAAGCTGCAGTTTCATTCCAGCTAGCGGTCCGAGAAAATAAGAGTCTCCAGAAAGAAAAAGGTGCGGTTGGAGTTTGAGGAAAAGATGACGCTTTTGAACTTACCAAGGGACCGAGGGACTATTTTGGACAGGAGCAAGAATGACAAACATCAAGAGGGAAAGACCGGGTTGGGGAAAGGTGGGGAAAAGTCAAGAAATGCATTATGAGCGTGGTGGAGAAGCTGGGGTCGATTTTAACATAGGGAACAGGAAAGAGCCTCCTGAATTAAAGGAGGGGGACTGCCGTAAATGCATTCCGAAAAGGGTGGGGGTCTCTGCAACCAACCTTGATGGGCCCTAGGGGAGTGCAAAGTAATATTTAAAAACAAAACTTGGGCATAAAAGACCTGGAGGTGAAGAAACCGAAAAAAGGGGGAAAAGAAGCTACAGTAAGGGGGATTCCAGGGGGGGGGTGAACCTTGGCCGGGAGAAACCGTCAAAGGAAGCTGTGGTAATAGATCGAACTCAAGGGTTCTAGCTAACAGGGAGACGAGATTCTAGAAGAGGAGAAAAGATTGGGATAATGAAAATCAGGGAGGGGGCTAGGGGGCCCATGGAAAGGTATCGACGCTGCGGTGTAGAGGACGTAGGAAAAGGAAAAATTTTGGACTCAGACAAAGTCTGGGGGGGGGGTATGACTGGCGCGAGGAGCTCTTTGATAAGAGGGGGGGGGACGCATCGGAGAAAAAAAGGTCAAGAGAGGGATGTCAGAGGAGGTCTATGGGTTAAAATGTCGGGGGACAAGCATCTAGGGGGGGGACAATCGGCCGGGGCTTGTCAGAGAGAACCAATAAGATCCAGGCTTTTTGACGCATATACCCTAAATGGGAATCAACCGCGAAGGCAGACTCAATCTACGAGTCTCTCTGTTCTTCGGGGGTGTTACAAAAGGCTCGTGAGGGGAGAAGACCAGACGCTGTAGCCTAAGAAAGAACTCTCAAGAGAACTGCCAAGACTCTGGTGGAAAGGGAGACACACCTTCTGACAAAAGCAGAGGGAAAAAGAAACCACCGAGAAAATGCTGGCGTCAGTAGCTGATCTCTACTAGAAGATCTCTACAGAGAAATTGCCAGGAAGGGTCATATGGAAGTGATCAAGGTTCTCCAAAGTTAAAGCCAGTTCGCATACTAAATCGCGGAAGGGGGTTTCCAAAGGAGCGTTCGGAAAAAGAGAAGCGAAGGATGAACACCGAGCCGTGATTCATATCTGGATAGTGGGGATGGGGGGGGTGACTCTCACGGAAATGGAATGAGAATGAAGGGTCTTTTTCGTCGCAGGGAAAATATGGGGAGACATCGGGTACCTATAAGGGGGGGACATTGAGGAGGTAGTGATTTTCTTCAAGCACCTAGGGGACCGGTGATGTCGTGGGTAAAAAGCAAAAGTGAAAAATACTCCGCTAGCCATAAAGGGAAGGGGGGCCATCCAAGAATAGCGGCCCGTTCGCGGGGATGGGCCTATATACACACTGCCTGATGCAAACCGCGGAAAACAGCGCATGGAAAAGGAAGATGAAATGATCCGATGATGTGAGAATTAAAGCGATTAAAGCAATGGAAAGGTTAGAAGAGCAGTTACGAAAGGGACTTAGAGAAGTCAAAAAAAGAAGAAGTCGGAAACGCCGAATACACCTTCGTCTTGAGAAAACAGCACTCGCTGACTTAGGGGGGGTAGCAAACAGGTGAAAAAAAATTCGTCTAAAGGGAACAGAAATATCGGGGAGAGAATAAAGGGGGGGGGGGTCGCTAGAAGAGGAAAACAACTGAGGAGGGGCAACAAACCAGCACCGTGCGGAAAAAGAGCCCTGAGGCCACAAAAAAACCCGAAGGGAGCGATCTTAGTCGAATTGGCGTGGTGGGCTTTAGGATGATCAGCATTGATTAAGTAACATCTAGAGAAAACACCAAGTAAGAGGGAAAAGAAAGATATGGGGGGAATCACTGTAGAAGAAACCAGAATCATAACATTAATATCATGTGAAGACTACTCTCTAAAAGAAGATTAGCAAAATGACCATCTAGTGCTGGCATCTAGGCTTTTGGTGAGGAGAGGATTGACTTTTTTCCGAGCTAGCGGTATGAGAGAGTCTTTTCAGGGATTTGCTAGAGAAGTGGTAGACGGGCGGCTAACGGGGACATAAGAAACCTCTGCGAACTCTCGGGGATTGGTGTTGTCGGGAGGGGGGGGAAGGATTCTTTCTAACTTAACTTGTGACCGGCTCAGGAACATTCAAGTGTAGTCGAGAAGAGGAGGGAAAAAAGGGGGGACTGATCTTATCCTTGGGGGAACGAAAAGGGAGGCCTAAGCATACAGAGGAAAGGGGGAAGTCATTATGAGGGGGGCATAGTCAGTTGCTACATTACGAAGTCAAGGAGAAGGGGACGAGAGTCTGTCTGTCCTGCGAGACAGGTTGATTCTCTTCTGTATTGGAGGGAGGGGTACCGAAAGACAGCAAGTAAATCAAGGGGGGGGGAAGAGCAAAACGCCAACTATTCTGGGGGCGCTGACTTCAAGGGATCCACCTTCGTCTAAAGGGCCGCACTAAAATATTTACGACCAGTTCCGTGATCTGGTGGGGGGGGAATCCCAACCTCTAAAGAACCCTCGACTATCTTTCACAAGGGTGCATCAAGGAAGAAAAGTTGACGTATAAAAGCGCGATTGCCACGCCGGGCTGAAAGGGGAAAGATCGGAGGGGAAAAGGGTAATGAAGGACTGTGGAGAACTCTGGATCGGGGAGGAGGTTAAGGAGCCATCCGTCTATGTAATCATATCGTTCGATTAAGAAGGGAAAAGCAAGAAAAACAATTGGGAGAAGAACACTGGAGTAGGGTCTCTGTCAACCCTCAACAGGTTGATGGAAGAGGAGAACATCTCGTGACTGGAGTATTTGTATATCTATTAGGATAAAAAATTCTATATTCTGTCTCATAAGAAAAATTTTTGTTAAAAATTAACACCGATAAAAGCTAGCAGGGAGAGCCTTTATGCCGCAGCAAGAACCTAAAGAAAAGATGTTACATCTGAAGTGGGGAGGACAAAAATCCTGTCACATGGGAGAGGCGCGGCTTCCCAGAGAACTGCGAAGTAGGGCAAGATAGGAGTGTGGCGGCTCCATTAATGAGAGATAGAAAAAATCTACCGAGCATGACACGAGAGACAAGCTTTAAGCCTAGGAAGAGTCGAAAAATCACCGACGTAGGGCACTAATCCTCAACCAGATGGGGGGTAGAGCATTTCTCGAATTTTGGAGAAAGCCAGATAGAACACCGAATTTGTTGGAGGTACCTGCAGGGAGTTCGCGGCGAGTCACAGGGAAGAGTAACTTTATAGAGAGGAGATCGAGGTACCGGAAGATAGAAGTTGATGAGGATATTCCAAGTTCTAGGGACTTTAGGGAAGGTGCAAAGTTGAACCAAGGGCATCGGACTCGGGGTAAGAAATTGCAGGAGAGAGAAGCCCTGTCAGGAGGAAAGGTAGATACTGTGCAATGTGTCAAGGAACAAAATGGAAAAAGGTCAAGGCTCGAAGGCTCTCAAAAAAAATTGGGAAAATTTACTACAGACACGTGACGAGGCGGATCAGAAGGACGCTTGGTTCAAAAAGAGGTTCTTCCACAAACGCAAGGAAGGCGGCGTGGCCTCCATAAAAAAAACAAAATTGATTGTAGGCGGGGTGACGGAAGAAATATGCAGGAACGACGTCTGGGAGATGGGGTCAATTCTACTGAAGGAACAAATGAATTGGATGGAGCAGTTATAGTAGAAACCGAGGGAAAGGGTAGAGAGACCTGAAATGATCTTTGGTACGAGACTGGGGTACAGGAGAAGGAGGCACTGGGTGCCAAGAAGTCAATCTTGTTTGGAGGATGAAGTTTTAGTTGGTGTTTTTGTCCGTGGAAAATCGAAACTTCTACCAAAAGGATAAAAAAAAGCTAGGGCATCGCCTTCCTCTCACCTCTGTCAAGGGGAAAAAGACAAGAACCACCGATCAGGGGGGCTATCAGACTGCCAGGGGAATCAGTCCTAACGGGGCCAACCTGAAAATCGATAGGTCCCTTTAAAAAGAACGAAGCACTCCCAGAAATCTCACTTGGACGCGACAAAAAGGGATAAAGATATAAACACCAACACGGGTGAGAAGAAGATCCACCAACTGTATTGTGGGATGACGAAACGTGGAAGAGAGTAGCTCAGGGGGATTTCAAGTCTGGTTAGTCGGGGGGATCTTAAAAAAATACCTGTCGATCGCTGGCAAAAAGGAGGGGGAAAGCCAAGGTAATTGGAAAAGGCACGTGATGCTCGTCTAGGGGAAAGTTCTAGAAGGGGGAAAAAGAACTCAGGATGAGAGCATCGCAACCGAATGCTCTTCTAGGTACAGAGGCAGCCCCCCGAAGAATCCGCCAACACAAAGGGAAAGGAAAGCATAACTGTTCAAGCTTTGAAGAGAACGGCTGAAAGAAACAGTCTAGTAGCCATAAATCATGGCAGGAAAGAAAATTCTAACGATGAAGGAGAACTACGTAAAAGGAATGAGAAAAAAAAAGGAGTCTGGTTCTTTCCAGACACCGCGTCGACGGGAATGGGGAGAGCCCGTGAAGAGTCGTGCAAAGTTAGCCTCCCAGAAAGGAGAATAGGGGGGGACTGGAGTTGAAATGATAAATCATTAAGAAAGGGTCATGGAAAGTAATCTGGCAAAATATTGACAACGGAACTATTAGAGGATTCCTATTCCCTTTCGGTCAAGAAATGAAAATTACTCTCTTTTGTTTCAAAAGAGGAAAAGGGACCTTTATGTGTTACCCTCTGGTTGGGGTGACGCAGTTAAAGGGAACCAACAGGGGGTCCTCCGGGATCTGAAAAAAACAAGCATGAAACCTTGTTCCTAATGGACAAGGATCTAACCATTAAAGACAATACGTGGCGTACCTTCTCCACATCATAAGGGCTAAACGGTCGATCTCCAACTGGAAGAAATAGAAGTATATCTAGAAATCAAAAAAGGATTTTGAGAGGCCCTATATGGGTAAAGGACGGGGGCGGTGGTAGAGAGGATGTCGGGAACAACAAAATAATTCGCCAACCATTCAGAGACTTTGTGACGGGAGGAGGGACTTAAGTTCTCGGAGGGAGGGAGTGGGACGAAGCGGGCATGAGGGGGTCAAACTCTGGGGGAGAAAATAGTTTGGCGAATCAGGGTATCAAGCGGAAAATGACGGGAATCGGGGCGCGTTCGCTTGGACGACGAAATCCATTGAGGGGGAACCGATTTGTTACGATAAAGACAGGCGATGCTGAGGGGGCGGAGGATAAAGTCAGAAAGTTCAGAGTCCTCAGGGGGGGTTAAAACTGAGTAGGGGAGGCTGAAGCTCTCAAGGGTGCCTCAGGATCTAAAAGGAGAAGTCCCGAAGAACATCGGTGAGAAGAGCAGGAGTGCGTTCAGTCGCATCGCAAAGGGAAAGTAGAAAAAGATCTAAAAGAGAAAAAAATCAGCCTTTTTGGGAAGGGAGGAAGTCGCTGAGAAGGCAAGACGACTCTAAAAGGGGCGCGCTCACGGTGGCAGTCTCGGTAGAAAGGAGGAAAAAAGGGGGGTCCTCCATCAGTACCCTAGAGTAGAAAGCAGAATAAGATCCGCCGGAGGTTTTTGCAAAGCACCGAAATCGTCCGAGGAACCAGGTAGTCAAGATAGTAGAGTTAGTTATTGAGGGAGGGAGAAGAAGGAAAAGTCTGGGCAAATAAGGAGCGCGGGTCTAAATCAGTGCGAAAAACGAGGCTGATATCAGTGACTCGTGGGATGTTTCAGCACTTGGATGTTGGGGGGAATGGGTACCAGAATAGAACCGGTCTAGCACGAAACCCCTAGCAGAAAAAGGGACTCGCAAACATCAACGGAGGCTGAAGGGGCCTATGCGGTATTGGCTTCAGGGAGGGCATAAGGAAAAATCAACGCATGGAAGGGGGAAGAAAATTCCAGGGAAAATGGGAATTCGTCACGCGATAAGCGGCAAGTGGGGAGCGTAGAAGAACAAGGATGTCGTGGTAAGGGGCAACCAAGTTTTCAGAGGAAGGAATGCCGGCTTGCTCATACAAAAATAAAGGAATCGTAGACGGAGGGGAGTCACCGGGTGAATCGACAGGAGATACGCCGAGCCCGAAATGGCTCTACCTCAGAAACGCAAAGGTGCTGAGTCAACAGCAAGAACTGCTTCCACACCATAAAATGAGGACAAAGCACTCTTCCCCAAAGGAAGAATAAGTCTGGGGATCGCGTAGAATTTGTAAGTAAGTCTTGCGGCCAGAGGCATGGATA
>Ga0179593_1513230_pt1 | contig 20306 bp, 20 predicted proteins | sample CZODoug2_1_08_16_FD_185931 | JGI IMG/M metagenome (GOLD analysis project Ga0179593, IMG submission 185931) | Vadose zone soil fungal communities from Angelo Coast Range Reserve, California, USA - CZODoug2_1_08_16fungal (PacBio error correction) | ecosystem: Environmental > Terrestrial > Soil >...
TTCGGAAAAGTTGAAACAACCCGCCTTGCCTTGTGTTTTTTCAGATTCGCGCAGGAGAAAGGCACCGAACAGAGGGGAAAGGACCAAGGCGTTTACGTGAGAACAGCCGACGGTAAAGCCTGCCCCATGGGGAAAAGCCCGCGGGGGGGGGCGCGCTGAGGCCTCACAATTCTACAACCCTTACTCCCAAAGGATTCTCTCGTCACCCCACTCAGTAGGTGAAGATCTAACATTGAAGGGGTCTGCCGACGACTGGGACCGACCCATGACCAACTTTTACAAGGGGTTGGAATCCCAAGGGAACCTTTTTTGATAGATACCGTAGCCAGAAGGTCAACAAGAATCTCGGATGACCTGCAATCCGAATTCTCCTTAGCAAACCGGCCTGTTTGGGAGGTAGGGGGGGGGGAGGATGGAGGGGGGGTACTTAATGGAGATTTTTAAAGATCGGGGTAAACACTCAAAGACACTGTCTTGAGCCGGGAGCAGATATCGTCAGTACGACCGACTCCATCCGTTCCCAGTATTACGGGGGACTCCCGTGGGCTGTGAGCCTACACGAGGCATGGTCCAGACCGGCTGTAGTTCCGCCAGAAAGGGATCTCCCTGCGGCTAGCCCGCTAGTAGGCCGAGATCTCTCCGCGCCGGCGAAGAAGTAAGCGGACCGGAGCACAACCGATCGGGGAGGATTGAGTTCTAGAGCGAACACGCCCCCAGCCGGGGCCGAACGCCCACCGTCCAGTTGACACTAAACGGACTCGGGGGAGATGGCGGGTGTAATCAGGGGGCCTGATCAGACACCACTTAAGAACGCTCGGACAACAAGAAGTCGCTTCCCTGAAGAGCCGCGGAAAGGGAGCGCGGAGAAAGGGAGGACATTAAGCCAAAGCGCTGGGATGCTACTGTGATCTTATGCTAAGACAAAAAGACCCCAGACGAAGGGGGGGCACTTAAGGACTTTTTGAAACTTTTGGGAGAAAGGACTTCTGGTTGCATCGGAAGTTTTGGGGGGGCCCGGGGATTTAAAAGTGTTGGGGAAAGGGCGGGTCCGAGTGGCCGCGAGAGCGCAGAGAGCGACCCACTACCAGCACGGGGAAGGCCAGAGACTCATGGGGCGCAGCGCGGGGCGGGGAACGGCCGTCCGTTGTAAAGAGAACGCCTGGACGCCCGGCGATGGGGGGACCGCATAAAGACCCTGTCCGCGTGTGCCAAGGTAAGTCCATTTTTAAACTGGCGAGAGTCGAGAAAGGTTCAGGGAGAATTCTAGATCTACTTAACGAACGTCGCCGGCTTTCGGTGCAGCTGAACAGCAAGTACCGCCAGGCAGATGCGAGGACGCAAACGGTAAAGGGAATTCTTTGGTAGAAAAGTTGATGTTTGTAACCGCGTCTCAAAAAACGTCCGCCGGGGCCGCGTCACAGGAGGGTGGGGGTCACGCGATAAGCTTGCTAAAAATACAAAACCGTGAGAGTGGGGATGCCAGTGCCCCAGATCATCAAAAAGCGGTTGAGGGGTGGTGTAGGTTAGGCCGCGCGAGGTATAGGGGAGCAAAAAGCCACCTGCAGTTTTTGTCGATTCGCAAGGAACTTCCGGGGCGGATGGTCACCTGGGATTAAAGAGGGGGGAGGGGGGGGGGGGGGGTGGGGGGGGGGGTTGTGGGTGGGAGGGGGGCATTGGGGGGGGGGGGGCGGCTCCCCCCTCTCATTGCGCCTCTAGGAAAACCAAGTCACTATTTCCTCACTTGCCTCGAGTTCTAAAGAAAGCAGCGAGGAATCCGGTTTCCTAGGAAAACCGTTATGATCGTACAAGCGGAAAAAAAAGGAATCCAGACAGTCCCGATCTCATTAAAAAGGACCCCCCTCTTGTAAGGCAAATTTGGGTGCTGTCCCTTTTTGGATGACAGGCGTGGGGTCCGCAACTGTTGCTAGGGCCCACCGAAAGAATTTGCAAAACAGGACCTCCCGGAAGGAGGACCTATAGTTCTGAGGGTAACACGGCCCGTTGGAGGTTTTTTAATAAAGGACTCGAAAAGGACGGAAGCCTTCGCTTGTGACCCTGGAAAAAAAGAAAAAAAGGGAAGTAAGCGTCTCCTTCGTCGGGAAAAAAAGAAGTCAAAGAAACCAGGAAAAATGACAAAAGTAAGAAGACCATCGTAAAAAGAGGGACCTTTGGGTGAAAAAAAAAAGGGCAAAAGGTGGCAGGCCTAGCACGGACATAACTCTCGCATCCTTCGACAACCACGTAGGAGGGTTCGAGAAGTTCGTCCTACACCGGCTTCGCGAAAGGGGCCCTACAGGGGCCAGGTCGATCGACCCGAAAACCACGGCCGAAAAAATGCTGGAAAAAGGTGGTCATGAGGGGTCGATCTGTGCAAATCGGGGGGCCCGCCGGAGAAAGCACCGAGACGAATGTCGTTTTGGGAAAAAAAAAGTGGGACCGACCGACGATATTGCAAAATCACGCATTGTCAGAGCCGGGGCGAAGAAGGAAAAAAGCCAGGAACCAAGCGAACTCTCAAGGGAGACCTATCACTATTCAAACTGTGCCCAGGGGAGAAAAAAAGGACGGAACCACCTTGAACACGACGGACGTCCCACCGGGCATCAAAGAGTTGTGTCAAAGTTTGGGAAAATGCACAAAGTCCTGGGAGCCAAAGGTTACCGGGATTGGCAAGCCTGCTTTTGGAAAAAGAAAACGGGGGAGAGCAGAAACCGGATGGAGCCCACAGCAGTGCGAAACATGATGAATCCTCGTAGGCCAGAATGGGCCTATCGGGAAGACCGCGCAGAATCCAGGTTGATCACCCCGGGAAACACGAAAACAAAGGATCAGTTTAAATCCCAACCAACCGACCCGTGGAGTGAGGACCGCCCAGTGGGAAAATCATCGGCGCTTGAGATCACAAGCACCCGCCCAAAAGAAAGTAGCGGATGGGCGCACAAAAAAAAAGTTTTGTTAGACAGTTAGAAATGAGCAATTGCCCCTCGAAGCGTACGAGGGGGAACAAAGACGGGATCATCGGCCCCGGGATCTCAGGGGGGAGACGCGGCAAACGTCTTCATATTAGAACACCACAAAAGGGAAACTACAGGCGGTACCTCAGAGGGAGAAGTCGAGAGAGGTCAGAATCTGGTCAACGCCCTCAGCTTCTGAGCAGGAAAAAAAGCCAGACCGCATCTACGGAGACTTGAAGAAAAGAAGAAACTATGGAAGGGACAGGATTCCACTTGATTTAACAGAAAAGGGCTATTGAGGCTTATGGAAAAGGAAGGGGGTGCCAATCTTGACACATGGTCAGGTTCTATCCTTTCCTTACGGAAGAGGAACACAGAGCGTAGAAGACATCTCATCAGAGTACGCAAATTGGATTCCCAGTCAAGAACCGGTTGCCGGGGGACCTGGGAAAAGAGTCTATTACTACCTAACCCACGCGACAGAAACAAGGAAAGACCCAAATCTACTACGGAGAGAGGAACACGAAACACAAGAGGATGGGGGCTGGGGAATGGCCGACGAGAAAGGGTCGCCAAGAACCGGAAGTCTAAACGAAAAGGCCGAGGGAGGCAAACTGAAGGCGCTGGAGGAACGGGCTTCGTGGGGAAAGGACGAGGAGAAGGAAGAGCATCGGGTCTCTTTGTGACAGGGGGCACGGTAAATACACAGACCATCAGGAGAGATCCCCACGGGTGGGTGCGGGAACAGGTGGGCCTTCTTAAGCTGTGGCGGCAGGGGAGGAATAGAGAAAAAAGTCCAGAGGCGTATCTATCGACTGTTTGGTTTGAAAAAAACGCAGTTGTCTCGCAGGCGGTCCGTGGTTGACATTTCAGGGGGGAGCCTGTCTGGCCTGTGAGCCCAAACGGGAGAAATTCAGGGAAAAACTGGGAAACGGGAGGGTGGCTACATACTACAGAAGATCACGGAAAGGCAAAAGAGGTCCTCAAACTTCCGTAGGCTTAATCGAAGAGGGGCGATTCCCCAGGAGGACTAGGAAAAGGGGGGAGGGGGACTACCTCTCACTCCAAGGCGGGAAGCGGAGAAAGCACTGAGCGAGGGCATCCACAAGAGAAACAAAACCGCCAGTAACCTAAAACTCCCGGCAAAGAAAAAAGAAAATCTCCGAGGCTTGCTTGCGTAACAAGTAGGGAGGGGAGTCTGAGATTCGGCGGACCTTCTGGGCCAGAGGGAACTTAGAAGGAACATTTTTAACGCGTATGCCGAAGGGAAACGCCGGTAAAAGAAGCGGGGAAAGGGGTCAAATCGACCCGGACAAAAACGTCGTCGGAATGCAAAGAAACCGGAAGTGACCGTTTTGGGGGGCACGAAAAAAAAGGGCGAACGGCGGGGGACGTGTAAGGGGGGGGGGCGAAAAAAAAAGGGGGGAAAAAGTGGGGTAGGTTGCGCCGAGGACACAATCTCGAAACCGAGGGGAACCGGCAGACTTAACCTTCGGAGTCTAAAAGGAATAAAGCGGAGGGCCGCCCCGGCCAGGAAGCAAGCTGAAGAGAAACATGAGGGAAAGGTCTGGGGGTTTTCTGTCAACAATTAGAGGGCGCAATTCGAACAAAACAAAAAACACGGGGAGGGTAGTTAAGGTGGGGAATTCTCTAAAGGGAAACAGGAAAAGACTGAAGGGGAGAGAGCGAAATCGCCTCGCCGACCAGTCCCGGAGCAATTAAAGGAGGTGGGAAAATGTGAGAAAAGAAGACGTTCCCCCGTCCTTACAATGGGAAGAAAAAAATAGGAAGGAGTTCGTAAAGGCTCTCAAAAAAAAAAGGACTCAAAGAAGGAAAGCTATTTCCCGGCGCAGTACCCAAAAAGAAGAATCAGGGGGAATTCGTCCATAAAGGTTTCTTTCCTACGACGGATGTCATAAAAAAAAAAAACGGGGGGCAACGTTACCTGCTTGGAGCTCGGCAGAAGAGGGGGGGGGGAAAAAGTGGGGGCGGCGGAAGGGGGAAAACCCGACCCCTCAGGGGGGGGACTCAAAGAAAAAAACGCCCGTCGAAGGAAAGAATTGCGATCTGCTTTGGGGGGACGTGAGCCCAAAGAAAGTTACGGCCGGGGGTTGCCAGAATGGAGAGAAACTCCTTAAAGCCCAGCCGCCACGCGGGCGTCCGGTAGGAAAAAAGGAAAACGGCCTCCGTACGAAATCAACATCCTGTCCGGTGCCGGGAAAACGAACGGGAGAAAAAGGAAGGTTGAACCTGCTTCGGCTGGAGGAAGGGGGAAGAAGTTATGGGGTCGCCAAAAGTTGTAAACGCAGCCTCCCTGGGGAGGGATCAGGCAATTCCTCGGAAAACCCCGGACACTCAGTATAAAAAGAAGAACCGTAAAAACTTAAGATCGATAAGAAGGGAGGGTGAGAGAAAGACGCGGGCTTCACTCCCACATCTTGGAAACGGAAAAAAAACCGAACAGTTGGAAAAGCCCAGGGCTGGAGAACTAAAGGGATCGGGATCATTGTGCTCGATCGTCGGGAAGAAAAACGCGCTCGGCCCACTGCGATCTCGAATTGACACCGGCTAAATTGGGGCGACGTGCAAGTCAGGAGGAAAAAAGGGCCTAGGGGGGTCGACGTGATAGGGGGGAAATTCGACCATCCCAGACCGAGTCGCCTCAAAAAAAAAGGGGAGGGCTTGCCTACGGGAGAGGAGGAAGAAAGGGAAAGTTTTCGCGGTGGGCGTTGGAAGGGGGGCCAGACCGAACACCTGGAATCGTTCGCTCAGAATTAAGTCACTTGGGCCGAAGGAGTAACGGAAAAGGGAGGGGGCCTCCGCCTGCTAAGAGAGGGGAAGTTGTAACTAGTCGAACTAAAAAGAGCTGGCCGAATTCTAAAATGGCCAAGAAAGAAGGAAATCAAAAGAGTTGACCTATTCCAATCTTAAGGGAAGAATTTTGGGGGGGTGGGTCCATTTGCCACCGTCGGAAAAATTAAGAAGATAAAAGTTCTTATAGAAATCTACGATGTGGAGAAATAAACGAAACCCAAGGGATCGTGCGTTGCCCGCTTCCGGAGACTCGGGCCGCCGTGCGAGGGACACCGAGGCAAAACTAAGCTTTTTGAATCAGTTGATGACGAAGGGGAAGGAGGGAAACTTCGGCCCACAAGGCAAAGGAGGGGCCATGAACTTCTTTGAGGGAAACTAGCAACTTTCTTCCTCACAAGAAAAAGGAGAAAAAAAACTGTGGGGAAAAATGGCTCCCTCTATCAAAGCCATCATCTGGGGGGTTTATGGGGAAGCCTGCGCGCGGAAAGTCCCCTGGCGTTAGTCCAACGAAAAGAGGGTGGAGGGGAAACTCCTCTGTATATCTCTGTCGAAGGAAAAAAGAAAAGGTCTGAAGGGTGATCAACTGATTTCTTATTCTTCCAGGTCTTTAGGGAAGGATAGAGTCAACCTCGAGAAGAGATTTTGTCTCGATGCTCAGCTTAGGGTACACGCAACGTAAGGGCTTGGCTGCGTGAACCCGAAGAAAAGAAGGAGGAAAACTTTCAAAGGGGGGAAAAAAGTCTGGGTCCAAACTTGCCCACGGAGGGAAAAAAGAAAAAAAAAAAAAAAAAAAAAAAAAAAAAAAAAAAAAAAAAAAAAAAAACATCGGCTCCTACAAGGGAGGGAGATGAGGGAAGGAACCTGGGGCTAGTTCAAAAAAGTCAATGGGAGTAACATACCTCCCGGACCCTTGCAGAACTGGCTGGTGGTTGAAAGATTTAGACCCTTCTTCTAGAGGGCCTGGGATTGAAGATAACTGCAAAAGGGTACCACCAAACCAAGACCTTTCGGAGCGGAGTGAGAGCCCATCTCTGACCTCTCGCCCCGGGGAATCCTAAGGGGGGTCCTTGTTGCCCGGAGTCTCGGGAAAGATCGGGGGAAAAAGGGGAGGAAGGGAAAGTGTAAGGATTCTCGATCTAATCAACACAAAAAGAAAAGAGATTTAGAGAAGCTACACTTTTCTCGCCGCTTCCAAACTAAAAAAAAAGGGCTACCCGACCGGGCACCAGGAGATTCACTCTGGGAAGAACGGTTGGAAGAGAATTGGAACTCGTGGCCGCTCCACTCTACGAAAAAAGAGAAGAGGGTTTTGATTGGTCACAACAAAAAAGAGAGTCCATCACGGCCATTCTCGAAAGACTGGGAAGGAAAATATCTACTCAGAAAAAGAACACAAATTCAGAAAGCAGGGTCCCGGGATGTCCTGGCTTCACGATTGGGAAGAAAGGGGGGGCAAAGAAAAATGAGAGAACCACCGTTGTCATCCCCCAACAAAAAAACCGTGGGGGGAACCACTGAGGTGGAAGGAACCTCGTAAACACCGAAAATATTGCTTGACAAGGGAGGGGGAGACCGCAATAATTGGGGCCGCTTTCGCACAACTGGTTTCACTCAAGGAAAGGTCACGAAAGCGCGTTGAACTGGAGCAGCGAGAAAGATGGAAAGAACCTAAAGGGAAGAGGTTCTCGAGGCCTCGGAGCGATTGGGGCCAGACCCCTCCGCCAGAAGGGGAGAAGACGCCAGACGCGACCGCAGCATCATCTCCCTGATCGGGCCGAGCTAAAAATGCAAGTGTCCGTCATTTCGATGTCCCTAAGTGGCAGGAGAAGCCGAGGAAATTCACAGCGAACAAACCCAAACAAGACTGCCTGGGGGATCGCTGGGCGCCGAGACCAGTGGGGCTAAAGGGTTTGCCTTGTTTGGGCCCATTGAAAAGAGGGGCGGAAAGCGACCTCATCGTAAGAACCGGCGACTTTTTTGGGAAATGAGGAATCGAAACTGGCGGAAAAAAAAAACTGAAAAACGGGGGAAAAACGCATGCGTCCCTAGCGGCCGGCTCGAGCTAAGCGGGCAACGCGGACCTTCCCGGAGCGCTTGAAAAACGCGATCGCAGGCGAGATCTTCCTCCTTCATCCGTAAATTAAAAGTTAAGGGATGCAACAGGATTTGCAAACCGCGCAAGTGCGAAAAAAAGGGAGTCTTTAGGAAAAAAGAGGAAGGACGACACTTACCTTTCATGTCGATCCTTGTAAACTACAAGCTAAAAGCCCAGCGCTGCCGCCACTCCGTCAGCGAAAATGACAATTGGGAGATTTTGGAAAAGACTCAAATATTCAGAGTTTTTCGTATTTCAGAACAGAAGGTACCGAGCCACCGATACAATTTCTGAAAATACTCGAAGAATACGAACTTCGAGCAACCCATACACTAAAATGGGAACAAAACATAGAAAGGGAATGGGTTCGCCTGATCCATATAAAACAAACGATAGGGACCATACCGAGGGGGATATTGCCTTAGGACAAAAGAACATCGCGTCGCCGCAAGTTTAAGAAAAGACTCCGCCTTGGGGTCACCTATCTGCGTGTAAACTTGGGAAGAAGGAAAAAGAGAAGCGAGCACAATGAGAAACGTCCATATCCAGAGCCCTAGTGAAAAAAAAAGGTGCGTCGGCACGCTTGGCTTACCCCGTGCCGCTCGAAAAGCAATTCGTATCGAATCGTAGGGGAGGGTCGAAAGGAAAGCCCATACTTTTCAGTCTGCAGGGAGGGCCCCTGGGTTAAGTACCGAGGGGAAATTGAGCTGGCAGTCCGCCAGCGGGAAAAGGTCAGCGGAGGAGACTAGCCGGTTAAACGGATGGCCTCCCCAGGTCAAAACGAACAACCGTCGAAGCTTCATCGGCCGACAGGAAAGTCGGTAGAAGGGAGAAGGAAGTTTTACGGGGACGGAAAGGGGTCCGAAAAACCAGGCGGCTTTGGCGCAGCTACACTTAAGCCGGACGCCATCCAACAATGGCCCCAAAAGCGTAACCGACAAAATCCCGCGGCCGATAAAAAGTCCCGATCAAAAATTCTTAAGGCCGGGAGGGGCGGAAGTTCACGGGCAAACAAGCTGTAGATTCCTAAGGTGAAAGCCTTAAATCGGTTCAAAACGGAGGGGAAAACAGGTCCCCCTCGGGGGGGGGGGGGGGGGCTGAACCCCGGGGGTTCCCGTTTGCAATCTCCTAGGTGGAAAAGCTAAAGGGTCCGTCGCCATAAAAGCGAAAAGAAAGAAGGCCCCGATTTTCTGCGTGTGGCCGAGAGCCTGGGAACTATACCAGTTAACGGGGGGGGTCGGAGGCATTTTTTGATCGCCTGCGTGCCCGGATCGGAAAACGATTGCCCCATTTTTGCAGACGTAAAAAGTTGGCTAAGAAAAACGTGGGTCCATGGCAGAGCCAAGGAGGGGGACCACGTCGGTCCTGCGCAATCCATAATAAAAGCAAGGCGTGTTATCCTGTTCAAGGCCCGCAAAAGTCTCTACAACAACCCGGAAGGAATGAAAATAGGGGGGTGGAGGAATTGGGGGGGGCAACCAAAAAAAACCGCCTTTTTTTTGGACCGGTAGACCTGAGGCGAGATTCTCCTCTGGGGGTCCCACGGGGGGCCGAAAAAGGCCCCTCTGGGGTTCGACCAATAAAGACCGGAAAGAAAAACATCCTCTTGTTGCCTGGCGTGCTGACGGGGCCAGCTCCAAAACAAAATTCTACCAACTCAAGCACGAAGTGAGTGTCCCTGCGGGGGGGCTCCCCAAACAGCCTAATGCAGGGGGTTTTCCTGGCCGACGACTTAACCGGTTTGAACGACGCGATTAAGTTACCCGGGAGGTGACAGAGAGGGAGAACGCCAGGAGGTTTGTATGAACGCATTCACCGGGGAACATAAAAGAGGAATCAAGGCAATCCTCCTTCGAAAGATCATAATTGGGGGCGGGGGGGACCTGTCCGAGTCGTGATGTGTTGAAGGGGACGGGGTGGCCATAATTTGGGTCTTCAGGAAGGGGGGCCCAAGAAAAAACGCCCGAGCCGTTGAGCCGGTAATTCCTCGGTCCACCTCCTTAAGTACACCGCAGGGACAGAAAGACGATGACTCCGTCTGTTAAAGGGAACTATTAGGGGGACATGCTAGCCTTCTGTATATGGCGCCAAAAGTGAGAAACGCTGGTCTGTAATACATCTCGTTAGGAAGCCGGAATCCTCGGAATGGAAAAACTTACCGGGAGAGAAGACGAATGGCGGCTGGGCCTTGAAAAAGCGAAAAAAACGAAAAAGATTTTTCTTACGCGCGAAAACCCAGCTGGCAGAAGGCCAAGGGCCGGACCCTCCACTCACTTATCTCAAGATTGGAGGGTCAGGTGCTCTATCTGCCGCAGCGAAAGCCGCACACTTCCTAGGCCCGTTATTCGCGCAGTGCGGAGGCAGGAGAAAAAAAAGAGTATGGCTTGAGCCTTGGGGAGGCAGATACCACCCCCTCCCACCAGACTAAGGATGGGAGAGGCCAGGCGTGTTCCCTGGAATGATCGACTTCGTAGGTATGGGAGGTTCGACAGGGCCCCGAGGTCGCAGGTGGGTGCGGCTGAAAAGAGGGCGGACACGCGATACTCAGACCTCGGCAATTCGTAAAACTCACAGGGAAAAAAAAAATTGCAAGCTGACGGCGGAAAGTCGGTCACCAGGTGGCGAAAAATGAACCCGTTGTAAAACAGTCGAATGAAAGAAATCCCGCTGATTTTGCAATCCAGCCGGAACCCGGGACCTGAAGGGGGGGAAAACGTCAAGCATCCTTTCCCCATTTGGGATCGGCCGGTTGCGTAGGGAGAATGAACAGAAGCAGGGCGCTTTTGGCAGGCCCACTCGCTCCGAAACCGAACGAAACTCGTACGGAAGGCCTCTGCGCAAGAGCCCGGCGTCCCGCAACCGGTGCGTGGGGTTAGACTTTAACGCCATTTCAAAAAGCAGCCGGGGCCGGGAGAAATTCGAGGAAAGTGTTCCGCGACCACTTTGCCGAAAAAAAAAAAATTTTTAATGCCCGTTGCGATTCGAATTACAAATCTGGAGGGGGCGGGTTGAAGAGGGCGCTCTGCTCAGCCGGGAAAGGGAAATGAAAAAAAAGGCGGTTGTTGCTGCAACGCCCGCCGGGGAGGAGGGGATCCGGTGAAAGGGTCACTGGGTGATCACCTGGCTTTCTGAGTCCAGAGGACGGGGGGAGCCAGCAGAGTTCACCGTCGAGAATTCATCCAATTTTCGACTGACTCAAGCGACTTTCAAGGAGGGAATCAAACGTTGCTGCTTTGACCCGGGACGACATCAGGCGCTAAATTTTCTTTTACTAGGCTTCAGGGTCACAACGGGACCAAAGAAGGGAACAAGAGGGTGGGAAATCCTACGGCGGGGAAATTTGGTAAGGCGGGGTTTTCTCGCAAAGGTGCAAGACCCGCGGGATAGACAACAGGACCGACCCGGCCCTTGCGGCCGAGCGTCGCGGTTGAAGGAGAGGGGGGGGATCTGGGAGGATCGAGCATCCGGGGAGTACGATAAGGAGATGGGGGAAAAAAAAAGGATAACCAAGACCTTCGTCCTCGGGATGGGGCTCGCTAGGCCGTCGCCCCCACCGCGAAAACACGAAAGGGAAAATCAGAGACCAGCATTTGAATAGGGTGGGGAAAAGGGACGAGGGGTCCCTCCGTAGGTGCATCTCTAGCAAGGTGTCACAGCATAACTTTCTCATAAAAGCAAAGGGAATTAGGAAAAAGAGAAGGGATTCGAGAGTTCCGGATAACCCAAGGACTCGGACAGATTGGCTAACGCAAGAACTTCAGGAGGAGAAACGGGCCAAGGGAACCGATTTCCCCTTGAGATCTGTTGTCATGAATTTAAAAAAGTCGGCCGGCCTCGCCGATACAATCCCGAGACAAAGGTCTTGTGGGGTCTAGGGGGGTAAAACCAGACGCCGATCGTCCCAAGCTTCAAGATGTCAAAAACCAAGACCCCGTTTCAAAACCCCGCTACGAGAGAACTCAAGGGTATAAAGAGGACGTGGTCACTAAAGGTGGCGAGACAGAGGGGAATCCATGACACGACCCTAGGCCCCAAAGCGGGGTGCCGGTCTCGGGCAAGGTGTGGTGGCTGGCCTCTAAAAAAAAAGGGTTGGAGCCCGTTCGGGATGCCCTCAAATTTTCGCCTCAGAAATCACAAGTAAAGCCCGAGATGAAGACGCTAGCATCGAGCAAATGAATCTCCTATGGAACCTCCCGGCGAGACGCCCCAGAATTGTGGAAAGAAAGCGAAACCATCCAGTTGATCAAAAAAACAGGGATAAATGAAAAAGCCGGAAGGGGAATCTCCCGCCCGGCTTTGCGCCTCGCCACCACAGAAAAAGAGTCGCCCATGGGCGAATCAGCCGCCGCTGAATCAAAGCGGGCACAAAAGCAAAATGGGTGCTGATCGCTGGGAAACAGCATCAAAAAACAGTGTTCTCCGGTTTCTTGGATGTTGCACAATTGCATAAGACAAGGTGATCATCAGCCGCCCTTCGGCGATTGGGTGCGCGAGGTCAACGGAGGGGAAAATCATGATCACCACGAATGCCGGTACGCAAGGGAGGGACCACAGCATCGGCCGGCCTGGGGGACCCGGCTGCCAGCTGTTCACACCCTCTACGGCGGAGAGCTGGGCAGAAAAGCCAAAAGGGGAAAGGGAATTCACTCTAATCCGACTACTTGGCGGGAAAGGAAAAGGACACAGGAAATTTTCACAAAAAAGGGCTGCTCCGTGCCTTGATGGGACCCATCCGCCGAGCTAAAACGTGGAATCGGCCAAATCAGACAGCCCGTTCCGCAAACCCCGTCAGAGATGGCCAAAAAGGATGGCGAGTGCGCGCACGTGCAGGAAGGCGAGGGGATCAGGGGGGACACATCTCTAGACACCGGGAAACCCGCGACATCCGGCAAACGTGCGAAAAAGGACATCTACCAGAAACGACGTCGATCTCAGAAAACCACAACGCCCTGGGAAGGAAAAATCGTCTGGGCGTATCCGGAAGAAACTATGGGCGCCAATACCGTACCGCTGGCCGGTCCTGAAGCCGAATTAACAATTGGTCAGCAGCTTTTGCGTGCAGGGACGTAGAGGGAAGGGGTAACCATACTCGTTCAGATGGTGAGAGGAACTAAAAAAGAGAGAACCAGGTAACAATAACACTCGCCAAATCGAGGAAAAGCCCGGAGGGTCAGGACCTGTTGGGGTTGGCCGGCCGAGTTAGGGCCGGTTTTTTGGAAGGATATCTCCAGACTAATCTAAGTCTCGATCGGGTCCGGCAAATAGCTCGCCGGCTTTCAGGTTTCCACTTGACGATGTGCACCGAGGGAAGAAAACCAGCCAGGCGGAGAGCAACTGGTCGGGGGGGGGGAGACAGAAAAAAATGACGGTATGCTCGAGCAGTCAACCCGACCACGCCCTCCCGTAGGGGTAATAGACAGATTTTCAAGTTCAGAAGATCAAGGTGACCGCGGACTACCGGCTCAAACAAAGGAGCGGGCGCCTTCCCACGATCATGCCCAGCCAAAAAAGAGAAACAGACCCTCTGATAGGAAAAAAAACGCCGATCGCTTCGAAGGAACGGCGGATTTGCCCTGGCATCGATCCAGGGGAAAAGAGGGTGGGAAACGCGAATGAACAAGGTCCCAATAAAAAGACCGGAGTGACGCCCGGTCCCGTACAATCGTAAGGGGAAAGGGGGCGGCCTCAGGAGTCGGCCAGAACTCTGCCACGTCTTCACCTAGGCGTGGCCGCGCGCCCGTAACAGAGAAAGGGCTTGGGAGTTTTTGGGAAATAATTGCATTTTTGAGTCCGACGGAAAGAGAAGAAAACGCGTCGTTCAACCCGGGGAGACGAAGTCCTATGGGGAGCACATTCACCGACGCAGTGGGGTAAAAATGAGGCCCAAAGGCGTCTCAGGCTCCGGCGGGAAGAATATCAATCTTTGTTTTGTTCAACGTCTCTCGGTCAAAAAGGAGGAAGGAGAAAATAGGGGGTGCGGCGAGTTTGAACATACCTAAAGAAAGCTGAAGGAGGGCTCGTGCGCCTTCGCAACCGCCGGGGCAATGCCATGACTCGCGGGGAATGACTACGCCCGTCTGCCCCCATGGGGCACGCCCTGGTCGAGCCCGGAGAGGCCGCTCAAATGACCACGACCAAAAAAACCCGTAACACCCCGCTTTGTGATAAAGGGAGAGGGGCAACTGAACTTCCGGTTGAAGAATTGAGGGGGGGATGCCAAAGAAAGGCGATTGCCACGTTTACCCTCGTTCATCTCGACATACGCGGGAAACCTTTTGATTGGAAAACAGGGGAGGGGAAAGGATGTCAAGAGCTTCAGTGCCCCCCCGGCAAATACCGAGCAGAGAAAGCGTGTGGTATTACGCGCCGCGGGAGGGGTCGTATGGGGGAGGGGAAGATGGTGGTGCGCCGCCGTGTAGCCGGCCGCCCACCTGCCACGCTGTAAAAGCCGCGGTCAAACTCTGCGCCGTAGAAAGAAATCCTGTTCCTTTTGAACGATGAACGGGTGGGCGGTTGATGCAGAGGCTTGCGCACGTGAAAAGCCTGCGCAAAAAGTGAAAGGCTCCCGAGGGCGTTAAAGCGATCAGGCCAGACTTCCTCGGATGGACCCGAAGAAAGTAGGCGGCTGCCAGACCGATCGGAAAAAGGGGGGGGAGGTTTTCATGAGCCTCGCGAACTGGGACGCCAAAAGGGGGACACGGGCCCAAACTTCCCCAGGTTGGACTCCAGGGGAAAAGAGTTGGTGTTATCATTTTGCTCGTCCTTCTTGCCGACGCGAAGAGGCGATCTGAGTAAAAGGCCGCTGAACCATTGGCGCGAGACCTCTTACGAAAGGAAGGCCAGCGCGGTATTGGGGCTACTTGATCGTGTAAAGGGACCAGCACCCAGACATGTCTTGTCCTGGGCAGGCGGGTGTCGGGATTTAGATCGGTCCCGTAGATTCTAAGGAATTCTAAAAGAACCGGGAATGGGACGCGTTGTGGTGGTAGCTGCGCGATAGAACCACAATCGGGGAGAGGAAAAAGTGGCGCCATACGTTGTCCCTGAGGGAGGGAAAAGACAGCGTCTGTGCTGCAGAGGCTCCGGTTGTAAAGAAAGACCCGGGGAAGCTGGCCGCCCGCGAGGTGTCCCCAATGACCCAGAGACCGAAGGAAAATCGCCGTGCATCCTCGGGGACAACGTCTCGATCTCTGAAGAAATCCCGGGGAGAGAGAGCTGGCGCCCATCGCTCCGCCGTAGCTTGTCGTGCCCCTCCTGCCAAGGGGGAAGGAACGCCGCCGATGTCGGAGGACGCCGTCAAAAAAGGGGGGTTTGATGACGCAGTTGAAAAACGTTTAACCCACAAAAAACGCAGGGGAAAAAACTTCGATGCGTTTTCGCCCCGGGGGGCAATGAGGGAATCCCAGACACAAAGGGAAACACGGTTGATGGGGGAGCAACCAGCATCACCAGCAAATCCTTTGGCGTTGGTGCAGTTGGGGACGCGCGCCTCGCAACTGGCGGAATCTACCTGCTAACCTGCAGTTTTTTGGCAAGGCCTCATTTGGATGCGAGCGGACGGATTTTCATCGGGAAAACTGGGGGGAGGAGGGCCTTTGAAAGCCGGCTCGGCGCCGGGAGACCAGAGGGAAACTTCTGAGAATCACAGGTCAACCTCGGTCGGCCAATCAGGGTCCTGCGTAAAAATGGGAGAGAAAAAAGACACAAAAACCCGACGGGCCAGCAAAACTGGTTAGAAGAGGAAAAGTGGAAAAGTTGCACCTACAATTGGAAAACCCATCGGTGTAGCAAGAGGGCTTTGTCAAAGAGGCGTCTCTCACGCTATGGCACCCTCCGAATCGGGGAAAGGGGAACCTCCCTGGAGTCGACGTCGCGGGGTGAACGTTGTGGAGAAGGGGAGACCAGAACAATGCCCGTGAGCGATCGCGTAGTTCTGTAAAACATTATCCCTCGGGATGGTCTCGGCGGCGTCGCGCCAGCTCCTCGAAGAGCAAAAAAAAAAATCGAGACCATCAGGTGACTCGGTCCTGCCGGAAGGATAGGAAAAGGCCGGCGGACGTTGGCACGGGCGATAAAGGGATCAGGACTTCCCGAATCTCGAAAAAGGAGGAGGAGATGAGATTCGAAGAAAGTTGCGTCCTAACACCGTGCTCGCGCTGACGGGCCCTGCCGAGCTGCCCCTGGCATGCCAATAAAACGATGTGTCATGGCCGGTGGCCGAAAAAGCGCGAGCTGGAATCCCGAGACCCCATCCGAAAGGTCTTGGTGTCGAAACGACGACGCGATCGTCAAAATCCCGGCAATGAGAGAGAAGTTGGAAAGCTCCAAACCGTGTCACAACACCCCGGCGAAGGACCGCAAACCAGGCACAGGAACGGGTTGGGACTAGCCCCAAAAGCTTTTCATCCCCACCTGAACCCTCGAGAGACCGTCTGGGAGGGTAAAATGAAAAGTGGGGCAAAGTTTTATGGCATTGACGCAGGAAAAAAAACCGAAGTCTTGCTGCCCGCCGGGAAATTGCCAAAGAAAGGGTCCTCAAAGGAATACACTCCCGCCGCCCGCGGTTGAATCCTGAACATCGAGCATGCCTGAATCTGGGAAACCTCTTCTCTATCGCCAAAAATTGGTTGCAGACCGCCCGCCCTCCTTGAAAGACAACAAGGCTGATAGACCGGCTTCCGGCGCATCGAATCTGAGGAGGCGTTTGCCGGAAAAAAAAAGGAGTCAGGCTATTCCGCCATTGTTCCGTCATCGGCGCGGCAAAAAAAAAAGCAACAACTGCTGGTGCTGAAAGTATGGCGCCGTACACACCGTGGGGTTTCTTCCAGAAGTTGGAAAAGTGTGTTCTGGGATTTTCAAGCAGTGCCCCTCGCGGACAATCGAGTCGGGTATTCAGCGGCCCAGGAGCAAGGGTGGTGGGGGGGAAACGCGGTCAACGGCGGCAACCGTGATCAACCGCGTGAAACAAAAGGCCCGCGGCGGTACCGAGAGCTCCTCAAGCGCACCGACCGCAGGGGGCAGGGGGCGCCAAAGCGATATGCATCTACGCGACGGGGCTTCATCAAAGAAGTCGATCCGACGACTTTTGGCCAATTGAACACCAAAGGAACGATTGGGGCTGCGGAGGGAAAGGGATGGGGGAGGACCATCGCCGGGCGCCAACTACTGGCAGAGAATCTTGTAAAAACGGAACATCCGCGAAATGCACAGCGCGGCAGGGGGAATCCGGAGGGGGAAGGGGACGCTCAACTAGTGCAAAGGCGAGTCGGGAAAAAAGATATTATACTACTCAAAAAGGCTGACTCCCGGCGCGGAAAGCTCGACATCTACACTTCGGCAAAAGAAACACGCCTTTTTCCCCAAAAGACAGAAAGGTGCATGGGGTTACAATCTGAATAAACGATCAAAAGCCAGATGACCGCTGGCCTTCCTGCCAGGCAGAACTCCTCGCTCAATTGGTAGCGTAGGTGCAGAAGATCTCCGGGGCCCGGCGACGTGGTGCTCGCAAACGAAGTCGATCCCATGCCGCGAAGAGAGAAGATCAAGGTTGCGGGTCAAGGAACGGTAAACGTAGGACACACCTTGGGGCTGCCGATTCCGGTCGTCGAAGAGTCAATACGCCATCGGAGGAGCTGGTGCTCCGGGCCACCCAGCAGGGACTAGCCGGGGGTCGGTCCTGTTTTCAGCAGAGAAAGCTACAGCTGGGATACCTCCCACAGGCTGTAGCAGACAGGGTCATTCTGGGGGGGAGACAAGACTAACAACGCGGTATCGGCCTCGATCCCCCATGTCCGCCCAAGGCGCTCCCAAAGGAGGTCATCGGGAGACAGATGTGCTAAGTATCGGACCGGTGACACGGACAACCGCCCTCTTTTTTCGCTTTGCGGGGAAGAAAAGAGATCTCATCCAGCCCCTGCGGCCCAACCCCTTAAGTAACAAACAACTAACCCTCGGCTAACAGGAATAAAACCTATTCCAATACATGCTCAGTAGAAGGCTGCGGGATCTGAGATTCCTGGGCCCGACCGCAACTTTTGCAAGAATCGTTTCCCTCTTATCTGGAAAAAAAAGTTGGCAAAATCAATTCGGCCAGAACAGTGTTCACGGAAAAAAACCTCCCTCCCGATCGTCACCTGGCGCGGCAGGGAGAGGACGAGGCGTACACTGGTTGGTCGATGAAGTGTTGAGGATACTCAAGAAAAACCGCGTCGACCTCGTCCGTTGCCCCCTGGGTACTGACCGAGGGGGAGCACCAACCACCTGATCTGGTCCATGCAGCCCCGGAAGCCATGCGACTGGCGCCTCAATACCGGATGGCGGGTGGGTTTAGTAACTTCCTTAAAAGTTCTATCTACCACAAAAGGGAGAGGAGAGAGATCGAGCTACGTGAACAGCAGGAAGGGGGAAAAACGGAATTTGAGGCTCTGACTATCCCCCGCCCTCCCGGGGCTCATGGACCAGCGTTGATGTGGCCATCCCGATTCCCGGAAAAGGGGGCAACCCATTTTTTCTCTCCGTCTTCAGCCTCAAGAAGAAATTCGACAACCGTACACGCCGCTTTTCGTAAACGACGCCCAGCCGACCCTCCGGTTGAAACCGATCGGGGCAGGGCAGAAGCGGACATTCCGAGCCCTCTCGCAGTAAAAGAGGAAGATCGGCGCGGAACTGTTATTCGAGGAACCGAGGGGGGTCGCCCCGAATCAAGATTCCCCGGCAAAAATCCGCCGTCTCGTAGGAAAGCGGGTGGCTTCCGTCGCGACCGCTTTATGGCGGGGGCTGTGGATGCCGCAAGCAGGTGCTCCCATCCACACTCGGGCGGACCGGGACACTCCCCTCCTAAAAGAAGAAAAAAAGAGTTTTTGCCACACCGGGAGAATCCGCGGGGTGACCTCCCTCGGGAGCATGGATGTAGTCGCAACGAAAGTGAAAGCGCGCCGCCTGGCTTCGGGGACGCTCTTCTCAGGGGAAAGCCTGGAACCTTACCGAGAAGATGGGCAGAACCGGGAAACGCCCGAGAGGAGAACGTAGGGCTCCGAAAACGGCCGACCCACAGCGTTGCCGTGGCCACCTTCCAGTACTCGGATCGAAAGGGCCGCCATTGGGTCGAGTTTCTGGCCAAAAAAAAGCTAAAAAACGCTCGGGACCACGCGCTCGTCCCTGAACCTCTGAAAAGGGACGAGCGTGCGTCGGCGAAAGCGGGGGGTGATGGGGGGCGACGTGGATGATCAGCAGATACCCCACACCCCAAAATGAGCGTCCCATGCAGTTGGTCGTGCTGAGAACGCGTAGAATGTCGAGTCCTTCTGCCAGGGGGGACGGGGGGGGCGGAGTGATGAGCTGTTCCGCGAGACGAAAACTCGGAGTGAGGACAAAGCATCACTTGAATCCGCTGACGCCGAGGTCGGGCGCTGGAGGAGGGAGGGGGTGTGAGACCTGCACGGTCAGCGCCTCCCGGCGATGTCCATACAGCGGAGGAAGCCCTGGAGTTGCCATCGTCCGGATCCGCCATTTGTCCCAGGTCGTCCTTATCTCTGCCGAAGCCCGGAAAGATATGAAAAGGGCGCCCCGCTCCCTCCGTAGGGCTTTTTCCCATCTGATCAGCAAAAGGGGGAAACCGGGAACGAAGGGAAGAATGCGGACGCCCTTTCGTCACCCCGGCAATGGTGGGAATCACGGGTGACGTCTTTTTACCATTCTCGTCCCAACAACGCGCCCTGGAAAACTTCTCTGTCGATGTCCGCGAGGCACTGCTGAGGAAAAAGGAAAAAACCAGAAAACGGGTTTATGCCAGCCCCAGAATAAAACCAAGACTTGTGGTCGTTGGTCTGTGGAAAGTCCGAAAGAAGGATCCCCATGGGCGGGATCTAATGCTCCACCGGGAGGAGAAAAGAAGCTGACGATTCTCCGGAGGAGGTCATCCATTGGGAAGACACTGAGCTGAGGCTGTCCTGCCCCAATCGGGGCGCGCGATAATTGCCTCTATTCTCAGTCTCACCGCGTTCGTGGGAGGGAAGGGAAAAGGCGAAAAGCAGAGTTCAATCCCGAGGCAAGCGTCTGTAAGAAGGACGTTTCAATGGGAACTTTCACCACGAGTGACGGAAAAATTTGTGCAGGTACGGAGTCAAAGGGGAAAAAAGTCAGTGTTTCCTCCGGGGGATATAAAACAGAAAGAAACAAGTTATCGGTCCCAGGACCTCAAAAATGCTTCACAGGGGGGGTAAAAGTTAGATAGTTTAGACCCTGCGACTATCCTGAAGGGGAGGGGGCTCGACGAGGGTGCGAATACAAACAAGACCTTCAGGTCCCTCTTTATTGGTCGAGGCCACAAAGCAGGGGACGTCCCAAGCGCCCCCGTCATGAACAGAAGAACAAGGTGAGCGTTCAAGAAGGCGGGCGCTCTCCAGGTCCTCGGAATTCCTTTGGCAAGGGCGTAGCAGGTTCGA
>Ga0179593_1606404_pt1 | contig 20305 bp, 27 predicted proteins | sample CZODoug2_1_08_16_FD_185931 | JGI IMG/M metagenome (GOLD analysis project Ga0179593, IMG submission 185931) | Vadose zone soil fungal communities from Angelo Coast Range Reserve, California, USA - CZODoug2_1_08_16fungal (PacBio error correction) | ecosystem: Environmental > Terrestrial > Soil >...
GAAACATCGGGAGAATCAGAACAATACAGGGGTTCAGGAAGTAGGATGACCACCCCCAGTAGCTGCACACACAGCCAGGGAATATCTTGTTCGGGAAAGGGGTGTCACCAACATGAAAGGGGGAGTCGCCACGGAAGAGCATTATTCCACGCGCGCACTGACCCAGATAAAGCAGGAGATCCTCAGCCGGGTCAAACGGACGAAGGTGGGAACAAGTGCTTAGGAGAGCAGGGGAACAAAGAGGAACGGGAGTGACATCCGTTTTCGAAAAAGAGAAAAAAGGCCGAGCCGATGAACATCGAAACAAGATGGGAGTCAGGGTAGAAGGCAGGACGTGTGAAAAGCAAAAACACCACTTCACTCTTTTCCGCGCAAGTAAGCGCATAAAAAGACGTCTGGGAAAGTGAGATTCCAACAAAAGCAAAGGAATTGCGGAAAAGAAAGGCGGGGCAAAAAAGCTGTCGCAAATGCTCCGAAAGATGGTGGACCCAACAGCGCTCGCTCGAAATCGTAAGCTTGAAGCGGAAGTCTCAAAAGAGGTTTGGGCGGGGGGGAAGGAAAAAGACTATAACAGATACCACGTGAGAGTCCAGGCAAGAGAGGAACAAAACGCCACGATGGGAACCGACACACCGTGAGAGGGGGAAGAGAAAGATAATGGGGGGGGGGGGGGGCGATCGCAAGGGAGACGTAACGTGGTGAAAGGAGAAATAAGAAGCGGTGAGATGGCTCGCTGCTCTGTTGGATAACCACCAAGATTTCTTCATGGGGGGCGGAAAAGTATTGAGGAGAGTTGTAGAAAAGAAGGATTCCGGGGAGGGGAGAAGGCTCCTGTATGCGGGGGGGCAATAAAAGGACAAGAGGGGGGGGGTAAGGCAATGAGAAAAAAGAGAAACTTCGGACAAGAGTGAGGGTGGGTTGTTGAGAGCGCAGCATAAACAAAAAAGAGCTTTCGCTACAAGGATTGGTCAGAAGGGTGACAACAAGAAAGGGGACGGGAAAACGAGCCTTGGAAAGCTCGTGGAGGGGGGGGGGGGTGGTCAAAAGGACCCAAAGGATGAGGCCGCGTGGGTCAACCTTCCCCTGAGGTGGAAGGAATCCGTCGCGGTCGCAGCAGAAAAGACGCCGAAAAGGGTGAACGTTGACGGGTTGCGTCAGAAGGAAAGGCACAGTAGTTAGAGGAAAAAGGAGAGGAGCAAATAGGTCCAGGCTGAGGCATTGCAACAGGCAAATGATCGCGTGCCGCGCAGGAGGGGGTGGGTAAAAGGAGAAAAACCCAGAAAGGAAAAAGACGAGGAAAAATATGCACTTGCGGTTTACGGAGTTAGACGGATTGGGAGGGCTCCAGGCACGGCAGAAAGGGACGACAAGATTGCATCGAAAGATAAAAATGGTGGGGAAATAAAAGAAAAGCAGAGGGAAGATTGCAAGGGCAAGACCGGGAAAAAACAACAGCGGCGGACCTAACGCGGTGTTCTGCGAACAAAAATTCTCAAAGTGGATATTTCGGGGCTCAGTCCGAAGCACGCTAGGAGAGGGAGGGATGGGTGAAAACGAAAAGCTGGAAGCGCCCAAAGTCCAAAATATGGGGGGGGACAAAGTTTGGTGAAGGCCCTAAAAAAAATCCCACGAGGGGAAATCGTTGAAAGGGGGATCAAAGTGACTTCGATTGACAGTTTACCCCTTGACAAAGGTGCAAAAAACAAGGCGTGCGCAGCCGAAAATGAGAGAGGCAATGCGAGGAGCAAAAGACCTCAGAATATCGAGGATGTCCGGAAGAGCATGCCTGGGCAAGTGGGGGAATAGGAGATTCACAACGCGGCGTCATAGTATTGAAATCCGGTGGGGGGGAGGAGAGGAGCAGAGGGGGGAGGGGAAAGTAATGGAAATGACAAACGTGTCATAAGAATTGGGGTACAGCCGTGGCGGGACGGGGATTGTCTGAGAAGAAGAAAGCGAAAAACCGACAGGTCTGCTGGCGCCCAGCGTGGGGGGCGCCGAGGAAGGCGAGCCGAAAAAAGGGGGGCGAGAAAACGCATTGTGGGACTAAAGGTAAGGAGGGTAAACCCTTAGGAGCCGACGCAAAAAAACCTCCGCTTCGCTCGGCTGAAAAGATCCTGCATCTCTAGAAACACCAAAGGTCGGAAGAGAGAGACTGAGCGTATTTTTGGGACAAAAAAAAACAAAAACAGAAAAAGACCTGCAGTACGTGTCCAAGATCCTTTTGCTGACAAGGCATAACGCGCCTAGGAGAATCAACTAAGTCGCTTACGAACAGAAGCAAAGGAGTGAACGGACCTTCAAGAACCAAGGACGACAAACTGGTCAGGAAAAGACTTCAAAACGATAAAAGAGCATCCACTTCCGCACCCGCGGAAAAGGCCGTCGAACCCAAAACGTGTGAGGGCGGACCAAAGGGAATAATCTAAAGGAAAGGGCCAAGGGAAGATCCGAAAAAGGGGGAATGCTTAACGAGGGGGGCATACCCCGGATCTGTCAGCTCAATTTGACGAAAAAGGACAGATAAACAACTTCTCAGTCACTGAGGAAGAAAACTAAGAAATAACAGGAAAAACGAATGGAACCTGTGCAGGATAGACGTATCATTCGGGCAATTCCTAGTAGGGGGATCACCAGGCCTCGGTTGGCAGTTTTGGCGAAAACAGCGTAAGACCCTCAAAGAGCGCGTGCTCGGAAGGAGGAAGAAACCCGCCAAAAAAGACGGGGGCTACCATCACGCACAAGCTTCCGGAGCGGAGGAGGAGAGGGAGGATCTCAACACAGAGAGGGCCGGGGAAAAATCGGGCGGACAGCGCCGCAATAGGGGACCAACAAACGATGAAATCATACAGGCTAGCACATTGCCTCAATGGCACAGAGGCACGAACAATCAACTGCAAGAAATGACCGTAAAACCCACAAAATGCCTGTCAGAAAGCTCGAGCGGGCAGACTCCAGAAAAAATGCCCATTAACAAAAAGAACACCTCCACAACCCCCGGAGTGACTGACAGACAGAGAGAAAGAGAAAGGTTCAAATAATATGAGGCAATACCGAGACGCTCACCGGTGAGCATCGAGGGAAAGGAATGAATCACTCAACCGGGAAAAAGAAGTCTGTGAGTTGATGCTATCTAAGGAGAAATTAGGGAAGGGGACGGGGTACGAGGTTGCAACGTTCTGCAAAGGCGGCGGAATTGGAGGCCTGCACCCAAATCCCGAGGAAAAAACTACCGTGCCAAACGGGTTGTCTCGACCAATCCAACAGAAACTTCGGCAAAGAATCGGAATCCTTGTTATCGACGTAACGCCAGGGAGTTCACACGGTCCTAGCCAAGAAGAAAAAAAACTTGAAAGAGGGGGAAAAGATTCAAATATATTACAGCAGAACCACAGCACCAATCGTTCAACGGGTCAGGAGCCCCTGATAAAATTTGCGATTCAAAAATCGGAGAGAACACTCGCTGACCCACGGACGCAAGTGAATGGTATCACCGGAAACAAAGAGAGCGCAGAAGGGGGGGGGGAAAGATGACGGGGGAAAAGGCAAAAAGGGAATCGAAAGACCTTATAACCAGATTGCCGACAAGTCCCAGCATGAAGCCCAAGGTCTCCTCGGATTATCCCACCGGGAAACAATCTCGAGGAAAAAAAGAGGGGGAGAGAGTTGGTTGCGGGGGGATCGAAGGGCTCGAGCGCACTGCGGTGCCCGGCTGTAAAAAAATGGGACGCGTTACTGGCGGAGACTGCCAAGAGGGACCGACGAGGTCTTCTATTGGAAAAAGGGGGGGGGGAGGTGAAGCCATTAGGATAGTTTGTGGGAGCCATTGGCGTGGCGCTGTGCCGCACACCAAAAGTGATGGGGGGGCAAGAAGAGACAAATAACGGGGCGGACTGGTGCTTAGAAGAAGAACTGAGAAGGTGTGCGATGTTGGGGGGCTCATGCAAAAAAAACACCTGTGGGAGCGCTCGCTACACTCCGATTTTGTTTTCCGTAAGGTACCAGCGGCGCGGAATACTTGAAGAGGGGAGAAAACTTTGGAAGGAAAAGACTGGTTGGTACAAATGGGGGGGTTCCAGTATACATAGAATGGCCCCTCTGCGAAGGAGAAGGCTTTCAAACTGAACGCTTGGCGGAAACAGGAAAGACTGTCCCCAAGGGATGTCGGATCAAAGGAAACACAACATGGGTCAAGAAAAAAAGATTATGGGGGAGAAGAGGGAGAAAGGGGAGGAGAGAGAGAAATCCACCCGTGGTCTATGTGCGCTGCAGAAAGGGAACACAGGCGGTCCGCGCGGGAGGGTTGGGGTCAAATGCACTAATCCAAGGAAAAAAAAGAAGGCTATGGTAGCGTAGGTTAGGGGGGAGGGAGAACGCAAGAGGAAGGTCACGACTTTCTCAATGTCGTATTAAGGAAGAAAAAAAGAAAATACTTTGCATCTTTAAAGATTTGCGGTCCGTTTGTAAAAGAGGGAAAAGGGGGAAAAGGGGAGGTGGCGCGATTTAGAGGCAACGGGGGGAAGGGAAGGTTTGGGAGTTGGCGACAACGGGATCTGATGATTTCTGAGCTTTACTGGCTAGAAAGAAGAAAAAAGACCGGGGAGTTATCTGGGAAACATTCAGGGGAGAGGAACAAAGACAACGCGCGGGGGTGAGGAGGTTTAAGGAAAACAAGACCGCACATGTTACCCGGCAGGGAAACGGGAAGCAGAATGGAGGAGCGGCTCAGAGTTGAGGCATGTTGACGACTGGGGGGGGGAGACTCAGTCAAAAAAACAATTCTGTCGGATCAGAATGGGGAAACAATCGAAAAAAAAGGCCGAAGATCTTAAGGGCCCGGGGGGTCCCTAAATCGGGGGGGGGGGGGGAGAGATTATGTCGTCAAGCTTCCACGTGAGGTGGGGAGGGAGACGGCATGAGGGAAAAGCGGAGGAGGGAAAAAGGCATAAGGGGGAAGGCCCGGGGGGGGTTACGAAGCGGTGGACATAATGGGCGCCCAAGGCTAATCCTGAACTGGAGACGTCTAGGGTGAAATGTGCCCGATGAAGGCGAGTTTTACCGTACAGAAGCAGAAGATCTTGAAAGGAAAGTACGCCGAAAGCCGTTTTGGGAAAAAAACGGAGGCAAGAAAAAAAACCGAGAAAAAAAAGAAGAGAGAGCCTTATTACCCCAAAAAAGGCCCCTGTCGGGATGGGAAAAGGGAGGTCGCATCGCTGTGTGGGCGAGGCAAACGCGAAGGGCAAAAGAGGACGGAACCTCAACGAAAAAAGAACAAGGAGCATAGAAAGGGAGGAAAAACAGTCCTAAAAAAGAAGGAAAAACCAAAGGGACAAATAGGAGGCAAAGTCTATCATCGAAGATGCACCGAAATAACCGGCAAAACCGCAACCAGCTCTTTGAAAAAGTATTGCGGTAAGAAAACTCATTTGCGAAAAAAGGGAAAAAATGAACCGGAAGAACGATTTCTGACAGGATGGGTTCGACATAGGGAGAAGCTAAAGGGGAACAGGGCGAAACCGGATTCACACGCAAGCAGCTCATCGTTACCGAGACTGAAAAAAATCGGGGCTCCAAATAAATGAAGGATTAGTTGAGGCAATTCCGTCAATTGGCAAGAAAAAAACGTTTTACCCGTGCGCTGAAACGCCCTCCACAGGGGAACAAATAACCCAAAACGGAAGAGACAGCAAATCCGGAACGAACATCGCAGACAATCAAGGTGTCTGCTGGCAACCCAAGGCCAAGACCGAGACGAAACGCGAAGTCTGAAAAACAAATGAAAAAAAAAAGACAGTGGGCAAAGCTGGTCCCCACGGAAAACAAATCTTAACCCCGAGGAAAATGGCGTCCCCAGGTAGGACACCAAAACCGCCAATCCGCGCGACAACCCGTGACCCCCAAAGAAAAGAATCAGGTCAGAAGCAAGCGGCGTCTTAGGACGCGTGCATACAAGAAAGACACCGCACACCCGAAAACGTGTCATATACCAAGTCGAGAGAACAAAAAAAAGAAGTCAAGAGGGCCGCTCAAGGGAGTGCTACGAGAGGAAAAGAAAAAAACTGTTCAAACTCACGTTTCGTGCAAGTTATGCCGCTTCCTCAGTCTTGTGCGGAAGTGGAACCAGCATTGGGGGGTGGTATCCAAAGCCCAGAAAGGGCGGGCATCATTTTTCGAAAACCAAAGCCCCGCAAGGAACCGTCCGGCAGGGGCACCAAAATATGACCCCAAGAGACACGGTCACCAGCGCAAGACCGAAAAGAAGGGTCGAGTCGGGTACTCAGGGGAAAGGGGGGGATGACAAGGAGCATCCACAAAAGGGAGATTTGAAAGCGCATTCGCCTCAAAAAACAATAACTTGTTCACAAGGGATGGTCAAAATGGGAAGGTGAGTGCCGGAGCGGGAGGAAGAGGGGCAAACGACTCCTCAAGAATTGTGTTCACCACAACAAAAGAGGGGGGGAGAGCTAGCGCGATTCTTCACAGCGCAGCCCGAAGTAACGGTCCAGAAAGTTGTGAAAGCCAAGAGGGAAAAAAAGTAAAGACCATCGGCGAAATAGCCCTCAACAATCTCCAAATCACCAAAAAAGGGAGTAAAGAGATTGGTTTCCAACGGTTGCGATCGCCCGGGCTAAGACGGGAGGAGGTAACATATTACTCTTCTGGAGAGGAAGGGGTGAGACGCCGATTGTAGGTCTGCTGACTCAGGGATTGTTGGCGGTTAATACAGGGGGAGTCCAGTTGATTCCATACATTACTGCAGCTCTTAGCGCCCGCAAAGTCTCAGGGGATGTGGATACGAAATACAGATTTTGCTGGGGGGCGGAAAGGGAAGGGAGACAATAGAAGGGGGATAGAAGGAAGACAAAAAAGCAAAGGATGCAAGGCCTTCTAAAAATTATGGGGCAGATTTCAGCGGGGGAAGGACCTTTCAGAGATTGTACGATAAGGGATGCACGGAAGTTACCCGGGAAGGGATTGTGGGGACGTAAGTAGAACATCTTCCTAAGGGGAGAAAGTACCTCAGGTTTGGGATTCTGGAGGGGAAACATTCCTCCAAATTGTCACTAAGGTCAGAGAGGGAAGAAACTTCCCCGCAACGTACTTGACTGGAGGCATCTACTACTGCACCGGGAGTCCCCAATGAGGGAAGGAACAAACACAATGATATTGTTAGAGACAACTAGAGAAAGAAAAAAGGCAAGGTGAGAAAGTGGAGGGGGGGGGGTTGGCAATTCTGGCGCGTGAGAGACAAGAACAGGGAACGAGAAAAACCGGCTGCGTGCCTGTGTGTCGGAGTTTCGAGCTGGAATGAATCGGGCCAACTTGAGGCCTTATGTTTAACTGAAAAGGAAGGGCTCTGGGAAAGAGGTGAAAAAGGAGAATGGAAAAGAGGGCCATCATATTGTGGAATGGGTAGAAAGGGCTATTCCTCAGTGAAAGAAAGCTGGGATGCCGACACCGGGAATGCTCGTGATCGCGGCGGGGGTATCTATCCACTCAGCGGGAAGGGGAGTTATCTGTGTAACCTGGTCAACAAAAGTAAAAAGAAAAGGGTGAATGAACAAGGGAAGGATTCCGAAATCCTTCACAGGAAAAAACATGGAAAAGGTAACTTTGAAAAAAAGCGATGTTAATTCCGCGAGAGGGGGGGGAAGATCTGAACGGGGGGAAAAGAACGGCGACAGGGGATTGCCAATCTAGGATTGCGAAAAAAAAAAAATCACTTCCTAATACTTTCGGCGTAAAAAATGAGTGGAAGTCAAGCTCAATCGTGGGCGATTCATTCAAAGAACACACGGGTAAAATGGGCACGGGAAAATGGAGAAAGGCGAGGGCCGAAGAGGGTTAAAAGGCTCAAGTCAAGAAGAGGGGGGCAGCTCTGGTTCAAGGACTTTTGGATGCAGAATGCCGAAGGAGCTGGCGAAAAAGAGCTGGAAGGAATGATTCCCGCAACTCTATCAAGGGGAAACAGAGAATGAAAAAAAAAACTCCGATACAGGGGGTAAAAAGGAGGAGAATCAGACAAAAACACAACACCGGAGGGTAAAAACCTATATGAGATGACTTAGAGAAAAAAAAATCGGCGGGCACCAAGTGGGCTACTTTCGTCCGGGCCCCAAGGAGAGCGGGTCTCTGCCAACGGTCGCACCGAAAAAGGCAGAGAAGAAGAGCAGCAGCCCACTTAGGGGGCGATTCGACCAAGGCGCCAAATTCTAAAGAGGACTAAACGCTGAATAACTCAGCGGCAACTCTCACCGAGTCCAACGCGGAAAGCAGCCCGCGCCCAAACAAAGAACCTTGGCAGTTAGGGGAGGGGAAAAGTCGGAAGAAAGAGTTAGACTGACCACGGGCAGGAAGATGTCCCGGAAGAAGGGGTCTCCGTAGGGGGAGAAAAAAATCGATCAATACAAAGGTTTGGCTCGAAAGAGACAGGAAAAGCCGCAATCTAAGAGGAGAAGAAAAAAAAAATCAACAAAGAAGGAACGCGGTGCCGGAAATGATTTGTTCTTAATGCAGGTTTCAGAAGACGTTGTTATTTGGCGCGAAAACGCAACGACCAGGTAAACCGAGAAAAACAACTCCCAGACCGGCTCTTGAGAGGAAGGCCAAAGAAAGGAATCCGGTAAGAAAGTTGGGGCGAAAGAACCAGAAAGGAGGTCAAAGGTCTGAGGAAACAACGGAATACCTCTCCGTCAGGCTTGCTCGGTACAAGCTGTTGGAACACCAACGGACAATCTATGATTAGGAAAAGATCAGGTCTCCGCAGGGCAACCTTTAGCGGAAGCAATCCAGTAGAATCCCATAAACCCCAATATACCGCCGCCGAGGAAACTGCGACGTCTTCAACGCACTGGGAAGAAGACAGAAGGGCATTTAAAAGACAAACGCGGAAACCAGGTAGGTAAGTACCAGGCGAAGGGGCAAAAGAACCAGCCGTGAATATATACGTAGAAGCTCAAGTTGAGCCACGAGGCCAGAATTCTTCTCAAAACCACTCAAACGGAAGAAAGGGATTTTATTAGGGAAAAACCCTCCGAATTCGTGCTTAGTCACAACCGAACAGGTTGTTGTATCTCACTTGCCGGAGTCTCATGGGTTAGTTAGTCGAACCAACATTCCCAAATGGTCCGGAAACGGAACAAAAAAAAGAAAGTTTTGCTCGACAAATCTTCGCCTGAAACAAACCGTCCACGGCCGAGAGAAATATCAATGGACTGCGGTAAAAGAGGGGCAAGACTGGGAGATTAAGAGGAAAAACCCACGTCCGCACTTGGATATTAGCGCAGGAAAGCATCACAAAAGCAATCGGGGAATGGGGATTCACCAAAGAAAACTTATTCGGAAAAGAAGAGGATACGGGAAAGACTGAACTCAAACTGGTGCAAAAAGGAAAAACAAGACGGAGCCGAAAAAGAAAATTCGTCGAGATTCTCCAAGCGTGGCAGCCCAGAAGGCTGGCACAAACAAAGATGGGAAAGCAAACGGAAGGCAGGGGAAAAGAGAGATCAAGCGGGATCGACCAACCCGGACAAAAGAAGCTCGAAAAAAAAGAGGGGAATGAAAGTGATATTGTTCAGGGGGCATCGCCGGCTAAAGCGGAGGAGGGATGGGTGCGAGTTAAAAATCTGGGAAGAACGGGAGGAAATGCACTCTTTGGAACAGAACATATGGCCATTGCGCGTGGGGGGGGAGGAAAGCCTAAAGTGCGGGGTTTGGCGGGAATACCTGAATTAGAGCAAGGGGGGCGACCTATTATTGTGGCGCTATGGGTCAGGGGTCTTGGGGGAGGAAAGATCCCTGGAAAGGGATATGAGCGGTGAAGGCAACTTACGGAAAAAAAGTGAATTGGTTGTTGACGAGCCTGCAAAAATTACCGAGAGACCAGGGGATGGTTTCCGATGGTGCCCAGGAAGCGCGGGGAAAAAGTGCGACATTGGTCGAGACAAAAACTGCAACTGACTGTTCGCTTGAAGGTAGGGAAGCAAAGTGGGGGCCACCTCGAAGGGCCGCTTGATAAACAACTTCACTTAGGGAGGGGGAATTCAGAAAAAAAGGAGAAAGTGCGCTGAGGCAAGCAACTTCCTCGCAAAAGGGACGGACTTGAAAGATCTATCAAAACACCGGACACGACACAAGCTATTCAGTATAAAAAAAAAAGTCCGCGGATTGTGGGCGATTTGAAAAGACAGGGGTGACCGCGGTTGGAGCAGGGGGGCGGGGGGGCAAGGGAGTGAAAATGGAGCGAAGACATGCTGGAGAGACGGAGGGGACGAGGTTTCCTATTTTGAGTTATCCGTAGTTGCGGAGCGCAGGCAATGGAGGCACTGCTTAGGGACGAGTGGGGAAGAGGTTTGAAGCTTTCGGGGGGCGGGGGTAACAGGGCCGGCCAAGGAGCCTGCGATTGCGCTATGGGATATGCCCGCGTCTCACGAAGCGGGTTGATTTAAGGGGGGGAAGACGACTGGACAGCGGACGGATGTCTGGGCGGCAGCGGCCAGACAGCACGAGCAAATTGGAGGGCGGCCCAGGTGCGCGCAAAAACATATCAACGATAGGGATTGAAAGGGGGGAAGAACGAAAAAGAAAGACAGATCAGCTGGAAAAGGAAATTTTAGCTCCACGATTGGAAGCAGGACTGGGCGAATTTTGTAGCGGGAGGTGAAGAGAGCATTTGAGCGGGGCCATCAGAGGGAGTGGGGATCGGTCGGGAAGGCTTAATGGGCAAATGTTGTCAGCGAGGGGGATGATGCAGAAAGTCACAAGAACCGGTTTCACACGCGTGTGGCGAGGAGAGGACCCGAGAAGTCCCCGACTGACTGGCATTCGTGGGAGCAGAAGGATGGTCAAGAGCAACAGGGTGACGAATTACGGGAACAGGGAAAGGCCTAAATGGGGCAAGCATGAGGTGCGCCTATAGGTGATTGCCTGGAAAAAGGATCATGAAAAGGGCTAACGAGCCGAGGGGAGGGAGAAAATAGGAAAAAGAAGAAATGAAGCACCGTTTTGGGGCCAAAAAAATAAAAAGAGGGAGAGAAAATACGGGAAGTTACGCTTTGAGGGGACAAAAAAAACGTACAGAGGAAAACCGACGACATGACCGTAAGCCATCAGGCCGATCGAGGAAAAAGGAAGCCCAAAAGAAGGCACCGAACAGCTTGATCCATACGAAAAACAATCAGGCGGGAAAAAGAGTGCATAAGACAGTCCCGCACGGGCATGCAAAGAACCAAAACGCGACGAAGCGCCCGTGGGGAAAACCGTGGCCGGGAGCAGCTGGGAATATAAAAGCATGTGAAGGGGAGAAAATAGTAATCTTAACGGACTGTCAAAAAGAAAAAGCCTAGTTTTCTCCATCGATGGGCAAGCTCAAAAGGTTACAGAGCGAAAAAAAAAACGGAAGGAGCAATGCCTCAAGAGGAATAAGGGAATAAGAGAAAAAGACCAGGAATAGTCACTGGGGCATGAGTGTTTGGGGCTCAATCAAGGAAGGTTCCAAAGGGACTCTCACTGCTCTGAGGGAACGGTCGTGTCGAAGACCGAGGTGTGACGTCGAGACACGTGTGGAAAGACACTCATCATGATCCCCCGGCTGAACCCCAGCCCCCCGCCCACCTATCGACCTCCCAACCTCGGACAGGCCTCCACAGCGAAAGTTTCCACCACCCAAGAAAGGGATCCGGAAACCCCCGGCCTAGGGGAAGGAAACAGCTTAGGCCGCAGGGTCTATCGGGGCGCCCCGTAAATCCTCTCCCTTGCACAGCGGACCTCTCCGAAGGGGGCGGGACCCACATCAAGGAACCGCTGGGGGCATAGCAGCTAAGAGCAGAGGAGCCCCCGACGCGCATCTGAGGCAGTCCCCCGGAAACGGCCCCATGGTGACGTACAGGTGTGAAAGAGAAAGAATAGAGGACATAGCCCTGGTAGGGGGAGGGTCGGCTACCGGCGTTGCAAGGGTAAGAAGCCTGTAGCTAGCGTTTCTTAAATACCTTGGCCGCGGATGCTTTGGGAAGAAGAAAGGGGGGGGAGTCGCCAATGAAGACGAGGAACATGAGGGAAGGGATCATAGTACAGGTGGTTGGGGGGAGCCCGGGGGGATGAGAAGGGACTCTCGTGCAGGAATAAACTAAGGGGGGCGGTATGGGAGGAAGCGACCTAGCTAAGAATAGCGCCAGCTGGAAAGGGGAGGGGTGTCGGGGGGCTAGAATTCTTAGGTCACAACCAGAGAACCGGGAAGGGGGACCGGTAACGGTGGGACTTCGGTAAGTAGGTGAGGAGAGGAAAGGGGGGAAAGATGAAGAGAGAGACGGATCAATGAGAGGAGAAGGAGATGGGGGAGGGAACGGGAGTAAATAGTACGCAGGGCGGAAAAGGCAGTTTTAAAGAGGAAGGGTGAGGAAATGGGGGGGTGGGGCACGGGAAAAATCACCGGGAAGAGTGAAGGGACGAAGGAAGGAGGTGGAGGAGAGGAGAAATCGACGCGGGGGGGGCAGGTAGTGGTCCCGGTAAAGGTGGTCAGAGAATCCAGGTAGATGGCCTGGCGTATAGGGAGGGGGGTGTGGACTCGCGGCCCCTCAGCGAAGTAACTTACCGCTGGTGTAGGCGCGACAACTCAGAGGAGAAGAAGTCCGGGGAGTTATGAGATAGGGGCCAATCGCGAAAACCACGATTGGTACATGAGTAATAGCCCCTGACGCATCCGACTTTCTGGGGGCGGGAGTGGAAAATGCGGGAGAGGAGGGGGCATGGAGACCCACTCCACCACAGGAACGGACGTCCTTGCATGCGCTAGACCTCATTAGAGGGTACGCGTAGGTTTGCTCTCGGAGGCCGAGATGAAGGAGCCTTGGGAATGGTGGTAGGGGAATATCTCCATGGAGAAATAGCCATGAAGTACAGGCGAGGGACGAAAAAAAGAAGATAAGGATTAATGGAGGGACTCCAATCGCACGGGCCCAACATGATACGGGATGAACTAAGGGGACAGTGCTCATGTAAGGAGTTGGTGGAGATATCATAGGGAGTCCAAGGGGTCGGAGGGGGGTGGGGCGGAGTGTCAGAGAGGATTGGGGGGTGCCTGGGCTAGTGGTGTGGCAAAAACAGACACGCGAGGGGAGTAGTAGAAAAGGAGGGTGAGGATGTGGGTCCTGGGGGACGGTGCAGACGGTCATGACGCCAACGCCGTGAGGTTTTGGGACTAGAAGGTGGATCGGCGGAGGGTAAAAGGAGCCGGAGAGCCAGAGCGCAGAGCTCTGCCGTGCCAAGAGCCCCAAGATTCCGCACACGTATACCTCGGTGGCGGGTCCGACTGAATAGACGGCTTCAGGAGCAAAATAGGTGCACATCTGGAGCTTCTGGCCAAACAGGTGACGGGGCAAGAAAGGGGAAGCTCTCTCGGCAACACGAGGTGAACCCCTTCCGTCCCCCCGGCTGGGACAGAAGCCTCTCGCAAGGGAGGCCAAGTTAAAGGGAAAGACATGCCGGGGCCTGGGGGAGCATGCCCGGGTTCCGCCCGGGGGAGAGACCCGGGGCGCTGGTGTGATGGTCATGAGTGGGCGTAGGAAAGGGAAAAGGAGTTCTCTAAGGAATTGGCGCGGGACATTGGGTGTAGGCTGGAAGCACGGAGAGCGGGCGGGGGCGCCCATCGGGCGGCCAAATGGGCCACAGAGCCTCTAGAAACCAACCTCTGAGCGGGGCAGCATCCTTGCCTGAAGTCGGTAAAGAAAGACTAGAGCCCGAGCCTGTGTGACGGCGCGGCGGAGATTATAGGTCTGGGGTCGAAGTCCACGTACCGGCCGTGGACCACTGGCTCCCCAGGTAAAAGATCCAGTAATCTGCACGAATAACTAGTCCCTTTAGCCTTGACGAGCAGGGAAAGCCCATGGCAAATGAGCACCCCGAGGAACATGTGCCAGGTCCGGTGTCGTAGATCGCCTCTTCCCTAAGTACGAGACGTCCATACTAACCCTGGCCGGGTCGGGAACGGTGGGTGGTAAGTCGACCGCGGGCGGGAGGGGGGGGGCACTGAAAGGTACGCGCTAGCAACTACCCCACTGGCTCGGGAGCCAGCACAGCTCCGGGTGTGGGCACCACCAGGAGCTTGTAGCTTTCCCGTTAGGAGCGGTTCTGCGGGTCGAAGATGGAGGAAGATGCGTTGAAAACAGGGGCTTAGACAGGGGCGATCAGGCCAGCCGAGAAGGTCGCAAGGGGATGGACCGCAGATCAGCGCGCACCGTGGGCAGAAGCTCCGGGGCTGACCCTGAAAGGAGCCTCCACCGGGAGAGAGGTAATTGAGGGTGGACCGGGCGGAGGGGCGGGGGAGACGCCCAATCGCACAGAAAAGGGAGCCGATCAGGAAGATGCCGGGGGTAGGAGTGTTCTCGGAAGGGGTTGTGGTCAGAGGCGGGGTGGTCTCAGCGGGGTGAGTTCCCCACTAATGTGGTGAGGGCGCGCAGGCTCGTGGCGGAGGAAGGAGGGCGGGTGGGGGGGGGATGGGAATGAGAGCCATAGAGAAGGATGGCCCGAATCAGCCTGTCCAAGTGGTCCGCACCCTCTCACCGATAGGAACAAGCACCCCGGCCTCATGCACGATACGGGGAGGAAGGGAGGAGGGGGCGCGCAATGGGGAGGTAGGCGACGTACGGAGTGAGGGCGGCCCACGTAGTTGCAAGGAGGGGTTGGCAGTAGAGGACCTGGGAGTGGGACGCTAGTAGAGCAGGCCTAAGACCGTGATGGGTTGGGAATGGGGAGAAAAGAAACAAATATCAGGTATTTTTGAGGGCCTGGGAGGTAGAGTAAGGGAAGAGGGGGGGTGGTGAGAGGGAGTAGATAGGGCAGGGGGAAAAATGCGAGCGAAGGGCCCGGCAGGGAGTAGCCCCTCGGGTGGGAGGGTTTAAACCCAAAGAAGTGGCGGTCTATCGAACTGAAGGGACAAATACAAACCCCAGTGAAGGGACCCAACAGCACGAGGTACGCGCCAGGCGTGAAAGAGAGTGAGACCATTAAAGCATACTTGAGGTGAGGCGGGCAGTTAGTGAAACCAGCGCTCAGCGGGGGTCCGCGTCCCAGCATTGCAAACTATGGGGAGAAGGGCTCAGCAAGGCGTGAGGGCGCGGCAAGTCGCGCAGGAGAAACCGGGGGGGGAGAAGGGGCTCGCTTGCTTCAATTCAGTTGCGAGGCAAACCCAAAAGAATCGAACCCCAGGGCAAGGGCATACATAACCTTTCGCAGAGCGAAGGGGGGAAGAATGAAAAGCCTGAGCCCGGGGAAGAGCATGCGGGCCATACGTCGAGCATGCTGTAGGGATTGACAAAATGAAGTGACGAGAGTGTCGCACAGAGCCCCAGCAAAAGCGCGGGAAGTAAATGCAATAGGGGAGAGTAACCCAATGAAAAGGGGAATGAAACGTTCTTACGTTGGAGGGCAACTTGGATTGAAGGGGGGGAAAAAAAAAAGAAAGGAAGCTCTGTCCAAGAGATGCGGATTGATAAGCAGGGGATATCAAAGAGGGAGGGTGAGGCCATCGAGGACGTAAAAGTCACAATCATCGCACTCATTAGGGACATTCTCCCTGAGGAAAGTCACCTGAATAGCGTGGGTAAAGGGGCCCCAAATCTTAAACCGTCTGAAGCGAGGACCCAACTGGGAGGACCGGCTCGCCCGCAAAGTAGCGGGTGCTATCGGTCAAAACAAACTGGGTCCGAGGAAAAGGTAAAGGTTAACAGCAAATTCCTCTCCGGGGGGGCATCCGTTTTTTTGTTATATCAACAATTTGGGGGGTCCACTTTATGTCACCGCGATTTAAATGTTCTGGCGGGGAGTTTTACCTTAGGGGAGAATTCGTGGATCTTTTTAGAGCAATGGGAGAGGGAAAGCATCAAATCCTTAGAGGGGACGAGCCAAAAGGCAATGAACCCAAGGGCCCCGAAAATGGGGAGCAGGTAGAAGAAAGTCTAAAAAAAAGAGAGAAGTTCTACCGGCGGCAGGGGGGGACGCCGGTTGAGGGATGGTCTTAGCAATCGAGATTCATTTCTGACGAAAACTACCTGTCAGTGAGTCTAAAAAACCGACAATACGCACAATAAGAAACTCATGAGGAACTCATAACTGAAGCAAGCGGTGAAAAAGGCCAGTAACAAAGGGTGAGAGAACGGTATCATCGGCGGGAGGAAGGGGAAGGGATAACTTGAAACGTTTCGCTAATTAAGGAGGAAAAAGAAATGGGGGTTTTTTGTAGGCGAGAGGAAGGCGGTGAAGTATCTGTGGGCGATTAACTTAGCGCAGTTCCGCGCGTCGCCGGGGTGGGGGGCGAAATTCCCATGCAGCTCGGGAGTGATGGACAAACTTATAATGAAGAACACCGGTGTAGCAGTGTGGGCGAGGAAGCCGTCCAGCACATGGTGATAAAAGGGAGGAAGAAAAAATCTGAGAAGGTGCATATTCCTTGGCGACTGTTCCAGGACTTATGCTTCAAACACCTAAACCCAGGGGAAGAAACGGTGGGCCACAACATTTTCTAAAAATTGTCCGATCGGATTGAAAAGCAAGAACGTTATGGGGTCAGGGGCATATCCAAACTGGGGGGAAGGAGCTGGACGCGAAATGGTAGACTATACGGGCACTTCCCGAATGAATCCCCTAAAGAAAACATTATTGAACGCAAATTCGGGCTGGAAAAACAAAAACAAAACAATGTGCCGACGCTGCAAGTGCCTGGGTCACTAGAGCGCGCGTAAACAGGGGGGTGACGCGCGGGGCAAGCGGGAGGGCTATTGCTGTGTGGGGGAAAGAAAAAAAGTATTAAAGGGAGATGCTTGTATGCGGAGGGGGGGGGAGGAAACAAGACTACTATGTAGGGTGTTAGCGTAGGAACCAATATCTTTGACAAGGGGGTTTGGCAGAAAGCATATGTAGGGGACATGACGCGGGAGAGGACGCGGCCGGATCCTGGAGGCAGCGGGGCGAGGGAGTGGAAACGTTCCTCAGTGGTCTGATCTAAGAGGGGGAGGGATGACGCATGTCTGTGATGTTCTGAAGATAACTCGAAGGTGTGCCGGCTCATCGTGATTTCTACTGGGGGTCGGAGAGGATGCAGGAAAGTAAGGGAAAAAGTTTGGGGGGGGGAGCTCAAGATGGGGGAGGCGGGGGTCAATGAAGCTGCCGCTAGGTTTCGGTGGAGATCACGCAGGGGGAGAGGGAACGGAAAAACCGCAGAATTTGGGGAGGCGATAGGAGGGATGGTTAAAAAGACATCAGAGGGTGATGTTTTTTTGTGTTCTTACGGAAACGTTTTGGCGAACTGGGGGGGGGGGGGGAATACCGGGAGGGGATATGTTCGGGAGTGGCCTAGGGGAGTGCTCGGGGGGCCATCAGGGGGGTGGCACAATTGGGGTTGGAAGGGGCGAGCGCTGGGTCGCTGGTCAACTAGGAGAAGCACATTAAGACTTGTGAGTTTGCCGCGGCGGGAAAGGGAAAATAGGAGAACAGGCAGGTCCCTGTATACGGGGGGTCATATTAGGATAGTTTTTTTTTTCTATTTTGGGAAGGTTTGGCGGTCTGGAAGGTGTTTTAATGCAAAAGGGGAGGGAGGAGGGGTGTTGATCTCTCGGGTTAAAGATGAAATGCCGGACCAGTCATGAAAGAATACGCGATTGATGTCCGATTAGGAAGGGGAGGTAGAAGGGGGGATCATGAACCGGCTCTTTATACAGAGGGGGGAGTGGGGTGAATCGGGGAGGTTGGCGATTGGATCCTTCGACGGCAGATTTGCTTGAAGATTGGGGCCGGAGCATGAACGGGGTGGTTTAAGAAACGAAGTGTTCGACCTGGGAAATGGGTTATCATCTGGATAAAAAGCGAGTCTACCGGACGGTCTTCAGAAGAAATCGGGTAAGAAGGGAGGAGGAGCAACATGGGCGTTTCTAGACGAAAAGAAAGAAAAGGGTTGGGACTGCAGGTTTTAACTATTTTGGTGGTCCGAAGAAGTGGACTGTTTTCGAGGTTTTCAGAATGAACTTCCTACTGTTGCGACCGGTCTGCGATTCACGAACATGGCCAAAAAAAGCGACTGGGCGTATTACAGGAAAAAAACTCCAAGGGTCCTGAAAAAGGGGGAACTGGCGACCCTTTATCTCCTCACGAAGACATAATGACAGAGTCAATCTTTTGGGGGGGGGGGGGGGGGGGGGGGGGCCTCTAAATCCCTTTAAGGGGGGGAGATTGGACGGATGGTTCCCGAGCGTCGAAAAGACTATTGAATTTCGAACTCCGGGAAGTGTTACATCGAGTCTGGACGCAGGAAGAAAAAGGTTGGTAAATCAAAGACTTATCCATGCGAGAAGCCGAGAATGACCTTCTTGACTGGGGGGGTGCTTAAAGGGGGAGACCTCCTGTAACTGAGGCAGCTGCTTTAGGGGGGGGGGGGGCAGAAATTTTAGTGAAATCCATGGGGAAAGGCATCAGCCGAAATCAGAAAACTTAACAAGCTAGGTTTATCCGTCAGAAAGTGGGTGCGGCGCTTGCTGCTACCTAAAAAAGTCGCCCGCGGTGGAAGGTCCACAAAGGGGGGGACGGGTAGGTCGGGACACTACCGGCCGGGGGGGGAACGTGGCGTGTCCGAAGGTACGTGAAAACACGCCCGGGAAGGTAGCTGACGGAGCAGGCACATGAGAGGGAGTGAGAGAGGGTGAAAGGTGAGGGGGGGGGGTGGTGATAGCCAGAAGCGGTCAGGATGAGGGAGGGGAGGGTGGGGGGAAAGAGCGGGAGGGTCGCCCTGGAACAGTGGGCGAGGTGGAGATAGACGGGACCGCGGACGGGCTGGGGGGGGGATGGAAAGGGTAGGGTGAGGGAAACAGTTCGGAAGGGAAAGGAGGGGGGGGGCTGGTGCGGCTAGGGAGAGGGCGGAGAAGGGCGAAGGCGCGGCAAGAATGTGAACGAAGAGCGATAAAAGGAAAACAAGAAACGGCGTCAATTGGGAGGAGAACCGAATGCGAGGGGCCGAAGAGCAAGGAGAACAGGGTATACGTAGGGAGGGACAAGACGGGCACGCAAGAGTGCGAGGGAAGAGCGGGGTAAGAGGGAGGAGTGAGAGGGGGACATCCTGGGGGTAGTCCTTAGTGAAAGAGCGGTAGGTGCAACGGAGGAGAGGGCAGATCTTTAGGGAGATGTGGGAGGGGGGGAAACGTGGTCTCAGTGGGTATAGGATTCCCAACCAGAGTGGTAACGAACAGACAGAGGGGGGGGGGGGGGCGGCGCTACAGGGTTCCACGGAGCTACACGATGGACCCAACCTGGTAGTGGACAAGAGAGCAAGAAAAAAAGGGGGGCGGGGCACAGTCGGGGAGTCAAAGTGGTTCACAGGTCGATTCTTGTGCGGTCATGGTGGGTGTTGCCGTGGGTCTTCTTTTGCACGGTCTATGTCCCTTCAATACGATCGCATGACCATTAGTTCCCAAATTGTCCTATTGGCCTCGACCTCCATTACAGAATTCTCGTTCTCTGTCCGAGACGGACGGTGTAGAGGAAGAATCGATTGTCCCCAGGGGGAACGTTGTTGGGGAGAAGGGTGGAGCAGAGCATGGTCCTCCTTGGGAAAAGAGGAAGGATGCGAGGTGGGGGGGCCGGGTAAAGGGAAACTTTTGGGGGACGTACGGAGTTTTGTTCGCGAGGTGGAAGGGAAAAGAAAAGATCGAAAGTGCCAACTAGGCAGACGCATCGGAAAAAAGTATTGAATATTAAGAAAAATACAGAGACTGTCTTTCCTAAAGAAATCAATTCTACGTGTTCCCTAGTATTGGGGGGAGGGGAGGGATACTCTAAGGTAACAACGAAGAAAGAGGTGAGGGCCGTTTTGCTACTAGGGGGGAATTTAGGGAGGAAAACTGGGCAAGAATTCAATATAAGCGTAAGCTCGTAGGGGACGTTACATGGGCGAATGCTAAGGTACTTATCTAAAGAAAAGAACTGTGGACACAGATCATTTCTAGAGAAGGAAGGGGAGAAAAGTTTGAGCTCGTACGTCGGAGATAGGGGTTGGATTGGATTAGTCAGGAACCAGCGCAAGCGAGGTGACCTAAAGGACCTGCAGGAGAAGTCAAGGATGAATCGAGTCCAATGAAAGGGAACAAAGCAACTCTGACACAAGAGAAAGAAGAAAAGGATCAATCGTACATCGGCTTGAAAGGGGGGGATAAGCGGCAGAGGACGCCTACAGAAAGTCCAGGTCGACTGGAAAACACTGGGGGTACTCACAACTTTTGAGTTTTCAGAAAAAAATCGGCAAAAGACTAACAAGGAAAAGGGCAAAAAG
>Ga0179593_1644373_pt1 | contig 20304 bp, 25 predicted proteins | sample CZODoug2_1_08_16_FD_185931 | JGI IMG/M metagenome (GOLD analysis project Ga0179593, IMG submission 185931) | Vadose zone soil fungal communities from Angelo Coast Range Reserve, California, USA - CZODoug2_1_08_16fungal (PacBio error correction) | ecosystem: Environmental > Terrestrial > Soil >...
ACTCATTGAGAGGAGGAACAAGAAGTCCCCTGAAAAAACAAGGAAAACGTAGGATGGACATCGAGTCTGGGAAAAAGGGGGGCGCGTAGTATACGTCGGGGGGGGGCCTGGAACAGGGGGAGCGAGCCGGACGAAAAACCCGAATCTCGTGGCGATCGGAAAAACAGACCCCGGATTGGGAGGGCCAAGGCGGGCACTAGAATCCGGATTATCTTCTTGAATACAGTACGACTGCCCAGCCCAAGAGGGAGACCTCCACCCTCTCTGCAGAAGGGGTCTCTTCAGTAAGACGTGGGAAAAACCGCACAGGGAGAAAACGTGAGAAAGAAGGACATAAAAACCTTTCTATAAACGCAACGGGGGGGGGGAGTCCGCCCGAGCGTCTAACCTTTCATTAGAGGGACGAGAGAAAAATGTGCTCAGAGGGAACGAAAGGGGAAAACTCCCTGCCTCGAGCGCCGGGTTGGAGGAATCGAATTGAACCCGGACTAGAGGGGTTCCAACTTCTTTGGGGAGGACGGGGAAAGGACAGGATAGAGTGGTTCCGACTCGGAAGAGGAAGCGACACTACTGATTCAAGAACTGCCTCGCCAGAAACAGAAGAGGAGAGCCCTTCATTAGAGGAGTCCTCCTCTTCGTTTTCGGCGAAAAGGTGGGGAAAGGTGCCAAACAGGAGTAAAGGACGATCAAGGATACCGTTTTGGGCCCCCGGTGGCCTTGGAAAAGGGGGAAGGATGTTTGCTGGTTGGAGGTTCTCAGAGGCCGCCTAGAAGGTGACGGGAGAAAAGGAGACCTGAGAGGATTGTGCGAATGATTTAACGTAGACTGAAGGGGGGAAAGTCTGGGCTGGAGGGGGTCGAATTCCTTCAATCTTGGACAGGAGGGAGGTGTTGGGAAAAAAGACTAAGGAGGGGGTCGCGGGGGAAAAGGGGAGGAAGCTGTCGAACTCGGCGAAACCAGCATATTCCGAACCGTCGGGGGAAAGGGAGAGAATTCTTCACCGAGAAAGGGAAAAAGATCCTCAAGTCCTCTGCTAAAAGGGCCATGAGAGAAGAGGCGCTGTGAAAAAAACCACAAGAGGGGACGCGCTCAAGTGGGGCACCATTGCCCTGGCAGGACAGAGAGGAAGAGGACCATCTTTCTGTCCATGCAAGCGGCCTGTCAATTCCCCCTCATCGGGAAGGGGGAAGAGGATTGCCTGTAGGGGGAAAGAGTCCGTGGAAGGCTGCTCATAAAAAGAAGGGGACGAATTGTACAAAGAACCCACACAGCAAACTACTGTTCCTATAGCCAGAAGAGATGTTCCCAAAGTGAAGAACGCGAAGAGGAGAACAACAACAACACTTAGTAGAAGAGATCCGATTCGAGTTCTTGGAAAATAGACCAAATGGAAACGGTCCTTCGTAGTCGCAGAAAGGGCACTCGCGAGAAGTTCCTCTTATTAATCCAGGAGGGCGCCAGGCGTTCCAGCAGCCTAAAGGCTTCCTTACTGGGGGAAGGACACTTGCGGAAGAGAAGGGATCATCAAGAGGGAGGTCCAGACCCCCCCCACCCCCCAAAAAAAAGAAAAAAAAAAAAAAAAAAAGAAAAAAAAAAAAAAAAAAGAAAAAAAAAAAAAAAAAAAAAAAAAAAAAACCAACCCCAAAAAAACCACACCGCTCGACTTCCTGTCCCGGGGAGACCCCTTCGAATCTCGGCGATGAAATGCCTTATTCCCGCCGAAAAGACTAATTGAGGAGATGGCACGGGAAGAGAAGCCTTGGAATGAATTAGGATGAGGGATGAAAAGTGTTCGGATCGGGAGGGAGGGGAGTGAGGTCTCATCCGCGAGGAAAAGCAAGGCTGCACTAACGAGAAAGGAAGAAAAAAAATCAAAAGAAAGGAAAAAACTGCAGAAACTATTGAAAAAGAAAGTCAAACAGACGGACATTAAAATCACGTCTAGTTTATATAGCATAACAACTACACCAATGGCTTATTCTTAGGAGGGAGACAACAGGAAGGGGAGTAAAGAAGGACAGCATCAAAGGCCGGCCGAAAAGACAACAAAGTGCGTATGATCAAAGGGGTTGCTGGGAGGGACCTCGTGCCAGGGGAAGAGACCTGAGAAATAGGATGGAGCAGAGGCAGAGGGCCCCGCCATTACAGGTTGTCTTTTCTCTGAAGGGAAAGGGGGCCGAAAAAGAACCGACAAGGGGAAACCTCGATCATGTCATTAACGCCGGAAAAAGTCAAACTCCTTTTTGCAAAGGGGAAAAAAGGGGGGAAAGGAGGGGGGAAAAAAACGAAGGGGACGCCCCGTCTTCCCAGGAAAAGGATCATCACAAGTCTCTCGAGAGCGGAAGGAACGGTCTGTCGGAAAAACTCGGATTTTCGATGCATAGTGTTTATGTCCCGACCAATCTCACGTTCCGGCAGGGGCCGCGTACGTGCACGGGGAAAAGAAAAGAAAGGACGGCGAGAAAAGAAAAGGGGTATTTAAAGGGACTTTTCACAATATCGCGGGGAGCAGTCGGACTTGGCGAGTATGGCCAGGCCCGCAGAGAAAAGAGCCTTAATTGCTAACGCCATCCGAGACGCAATCATTGGCGAAACAGAAGGGTAGGAGAAAGAAAAGTTTCTTGACAGGAAAAATTTCTGCCAACAACGTATACGTAAGCGCAATTGAGCCACAGCGTCCCGTCCCGGGAACGACTCGATTAAAGAAAAGGAAGAGTCGGGGGAGAGATTTGGTGAATATATAGATCACACAAACAAAATTTGAGTAAAAGAGAGAATACGGGGAGCGATTTCAAGAGCCTGAAGAGTAAAGAAGGTGAGGGAGGGAGAGACTGGCTAGAGTCGATTCGTAGACGGGGGGGGCAACTGGAGCCTCCGTACAAGAAAACCCTGCTATTGCTATTCAGACCCGGAGGGGGAAAGTTGGCGTCCAAAATCGCCCTTCAGGAGAAAGGTCTTTCGTGGGGTGGAGGCCAAAACATATCTGGAAAAAGGCAACCCGAGAGTGTACAACACCCGCTCGCACGACCTACCGGAGAGGGGAGCGAAGTTAGCCTGGAAAAAAAGGAGGGCCCCACGGAAGAAAGAAACTGGGACATCCAACACAACGTCGAGCGAAAGAAAATTTTTGAAGTTTCAAAAGGCTCGTCGAGAGGACAGCTAGGGAACTCGTCAAGAGAGGGGATCCTGGAGGTGGAAGAGGAGCCAGGAACAAAAGATTTCGGAAGGGAATTGTACCGCTGAGATGGTCAATTGCCAAAAGGGAATGGGACCGTTCGGTAAGCACGGGGGGCGGGGGGGGGGTAAGTGCGGAAGGGAGACACGATAACGGGCCGAAAAAAGTGCGGCGAAAAAAGAAAGTGTAAATGGCGGCGCCCTTCAGAGGAGCTTACTCCTCTTCGTGCGAAAACGCCATGCAGTTTTGTAACAAAAAGGGAACATCACAGAAAAAGACCCCCATGGAAAAAAGCTTGCCTCACGACGGAATTTAGATTTGGGGGGGGCGGACGTAATGGGGGGGACATCGCGTATGCTCGGACGCCTGGAATCAGAAGACTGACAGAAGAAAGGAAGAAAAAAAACTGTCAGCGTGAAGGAACGTGAGTGTAATTTCTGCGGGGTCGAGTGGCGAATGAACGTTTCAAATACCTGAGGGAAAAGGTCAGTTCTGAAAAAGAAAAAGTGCGAGAAGGGGGGCCTGGGGGAGGTAGGGAAGTTATTTCAATCTCTCTGGGGACAGGTGAGCCTCTAAACCAAGCACAAGGCGTTTCAAGGCTCAAAGAGAAGGGGTCCATAAGTAAAACCATTTTCAGGGAAAAAGGAAGAATTCTAGGGGGCCTCATGCGAGTCCGGGAGTCCGTCCTCTGAAAGGGGGGGGGAAAAATGGCCCTAAGATGCCTCTAAAACTAAAAAAATGATCAAGAAGAGGAAAGAATTTAAAGGAAAGGGCCGAGCCCGAATTGAAAACAATTTGAGAAAAAGTCCCGTTTACTCCTTGCGCCGCAAAAAGGCTCAAGATATCCTTCTAGGGAAATGAAGGGACGACGACGAATCCCGCAACTACAGGGAAAAAGGAGACTTAGTAAAGAAAACGAATCGGATCTCGAGAAAACAAGGATGGAAGATAGGAGGAAGGGAGAGCTGTCTTCACTTTTGTAACATCAGGAAAATGAAGGGACCGATCGGCCCAGTAGTGGAGAGTCGTCGACCGAGGAAAGAAGGAGGCGCGGGAAAGAAAGAAGGAAAAGGGGCACTAAAGTGAAGACCTGTCGTGGGACAAAAGGGATTGGCAACTTGCCGGGGGGCATTTTCCAAGAGGTTTTTATTGCCGGAGGAGGAGGGCCGGGAGAACTAAGAAGAATGTCGCGAGAAGAGACAGGTGCAAAATCTAATCGGAGATTCTTCTCAAGCACTTGAGGCAGCGATCCAGGGACGCTCTTCGAAAGACTTTGAGAGTAGAGAGGGGGCCGGCGCGGGAAGGATCAAACAGAAAGAAGAGAAGCACGAAACTCGAACATGAAGCCAGACACTCGTCCCCAAAACTGAACCACGGGAAGAGGTGAAACTGAAAGGAAACAGAAAAGAATTAAAATCACGTCTCCGGGATATGTCCGTCGTCAAAAAAGGAAAAAGCGACGGGGTGGGGGGCTGATTCAGGCTCGTGCGGCAAACATGGGGTCCCGGCCTTCAAAAAAGGCGAGAAAAAAGACGAAGGAAAAACCGGCTACAGTTCCGGTAAGCAAAAGAACCGGTTTCGTTTGGAAGGGGGAAACCTCGTTCGTAGGGGGGGTCGGCTACATTTCGAAAGAACGCCGTAAGAAAAAGCTCGAGGACCGCCATTACACTGATGGGGGTTCAGCAAGACTGTTCCGGTCCTGCCCTTCTCTGGAAAACGAACCTACGACCTTCCGGGGGGCGGGAGGACCACCGGAAGAAAGGAAGTAAACGAACCTTGTGGGAAGGGGAGTCCGGTTTCATTCGATTCAAAATAAAAAAAAAACAAACCTGCGGTCTCCGGGAAGGCGACTAATCCCGTCAAAAGAGCCAATGAAGGAGCGAAGATGCTCCGGAGAAATTCACTGGAAAAAGCTTCGAACGGGACGGAAAAAGTGAGAGGTTCGGGGGAGAGACGGGTTGTTTATTCCCAGAGACACGGAAGGGCCGGAAAGGAGGAGGGTCGGAAAGAAAGGAAAACAGGGTAGTGGGGAGGGGAAGTCTTAAAAGAGAAAGGGTCAATGTTCCAGAGAAAAAAATCCCATAAGGCGGAGGAAGGGTCGATCCAGAAGGGGGAAGCCAGCAATGTGGGAGAACAGAAGGGTCTTCGGCACGAGTCCATTGGGGGGGGGGAGTCGCGCCAGGGGAGGAAAAAACTACTAACGACTCGCGGGGAGTTCTCCATGATCCAAGAGGATCGCGAACTAAACTATGACCTCAGGGGAGGTTAAGGCGAAAATGAGTGAGAGAGGAAAACAAAAACGAGTATGGGGAGGAAAGATGAGAACTCAGTGGGAAAAGAGGGGGAATAAATATCCTTACTCTAAGAGAAGGGCATCTATTCGGAAAGAACGGGACTCCTGTGTGAAGTCGTAGACAGAGGAAAAAATCACCGAAAGAAAAACCCTGGCAAGCGGGGGAGGGATTCTCAACTCAAAGGGGGCTTAATCCCATTACCTGATGGGCCACCTGGCTCTTGCGTCTATCAAAAAGGAGCCGGATGTAATCAGAAGCTGAAATCCGACTGGGAAAAAAGGGAGACCTGGGGGGAAAAAGTTTTCCTCATTAAGGGAAAAAAAGTTAGGTAACAACCTGGGGAAGGAAGCTTCCCCAACGTCCTTAACGTAAGGCGTGGTACGCACACCCGAGGCTATCGTAAACAGGGAGGTCCGCAGTCTTAAGGAAATTTGAACCGCGCGAAGGGAAATGGTTATGTCAAAAAATTGTCAACCAGGACTACGGTCTTCGTCGAAAACCTCGAGCGCCGGTTTTGGAAAACGATTGAACCCGGACGAAACGGAGAGAGTTCAAGAAGAGGACTCCCTACCCTTCGCGGGCATCTTCGGTAGGGGGGTCGAAAACCGGCAACTGAACAGATTGCCGGAAAAGGAACAATAATTAATTTCGGCGAAAAAAAGATGAGCGTCTCTTCCTCAAAGAATTCTATCCGGAAAAGGGAAATATAGTCCAACAGGGGAAAGAAAATCTGGGAAGAGAAAGGGGGAAATTGTAGCTGTGTGGGGGGGCGGACGGAATGGTGGCTGGTGGAAAAGAGGAGGCTCGTCCGGCCAAAAAGGAAAAGGTTGCCGAAAAAACGAAATCCGAAAAACGAGGGGAGAATGTATTAAATAAAAACGTATGTGGCATTGAGGGGAGGGAAGGTTGCGATTCCTTCAATTCAAGAGGACCTGCTTGGCGTACGTTTCTGGTGCTTCTTCGTTCCAGGGGTGAAGGAGGGGAGAAACGCGCCGTCAAACCGGGAAAGCATATGCCGAATCGGGTTGGCCAAAAAAAGTCTTCGAGAAAGAGGAAATCCTCAGGCTCGCTTCAGATGCAAATGGAGCCGAATAGGAAGTCAGGAGTCGAGGGGAAGGGAAGAGACCAGTCCCGGCAAGGTCGAGAGAATAGTTCGGAAAGAGGAGGAATCCCTTCCATCACCTATAGAGAATGCCACAGCGGCAATTGAACCAGTTTCTTAAAGAAGAATTGGGGACGAAAAAAAAAACTAGGGGAGGGAGGATCCGCTAGGGCACGCAGACCGTCGACGAGACCACTAACTTTCCGGAGAAAGAAAGGGGCCGATGTTCCAAAGTGAAGAACGAGAAGCTCTCTCAACAAAAAGAAGGAAAGGAGAGATCCTAGAAAAGGGGGGGGGGAACATCGCCCAGAGTTGCACCAGACGGAGGCGGCCCGCGAGGCTTCAATAAAGCAGCAGCGGGGAAGAAAACGTCCACTGCATCCTCTGTGGAACCTTCGTCAGGGGAAAGCAATCTCTGCTAGCAATGCGCTGGGAGGGGCATAGGGGGAGAGAGGTCGGCCAGTTTCTCGGGAGAGGGGCGGTGGTCGCCAAAAGGAAAGCGGCGCGGCTGTAAGCCTGAAAAGCGACTCTTCTTCTAAAAAAAATTGAGGCAGCTAGAGGATCTTGAGAGGAAAGGTGAAAAAAACAGAAAGGGGCAAAAGAGGAGTTCGTCGTAAGGGCGTCTTCAGCCCGAAGCACGAACGCTAACAGAAAGAAAAAAAAAGGCACCGTAGAACGACGAAAATCAGGTCCTCTGGGAAACGAGTGAAAGGAACTCAAAACGACCGAAAAAGGTAAAACATCACGTATCGTTTAATAGGAAACAACGAAAGCGAACAGGGGGGTCGGGGGGGGAGTCGTGTATTAAGAAGGGAAAAAGCATCCAGAAGAGGGGGGTACCAACCAAAATTGGAAAGCCACACGCACACCTGCTACAATTCGCGGAAATATCGCGTTTGTCGCAAGGGGACTCAAGGAAAAGAAGTCTTGAGCTAGTTACCAACTGAATTTCGGTGCAGAAGGAACTGGGGGGAAAAAAGAATGATGTGCGACCATACACGATTTTTCTAGGAGCTGCAATCTGTTCCGTGGGGGAAGGAAAATCTTTTGAAGTGAAACCACTAACAAGACCGAAGGGTCTGGGGGAAAAGGGGACAGAAAAGGGGGAACGCCTTTGAAGGGGTGATGGGTCAAGTGTTCAAAGTAGGAAAAAGACAAACCGTCTCTCGGGGGAGGGCGACGAGGAAGGATTCCCCAAGGAAGAGGAGTCAACAGGGGATCGAGAGGAAAAAAAGGTTCGACGAGAGAGGGAACGGGGTCCAAAAGGGAGTTCGTATATCCTCGGGTGTTGAAAAAGGACCAGAACCGTGAGAAGTGTCCCGGCAGGGGGTGCGAGGAAAGGTGAGGGATACATATAAAGGAGAGGACTGAATATAAACAGTTAGAGCGGGTGGGAATCTTTAAAAGGGAAGGGCTAAGTGTGAAAAAAATCCGAGAGGGGCCCGGAACGCAGCCGATGAAGTCAGCATTGGAAAAAGGGAAAGGAAGCCCCTCCTTTTTCTTCTGCCGAATCGAAATAAGGAGTCCATGTTTTGGGAAAGAGCGCGCCATTTGCAAGAGTAAGGCGATAAAAAGAACCTTCAGGAGAGAAAATTAACCTCCGGAAGAAAGGGAGGGAAAAGGCTCTGAGGTCCCTCAATATGGGTTTAATCAGAACAACAACAACGAGGATTGAGAGATTACTACGTTAAAAAATCAAGAGAGAGGTTCAGGGGGGAGCGACGACGGTGAGCTTTGTGCAAATAGCCGATTTCGTTGAGGGGGGAGAAAAAACCCGAAGAAACTGGCCGGGAGGGCATCAAAAAAAGGGACCTATTGCATACCCTGAGGGTTCGCACTCAAGTCATCTGCGGGCATACATAATCTGGAAAAGGGCCAACGAGAGTGTAAAAAAACAGCTCGCACGAATACCTGTGGCTAGATATACTCAGGACAAAAAGGCTGGACAGCACAGAGATATCGAAAACTGCTCCTTTGGAAAATTTTTCCAGAAGCGAAAACGTGCGAGAAAAGACGAAGGAGTCCTTTCAAGAGAACGACGGGCAGGCGGACACAACGCAAAAGGGTTGTCGGAATCGATTGAAAAACAGACTATATCAAACTGCCAAAAAAGGAAGGGGGAACCGTCGGGAATTATAAAAAAAAGAGACCGGTCGCGTCCGGTCGTCGGGAGGAAGAAAAGGCACGGAACAGAGTTCCTCTCCAGGAAGTGGGGAATGGCGGCAGAATTAGCGGTAGCAAAGAGGGTTGAAACAGTGGGGAAAAAAAAAAACCAATGTAGCCCGCAGCACCCGAGGGAGTCCAAAAAAAGAAAAAGCGATTCTTTCTCATACAGGGAGCAAGGTGTGGCGTGGCAAAAGGTGGCTGGTGGACTCTTCAGAAGCGACCGAAAAGGGGAAAAACGATCCGCCACCAAGGGAGGGAGGGAGGTGTGCAAAAATGCCTGGGAAACGTGATTTTGAATGCCCATTTCTGTCGTAATTGGGGGCGTTCCTGCCAATCTGGGAAACGGAGGGCGTGGTGGGAGAAAGAATCCGGGAGTGACGGCCTTATGGGAAAGGTGGGCCGGGATTCATCTCTCGGAGAAACAAAGAACGACCGAAACCCGTCGTTTTTCAAAGGCGAAGGACAAAAAAAAAAAAGGGGGGATAAGAATGATAACGCAAGAGTGAGAAAAGAAGGGCATACAAGCCGCGCGAGGGGGGGGAGAAGGGTAAAAACGATCGAGAAACTGGCCGACATCTGGCAAAGAACATGCCATCAACTATGACGGGAAAAAAAAAACAGCTGAAAGTTTCAGAAAAAGACTAAGGGGGAAAATTGAAGAGGGGAGGAAGGAACAAGATGCTCAATAGAAGAACGGGAAGGGGTCAGCCGAATGGAGGACTAAAAAAAAGCCTATCGTCCCATTCATTTTTTTCAGACACAAAAGTGAAGACGCTAAAGAGGATAAAAAAAAAAAAACGGGTTGAGGAAAAAAGGGATTCACTTTTGAATTTAAAAAAAAAATTCGTCGTCGACCGGGGAGGAGGGAACGAGGCGGACTTCTCAAAAAAAGTGGCGGCGCCAGTCCTTCCACCAACTAGGGTTCGACCCATTTTCGTCAGGGAAACAGGGGAGGAGTCAAAAAAAGAAAGGCCGGGGGGTAATCAAAGTAGGCCATTTGGAGACAGGAGCTACGGAAGGGAAGTCTCCCCCCTTCAGAATCGCGGGTTGGGCCCCCCCCCTGGAAGGGAACACCTCGAATAGTCGGGAAAGGACTCCAATGGAAAGTAGGATAGAGGAATCGAATAATTCGATCTGCGCCTTAACGAAAGGTTGAAAAATCCTGCTTCGGTGGGGGGGGGGACCTGCCGGCGAGGGAGAAAAGAAAAAAGGAGGAAAAAAAAAGACTTAAAAAAGCCGAAACTCGTCCCAAAGAAAGACTGAACCAAGAAAGACGTTCCAAACGATGGGCATGATTCTCCATCGAAAAAGAAAAATGCACATTCAAATCACACGAGAGAAAGAGCATTCATAAAGCGGGACAGGGGGAGGATCTTATCAGGAGAAAAGGGAGTCCGCCGGACAGGAAGGATACTCGGGGCAAAAAAATCCTCCGCCCCTCCACATAGAAACACTTCCGGAGGAGGTTCTGTGAAAAAACGGGGAGTCACTTGAAAAAGAAAAAGAAGGCGGAAGCTACGCGAGGGAAGGCCCAAAGTACACAGGAGCGCGGCAATCTGTTCCGGGAGGTCCCTTCTCTGGGGAAACAGAGAAAGGAAGCTAGGGGGAGACCTATCCGGACAGGTCCCATTCAAACTCCCGTTTTGGCAAGGTGATAAGTCCGGTGAGGAAAACAAACCGGCGCTATTCAGTGTCTAACAGGCGTTAAAGATCAAAAAAAACCAGGAGAGCAAAGAAGCTGAATGCCCGGGAGAAGACTACGGCTGAAAGAAAAAGGAGCGTTTCGATAAAGAGGGGGGTTGATGTCGACCGTGAAAAAAGGGTGTGGGTTTTCGGTACAGATAAAAGGGGAAGAGAAAACAGGTATTCGGGGAGAAAAGGGTGGAAGTACTTTTAAAAATGTGCTGTGCATTTCGGGGTCCAGATTATGTCTGCCAGCAAAGCTGGACAGGGAAAATTCTAAAAAAAGAATTTCCTGAAGACTGCCAGAAAGAATCCGAGCTGCAATGGGGGGCTGGTCCCGAGCGCGCCAGGTTCGAAACCCGACGTGAAAGCAAGAGGGAAGCCACAAAGAGATATTAACAATAGGTTAAGAAAAGGATGGTATCGTCAAGGGAAGAGAGAGCGAACACAAACAAGCGATCGATCCGAAAGCGATTGTTACATAAGAAGAAGTATGAAGGCAGAGGGGAAGGAAAAGCTCAGAGCGGCGAAGTCGGGTGTTCGCAAAGGCGCAAAGAAAAAAAAACCCTGGCCCTCGTAGAGAGGCGGAAGCCGCCCCGGAAAGGGAAGAAAAGGAAACTTATAAGGGGGCTTTCGAGAAAGCGGGCAACAGAAGAGAGAGAGTGTAAAGACCGCCACAAAGAGAAAAAAGTAACCTATCTTAAAAAAGGGTCCGACCACCTCACTGTACGCTTCCAAAAACGTAGAAAAAGTGAGATGGAAAAAATACTAACAGAAGTTTTTGTTACTTTCCGCAGGATCCAAAAACCCCCCCCCACAAAAACACCCCCCCAAAAAACACACCCCCAAAAAAAAACCCCCACAAAACCCCCCCCCAAACCCCCCCCCCAAAACCACCCCAAACCACAAAAAAAGAACCGTTTCCTTCAGCTAGAGCGCTGAAGGTCTCACCAGCAAAAAAGAGATAATGGAAGGGCAAAAAAGGAAAGGGGAAGGGCTTCGGAAAAGAAAAAAAGTCTGGGAAATTCAGGGAATGGTAACAAGGACTATAGGAACGTCGTTTGAATTTACCTTAGGTGAATGATCGATCTGTGGAAAGGAACCAAGGAGAGTCAATCGAAAGCGCGCCATAAACAATAAGGGGGGAAAGGGGGGAGGCAAAAACGAGTCATTAAAAACTCCTCTTCTGTTCTGGTCAGAAGGGGTTTTGTAACTTGCAAGGGAGACGGAAATATCAAAAATTCAAGCTAAATACCGGGGGAGCAGTGGCTGGCGGACGGAGGGTTGGGAAAGTGAGGGAAGGGGAAAAAACGTCCGCTGAAGGCAGGAAGGCCATGTTGCCGCACGATCGCAGAAAAAAAGGAGGAGTAGGGGAGAAGGGAGAACTAAGGGGGTTACGGGGGGCGTCGATTGCGAAAGGATGTCGGGTAAAAGGACCGGTCATTCTTGGATGCGCTCCGGACGAAAAACGCCTGATTGAAAGTGTCATCGAGAGGAAAAAGCGAAACCGAAAGTGAAGGAAAGTCAAGGGCGAAGATCTGAATTCTTAAAAAAAATATTCCCGCCGGAAGAGGATGAGAGGAAGAAAAAAAGATTCCGAAAGTCGGCGGGGGCCAGGCTTCCAAGCGACGCGCTGAGAAGGGACGACCCAGGGCCCGGCCTCGAGCTAAGGCCGACAGCTTGCTGAGAAGAAAGAGGAAAAAAAAAAGAAAGCTCAGTGAGTCCAAGAAAGAAACTAACAGATGGCTTCCGTGAATCAAGAGCACCCAGGAGAAGCTCGCGGAGGGCCCGCCTCCGGGAAAACCCGCACTACTGGCCTCTCTGGAAAGGGGGACGAAAAAATGAAGAAGACAACACAACAAAGAAAAGAGAAAGATCCGATTCGCGTTCTTCAATGGGGGGGGGAAGGGGGAAAAACTGAAAAAAGCAAAGGAGTTTGCGGGCTTCGTCTTCGAAAGGGCGGGCCCTCGCGGGGAAAAACCTTGAAGAGAGTCCACGGTAAACAAAAAATTGACGGACGAAAGCAGGGGAGTCGTCAACTTTGCAGGAGGGGGGGCAATTAAATGCCAATGGCCTGGATCCTCAATGCTGTCGGAAGGGATTCTCGACTCGAAAGGAGGGGAGGAAACCCCTGAGGTGCGGGGGCCCCTGACAAGGAGGCTGAAAAAAAATGCACTTGAGGGGCAGAGAGAACATAATAGATCTGGAAAAAAAAAATTCGTATCTGGCGCCTTTGACGGTTCGGCAAGGGAAAGGGGCGAGCGGGAGTAAAAAGAAGAGATGAAAAATCTGCCCGAAAAAAAAAAAAAAACCTTCGAAACGCAATAGTAAAACTCAGGTCCTCTTGAAACGATGGAGATGCGCCAATCGACCGAAAGAATAAGGAGAGGTATAAGAAAAAAGGGACCGTGTTTCTTATGCGGGGAGGTCGGCAACATGGAGGGGGAAAATTAAAGGGGAAACTAGAAGAAGTCGTCCACCATCCACAATTCCGGAGAGAAACAAAGGGGAATGAGCAAGATTCGAGGGGATCGAGAAAAGAATTTGATTCTAAGGAAAGGGGGAACTGCATGGCTTTGCAGCAAGGAAAATAGAAAGCTAAAGAAGGGCGTCCGCCATTACACTGGAGAAAAATGGCGGCGGCAAATCTGGAAAGACAGAGATTTTGAAAAAGAAATGCCGCAGGAACCAAGTAACCACCGATCGAGGGAAGACAAACATTCAAACTTAGGGGGGGAAGTTGAATATAGTCCCGGGGAAGAAGAAGGACACAAAAAAAAATAGTGGAAGCGACAGGAAAAAGCAAAAGGAAAGCTCCAATTAAATTGATAAAACAAGGTCGCCTTCGCAAAAGAGAGGAAAGGGTGAGCCTAGAAAAGTATCGGGGGTTTTGTGGGGGGGAAACCGGTTCTCCGTTCAAGTGAAAGTCCTGAAGGGGGGGAGCGTACTCTTTCTTTGTTCGTACAAAGGTCTCTCTTACTGAAGAAGAAAGGGAAAGGAGGAAAGAGGTGAAGAGGGGGTTCGTGGGGCAAGCCAGAGAAAAATGCAAAAAGACAAAAAAAAATGGGTGGGACTCAGCTTCATCCCTGACCTTTGTAGAAAAAAAAAGGATCCCCATATCGCGGAGGGTTCTTGTCCTTAACGCGCCAGGGGGAGGGAAACAACCTAAAAAGAAAAGAAAGGGCACAGCTTCCGTCGTCTCTACGGGAGAACCGGGCGGAATACGGAAGAAGAGGGGGGATGTAATAAGGAAGAACAACAACAGGAAAAAGACCATGGAGGAAAAGAGTATTACGCGAGGTTCATAGGAGGAGGGAGAAGAAAATTACTTGGGGGGACGAATACTTCCGGGGGGCCGCAAAAAAAAGTCAGGACAAGAAAACGAAATAAAAAAGGGAGAAGTTCTGCAACTTAGGGCGGCTTCAATGGAGGGGGAAGGGGGGGGAAGCCGGATGGTATCTGCGGGCAACAGGATGAAGCCGAAACCAGAGTGTGTAAATACCTTCACCCTCTCGACTTTGTCTCTTCAGTAAGGAGAAAAAGAACCAACCTCAAAAAAAACTTTGAAAAAAAAGGGAACCGCAAAAAAATCTCACCGCTCACTTTGTGAATTTACTAAAACTCTAAACCTGTTTCAAATAGGGAATCTCTAAGGGGAAGGGGGTCGGAGGTTAGAGAGGCCTTCGGCAGAAAAACTCACGCCTTTTTAAAAAAGATTGAACCGGACTATTTCAAAAGGGGGAAAGGGAAGAAGTTCATGCCAGGGAAAACTGCGAGACAGTCGAAAGGGACAAGAGACCGGGGGCGGCAACTGAAGGGGGGACCGCGCCAGAAAATGTAATGGCTGCGGGGAGACGTATCTGAAAGGTCGGAACATTTTGTGAATGTATCCTCCCATCAGACACACTGAGTAAAGGCACAAAGAAAAGTCGATCTTGCAAGAATTGTAGCCGTGTGTCGAGGGGGGGGGAGGGGGGGCTTGGGGGGATCGAGGGGTTCCGGGGGAAGAACCATGTTTGCAGAGAAAAACCCTCAAGCCTCAAAGGAGTGGTGTTCTAATTCTATTATAACGAAAGATGCTTCTGGGTGCGTTCTGGGAAAAGGAAAGAAAAAGAGGGGAAAGATTAAAGGGGGAATGATTCTTCGAAAGGAGGCCATTGAGGGGGCCGGATTCAGCTCGAGGGGATGAGCACCAGAAAAAGACGAAACACGTCGTTTGAGCCAGATCAATTCAGGGAAGGAAGGAGAAGATCCTCAAGAAAAAAAAAACCCAGGAAGTAGAGAAAGTTCAAGGCCTCAGGGATGTCAATCCCGTCTTACGGGGGCGAAAAAACGCCGTCGAAGAAAAAAAGACTACAGAGGAGAGAGAATTGAAGGGGGGGGGACCTTGGACCGCCAGAGGGGAACGTCCTGACGAAATGGTTCGAAAAGAGGATGCAACTCCGGATGCTCAAATAACGCCTCTCTAGGGAAAGGGAGACGACGAATCCCTCAAGAAAAAGAGCGGGAAAGTCATGGGGGGGGGGGAAAAAAATTTAAAGGGAGATCTCAAAAAAACAAGGGAGATATCCTATTGCGTTTCGGCAAGTTTAAATAGGGTCCCAAAAAAAAAAAGAGTTTTGAGGCTTCGTCTTCTAAAAGAAACCTCAGCGAGGCTGGGAAAGGGGGGGGAGGGGGCGCAAAAAAAACTAGTTTCTTCAGGAAAAAAAAAAAGGCTTCGGGCCAACTTGAGGGGAGGGGGGGGCGGGTCCAGGACCGACATAGTTATAAGCAAAGCTTTTTCTTCAAAAGAAGAGCTCGACTGCAAGGAAACAAAGAAAGGCTGGAAAGAGAGAAATCTTCTCTTACCCTGGAAAAAAAAAAGAAGCAGGAGCTGGAGGGGCTGGAAGAAGAATATGCGCCTTGAAAACGAGTTCGGCCTCGAAAGGGGGGGAAGGGAGCTTCTTCACAGAAAGAACATTAGCGAAGGATCGCCGAAAGGAAAAAAACCACGCCATCAGGGACGAGGGAAAAAGAATTGGGAATTCCAAACCGCCCAGAAATTCCATTAAATAAAGATAAAGCATCGCACAACTCCAAAAAGGGGGGGGAGGGAGTAGAGGAAACGGCATGTGGAAAGAAACCGACAGAAATCAAAAAAAAACAAGCCACCATTCCGGCAATAAAGACCCAACTGTCTACAAAGCAAGTCGCTTTTCTTGGCAGAAGAATCGTGCGGGTCGTATAGAAGGGAATTTCCAAAGGGGAGAAAAGGGATGAAGCTACGATAAGAAGAACAGAAATGACACGGGTTGCTTCTGGCGCGGCCAAAAAAGCTTTCCGTTGAGGGGAAGGTGTCAGAAAAGACCTACAAGAAACACCCTATCGATCAAAGGTCCCATTCCCAAAAAAGGGGGAGGTGATATATTGACGGTTAAAGTAGAACGAAAAAAAGAGAGGAGATTCAGCGTCTACTAATCCCGGCAAGCCAATGAAAGATCGAGCACAAGGAGCTCGGAAAGGGGAAGGGAAGAGACGGGGGGCGGGGAAACAAGTTCTATATCCTCGGGGTTGGAGGCAAAGACTTTAAAGGACCGTTTTGGGCCGCTGTCCGGGGGGTCTTAAAATAACTTGAGAAAGAGAAAAAAGGGAAGGGTCGTTGCGAAGGGGGGGACACTCTCGGAGGAAGGAAAGAGTTCCAGATATGGGGCTGAAAGAAAGAAACACGGATTCCGGAAAAGGGAGGCAATACCGACAGGGTACTCCAATCATGGAAGAGTTCGCCCCTCCGTGGGGAAAGACCGCCATATCAGGGGCCTGATCAACCCCAAGAAGATAGGGAGCAACGCGTCCCGTCAGTAGAGAAAAAAAACGAAAACTCCGGTCATTCTCTTTATGTGAAAGGAGTATCTCAGAAAAAAAAGGGGGAGGATAGAGAAAAGTGGCAAAAAAATATTACCTCGAGGGGGTCAAGAGTCGATCTGACGACGGGACGCATGGGGAGTCAATAAAGGGCGATTACGGGCTCGGGGTTGCCTCACCTGGCGCGCCGAAACCCTGGCCGCGCTATGGAGAGAAAGAAACAACCTGAGAGATGCTTTCTGCACTGAAAAAAGGGTATCTGCAAAGAACATAAGCTGGAAAATCCGAAGGCAGACAAGGCCCACCAAGCCTCTCAACGAATACCGAAGTCAGTAGAGCGAACGGAGAGAAAAGGTACGCGGACCCACGCCGAAAAAAATACAAAAATATAGGGGGAAACAAAGGGTGACGTTTAGAGAGCCGAAGTATTCAGCTAATTGTACGAAAAAGGCGACCTGGTGCGGAAAGGGAAATTGGCGGATGGGCGTAGGGAAAAGAGCCTTGGTGGGGTCAAGGGGACCCTGACTATATTCAAATTGCAAAAACGGAGGGGGGGGATTTACAGGAGGGGAGGGCGGATCGATCTTTGGTTCCTCCCAGAAACAGGTCGTCGGGGGGAGAAAAAGAGGAAGTGCTCTAAAACCGGGGGGAAAAAAAAAAGGGTAAGGGGGAGAAAAAAAAAAGGGGGGAGCTTCCTCAGATTCTGTAAGCGCAAGGGGGGGTACTTGCCGCAATGGAACCAGAATGCAGCACGAGAGGAAGAAAAAAAAAACACGAATCTTGCGAATCCGGTTGTGGAGGGGGGAAAAAAGGGGCTGTTTGGAAGAGAAAGATGCGCGGCAGGCTGGAAGGGGCCTGACCTAAATGGACAGAACCGCAAAAAACACGCCACCCCTGTCGCTGTGTCGTTGTGGGAAAGTGATACGAACCGTGATTTTAATTAGGACGATGGGCGATGGAAGAAGGGAAAGGAGTCTTGCGACGAAGAAAGGACGAGTGCTGCTGGGGGACCGGACATGATTTCAACTCGGCTTTGCAGGGGAAAGAGAAAGCATGAAGACGCTCCTGGCGAAGATCCGAACAGTCTTGGGAAAAAAAGAAAGAGGAGAGGAGGAAGGTCCAAAAAAAGACCTCAAGTGAAAAGGAAAAAAAAGGATTTAGAGGAGTCCAGCTCGCAGGGGGAGCTTAAGGAGGCCCGGCCTCGACTCTAATGAAAACCTGGCTGATCAATTCCAAAGAGGGAATTAAACTGCCCCCAACCTATATTGCAAGAAAAACGAGCCTGCCGTGACGCCTGTCTCCCTCACCAGGCTGATAAAGAGAGGGCACACGCCTCCGTTCGACGACGAGGAAAGGGCCTATCGGGCCCTTAAAGGGAAGGAGGAAAAAAAGGGGGGGAGAAAGAGGAAAAAGAAACACAAAGAGATCTCGATTAGCGGAAAAGAAAGGTGGAACATCTGCCCAAAGAAGGGGAACAAGTCAGTATTGGGAGCGAACGGAGGCTTTCCCTCGCGGACGAGGGAGCAGCCTCGGGTGCTGGAAGAAGCAAGAAGAGATTTTAAAAGGAAAGTCTCTAGGGAAAGAGAAGGTGGCCACATGGCAAAGAAAATTCCTGGATCAGCAACTCCTGGTCGGCCTGGATAAAAGAGCGGTCCCAAGAACAAGTCAAATCGCAGAGTAAAGCCTTAGTAATCTTCAGACTGCGAAAAAAGGAAAGAGTCCTTTTAGGATCGGGCATGACCAGCTTCTAGGATACGATCTGGAAAGGACGGGTTTCGTCATCTGAAGGTCGTTTCGACGGCTGGGGGAAATAAGAATGAAAAAGGCACTACCGGCAAATCATCACGAGAAAAAAAAACTTCACCACCCAGAAAAAAGGAAGGAATGGCAGGAATTCGACAGAGCAAGAAATGGGGGAGGAAGAATACGTTTAAATCGCATTCGCAACCTCAATTCGTCGAAAAGGGGGAAAAAAAGGTCTCAAAGAAGTCAGGCAGGAGATCATCTCGCTCGTCAAAACAGAAACTATCCCGCTCCCCAAGCTACAATTCCGGTATGTATCAAGGAGTTGACTAGGATATCCTTGAAAGCTGGAGGAGGGGGCTACATTGCGGAAGGGGGAAAAAATGAGGCCTGAACGAAGGAGGTAGATGAATGGTGCGAAAAGGACAAGGGGGATCGGAAAGTTGCCAGGAAGGAACTTGTCGCCCACTACAGTCAGCAAGGAAGTTGTGTTTCACACCGTCGAGAAGGAAACGACGGGCCAGGAAAAGTCAGGGGGAAAAGGACAATGAGAACGTCGCTCTATTTCGGGATCAAGCGGACAGAGCCAATGCAATGATCGAAAAAAAGTCGCCTAAATATCTGAGAAAAAAGAAAATACTAAAGATTCGGAAAAGTAAGGAAGACCGTGGGGACTCTTGTGTTGAGACCGTTCTCACTAGAAAGGACGGGGAGAGAGGATCTACTATAAAGTTTCAGCTCTGACTGAAGAGAGGAGATCGGGTGTTACAAAGGTAACACTCTTTTCCCCCAGGGGGAGGGGGCAGTCGGAGGAGGGCCTTCCCAAGAAACAGGGAAGTGCTAAGCGTCAAAGACAAAAGTGGGGGTCCTTGGGCTTCAGCAGTCGTCGGCAAACCAAAAAGAGAGCGAAAGTGTCGGAAGTCCAAAAAATAGCGAATCTCCTATAGGGGAGCACATCGAGAGACCGACTTCTATTAAACAAAAGAATCGTCGGTCAGGAGAAGGGATGTGGAAGAGGGGAAAACTCGGAAAAGGAGGAAAGAGAATCATGGGTAAATAGCCTTACCGGAGAGAGGTCATCGATTCAGGGGAGGAAGGACGAAGAAGGAAATAGCGGAGCGTCGGGGGGAGCGCTCCGACAGGAAACAGGAAGAGATATGGCTATTAAAACCCCGAGGAAGGAAGCCAAAGGAAGGGCGGCTTAAGAAGAAAAGGGACTGCGTCAGAAATAATAAATGGGAAAGCCGAAAAAGATGTGGGACCGGGCCCACCCGCAGAAAAGAAAGGTGCCTTAAAAGGGAAGATGGAGGGGAAAACTGTGAAAGAAAAGGGTAACGTGAGAACCGGGGACAAACGAGGCTATCGACACGTCTCAAGGGGCTTTCCGGGGAAGGTCGAACCTGAAGGAAATGGTGCAGGGAGATTGCGTCAAAGCGTCGCCCTTCAGAGCGCCGTTTGGAGGAAAGTTGAATGCCAAGGGAGGGGGCCCGGGAAAGCATTAGTCTATGGGGAAATAAGACAAAGCCGTCGGTAGTGGGAAAAACGGGCCGTCAACGGTAAAAAAGAGAAAAGAAAAAAAATCATGGTCCTTCATTGGGAGGGAAAAGCCTCGAGGAGGAAAACGCCATGCTTTGGAACGGGCCAGAGTAGCCGAAAGCCTAGTAGTCCCACGGAGAAAGAAGCTATTTTGCCTAGGGGGGAGGAACCGTTGAAGTAATGGTTGGGGGGGAAAAGAAGGGCAGCTTCCTTACGGGAAAACGGACAAAGCCAAAAGGGGACAAATACGCCTCCCTAATCCCCACCAAGGGATGTCTTTGTGGACTAAGGCAGAAGAAACGTTATTTTAATAAGGGGTTTCTAAGGAAAGAGGGGAAAAAAAGGAGGAACGGGGAAGGGGCCGTGTCTGGCGATCCCGGAAGAGTAGAGACAGAGGGTTCGCGTTCTTTCAGAATCGGGCTGTCATACCGCCAGGGGGGGGGGAGAAGACCTAAAAGAAAATCTAAGAGTAGTCCAGCCGATCCTAAAGGCTCGAATAAAGGTCCATGGCGCCGCGAAAGAATTACGGGTTACGGGAACAGCGCCGCGCTTCGGGAAACCAGGCCCGCCGTAAAGAGGGGGCTGTCAAGGGTCCATTCCATAAGAAAGAACCCGCGGCAAGGAAAAAAAAAGATTGGCCGTCCTGACGAAATGCTAGAGAAGTGGCGCCGCACCCTAGGCTGCGCAAGAGGGCCCGGCCGTCCCCCAAAAATCAAAAAAAAAAAAAAGAAGAACGACGAAGGAGTTCAGTTTGGCGAGAGGGA
>Ga0179593_1651896_pt1 | contig 20304 bp, 18 predicted proteins | sample CZODoug2_1_08_16_FD_185931 | JGI IMG/M metagenome (GOLD analysis project Ga0179593, IMG submission 185931) | Vadose zone soil fungal communities from Angelo Coast Range Reserve, California, USA - CZODoug2_1_08_16fungal (PacBio error correction) | ecosystem: Environmental > Terrestrial > Soil >...
AAACAGTGCGGATCAGGGGGGGGGGGCAGGATTGGTTGTCCGAACAATGGAAAAAATGGTAAAGTGGACAAAGAAGTGTCATTGAGATCGGTTATGAAGGTTCGCTGCCCTGAAGCAAGAGGATAATCCGTGCCATGGAAGATGCCGAAGAACAGAAAACAAACATTCAATGCGGGGCCATGGTGAAAAACCTTTTTTCCTTGGCGGTGCAGACCTAATTCATCGACCGAAGAAAGGGGCATCTGTCGCCAGCATGATGAAGCAAGGTTGGAAGAACGTGAGAGTTGGGAAAGACCGAAGGGGGGGATTGTGGGGACCCAAACGTAAATTCGACGACAATGAAAAATGCCAGGGGACGGAGTTTGACCGGTGATCTTGTGTGTGGAGTGCGCGCCAGTGAGCGGAATCTTAGGGGGGCTAAGCTGAAAATAGAGGCTTGAAAAGGGGGCGGTGTCCGGTCGGGCAGCGAGGATCAGACGAGGTATTCGCGCTCGCGCTAAAGTTGTCGATGAAAAGAGTCTGATTTTTAATCGGCAGCGCTACAGCAGAACCAATCACATGACTAGAGGTTTGGGGGAAAATAGCTACAAGGAAACGGAAAAAGGGGTGGCGCCGATCAAACGAGCCAGTGATTGAAGGTTAAAAATCATGGTAATACTAAGGAATGCTAGGGGGGGTAAAACCGGGTCGGAGGCCAATTTATTAAAGAGGAGGCGGTCTGACGAGGATGCCATCCGAGTTCGACAGATCAAAAGTGCAAGCGAGAAAAGTCAGAGGTTGAAGGAATGGCGATGGTGGGAAAAGAGATCTAGATCCGCTACGGAAACTATGGGAGAAAGCCGCGCTGAAAACAAAAATCTTTCCCTGGTGGATGGGTGTTGCAAAAAAAAAGTAACGAATGCAAAAGCAAACACCCCCCATGGACCTCAAAGCTGAGGAAAAAGTTTCTGTAAATGTTGGACCGAGAAGAAATTCAAAAGCGAGAGCCAAATTCCGGGCGCTGAAGGAAAGGAAAATCTAACTTGAAGTCCTGACGGGTCAAAGGTGAAATGGAAAGGCTCCAGCTGTTGCAAGGTCTACGTGGGGAGTGGAAAGGCTTCCCCGCCCAGGCAAGTCGCTGGGTGGAAGGGGGGTGGTGTCATCCACAAAGGAAGTATCAAAAAGGGGGGGAAAAAAGGAGAACCGGGTGAGCGAGAAATCAAACGGGGAGAAAAAAAGTTAACTCCGCTTTTCGTCAAGCCGGTAGGGAAGATGAAAGAGACAAACGCATTTCGGAAAGGGAAAACTGCACAAGGTCATGGTGGGGAACAGGGCACACAGAGCGAAAGACAAAGCTAAGGAATGGTTGAGAATTGAGACTTCTTAAAAAAAAATTTCCAGGGGGGGGTGCATCACGGGGGAACTAACACCGTCGCTGGAGGTAAAGTGGGGGGGGGCCAATTAGAAAGGAGTCGTATTTAGATACACTGAGGACGTAAAGAATTTCGAGAGGAGGGTAATATACGCACTCTATTCAAATTACGCCATAAATGTTAAACTTCATGAGGGAAAAGTGCAACGGCTTAGGGGGAGAACTGGGCTCTGCTGTCTATGGCATGGCGAAGAGTGCTTTTAGTGCTGGAAAGGAGTACTCACGGAGTTTGAGAACAAAATAAACCATAAAATTTTCTCAGGTCAAAGTTTTTTTGGCTTACTTAGGGGGGCGGCGGGAGGGAAACGGCCTAACGAAGATGGGACGATGGAGAGGGAGACGTCCCGGGTATATAAAAAAAGGTCTAAGGAAACGAGGGTCTTTGAGCTGGGCAGTGAAAATTAGTGGGCCGTTGGGCTGAGGAAAAATCAAAAACGTACGAGGGGGATATAACTTATAAGTTGGGAGAAAGAAAAGGGAAAGGTAGAAATCGGCACGACATTCTTCAGGGTCAAGGAGATAGCGATATAATGGAAAGGGCGGAGGATGAGAGAAGGCACCAACAACAGGATTAGAAAATATATAAGAGCTCCAGGGGAAAAGCAATCGATGCGCCAAGGTTCATGAGTTGGGGAAGGAGTTGGGTCCGCCAAATTCGAGAATAGGAGAGACACACTACGAGCGGACGCCCCCACATAATTCCACAGCAATGAAAAAGCCATAGCTTTAGAATATCTACACGTTGGGAGTTCCTCCCCGTGCCGCGCAATGGAAGAAGTAAAAACGGAAAAGGCGCAAGAAGAGAGGGAGGCTGAGACTCCGTCCCAAAAAAACAAGACACAAGCCAAAGAAACACGACTTTATCTGGTCAGTGAAATTTCTGAACAAAGAGTTTCGAATGCGTGGCTGAAGAGTTCAAACAACTGGCTTGACGAGTCCATCGAAAGACCGCTCCGAAAATTAAAAAAAAAAAACAAAAAGCACCGATAACGATCCCTATGAAAAAGAGTTGGGGCAAAAAAAAAGAAAGGAAGAAGAGAGAGGCCCAGATGGGAGGAACCTCCACAGCTGAAGGGAACAGAGGGCGCGGACCGGCTTTGTCCCTCCAAGAAGCCGAAAGGAGCATACCAGACCTTGCCAGACGGGACTTTTTTCGTAAGAGAACTAAGGAAAAATTCCGGAATTGGGGGAAAAAAGAAGCAGAAGCGAAATAAAGCCTTCGAAGGTCGGTGAGAAGCCTAAGAGTTCCGCTTACCCAATTTTCGTGGGAACTCATAGGAGAGAAAAATGTGGCAGCCCTCGAAGAAGAGCGCAAAAGGGTGGAACAACTCCTAAATCTGACCGACGGGAAGTGAGAGGAAAAAAAGTATTGTCTCGCTTACTTGGCGGCCAAAAATGCGCGATCCAAACGCGAGTAACTGGGCGGTTAAACCGTTCAAAAAACCTAGAAAGCAGTGGGGGGTCGTCCCGCAGGGGAAAGCTGGAAAAAAAAAAAAGAGACTGGGAAGTCTGTAACGGGGGTCCTAGCACCGGATTTTCAGAAATAGGAGAGGAGAAGAGTCGGAAACCAGAGAAATATGTAACCTCAAGCAGAGAAGGGTGTTTGAGAGGGGGCCATCCAAATGGCCATGAAGGATCTACTCAAACCCGATGCTCAACGAAAATCTCAGGGGGGGGTCAGCGGGTCAACTTCCTATCAGAAGGAGGAGCTAAGAGAAAGTGCTCCAAAAGGGAAGAAGGCAAGGAGGGGGTTGAGCACGGAGCAGTAGTATCTTGAAGTACGGAGATCCCAATGAAGATCATCTGCCACAAAACATTTTGGGGGTGAAGGCCTCCGCCACCAGAGCATGGAAGGCTCTAATTGATTCTTGAAACAAGGTAAAGGACTTGGGGACTACCGGCTCGAAAACAAGGAAAGACACGCCGGACACTTAGAGTTAGAGGGCCCAACCGGGCGATGTGAGAGCCGCGAGGCGGACGAATCCAGGTAAAAAGGGCAAAGTGTGCAGGGGGCAGCGCAGGCCATGAACAGAGAAAGAAGAATCAGTTTCCCCAAAGCCAGTCTAACAAGACTGCACTGCAAAACTAAAGGGAAAAAAAGACCTCATCAAAGAGAGAACAAGAAAGAAAAAAACAAAAATGGCGAGAAAAAGAGACCACACCAAAACGCTCTCAAATGGGCATCTTAGAAAAAAAGGGAGGAGGGAAGTTTGTTCAATTGCGGCGGCTGTCATCCACAGAGGGAAAAAGACCAACTTGCTCAACCGAAAAATTTAAAGCAGACATGGGGGCGACCGATGCACGAGTCCACCATGGAAGAATTTCGCAAAGGAAAAAAAAATCGGGAAGACCATGCACGGTCGTTGGGGGTCGAGAAAAGGGAAGAAAAGAATGGCCCAAGAAAAGGACATCAGCTACAAAAAAAAGACGACGAGGGCCGATACGTCCCGAAATCAACGCCACATCGGCGTAACAAACCGAACACATGTGTTAAACAACGGACAATAAATAAATAACAGAGGAGCAAAAGAAAGGAGGAAGAGAGAGGATACTCGTCAGGTCTTATAAAGAAAGGTTGGGGAAAAGGGGAAAACCTGGGCATGGAGTCCCGATGTGGCTCCAGCGTGGAGAAAGATAGACGTAGTCGGTGAGAGCTAGGTACCGAGTTGGAGCTGATGTTATAGGCAGGGCAGCCTGCTCGACCAAAAAATTGGCGGTCGGTGGAAAGAGGGAAGTTTCAATGAGGGGGAGTCACTCAAAAGCTGCTACCCGGAATGAATCTGCATACTTCAAAGGAAGAAAGGGGTAGTTGGCCCAAGGCGCCGCCTACGGATGGGAAAATAAAAATCGCGACAAAAAGGAAAAACACCTTCCCCGGAAAGAGAAGAATTTTAAAAGGAGTTGGAGGAGGCTGGGGGGAGAGAACAGAACATTTTCGAGGGGGGGAGGAGATTAGCAATAGCGAGGGCTTCAATTTTCCCGGTGAAGTGGCAGCGGCGTTGAGGGATTGAAGCAGCCTCAGAAAGGGTCTCAAGGATAGGGAAATTGGGTTTAAATCGAAGCGAAACGCAAAGGCCTCTCAAAAAGGAGCTATTTTGGTAGCAAACTAAACGATTCAGGAGGGTTTGTATGGAACGGGACCAAAATTCGTCATTACGGAAAAAAACAGAAAAAATGTAATCCTGAGCATCAAAATGAGGAGTTAAAACCGGAGGGCAACGACGATTGCCAATGGTCGGTTGAGGTTCTAGAAAATGATGCAGCGTCCAGATCATGAACTGGGACGCGACGTCTCAAAACGTGGGAGGAATGGCGATGGGGTGGGGAAACGGGAATAATACTCCGAGCGGAGTGGACCCCCCCCCCAATCGACTAGGACTAAAAAAACTCTCCGGGTGTATAGGGGAAAGAGAAGTCGCGCAAAGAAGAGATCAAGGAAAAACATGCCCCCCCGCCAGCTTACGGGATGTCAAATGGGCGCTAAAGGGAGCGAATCGCTAAAAGTAGCGGGGGGACAGGATGAACCCGGTCACTAAAAAAAGAAGATGGGGAAGTCCATCAATGGGCTGTGAATCCTATGCGGGAAAGCGAAGGCTTCGTGTCGTCGTAGGTAGGGGGCTGCAGAAAAAAGGACTCTCGGGGCACGCGACATTGGGGTTCGCATCCAACGACCAAGAATCGAAAAAACTACCAGTGGGGGGACCTTGTTGCAAACTAGTGTAAAAGAAGAAAAACTTGGATCGCGCCGGGTACCAGAAAGAAGGTTTTCAGGGGGCGGATCCGTTAGGGGGGGGGGTGCTGCTCAACGGGAGCCACGAACCAAGTGCAGACACCAGGCCAAAAGGAGAAAGCTGAGACAAAAGGGAAAAGCTGAATGGGACTTGTGGCTGACCGTCGTAAAAAATTAATAATCAACGGGGTATCAAAGAACCTCACCTATTGAAAAGGGACCAGAGCTCCACAAGAGAGCGGGATGGTCGTCGGAAAGGCTCAAACTTGAATAAGGTGGGGCGGGGAGAGGGAGGTAGCAGAATCGAGAACGGACGCTCAAGGGAATCATGCAAATGATGTGGTTGTAAAATGAGGGGGGGGGGGGCGGTCGGGGTGAAGAAGGGTCGTCGGAAGGTTAGGAAGGACGAGCTTTTCGATGGAACCTCCTGGAACAACGAGACCAGGGAGGGGGGGAAGATTTCTGGTAGAACGCCTTGAACCGAGGGGTGGGGAACTAAATCAAATTAAAGACCATATTCGTTGCAATCAACACGGTGTGGGAGTGGGCTTGGTGGTGAAGCGGCGTCGAAAGCCGGGTAACAAGAGAATGGAAGAGTTGGAGGACTGGCGTGGGGAGGTACGCACTCGAAGGTCGGAATAGGGTCGTTCTTTTGGGTTGAGACTAACTTTGAAATTTTTGCCATGTTTGGAGGAAAGACGTAGGTGGGGGAAGATATATAAAAGGCCTTGGGAGGAAAGACTTGGGGGTTAAAAAAAACGAGAGTAACCTGAGAGAGGGCGTGGAATATCATCGATACTTTTGGGGGAAATCTCATGAGAGACTCAACAAACAAAGTATGAAAATAGAGAGCTGGATGCCAGTAAAACTGAGATAAAAAAAGGAAGAAATTGCAGGGAAGTGGGGAGGGGTTTAACCACTTCAACATGCCACAAGGGAAGGTCAATACGCACTGTGTTCATCCAAAAATAAAGGCAAAAAAACATGCCACGAAAAGCCGTATTTTCTATAAACGGGGGGGGATAACGTGCACGTTCCGCTAACACGAGAAAAATAAGGCGACCGAATACTGCGGCGAGCGGACGCAGGGGTCATAAAGCAGCGCCAAAAAAAAACGAGGAAGGAAAGAAATGGAGAGGGGGATGGGTGTAATGAGCATACACACTCGGAAGTAAGGACATAAATCATAGTAAGGAAGGGTCACCTTATGTAATCGAAAGGGAAGAACGAGAGGCAAGAGAAGTCAACTCCTCTACCAAGGAAAATCAAAAAAATTACATTTTCTGGGAAAAGGAAGGAGGAATGTCGATGAAAAACGCAAATCCCGAGCTGAAGTTGAACACAAGGTCTCAGATCGTCGAAGACTCATCCTAAGGAAGAAGACATGGCCCCCGATTCAGAAAGAAGGGAGTCTAGCGGTATGAAACAAAGTATACGGCTTGTAAACTGAGATAACTAATGAAGGCGAGAAGGAATAGCGTGGGCACTGTGTTGAAAACGGCCCTTGGTGCATGGTACCGGGGGGGTGAAAGAGAAAGGGAAGAGGGATTAAGAGGCTACGCCGGAAAAAACTGACCACTGGGACAAGGCCCGGGAGGAGAACAACGGGGGGGGGTTAAGGATTACCCTAGAAACAAGGTTCCGGCGAAAAAAGAGGGAGACTTAAGGTCCAAAGGAAACCAAAGTCGAAGAAAGCGGAAAAAAGGTTTCCTGGCGGGAAAAAGCCCACTTAACAACACGGCTGCAAAGGAGGTTGAAGGAGGAAAGGTATGTGGGATGACCCCGTCAAAAATATAAAAGGGGGAACCGGGTAACTAACGAACCCGTAATTTTGAAAAAAAGAGGAGGAGACGGAGTACGTTGGGAAAGGCCATGACCAAGATTGTCCAAAGAAGGTTTGGGTCTGGGGTTTGCGCATGCCTCTTTCAAAAACGATCGCGAAATTCAGAGGTTAGACAACATGGGAAGCAGCGTTCCGGTGCAGAGGGGAGACTGCAAGGAAGTGAAAAAAGCGGTCACGTACCAGAAAAAGATTTTACTTGCCAGACCCAAGCCAAATGCCCGCAGTCTCTAGAAACCCCCCAAGGAGGTGCAAGAAAAAGGAGAGCCTCGAACCGGAGGAAAACGAAAAAACAGGCCGGAACACGGGTGAAAAAAAAAGAGATTATAAAGCAGTGATGGAACACCAGGGAATGTCCAGACAAGGGGGGGACTACTAAATCCAACCATTCCCTAATATGACTCCGAAAGTTGATGCGTCGAGGCCCCCGCGAAAGGAGACTGAAAGAGGAGCGCTAAAAAATTTAAAACAATTGATGCGATAAATTAGCAAAAAATAGCGGCTTCGAAGCCTTTAAAGCGATCAAAACCGGATGAAGAAGGCCGAAAAAAGTCATCGCTATGCTCAGAATCTAACCCAAAAGGGGAGGACAAAAGCGCCAACAGCCGTACAAACGAGCATAAAAAAAAGAAAAGCACTTGGCGTCGAAGGGGGCGTCAAAAAAGAAGGTAAGAAAATGAATGAGAAAAGCACAACTCTCATGCTCAAAGAAGAGACTGAGAGGCCTAAAGGTCAGGACCATGGGCGCGGCAAGGAAACAGGATCGTCTTCACCAGTATCAGGGACCAACGAAAAGGAAAATCGTTGCAGACCATGGCCAGCCAGTGATTCGGAGAGTAAGCAAGTTTCTGAGAACGCAAGAACGAACGCCAACTAATAGCGAAAGAACAACTGTTGAAAAAGTCCGGCTACTCTGACAACCACGAGTTCGGCAAAGAAAAACTTCCCTGGGACAAGAAAACAAAACCAACGGTCCAAGAGAGGACGAACAAAAAAAGAATCTCAACAAAACAAGAAGGATTGATAAGAGGCTAGCGTCAGGTGTATCAAAAACGTTGGGAGGTGTTGTACTCAAGGGGAACGCTGTGGTGACGGCCGAAAATGTTGCGTTGGATTGGAGTAGCGGAAATCGGTGGTGGAGTAGGAGATGAGGGGGGTATCGGGCCATGGAACGGAACCCTGGCCGCTGGTAAGAAGAAAGCAAAGAAAAAGTGGCAATGGGCGGAAATTTGCTTAAAGTTGAAGACAGAAGTCGATCACATGGTGACTAGACATGGTGCGGGTAACCCTGTCGGTAGGAGCAGGACGTCTGTGGGGCAATGGGTTTTGAAATGCGCGCCAATCCTTGGGAGGGGAAAAAGAAAACCGCAATCGAAAACGAAAGGAACCGCCAACGAAAGGGTAGGGTCTGAATTGGTTGGGGGGCGGGGGCTGTGGGATAGGGTCTAGGGTTTCCTGGTGAAATTGGAAGAGGGGAGAATCATTGTGCTTTTTCACAAGTGAGTGTCAGGACGGGCATCATGAGAGAAAAGAATTGGGAAAACGCGAAGAGAGAAAAGGTTTAAGCCGCGACTGAGCATCCTGGCTAATTTTGTAAGAGAGGGCGCGCTGCCGATCAACTGTCGTGATGCCAGCGCTTAACGGCACGAAGAAGGATGCTCGTACAGGAATGTTGGTGAGAGCGAGCCACAAGATCGTGGCCTTTGTCACGGGATTTAAGACGAAGGAATGAAAGAAAGAGAAATTAGCGAGTGGTGTCCAGGGAGGAACGTGCAGAAAACAGGGTTTCGGGGGAAAGAGAGTTGACGGCGCGAGTCAGGATGACAATAAAAAAGTAAAGAATCAAAACGCTAACGGAAAACGGTTGAGGAATGTAATGTTGGAGAAAAGAGGATGATTCGAAAAGAAGCGTAACGACTTGAGACCAGCGGCCCTCGAAACAATAACGAAGGGAGGGGAATGGTGGCGGCTACGAACGAGGAAGGAGGAGGAAAAGGTACTCAATCCAAGGGAACGCAAGCTTGAGAATATCGTCAAAGGAAAGTTGAACGCTAAAGCTATAGGAATAGGCCGGGGCTAAGACACCCCACTACACTCGAAGACTCACTAAGGGGAATGTGAAAAGGACATCTTTGTCAAGGACCTGACACTGGGGTTCATCGGGAGAGAGAGTGTAACGGCGGAAGGGTACGCTAAGGTTTATCTACGGAACATGGGGGGGGAGGGGGACACACACGCCAAGAAGTCGACCAACGGAAAAACCTGGGGGAAACAGCAAAAAAAACGGAGAGACCGGGTGGAAAAAGGTTCGCTTGTCGCGTCAATGAGAGATCTCAGGGGGGAGGAGAGGCGCACTATCGGCCTCCCAAGAAGAAATGGGAAGGATGGTGTACACGTCATGCCCTTCAGATAAAACACTGAGGGTTTGATTATTGTTAGGCTATAGGAGAGGAGCCAAAAATTCCGTGAGAATGATCGGAGCAAAGGAAACTAACTTGAGTTAGGGGTGATGCCATGCGCTGAGCAAAGAGAATCGGGGGGGACAGACCAAGATGAGACCATCGAACATTCAGGGCGGTAATTCGTCTCGGTGTCCTGAGAGAAAGGGCCTTAATCAAGGTTCCATGGAAGGGTGGGAGAGCTGGGTTGCATCGGAGTTTCACCAAAACGGAGTCTAATTGTAATGGTGATACTGTCTGGGAAATCGGGGAGGGGGGAAAATGTTTACAACTCCAGTCGGTAAGTGGGCGGGGGGAATAAAGCGATACGGGCCGGATGTTGTTCACAATAAGGAAAACCAAAATAATTTTCCTTCTCACAGGGGATTTATCTGGCTGGGTTCTGAGTGGGCGTTAGGGGAAAGGAAGAGAAGGCCGCAGGATTCTTGCGCGGCACGTGAGTAAGGTAGAGAGGCCCGTGAAAGAGCAACTACTGTCCGAGATGAAGTCCATATCATTTGGGAAGTGGCCAGGACGCAGGGTAATTTTCACCGAGGGAAAATTGTCGATCGTATAAGTGAGACCAAAAAATCAAAGAACAAGTTGGAGGGTATCTCCATACATGCTGCCAGGGGACGCTGGAAAGAGCTCAAAGATGGGGGCCTTGGGAAAGCTTGAGGAAGATAGACAGAGGGGATGATGGAAATCTAGAAGCTTGCCATGCAAAGTAAATCTGCATATATATCAGACAGTTGAATGCGGAAGAGAGGTTAACGTCACGTTTTCCCGAAAAGAGTGGGGATACCTCCTACGAAAGAGACGACAAAAGACCCAAACACTGGCAATACACACTGTCAACAGGGAAAATCCCCTCTCATTTTAGCAGTGGGGTGCGATCCCCGTTCCTCTCAAACGACAAAAAAAAAAACTTAAAAGGCGCCAAGTAATCAGATCTTCGCCGTTCCCTAAAACAGCCCCAAGGCCAAACCAATAAAAACATGGGGAACAAAGATTAGTTTCTTTAGGAAAGATCCACACCCTGGAGGCCGCTGTGAAAAGAAGATGCGCGTTGAAAGGGCAAGCACAAGAAAGCAGATCAAGAAAATGAGAAATTCGAGACCTATGCACACTTAAAAAATAGGGACGAAAAAAGGTCATGCAGGGGCTAAACGGTGCATGGGAAAGGCTGGCCCGCCACCCGCGACAGGCGCGCAGCGTGGGCCAGGGACGTCTCCCTGAGGCGCGCGGGAAAAATTCATAAAACTGTTATGCAAGGAAAAAAATTTTTCTCCGTTGGCAAGATAAGCAGATAGAGCGATATCAAACTCCTGAGATTAGTTAGAAATTGAGATTTTGAACTCCGACACTTGTAAGGGGAGATCTTTGGCGAAGGGAGACAATGTGGAAAAACTAAGAAGAGCTGACTCCTGGGTTTAACGTGCTCAAAAGGGTTAAGGGGGAGAATTTGGATCCGGGCACAAGGTTGCAGGAACCCGGACTTTGGAGGAGATGGGGCCACCGTACATCGCTAAAGAGAAGTCAGTCGGGGAAGAAGGGACACCCTAGACCCGCTGAAACTCATGGGGAAAAGTCCTCAAAAAGCAAAGCTGGATGAACCACGTAAAAGACTTTGATTAGGGGGGGAAAGCGAAAAAAAACCTGAATTTCAGGGAAAAAAAATAAAAAAGTCTGAAAGAAGAGAATTAGGAAAAACATGAAATTTGTAAAGAAATATTAGCAGAAATGAGGGGGGATTGATTTAGATTCCTTCGCTTCAAATAAGGACAAGGCGGAGTCCGTTTGGTGGAAAGGGAGGAGGAAATGGCCTGACAGAGTTCCGGACGCGGAGACGAATGGGACGCGCCCAACACATTAACGTCAAAGAAGAGGGGTTAAGCCGCAGGAATTATGGAACTTCGTGTCAAAAAGAGGAGAATCGACCCGCTCTAAGTTGGAATGCAGTAACCTTTTCGCCCGACACCACCCTCGCATTTTGATATACATGAAAAAAATGGGAGGGGAAGAAAAAGGACGACGGGAAAGAAAGGAGACACTACAACACCAAAGAGAAAGCGGAGGGCGGGCAAGGGCGGGAAACGAGAACTCAATGTTTTTGGCAGTCACGCTCGCAAGAAAAAAAAATCACACCGGTCAAAGGATGCTAACGGCCATACAAGGTCTCTCAGCATGAGGTAAGGAGAAAGGTATTAAGAGTCCTATCACTCGCTACGTCAACGGGGATCTGAGGGATCATACAAACAGCAAGAACACATATCACACCCAAGCCCGTGAAAAAAATGAAGCAAAGAGGCCAGCTTTCAAATCCACATCTTGGTAATTTTTGTTTCGAGGAAGGGGAAATCATCTTTGATTGAGGCGAAACGCCACTCTCCAGGAAAGAAGCGCTAGGACAAAAGGAAAAGGGCAGGGTGACAAGAAAAAGAAAAATGTCGGTGGAATCGTCGGAGGGCATTAAGATTCTCCAGCACCGCCAAAAAGAAAGTGGAAAAAGAACCGCCAACATTGCATTGTGAAAACGGAAAAGGCTAAGTGCCAAATGGAACAGGAATGCGACGCAAGAACGACGGCTCTCACAAAAGGGACAGAACTAAGACGAGACTCTGACACCGGTGTCGACTTCCACGGTTTGAAAGGACAAAAGAGAAGATCAGTCACCCCGGCCGGATCCGACGTAATTATAAAAGAAAAAACGCGAAAAAGGTCAAAGAAGAGATAAAATTCATGTTAGACCCTGAGGGCTAGCAAGGGAAAGGTCATTTTACGCAGAGAAATTGCAAGTGGCGCCTAACTTAGGGGGGGGGAGAAAGAGGACGGACCTGCAGGATCTTATTTGGCCCGAAAGTTGCCTTAGACATGCAGCTTGGTCTCCGCCAAACAAATGAAGGTGGGAGCGGGTGGATGAAACGATTGGACCGTTCTGTTAGTGGAGAGTGAAGAACGACGAAATGTCCCAGCATTGAAAAAGGACCTGGATGAAAGGACAAGGGACGGCGCCGAGTATGTTGGGGGAGATTTGGCACGCCGAATTGTCCCAGCCGCCCACAAAAAAAAATGAGAAAGCCAACTTTCCAAAAAGAAAGCAGGTGACCGATGCGTCTTGTGTATAGGTTGGGTCGCTGGGTAATCTTGAAAATCGGGAGAATGGCTTTCAAAAGTAGGGGGGACGTGAGGAAAGCTCGTGAAGGAGCTTGACTACAAGCGTTCGACCGCAGAGGGAGGGGGCATGGCCTTCGACTGGGGACTGGCATCTTTGAAAGAAAGTCGGTGTAAAGCGATAGGTCGCAAAGCGCTGCGCTCGACGGGAGGGCACATAAAGGCAAGAGTGCGCTTAGAAGGTTTGTATGCAGGGAAAAGAGTCAGGGGAATTCCCCGATTTTAACGACAAAAGCAGGCCTGGCAAATAGAGAAAAGGGCGAACGCAGCCGTTCGGGAGGGGGGGTGCAGAGGGCGAGCGCAAGTAGCTGTGCTGGTCAGGAGGAAGGAAGGGAGGCAGCAACGGCTCCCCCTGGAATTTAGTTGGCGCACAGTAGTAATTCGATAAGAATTCACGGAACGACAGGGGTCAGGAAGGCCGCGCATCTCTAAAAACCCGACTATCTTCTAAGGGTTGGTGAAGGCGCTGCATCGGGCAGAGAGGCCCCACCAGGAACTGGAAGGGAGAGGCTTGAAAAGGTCTTGGGGAATTTGCAAAGATTCTTCCGCACATAAAAGGACTAGAAAAAAAGACTTTGCCCGTGTAAGGGGAAACAACCGTCAACTACAAAAGAAACGTCTACTCTGGGACGGTCACCCGCTGGTACCTGCGGACTGTAAAAATGCTTTTGGCAGAGGAGAGGGGAAAGGCTCCCACCGCCAGAAAACTTTGAGCTGTAGCGCTACTTGTGCGAAATCCCCGCAAAAAAAAAACGTCCAGGCGGCCCGATTGAAAAGGCAACAAGTCGAGCGCCCAGGTGAACCCTTCAGAGGAGGGACGTATTGCTGAACAGGAGCAACGAGGGGAGCCCAAGGAAGGGGAGGGTGTCAGAACGGCGCGAAAATTCAGGAAAAAAAGATTTGAGGAATGGGTCTATGATGACCGGACCAAAATTCGTGGCGATCATCAGGAAAGATGCAAGAACGTCACCGGAAGCATGTCGTGGACCATGAGCGAAGAAGGGTGAAGCTGACCAACGGAGAAGCGGGAAGATAAAGAGACTCTGATTTTGTCTGGTGGAAAGAAAGACTCAGGAAGTCATGAACCAATTGTTGGGGGGAAGAAAAAGAGAAAGGGAATAGATGCGTGTCGGTGTGGAAAGAAAGGGAGGAGCTGGGTTCGAGTCCATCGGTGAACAAAAAAGAATTCTAGCGGGTGTAGACGCCTTCGAAAATGTGTTGAGCGAAACAATTCAAAGAAAAAGGGGGAGGGTTTCAGAAGAGAAAACGAGTGTTTCAGGCAGGAATGGGGGGGGTGTGGGACGTGGAGGAATAAGCAGCAAGAAGGGTAAAAACGGGCGTACTGAGGTGCGGCAACTCAAATTGGAGGAAGGAGGAAAAGACACTACGTGGGGCCGAAGGGTCGGGGGAATTTTTCAAAAGTGTGGAAGGGGAGGAGCACCTCGTAGGTAATGATATCAGTAGGTTGGGGGGAAACACACGTGGGGTGTTACCAAACGCGAACTCAGATGAATTGTGATAGAGTCTTCCACTCGAAATCACTCCGCCGGCATTGGCCAGGATTATATCTACACCACAACACGGGGAGGAAGAAGAAGGCCTGTCCAAAGCGTCGGCGACTCAGAGCAAATGTGAAGGGACGATGTGGGGTTAGACCAGCGGGTAATAGGGGCTAAGGAATTTACTCTAATCATTCACCCCAAGGAAAAAAGACTGACCACGGCCAAGAAGCCCTTTCTAGAGAGAACAATTTTGTGTGCGAACCCCCGGAGCAGCCAGTCCGCCAACCAAAATCCAGATAAAAGGAGCCACGCCGCACACATCCAGAAAGCGAAAAACATCTCGGAAGAGAAAGGGTACACACCCTAGCTTCAGGCGGGAAGGAGAGAGAGAGCGTAAAAGGGAACTGACGTGACCCCCATAGAAAGACGAAGAGGTCAGAACTGTCAATCGCGACCGGGGAAAATAAGGATCGTTTGGAAAACAAAATTCAGGCCGGAGGAAGGGGGACTTGGGGAAAGAGAGCGGTTTAACCCACATCCACTGATTATTTTCACAAAAAGAGGGAGCGCCACTGAGGCAATCGGAGGTAGCTGAATCCCAGATTTCATACATCCAGGGAAGGAATCAGAAAATTGATGGCACACCATACAATGGGCCCGAGAATGTAAATCAAAACTCCCTTCAGAGTCGGGAGAAGAATTAACGTGGGCACTGACTTGGAAAACTCCTCCAGGGGAGGGGGATGGGAGCCGCTCGATAATTCAGCCAAGAAAAAAAACAAAAGAACTCATGGTTTACGAACGCTCACCGGTGATTGGGGGAACAGGACTCAATTTCCGCCAAGAACAGGGTTTGTTCTATGAAAAACACAAACCCAAAGGACGCCCGAAAGGAGGGCCTGCAGGGTAAGCGTCCCAGTAGACACGCTGCAAAAGCAGTGGACATGAAGGAAGACAACTCTAAGAAGGATTTGTTACCTTGGGGCATGCAAGAATTTTCCGAAAAAGAATATAGGCTTGGAAACTTCAGGCAGGAAAGCAAAGAATTTTCAATATATGTCAGAGAAAGAAGGTTTGCCATGGGTGGCGGGGAGCGCATTAGCCGAAGGGAAGAAATAGCCTACCACGATGCCAAGATTGGGGTTCAGCTCCGGCGCTTCCATGGCAGGGGTTCCGTCGCGGGCCTTACGATGAGGCGGCCTGACAAAGCATCGATCAGAGAGGGAGAGGCCGACCGCAGTACAGGGACTGGTAAAAGTACAAAGAATCGCAGAAACCTCGGCTTCAAAAAAAATAGCTTGGCAGCCAGGAAGCCCAAAAAACACTCTTCAGAGGGGGAATGGAGTCTGGAACTCCCGGTAAGGCCAGAAGAGAGGACCAGACTCCATCCAAACCATTAACCCTCAAAACCCTTTAGGAAAGGACTAAAGGATCCCCGCGCATGGTGACAGAGGGCCTTATCGCTCCGCCCGCAGATGAGAAGGTGATGCAGTCAGTGTCCGGCAGAAACAAAGCTCATAACAGTCTAACAATGTGACCCAGAGATCACGCTCTGAAGCGTCACCTGCAACAAGGGGGAAAAAAAGAGATAGACAGAACAAGATCGAAGGAAGAGCTGGAACCGACAAAAGTGCTCAAAGATAAAAGAGACCACCGACTCGTCAAAAGGCAGAAGCCTCTCCGGCATTGTTGAGGAAGAGTGGGGAGTCTTTTAGGTGAAATAACTCATGGAATCTGGGCCAACTACTTGAACGAAAAGAAATGGCCCTTGCCAGGGGGAGGTTCCTCAGAGAAAAAAGAAGAGATCAGGACGGGTCACCAGAGAGGCTGCCACAAGAAACGCAGACTTGGAGAATTGACCGAGAATGGGTTGGGGCTATGTAAAATACGGCAATGAAAATGACGACATCATCTCAACGGCCTCTACTGAAAGAGTCAAGAAAAGAAAACTCTTCAGAAAACTGACAACGACCAACGGCGTCAAAGACCTTACCACTGGGGGGGAAAGATAGAAAAAACGTTTCAAACAAACCGAAGGGACCTAACCGATTATAGATCGAACAAGGGGTAAAATAATCGGACATGGTGAGGGAGCCGGGTGAGGTAATAGGCATGTGAACCCGGAGCTTTTGTGGGAGTTCGGGTTTCGGAAGGAGGGAAAAGGAAATCGTTGGGGTAGGGCCTCATTTAAAAGCTGCTGTTCGGTAAGAGGCCTGAACAGCCTTTTAACTGATCGCTCCCCTCACAAGAAGGAGGGGCGTGAGGGTGAAACGATTTCAGGGGTAATGGAGGGGAAGTATGGTAAGGCTATGTCCACAGGTCGGTCGCACATGATTAAAGTCTGCAAAAGGGGGAAGCAATTGTGGGAAGGCGACGCGCTTCAGCGTTATTAAAAAGTCTAAAAACAAAACTCTAATAAAAAAGGGTTACAGAGTAGGATGTTTGACCGGAAATTTGCATTCGGCGACTGAACAGGGGTGATCTTGCAATGAGAATTAGGCAAAAGGGGAAGGTCCTTCATCTCAGATCGGAGTATACATTGCTTCTGGGAAATAGTTTCTCATTGTTCAGGCCTGAGAAAAGCTTCAAGAGGGAACTTTTTATGGGAGAGTATCGAATCGCGGAGAGAGACAGAACTTGTTGTTTCAAGAGAGAACTAAAAGGAAGGAGGCGGATGTTTGGTAGGGCGCGGTCTAAAACCGGTCGTCATTGGAAGGGGGAAACCTTGAGGGGAGTAGGAGACATCACAGGAGCAGAGTGTACGTGCAAAGCCCTAAACTGTGTTGGTGGCAATTGGATCTATTCATGATTATACGGCGTCCATATCAATCTTTCTAAGGAAAGAACCTGTGAATGGAAATTGGTGAGAACTCTAAATAATTCAAGAAAGCTGAAAGGGTTCATTCATTCGTCAGGGCACTGGAGAACAAAAGCTGCTCCTGTTGGCCGTACGGTGAACGCGGCGCGAAATGCAAATAAAAGGGGGAAGCAGGAGCCAGGCCACTTAGCCAATTGATGAAATAGTAGAGACTGTGGGATCAGTCCGGGGGAAACGAACGAGAGGGAACTGGATTCTCGGAAAGGTCCGGGAAAGCACGGGGCAAACCCGTTCACTAGACTCAAATCGAAGGTTTGAACGAATTTTCTTGTATGCCAGAGGTCCGACTGAGAAGTGGTTCCTCGTGGAATACATACCCAGAGACGCCCAGGAAAACTGAAAAACGGGGCTTGGGGACGCGACTTGGGTCAGGTTCATCCCGCGTTTTTTCGCCGCAGAAAAGGTTGCCACTAGAGCTAGGAAAAAACGGTTTAGGAGTCAGGAAGTTTTAAAGCGTTTGGTAGATAGCGTAGGCAGGCTTGACAGGTCGGTACTGCCTAGAAGGAAAGGTAAGTTATCGTCAATTTGAACAAAATCGAAGGACGAAAGACGACTGGGGGTTTATACTTTGGAGGGGGTATTGGAAGAAAAGGACTTACGAATTTGAGGGGCTCGAAAAAAAAAGGAAACCTCGCGGGGGAAGGTCTGGGGCGGAAGCTACACGGGGAGGTAATTATTGGACGGAGAAAAGAAATGGGTGGAAATAAAGGTTCGAGTGGCTGTTAAGCATCGGGAGGGGGGGCTCAGGGAGTCATCCAAAGGGTGGGTTGTTGTTGAAAAAAAAACGATGGACAAGGGGGGGTTCTTTCGATTTGGAATTGCGGGCTTTTCGATGTCAAGAGCACTGACCAGGTCAGTTCGTGTTAATGGGTGTAAACAAGAGAAGAGGGTTTATGAGCCATCAAATCACGACCCAATTGACCAAAGGTTTGGACGGGGGCGTGGCCCTTGGCTTGGGAGGGGGGGGGTAACCGGGGGGTTCCGAACCGGAGTCTGGCGCAGACACGGTTGGACGGTCGGCGAGAACGGGGAATCGGCACTCAAAGAAAAATAGAAAACAGAGCGGGAGGGGGGGGGGGGGGAAGGGTGCAGTGTCTTTTTTGAACAGGGTGTGGTCGAAGAAGGAGGAGAGTTAGAGTACCAACAAAACGAAAGGCAGAAAAGGTGAAGAGTGGGGAAACCAAACATGGCTGCATTGGCGAGGATTTATCCGACTTGTGGCCAGGCCGTGGTCAAAAGAAACAAGAGAGGAAGAGAGAAAATGGAAAACTTCGCACGAGCCTATCAGAGCGACGCAATCATCAGTCAAAAGGTCGGGGTAACACTGAAAGATACGACAAAAGTCTATGGAATGGTATCTCAATATACTAACTCTACTTCATCACCAGGGAAAAGGCAAAGGACCTACGTAACTGCAAAGTCAAACGCGATGCTTGGGGGACTATCAGAGAAAAATGTTTTGAGGGAGGGGCCGTCAGAAGCCGAGTCCAACCTTGAAGAGAAGATGGGCGCTTAGAAGACTTGAAGAAAAAACAAGGGCAGCCACCCAAAAGCGCCAAGAAAAAGAATGACTGAAAAAAGGAAAAATTGGAGTGAACTTTAGATCACGCCCTCGCTAAAAAGGTACAACCCAGAAAACTTCACCTGAATCTTGCAAAGGAAACCAGATGGTACCGCCCGAAAAGCCGCATATTCCAGAATCGTCGACGACCGGGAACTAAATAATTCAAAAAAGTTGTGAGAAAAGAAATAAATGCCGTTCGTCAGAAGGACGGATAGAGAAATACGGGACGCTTACCCGCAGTAACAACTTTATACCATCCAGACTCGCCGAGTTGGAAAGAAGCCGCACAGCCTGAAAGAACATGGACCCATACAGTGATCCAGGGAGTGGGGGATTAGCGCAGTGAGTTATTTGGAGCCGGGTTTTTCACGGCAAAAATAAAACTAAGTTCGACTTGTTGGGGGAAAAGGAGAGACGGGGGGGCACTGAGGACACCTCCAAGTGTCTTTCGGCCAGCGTAGTCAATCATCATCAGAAAAGATCGAAGACAAGGCGGACAGGCGGTAAACGTTCTCTCGCTACGTGAAATGTCGAGGACAAAGACGGGCAAGAAAAAAGGGAAGTTTGCTCTCTTCAGGGATCACCGAACCCAATCCGCGAGAAATCCTTAAAAAGTCGGAAAGTGAAAAGACAGTAGACACTCCAAAAAATAGGTGGTAAAGTCCACAGTGGAGGACAAGCAAGAGAGAAGAAGAGAAGAGTAGTGACCGGTTGTCCTAGGCACAATTCAGCGATACCGATAGACTATAGCAGGACTTTTCTCGTCTGGGGAAATGAAGAGAGACATTTCAAGAAGTGGTAAGCATTTGCGCAATGGGGGGAGATAGCCTTTTCAGGGGGGTCTATAGAGAAAAGGAAAACCGGCATTAGCAGCTCGTCGTTGTGGGGAGAGCGGCGGGGCGAAAGATCGTCGTATGGCTGCAGAGCCTAAGTATTACCTGCAAACAAAAAACGAAGGACCTAAGCAGGAAAGTGTAGTCGCAGTCAATTGGAGGATTTACGGATCCGTAGAGTGCAAAAAGGCGGCCGCCGGAAGCCTTCCACCTAAAGCATTGACAAGGAAATCAAAGTTTCTCCGTAACCGCTCGAGTTTATGCTCAAGGTACAGGGAGTCGGGAAACCCGGGGAACTGCTACCGCGAAATAAACACATAGCCTCCGCGGCGGTCGTGCCGTATCGTTGGCAAAGAAGAAAGGGAGAAAATGACTAGAGGCGCTGCCCGGGGTGGAAAGTTAAATAAGGAACGGAAAATGAGAACGTCGAAGAGAAAATTCGGGTATATTTCCCAATCTCGAATCCAAAGGAGGAAAACCTTAAGGAAAAGGAGTTATAGCATTCAGAACGAAAGAAAGAAAAAGAGTCGCTAAGAAAAGCCAAGAAAAAAAACAAAGACAATCGGCCCAGCTTCTCGGCCAAAGCGGCGAGGTTTGGTCGTCGTGGAGGGGGGGAGGAAAAAACACCACAAAATCGGCAAGAGAAGGTTAGCACAATGCCCAAGCAAACGGGAGGGACAAATCAGGACATGGCGACCGCATGCATTAGTCGTCGTCAAAGGGAAGAAAAAAGCCAAGACGCAATCCGGGGAAAAAGACAGGCAACGCGGGAATGTTTGGAATTAAGGAGAAAAGGGAAAGCAAATGGAGAAAGAAGACGAGTCAGGGAGAACCAGCTCTCCCAAAAGAAAAGAAGATCTGACCACATCGTCTGGCAAAGGACCACGTGGGAGAAAAAACTACAAAACCACAACAAGTTTTCCCCGGCCTATCC